>JAEAME010000590.1_pt1 | contig 34966 bp, 31 predicted proteins | sample 8958731 | NCBI WGS metagenome assembly JAEAME01 (sample SAMN16933194, study PRJNA681113) | bioreactor sludge metagenome | isolation source: anerobic bioreactor sludge (Control) | place: India:Bengaluru | collected 2018-10-24
GTAGTGAAGAAATATGTCATATCCTTGGCCGACATATTCATTGTCCGGAAGCGGATTATGGCAAAAAGGGCAAAGAGGCCCAGTGCCATTCCGATCTGAACATCAACCTTCTCAAGCAGGGATACCATCAGGAATATCATTATGCCCATCAGGAAAAAAGAGAACAGATTCTCCTCTTTTCGGGAGAAACGATAATAGATGAGCCTTATAAGGATAAATATGACGAAAAGGTTAACAAGGAACCTTATTAAAATGCTCTGGAGAGAATCCTGGGTTGCTAAATCGGTAAAAGACATAGTTTTGGAATGGGTTACTGACCGTACAGCCTGCAATCAAAAAGCAGGTTATTTACTATAGTATTACGTTTATCAAACTGGCTGAAGAAACTGTCGAGATATTTTATCATGTAATTTTTCGACTTTTCTTTCAGGTACGGGAAATCCATTATAACTCCATACATCTCATCCTTGTTTTCAGAGAACTCTTTAAGTGCTTCCTCAAAAACCTGCTTGTCCCTGCACAGTCCAAGGTAGACACGCTCCCGTACTGATTTAATCTCAAGGCCTTCTCCGGGGACAGCATAATCAGTATCAACAAGACCAGCATAATCGAAATCGTATGGTATGCAGATTCCAAGATCAGGTCTGTCCGACTTACCGCTCTGAAGGATCACAACATTATGCTGATTCCCTACTGCATAATCCACATTGCCTATCATATAATTGAATATTGCCATCCTGTCAAACATCTCCGGTTTTATCATTCTCCTGCTCAGGGTTGTTGAAGGTACTTCAAAGGAAACAAGCCGTTGATTCAGAAAATCAACAGGTTCTATTGCAAATGCAAATTCCTCAAAGCTTTTATTATTATCTCCCGTATTGATATATCTGATTTTTAGAAGTCTGACTTTAAAACTATAATCTGTGAGCAGATTATATAGTTTGTATACCAGGTATTCTCTCAAAAGGTAATCTTCCTGCCCTTTCTTGCATATGGTTACCATTTTCAGCTTGTTTATTTTATTGAATTCTCCGCCGACGCTATCCTTCAGCCTGAAATTGAGCATCAGGGGAGGGAAATCACAGTATTCACGCCGTAATATGCCACGTGATCTGAGCTTGATATTCTTTGTTATGGAATCATTTTCTCCTGTATAGTAGGTAAGTACTGCATCAAGGTATTCCTCATCTGATCGCTTTCTCTTGTAATATTTTATGTCGAAACTCAGAGATACATTCAACACTTCATCTCTTGAGAAAAGGTTGTAATCATCAGGCAGAGTATCTGTTACGGAATAAGCTGAGTCGGCAGCACCGTTCTGGCTGAATAGAGGACAGGCAATTAATCCCTGAAGGATAAAAAAAAGCAGGAGAGTCCTTTTCATAGTTTCTTAATTTATACCTTCTAATCCAATATCACCAAAGTTATTAATTTTAATCAATTAAATTATAAACTATTCTTTTGATAAATTGTTAAATAATTGAATGAATAAATTGATTATATTTCAGCTGAATAAATGAATTTGACTGTAATAAAAGGATATTGAAAACACCGAAGGCAATAATAGTTTTATTGGCGTTGGTAATCGGGACTAATGCTATTTCCCAGCCTTTGTCTGAACCTGAGGGGGGTATAGACGACGGCCCTTATTTGTTCTCTTTCTTTCAGATAATTAACGCTATTTGGATTGAAAATAATGCTCTTAAGGAGGAAGTGATTCTCCCCGATAATTATGAGAGTATGAAATCTCTTTTTGGCTTTACATTTAGTTATAGGGATCTGCACAATACTTTAAACTTATCTCCTGACTTCAGGCAGAAGTTCAGGAAAGCCGACAGTATATGTGTGATAAGCGATGTTCATGGTAATTTTGATACTTATATCGGCTTACTGCGGGGTGCCGGTATAATAGATGAAAATAACAGGTGGAGTTTTGGCAAAGGACACCTTGTTGTACTTGGAGACATTTTAGACAGGGGGGCAAAGGTAACTGAGATCCTGTGGCATGTATTTGATCTGGAGAAACAGGCAGGCAGGGCTGGTGGTAAGGTTCATGTACTTCTTGGCAATCATGAGTTTATGGTTCTCAACAATGATCTCAGATATGTAAATGAGAAATATACTGTGACTGAAAAGCTGAGCGGGATCAGCTATTCAGGATTGTTTTCAGATAACAGTGTTCTTGGCAGGTGGCTGCGCACCAGGCCGGTAGCAATGACTATCAATGATATCCTTTTCATACATGGTGGTGTTTCGACAGACATTGTTGAAAAAGGTTTGAAAGTAAAGGATATCAATAAAACATTTTATCGTGATATTATAGGTAAGGATCTTGCTGAAGCAGCCAGGGATGAAAAACTTTTTCTGCTCATTGGAGATAAAGGTCCTTTATGGTACAGAGGATTTTTTACCGAAAAAGGCGTTGATGAAAATGATCTCAGCCGGATCATGGAATTTTACGGTGTAAAAAATATTGTTGTGGGGCATACTCCCGATACCCTTATAAGATCACTAAACAATAATAAGATTTTCGGGGTTGATGCCGGTATAATGAACGATCTGCCCGGAGAGCTCCTGCTTATAAAAAACAACGGGTTCTACAGGCTGGATCGTAACGGTATAAGAAAGAAAATCGGGAATTAATCGAGTGCCCCTGCTGTAATCTTGCTTTTAAAAACCAGACCAATATTAAATACCATTGGACCGCTGGATGTTCCCGAAACTGTTAAAACAAGCTTTCTGTCATTCTTCAGCTTTTCCCCTGCCTGTTTCAGTTTTTCAGTATCAACCTGGGGAGTGAAAGAATTGCTTGATGAGGTGATGTTATTCTGTGTAAACAGCGTTCCAACACCTGTGGCATCAAGAGAAAGGCTATAGATCGTTTGGCCTGATGTCAGTCCGGTTACCGTAACCAATACAGATTTCAGGTCTATTTTCCTTAATTTCTCAAGGTAGGGTTCAACATCCTCGTTATCGGCAAGTCGCAGTTCCTTTGAAGCTGAGAAATTAAGGCCTGTTTTGTTATCGTTCTGGACAGTAACAGGTATTGTTACTGCAAGGTCGGTATCGAAATCAACCTCGCCCAGGTCCTTTATCCAATCGCATCCTGTAAGGAGTATTGCTGTTGCGAGCAACAGCATCGTCATCGTTTTTTTCATGGGGTTAAATTTACGTTTTGATTATTTTTAACATAAATAACAACCGGAATTGTTAAAAGTTTATAGTTTTTCCGGCATTTTACGGAAAATCAAGGCTGATGGTATCTGATTGATCCAATTTTAAGGTTATTTATATTGTAAATTTAAGAAATATTCTCCAAATTATCAAGGATTCCGGGCAATCTCTTTCTGATTAGTTGTCATATTCCAGACTGCCGGCAGTTTTCAGCTTTCATGCACGGATCAGGGATATCGGGGGAATAATTATTCACAGATTTGACAAGTATCTTAAAAAACAGTGATTACATTTGCGCCTTTAAATTTTATTGATGACAATGCCAATGAATTCAAATAAGGTTACAGCCGATATCAAACGGGAAGAATTTATTGATCAGCTTAAAAATCCCCATCAGGACTGGGATTTTATTATAGCCGGCGGAGGAGCCACAGGACTTGGTATAGCAGTTGATGCAGCCAGCAGAGGATTCCGGACGCTTCTGCTTGAGCAATCAGATTTTGCCAAGGCTACATCAAGCAGGAGCACAAAGCTGGTGCATGGCGGAGTGCGGTATCTTCAGAAGGGAGATGTTGCGCTTGTCCGCGAAGCTCTAAGGGAAAGGGGATATCTCAAAAAGAATGCTCCCCATCTTGTCAAAAGCCAGCGTTTTATAATCGGGAACTACAAATGGTGGGAAAGAGCTTTCTATACTATCGGGCTCACTTTCTATGATCTGCTGTCGGGATCGATGTCATTCGGCCGCTCATTGCCAATGAGCAAAAAGGATGTTATAAAAAATATTCCAGGAATAACCCGGGAAGGCCTTAAAGGAGGTGTGATCTATTATGATGGTCAGTTCGATGATTCCCGCCTGGCTGTTAATCTTATGCAGACTGCGGCGGAAAATGGTGCCACGGTGATTAATTACTGTAGGGTTACCGGCCTTACAAAAGATAGCAGTGGAAAGATTAGCGGGGTTGTCGCAGAGGATATGCTGGGGCATTCGTCTTTCACTCTTAAAGGGCGCTGCATAATAAATGCTGCAGGTATTTTCGTTGATGATCTTATCCGTATGGATGATCCTTCCGGACGACCTCTTGTGAGGCCAAGCCAGGGTATCCACCTTGTGGTTGACAAGTCATTCCTGGGAGGCGACGATGCAATAATGGTCCCCAAAACAAGTGACGGGAGAGTCATGTTCGGAGTGCCATGGCATAACCGGGTAATACTTGGAACAACCGATATCCCTGTTAAAAAATTCGTACTGGAACCAAAAGCCCTTGACGAAGAAATAGATTTCATCCTTGAAACGGCAGGGCGCTATTTAATAAAGAAACCTCAAAGGAAAGATATCCTTTGTGTCTTTGCAGGCCTTCGTCCTCTTGCCGCACCGGCAAACGATGACGGATCTTCAAAGACAAAGGAGATCTCGAGGAGCCATAAGCTGATTGTATCACCTTCGGGACTTGTTTCTATCACCGGAGGGAAATGGACTACCTACCGCAGGATGGCAGAAGATACTGTCAACGCTGCCTTGAAGAGTTCCGGGATGGAGTTAAGGCAATGCAGGACAAAGAACCTTCCTATTCATGGTTACAAGGAAAATCCTGATCTGAACGACAGGACCTATGTTTACGGAAGCGACAGGGAACAGATGCTTAATTTTGTGAAAGAGAGCCCTGCCCGGGAAAAGAAGCTGCATCCTGATCATGATATAACAGTGGGAGAGGTGATATGGGCTGTAAGAAAAGAGATGGCCAGAACTGTTGATGATGTCCTGGCAAGACGGATCAGATTATTGTTCCTTGATGCAGGAGCTTCAGTCAGTCTGGCGCCCGGGGTGGCACAGATAATGGCTGAAGAGCTCCGGAAAGACAGCGAATGGCAGAGACAGCAGGTGGAGGACTATAATGAAATAGCCAAAGCCTACATTATCTCTGATTAACTCATTTTAGCAGATCCTTTACAATAGCAGATATTTCCTTGCCGTCAGCTTTCCCGGCGAGTTCTTTCATAGCTGCTCCCATAACCTTGCCCATGTCAGCCGCTGTTGCCGCACCGACCCTTTCAATAATGCTTTTAACAGCAGCAGCCAGATCCTCATTGCTCATTTTTGCCGGAAGATATTTTTCAAGTGTTTCGGCTTCTTCTATCTCATTTATGTAAAGATCCATCCTGTTTTTCTCTTTGTAAATAGCAGCTGATTCTCTTCTCTGCTTAACGAGCTTCTGGATTATTTTCAGTTCTTCCTCCGGGGTCAGGACCGAATCAGCACCTTTTTCGCTCCGGGCAATTAAAAAAGCAGTCTTGGCAGCTCTGATTGCTTCCAATGCTACTTTGTTCTTCGCTTTCATAGCTTCCGTAAGATCGTGCGCAATTTTTTCTGTAAGTGACATAACCGTATTATTTAATTTCCTGACAAAATTAGAAAATCAAACAATACTTTGAAGGGGATGATACGGGATTCTTATGTGGGAACAAACAAGCTTAAAAAGAGTTTTAACAAAATTTTAATACTTTTGCCGGGGATTTTTTTAATGCGACTCTTTCTTTAAACGAAGTCAAATCTTATTTTTGCCGAAAATCATTATAGTCACATGTCAAATAAAGGAGGAAATTTATGTCAGTACATGTTAAATTTAGCCGGTTAATTTTTTCTGTTCTTCTTGGAATAATCCTCAGTTGTAATCTGCAATTAAAGGCTGGAGATTTTGAACTATATACAGCTTTCCGAAGGATATCGGTCCCTCCGGGTGAATCAATTGATTACCCCATTGATGTTATAAACAATACTGAATCAACAAAAGAGGCAGATCTTTCAATAACAGGTATGCCCGCAGGCTGGAATTACACCCTTAAATACGGAGTCTATGCGATACGTCAGATATCAGTGCTCCCGGGCGAGAAGAAGAGTCTCAGCCTCAAAGTCCAGGTTCCGCTGAAAGTAAATAAAGGCACCTACAGATTCCAGGTTGTTGCAGGGGATCTTGATGTATTGCCTCTTGTTGTCACAATATCGGAGCAGGGGACCTTCAAGACTGAATTCATATCTACTCAGCCATATATGGAGGGAATAGCAACTTCAATGTTTAATTTCCAGGCTTCCTTGAATAACAGCACACCGGAGATGCAGCATTATGGCCTTTCAGCTGATGTTCCGGCCGGATGGGTGGTAGTTTTTCGCCCTAATTTCAGACAGGCCACTTCAGTAGATATTGAGGCAAACGGCAAGGTCGAAATAGCTATAGATGTTGACCCTCCGGACAAGACCCAGGCAGGTACCTACAGGATACCGGTTCGGGCTTTTACAAATGAGACATCTGCCAGTCTTGATGTTGAGGTTGTGATTACCGGCACCTACGGAATGACACTTACAACACCGACCGGTCTGCTAAGCACTTCTGTTACTGCAGGTGACAACAAACGGCTTACTTTGCTTATAAATAATACCGGTTCCTCAGAACTTAGGAATGTAACAATAGGCTCAGAGTCACCAATAAACTGGAAAGTTGCATTAGAACCTGACAGAATTGATGTTATTGAGCCGGGAGGATCAGCCAGGCTCTTTGCCACAATAGACGTCGATAAAAAAGCTATTGCGGGAGATTATGTTGTGACATTCGAATCTGTTGCACCTGAAACCTCCTCCAAGGCAAGCTTCAGGGTCATAGTAAAAACTCCAATGATCTGGGGCTGGCTGGGGATATTTATTATTGTGGGCGCCCTGGGACTTGTGTTCTATCTTTTCCGTAAGTATGGAAGGAGGTGATCCATGGGTTCTTCTGTCATTGAGTTTACAGATCTGACAAAGAAGTACGGATCATTTACAGCTGTCGACAGGCTAAACCTCTCAATAAGCGAGGGGGAAATATTTGGTTTGCTGGGGCCTAACGGTGCCGGGAAATCGACTACTATTCTTATGATGCTGGGGCTCACTGAACCAAATTCAGGGTCTGTGAGGGTCTGTGGTATAGATTCAACAACAAATCCTGTCGAAGTAAAGAAAAAAGCAGGTTACCTGCCGGAAGATGTTGGCTTCTATGATGATTACACCGGATTTGAAAACCTTATGTATTCCGCCAGACTCAATGGGATCCCTGACAGAGAAGCCAGGGAAAAGGTGAATCACATTCTTGACAGGGTCGGATTATCGGAGCAATCATCAAAAAAAGCCGGGAAATACTCAAGAGGTATGCGCCAGCGTCTTGGCCTGGCAGATGTTCTTATAAAAAGCCCTGAAGTAATAATTCTCGATGAGCCGACCCTCGGTATAGATCCGAAAGGAGTAAATGAATTCCTGGATCTGATAGTAAGATTAAGCCGTGAAGAGAGAAATACTGTCCTTCTTTCCTCTCATCACCTGCACCAGGTGCAGAAAATTTGCGACAGGGTCGGATTGTTTGTGGGAGGGAAACTTATCGCCCTTGGAGATATTAAAACTTTATCCCGGCAACTGTTTGAACACGAACCATTTATTATTGAAGCAGGAGTGAATCCTGTTTTGAAAGGAGCACAGGCAGGTCAGACTTTTGAGGTTCTTACCGAAAAGATATCCGCTCAGATAAGATCAATTCAGGGAGTCGTATCCTTGCAGAGAGAGAATGATCTTTTCAGGATAACAGCTTCTGAGGATATTACAGGAGACATAGCTGAGGTGATAGTCGGATCAGGCTTACAGCTTAAATCTCTACTGAAGAAAGAATATGGGCTGGATGATATTTATAACCGTTATTTCGAGGAAAATGGAACTGATAAATAATATATCCCGCCGGATAAGGCTGCTGAAAGAAAGCAATTTTGCAAGAGGCATCAAATCCGTTTTCGATCCCGGCAAGCATGCTGTTTATGAATATTATTCCGGGGCTCCGGGTCCTTTTTCAGTGATGATTAAAAAGGAGATCTCAGACCATATCAGAAGCTGGAGATTCATTATATTATTTGTAATAATAATACTTGCCTGTCTTGGATCGGTCCTTTCAGGGTTGCAGGGATTCAGCGATGCCGTAAAAGCATCAGGAAGGGATGGGGAATCATTTTTCTTTCTCAGGCTTTTTACAGCCTCAGACGAAACTCTGCCTTCTTTCTTTGTATTCATCAGTTTCCTGGGTCCGCTCCTGGGTATAGCAATGGGATTTGACGCTATAAACATGGAAGAGAACAAGGGAACGATGAGCAGGATTATGTCTCATCCTATTCACCGTGACAATATAATCATAGCCAAGTTTGTCGCTGCTATTGCCGTGCTTAGCGTGATGTTCTTTTTGCTGGGTTTCATAGTGATGGGCATTGGGATAATAACTATCGGTATTCCGCCCACACCCCAGGAATTCCTGAGGATAATCAGTTTTATAATTTTGAGCATACTGTATGTGTCATTCTGGCTCAGCCTGTCTATTTTCTTCTCGGTAAGATTTCGTCAGCCTGCCACCTCAGCCCTCTCGGGTATTGCGGTCTGGCTTTTCCTGACTGTTTTTTACAGCATAATTGTTAGCGTCATCGCCAAAGCCGCAGCTCCCTCGGAAATGGCATCTACCCAGCAGATAATGAAATATCAGCTATTTATTGATGGCCTGTTCCGTATCCTGCCCAGCGGATTGTACAGCGATGCAACTACAACCCTTTTAGTTCCTACAGTGAGAAGCCTTGGCCCCCTTACTGCGGAGAAGATCTATGGTACAATTCCCGGTGCATCACTATCACTCGGGCAGAGTATCCTGATAGTCTGGCCCCAGATAACAGGACTTATTGCAGCGACTATAATATGCTTTGTGATGTCATACATCACATTCATGAAACGCGAAATAAGATCAAGATAGGACTATGTACCGCCATATCTTCCGTTTTGCAGTAACAACACTTACTATACTGACAGCCAATCTTATAACTACAGCAATAAGTGATTATGTTATCGGGTACAAGAATAATTTCAAGCCACTTGTCTTTACACTGCTGAGCATGGGAATAATTGTGCTTGTCTTTTATCCCCTTTTTATGAAGGTGAACGAATGGGTGAATGGATTGTCTGTAAGGATCATACGATCAGGAAAGTCGCTTGCCGGAAAATATATGGGACTCTTCCTTGCTTTCATTGCTGCCTTGCTTGTCCTAACATTTTTCTATGCCAGGATGTGGTATGACATAAATATTTTCAGGATCATTTTCAACGGCAATCTCAGGGGATATATCTAATAAAGGGTTGTAAACCTCACTCGGTGGACTTCTTTATTCATTCGGCTGAGGTTCTACATGTATTGTTACCGTCAGGTTTTCGTAAACAGCATTCAGCTTGTCTTCAATCATATCGCAGTAAGAGTGTGCCTGACCTACTGATTCGTTTTCAGGTATTTCAACATGGATATCGATGAACCTGTAGTTCCCGGCAACTCTGGTTCTGAGATCATGATATCTGACTCCCATCTCATTCAGTCTTCTCTCAAGTATCTCAATTTCATCTTTCCCCCATGCTGTATCAAGAAGAGGTGAGAATGCCCTTCTAAGGAGAGAAAATGATTCTTTAATTATGAACAGGGCGACAAGTATTGCGACAAGCGGATCGAGCCATTCGATACCTGTTAAAAGGATCAGTCCTAACCCGATTGCTACGCCTGCCGAGGTATATACATCAGTCATGAGATGCAGGGCGTCGGCCTCAAGGGCAACTGAATTCGTTTTCCGGGCTACCTTGTAAAGCCTTCTTGCCACAACGAAATTAACAACTGCAGATACAACCATAACTGCTGAACCCAGCCATATCGCTTCAAGAGCGAGCTCTTTTCCAAGGATTTTTTTAACTGCTTCCGCAATTATCCAGATGGCTGCCACAAGGATGAGAATTGCTTCTATGACACCTGAAATGTTTTCAACCTTGCCATGTCCGTAAGGATGCCTTGAATCAGGAGGGTTATCGGATATTCTTACTGAAAAGAAAGCTATCAGTGCTGCAATAAGATCCATTGAAGAATGAATTGCTTCAGAAATGATGCTTACCGACCCGCTGAACAGTCCGACTATGATCTTCAGGATAATTAGAAAACTGTTTGAGACTATTGAAAGTCTTGCAACTTTAACTTTTACATTCATCTGGATTGCCGGACTTACTGCAAAAATAAGTAAAAAAGATCTATCTGATCTGAATTTCAGACAGTAATAAGATCATAGGACATATTACCCAGTCCTATTTTTTCGGCATGTTCGAGTCCTGACAGCCATGAAGTATCAGGATGCGTGAGTCTGAATTTATCTTTACCTCTCAGATCATCTCCATGAGAATCGGTGCAGATCCTGCTGCCGGGCAATGCTGGTGCTGCAATAACCATATCAGCGCAGGCCTTATCGAGAGCAACCGGATCGAAAGATGCTGCTATGCCAATATCGGGCACAAGAGGATAATCATTGAATCCGTAGCAATCGCAATCGGGCGATACATTCATTATGAAGCTTATGTGGAAAGATGGCTTGTCTTTAACTATCGCGTAAGTATATTCTGCCACTCTTTTGCAAACTATTTCGGAAGCATTCTGCCACACCACCTGGGCGGCATCATACTGGCAGACTGCAACGCACTGCCCGCAGCCAACACATTTGGCATAGTCAATCCTGGCAATCTTGTCTTTGCCAACATGAACAGCATCGTGGGCGCAATTTTTCTCACAAAGGCGGCATCCGGTACAGTTTTTCTGAACAATCCTTGGTGAAGCTCCGGAATGGAGGAATAATTTCCCGCCAACTGAGGCAGCGCCCATCCCCAGATTCTTCAGAGTTCCGCCGAAGCCTGTCATTTCATGACCCTTGAAATGAGTCATTGAGATTATTATATCGGCATCGGCCACGGCAGAGCCTATTTTGGCTGATTTGGTGTACTCCAGGCCGACTTCAATTTCACGGAATTCTGTTCCCTTGACACCATCGGCAATGATTACCGGGCAATCAGTTGCAAGAGGATTGTATCCGTTCTCGAATGCAGCTTCAAGATGAGAGGGAGCATTTGATCTTCTTCCGTAATAAAGTGTATTACAGTCTGTCAGATATGGTACAGCCTGTTTCGATTTAAGAAATTTCACTATCCTGGCAGCATAATTGGGCCGCAGGTAGGCCAGATTTCCCGGTTCTCCGAAATGGATCTTTAAAGCAACAAGTTTCCTGTTAAAATCAATTTCCCCGATACCAGCTTTAATAACAAGATTCTCAAGCTTTTTTAAAAGGTCCTGTGAAGGTTTGACCCTGAGATTTGTGAACCAGACTTTTGAAGGTGCCATATTTATACTGATAAAATTCTTGCAAGATCCAGCAGAGACAGGTCTACTTCCTTGTTTTGTTTGACTGCACGGCGGAATGGGACAAGAACTATTTCGTCATTTGAAAGGCCAACCATCACGCTCTTCTGATCATCGATAAGAGCTTCCACAGCAGCATGACCAAGCCTGCTGGCGTTAACCCTGTCGATAGCTGTGGGCGACCCTCCTCTCTGGAGGTGACCCAGCACTGATACCCTGATATCATATCCAGTGAACTCATGCTTTAATTTTTCCGCGATTGCGAAAGCACCACCTTCAGTTTCTCCTTCAGCAACAATTATAAGATTGCTTGATTTCTTTCTTAAATTGCCATTCTCTATCATTTTCTTAAGATCGCGCTGCTCTCCCTTGATCTCCGGTATTAAAATAGCTTCAGCCCCGGTGGCTATGCCGCTGTAAAGAGCAATAAAACCCGCTTCCGCTCCCATAACCTCAACAAAGAACATCCTGTTATGGGCGCTTGCTGTATCCCTAATCTTGTCAACAGCTTCCACAACAGTGTTAAGAGCAGTATCGTAGCCAATTGTATAATCGGTTCCGAAAATGTCATTGTCTATTGTCCCCGGAATACCTACAAAAGGGATATCATACTCTTCGTTGAAGATCCTGGCTCCTGTAAAGGAACCGTCTCCGCCGATAACCACTACGCCATCGATCTGAGCCTCTTTTAACTTGTTATATGCCTGAGCACGGCCTTCAGGAGTTTTGAATGCCTCACACCTGGCCGTCTTAAGTATCGTACCGCCTCTCTGAATTATATCGCTCACGCTTGATGCTTCAAGCGGAATGAAATTTGCATCGATCAAACCCTGGTATCCATGACGGATCCCTACAACCTCAAGCCCGTTAAAAATAGCAGTCCTGGTCACTCCCCTTATCGCCGCATTCATACCGGGGGCATCACCGCCAGAGGTTAAAACTCCTATTTTTCTGATTTTTCCCATAGTAAAATTTTAAATAAGCGCACAAAGGTAATATATTTATTAAAATGACAAAGAGAAATGTAGCCTTATCAGATAGAAGATACAATACTATATACTTTCTCTATCAGCCATTTAGGTGTTGAGGTAGCGCCACAGATACCTGCTGATCTCTTGTTTTTGAACCATGAAATATCAATCTCATCGGGTGATGACACAAAATAGGTATCCGGATTAATCTCTTTACTGATTGTATATAACATCTTGCCATTCGAGCTGTCTTTCCCGCTGACAAATATTATAATGTCATGCCTGCGGGCAAATTCCCTTAAGGAAGGTTCTCTGTCTGAAACCTGCCTGCATATCGTATTATGAACGTGCAGATTCTTTTCCGGATCGGCAACCCCCTTTTTAATCATTTCTGACTTTATATTTTCAACAAGGGCGGAATAGTCTATTGTGTTCATTGTTGTCTGGGAAAATAGCCAGACAGGTTTTGTAACATCAAGTTTCGACAGGTCGCGCGGATCTGTTACCAGGATCCCCTCATTCTCAATCTGCCCCATCAGTCCATTGACCTCTGCATGACCGGACTTGCCGAAAATAACGATCTGTCCGTTTTCTTCCTTAGTGCTGAGCCAGGTGTTTTTTATTCTCGACTGCAGTTTATTTACGATCGGGCAGGTGGCTTCTATTATTGTGATGTTATTCTCCAGGGCAATGCGGTAAGTTTCAGGCGGTTCGCCATGGGCTCTTATAAGTACTCTCGCATTCCTCAGCTCCCGGAACTTTTTGTTGTCAATTGTTACAAGGCCAAGGCCCATGAGACGTTCAACTTCTTTATCGTTGTGCACTATGGGGCCGAGTGAAAATACCGGCTCTCCCTTCCTGAGAGCCTCTTCTGCAACGGCTATGGCATTTTGAACCCCAAAGCAGAAACCTGATTTCCTGTCAATTTCAGCTTTCATCTGTTATCCTGTCAATAAGGCTGCGGACCCAGACCATCTGCTCTTCAACAGTCATTCTGCTATTATCAAGTACAACTGCATCATCAGCCCGGCGAAGCGGACTGATATCCCTGTTCTCGTCAGTGATATCACGCGATACAATATTTCTTCTTACTTCCTCGAAACTAACCTTCAGTCCTTTACCTGTCAGTTCGTCATAGCGTCTTCCGGCCCTTATATCTGCAGATGCAGTCATGAATATCTTAAGTTCAGCATCTGGAAAAACGACTGTCCCGATATCCCTTCCATCCATTACAATGCCTTTCAGCACACCTATCTCGCGCTGCAAAGCTACCATCCTTGTACGTACCTCAGGGATAGTGCTGACGGCACTCACGTGTGATGAAACTTCAATGCTCCTTATTTCTTTTTCAACATTTTCAGAATTCAGATAAGTTTCAAATTCACCGATGTCGGGGTTATAGATAAACTCAATTTTAATATTGTCAAGATTACTTATTATTCCGGGCCTGAAAGGTATACCGTTTTTGATAAAGCCCCTTCTCATGCTGTACAATGTGACAGTCCTGTACATCGCACCGCTGTCTATATAAATATAATTCAATTCTTTGGCAATGGCTTTTGCAAAAGTGCTTTTACCGCATGATGAATACCCGTCAATTGCTATTATGATTTTTTTCTTCATTGGAATAAAAATACAGAATACCGCTGTAATAACAAAACTCTATTTACTGAACCTGCTGTAGATCTTATCGGTTTTCAATGCGAGTGATATGTGAGTCGATGATCCTGCAAGGTGGTAAGTTGCCCTGCCCAGTTCAATATTGATCATTGAAGTGTTGATCCCGAATCCCCAGGAGAATCCTACTGCCGATACCTTTGAATCGACTTGCAGCTCTTTTCTCCTCTGGTAGTTATAACCGAAGCTCAGGTAAAAGTTCTTATGAGGGATTATCTCTGCAGCCAGGATAGCATGCCGGAGAAGATTCTCAAAGAATTCAGATGACCGGGGATTATTAATGGAGGGGTCTTTTTCGTAGCTGTGAGTCAGATCATACTTCTCAAGGTGTCTGAGGGTCAGTGAGAACCTTAGGGGTGCGTGCGTCAGTTGCTGAGACAGTCCTGCCATAATCTCGAAGGGAAGTCCCTGCCTCTTTTCACCAGCGTATGCAGTAAGCTGTAATCCGGCATTCCGGATCACGATCCCTGCTGAAAAAAGCCCTGACTGATTATGATATGAAGCACCCAGGTCGAATGCAAATCCAACAGATGTATATTTTTCAAGATGCGATAATATTGGTTTCAGATCTATGCCGGCAGAAAAGTGAGAATTTAATTCCCTTGAATATGCCAGTATCAACGCATATTCTGAAGCCCCGAAAGTTCCTGTAATAACTCCCGAGGCATCTGCTTCGGTGAATGAACCATAATTCAGGTAAGCAAGTCCTGCACTGAAATTACCAGTACCTTCATAAGATCTGGAATACATAGCCATCCCATAATTGATGCCGGCGAAGTAATTCACATAATCAAGTACAAGAGTCTTTTCCATTTCCTTGTTCAGTAGAGCGGGATTATGGTAAGCTAGATTAAGGTTCCCTGTTTTCAGCGAGACATTTGCACCCCCGATTGAAGCTACAAATCCTGAGTGAGTGAGGTTGAGGAACTCATACACATTATCTCCGCCAGTCTGGGCTTTAAGCGATACTGCCAGCAGACAGCCTATCAGGATATAAAAGCTTTTTCTGAGCATAAGGGTGAACCACACCAAATATAAGTGATTTTTATTAAACGTGATGCAACGTAAAATAGTATAAATGAAAGGGATATAAGTTAAGATGAGTTATCAGGCAGTTTTTCCCGCAAGTGCTGAAGCATCATCAACATTTTTTCTGTGACCGTTTATCTGTGACATAAAGATACCGGCAATAACTATCATCATACCTGCTATATTCTGAAAAGTGAGTTTTTCGTGAAGGAGCAGGAAAGAAAAGATAGCCGTTAGTACGGGAATGCAGTTTGTGAATATACTTGCTTTTGTTATCCCCATTTTGTTAACGGAGTGAGCAAACAGTATGAACGCACCGCAGGAGGCAAAAACAGAAAGTTCTATTATTGGCACAAAACTCTTCAGCACGAAAGGAGTCTTTATGAAGTGGCTTAAATCAGCTGCCAGGAACAAAGGCAGGAATAGAATTGTGCCTATCAGGTTCTGAATGAATACGATAAAGACCGAACCGTATCTTCCGACAAGTTTACTCAATGTGAGGTTGTACCCTACTGCAGACATAACAGCCAGGGTAAGCAATCCAAGCCCTTTTATGTTGAATGAGAGGGTGCCGTTCCTGTTTAACAGGAATACAAGAACTCCGATAAAGGAAACGACTATGCCTGCGTAGTTTATAATTTTTAACCGTTCACTGAATATTATCCATGCACCAAGAGTTACAAAAACGGGAATAGTCGAGATGATTACCGAACCAACTGTTGCTGAGACGTATGCAAGCCCGAAACTCTCTCCAAGGAAATAAAGGAAAGGTTCAAAAAGTGAAAGCAGGAAGAATAAGCTCCTGTCTTCTTTCCTGATCTTTTCAATGCCCCTTGTAACAAGAAGAAAGATGGCAAGTATTCCAACTGCAAGAAAAAGTCTTATAAATATTATTGTTATTGGACGATAGGTCTCATTCGCTATCTTGAACCAGATAAATGAGAATGCCCAGAATATCATTGCTAATAAAAGGGCGCCGTATAAACCTGCTGTCTTTTTCACTGATCCCGGATCTGTTTATTTTTTCCGGCGACGCGAATTTAAATCTAATATTTAAATAATCTCATTTTTTCCTGAAGTAACACGAAAAAGGTCAAAATAATTTAGGCATTGACTACTCACCGCTCACCGCTCACAACTCATCGCTCCCCTTCCGCCTTCCGCCTTCCGCCTTCCGCCTTCCGCCTTCCGCCTTCCGCCTTCCCCGCCTTCCGCCTTCCGCCTTCCGCCTTCCGCCTTCCGCCTTCCGCCTTCCGCCTTCCGCCTGAAATACAAGCTGACGGCAGTTTCGAATGCATATCCGCAAATAATCTAATATTATATTTAATGATCAGATAATGAATTCAATAATACATGCCAATATTTCGAACGTTATATAAAATTTGATAAAAAGTAGTTTGACAGTCTAGTATAAATTATTATATTTGCCGCCTCAAATAAAAAATAATGAAGGTAGAAACACTTAGAACACTTCACTTATTTAATAGAAACACTAAATTTGACTAAATGAAAATCCTTGTATGTATTAGTAATGTTCCTGATACGACGACCAGGATCAAATTTTCTGAAGGGGATGCATCAATAGATGCAACCGGTATTCAGTGGGTTATAAATCCCTGGGATGAACTGTCTCTAACCCGGGCGCTGGAGCTGAAAGATGACCCGGCAACCGGAATAAAATCAGTCACTGTCGCTCATGTCGGACCTGCTTCCTCTGAACCCACCATCCGTAAAGCTCTTGCGATAGGCGCTGATGACGGGATCAGAATTAATTCAGAATCAACCGATGCATTTTTTGTTGCTGCCCAGCTTGCAGAAGCTGTCAGAAAGGAAAAGTTTGATATAATTATGTGTGGTATCGAGTCAAGCGATTTCAACGGATCGGTTGTAGGAGGCATGGTTGCTGAATTTCTTGGGATCCCATCAGTATCAGCTGTATCCGGAATCAGGATTGAGAATGGGACACCTTTGGTTACAAGGGAGATTGATGGTGGCAGGGAAATAGTAACTGTTCCGGTCCCCTTTGTTGCAATTGTCCAGAAAGGGATAGCTAAGGAGCCCAGGATTGCTGCTATGAGAGGAATCATGCTGGCAAGAACAAAACCTGTCAGGGTAATGGACCCTGTACAAGCCGGCTCTCTTACACAGATAATCTCGCTTGTTAAACCAGCTCCGCGTTCCGCCTGCAAATTTGTCGATGCTGAGGAGCCTTCAAAGCTTATAGAGCTGCTCCGGAACGAAGCAAAAGTAATCTGATAATTAACTTAATTTTAGAATAACATGTCGGTTTTAGTATATACAGAAAACTGGGACGGTAAATTCAAGAAACTGTCTTATGAACTGGTTTCCTATGGTGCCGGAGTAGCCGGGATGATCAACAGCTCTCTTACAGTACTTTCGATAGGAAAGGTGGAAGATGAAGAACTTAAGGCTCTTGGCTCTTACGGGGCACAAAAGATTCTGAGTGTCGATAATGAAAATCTTAATGTGTTCGACAGCCAGGCTTATGCATCTGTTATCTCAGAGATAGCTACAAGAGAGAAAGCGACTGTCGTTATAATTGCCAATAACAACACCGGGAAGGCTGTTTCTCCCAGACTGTCTGTCCGCCTGAAAGCCGGTATCGGCTCGGGAGTTAACAAGCTTCCTCTTAATATCAATCCTTTTACTGTAAGTAAGAGAGCTTATTCCGGTAATGCTTTTGCCCATCTGGTTATAAAATCTGATGTTAAGATACTGACCCTGGCGCAGAACTCCTTCGATCCGGTAAGCACTACCAATAATGCCATAATTGAGAAAGTAAATGTAACTGTCGACAATTCACTTATCCGGACAGAAGTTAAGGAAGTACTGAAGCAATCAGGCAAGCTGTTGCTTACGGATGCAGATATTGTTGTATCGGGTGGGAGAGGGATGAAATCGCCCGACAACTGGGCCCCTCTGCTTGAGCTTGCTGAAGCGCTTGGCGCTGCAACAGCCTGTTCACGTCCGGTATCGGATGAAGGCTGGAGACCTCATGAAGAACATACTGGCCAGACAGGAAAGATAATTGCTCCTAACCTCTACATTGCTGTTGGTATATCAGGCGCCACTCAGCACCTTGCCGGAGTAAGCTCCTCAAAATATATAGTGGCAATAAACAACGACAAAAATGCCCCTGTCTTTGAAGCCGCCCAGTACGGTATTGTAGGTGATGCAATGAAGATCCTGCCAAAACTTGTGGAGGCAGTAAAAAATAAATAATAGAATGGGCGTTCCATGCAACGCCCGTACCAGCTATATGAAAATCCTATGTCCCGTCAGATAATATTTGCAGTCACCCTCCTGGTTACAATCGGAGCTTTCGCGTTCACTGTCAGCCGGATCCTAAAGTATTTCAGTTTTACAAGACCGGCGTTTCCAATAAGGGATCCGGGAAAGAGATTCAATCTTATGCTGAAGGTGGCTTTCGGACAGACAAAGATATTCCGGAGGCCGGTAATCGGTTTCTTTCATGCATTGGTTTTCTGGGGCTTCTGTGTAATACTCGTTGGCAGCCTCGAAATGGTTATTGATGGCCTTTCAGGCAGTGAAAAAGTTCTTAAATTTCTTGGTCCTGTCCATAGTATTTTCATGGCATCCGGAGATATCTTCGCTGTCCTTGTTGCTGTTTCAATAATCATTTTTCTTTCAAGACGGCTGTTTTTTCACATAAAGCGTTTTGAAGGGCCGGAGATGAAACACAGATCCCATATCGATGCTGCCACAGCGCTTACGCTCATATTACTTCTGATGGTGTCGCTTCTGACTATGAACACTGGTTATGTCGGTTCAAAATCAATTTCAGGAGAAGAGATCGCCGGGCTTTACCCTGTGAGTGCAATCTTTGCCGGAGCAATCAAAGGTATGTCTGAAAAGGGCTTTTTACTTATGTCTGAGATTTCGTGGTGGGTACATATTCTGCTGATATTCGTTTTTGCCAATTATCTGCCCTATTCAAAGCATTTTCATGTTTTCATGTCGGTGCCGAATGTCTTCCTTTCAAGGCTTGAACCCCTCGGAAAAATGACAAACATGGACAATATCACAAGGGAGGTAAAGCTGATGCTTAATCCCGATACCGCCTTCAGCGCTCCTGCCGGAGACGCTCCGCCGGAGAGATTCGGCATCAGGGATGCTGAAGATGCGACCTGGAAAAATTATTTCGAGTCCCTGTCATGTACTGAGTGCGGACGATGCACATCTGTCTGCCCTGCAAACATAACAGGCAAGAAACTCTCCCCCCGTAAAATAATGATGGATCTGAGGGCAAGAATGAAAGAGAAAGGTCCTCTTATGGTCAAAAACGGCAGGGATTATTCCGATAACAGGTCCCTGATAAGGGATTATATATCAGAAGAAGAGCTGTGGGCCTGCACAACCTGTAACGCATGTACAAAGGAATGCCCTGTCAATATTAACCAGGTATCGCTTATTCTCGATATGAGAAGATATCTTGTTCTTGAAGAGGCTTCTGCTCCCGGTGAACTGAAAGCAGTTTTCAATAATATCGAAAACAACGGAGCTCCCTGGCAGTATTCTTCCGAAGACCGGCTCAACTGGGCTAAGGACCTGGAAATAAATATAAACTGATCTCGTTAAACTAAGAAAATGGCGACCTTGAAAATCGATATACCTGTCATGGCCGATCTCTTTGCAAGAGGAGAGAGACCTGAATACCTATTCTGGGTTGGTTGTGCCGGTGCTTTCGATGACAGATATAAAAAAGTGGTACGGGCTTTTGCAAAGATTCTTGTTCATCTGAAAGTTAATTTTGCCGTTCTCGGAAAAGAAGAAACCTGCACAGGCGATCCCGCAAGGAGAGGAGGAAATGAAATGCTTTACCAGATGCAGGCGCTGCAGGTGATCGAAACACTGAAAGCTTATGAGGTCAGGAAGATAATTACGATCTGTCCACACTGCTATAACATCTTTAAGAATGAATATCCTGATCTGGATGGTAAATTTGAAGTTATAAACTACCTTCAGCTGCTTAACAAATATGCTGAAGAAGGCAGTCTTAAGATTGATCCGGCATCACTTAAGAATATTACTGTGACTTACCATGATCCCTGTTATCTCGGCCGTGCAAATGATATCTATGATGAACCCAGGGAACTGATAGGAAAATTGACCGGGCGTTTCGTTGAAATGAAAAGGAACAGGAGCTTTGCACTATGCTGCGGAGCGGGTGGCGCCCAGATGTTCAAGGAGGCAGAGAAAGGCGATAAGGAGATCTTTATCGAAAGAACCGAAGAAGCTCTTGATACAAATGCAGAAGTGATCGCAACAGCCTGTCCCTTCTGCATGACAATGATCACCGACGGCCTCAAGTATAAAAATAAGGAGGAAGAGATAAAAAACCTTGACATAGCCGAACTTATAGCTATGTCCCTGAATCTCTGATCCTTACTAATTGTTAATTGTTAATTGCTCATTGTTAATTGTTAATTGCTCATTGCTAATTGTTAATTGTTAATTGTTAATTGTTAATTGCTCATTGTTAATTGTTAATTATCAAACCATGGAAAGCAAAAAGACCCTGAAAAGCGGCGAATTTCTTGTAGCTGAAACTGATTCTGCAGATATTTTTATTCCGGAGGAATTCAATGAAGAACAGCGGATGATCGCCCAGACATGCCGTGATTTCATTGAGACTGAGGTTTATCCAAAAATTGCGGATCTTGAAAAAGGAGACCGTGATCTTATGAAAGAGACATTGAGAAAATCGGGAGAGCTAGGACTGATGGGGATCTCGATACCTGAAGAGCTCGGGGGTTTCGGACAGTCTTTTGTAACTCAGATGCTTGTTGCTGAAGTTACAGGATCAGGCTATTCTTTTTCAGTGGCTTATATGGCGCATTGCGGGATCGGTACATTGCCGATAATGTATTATGGCAATAATGAACAACGCGAAAAATATGTAAGAAAGCTGGCAGCCGGTGAATTAATAGGAGCCTACTGTCTTACAGAGCCCGGTGCAGGGAGTGATGCAAATTCCGGAAAGACTTCTGCTAAACTGTCCGAAGACGGGAAGCATTATATTCTCAACGGACAGAAAATGTGGATCACTAACGCCGGATTCGCAGATACCCAGGTTGTATTTGCCAAAATTGATAATGACAGGGTCCTCAGTGCATTCATAGTCGAGAAGAATTTTCCGGGAGTTGTTGTTGGTCCTGATGAACATAAAATGGGAATTAAAGGTTCTTCAACCGCTCAGATATACTATAATGATGTAAAGGTTCCTGTTGAGAATCTTCTCGGCAAAAGGGGCGAAGGTTTCAGGATTGCACTAAGCATTCTTCATATGGGGAGACTGAAGCTTGGAGCAAGTGTCCTTGGTTCAGCAAAGAAAGCAATAAACGATTCGGTAAAATATGCAAATGAAAGGAAACAGTTCGGAGTATTGATCTCGACTTTCGGCGCTATAAAGCATAAACTTGCAAGTCAGGTAATAAGTTTGTTTGCAGCAGAATCAGCATGCTACAGGGTAAGCAGTGATATTGATGGGCTGATGGCCTCTCTTAAGAAAGAAATGGAAGATAGCGGCAGGGCATCAATCGAAGCAATAAGTCATTATGCTGTTGAGGCTGCTATTCTTAAAGTATATGGCTCAGAGATGCTTGATTTTATTGCCGATGAGGCTGTCCAGATACACGGAGGGATGGGCTATTCTGCAGAGATGGATGTTGAAAGAGGCTATCGTGATTCGAGGATAAACAGGATTTTTGAAGGAACAAATGAGATAAATCGTTTGCTTGTCGTAGATACTGCAATGAAAAGAGCAATGAAAGGCGATTTTGATCTCTTCTCAAGGGCCGAAGCTCTGTACAATGAACTGGAAACAATTGGAGTCAAAAAAGCTGAAAGTGAAGATTACTTCATGAAAAAAGCCGGCTATGTCTCAAATTTCAAGAAGCTGATATTATTATGCATCAATGAAGCGGTGAAAGTTTTCGGAAAAAATCTTGTGCATGAGCAGGAGGTACTGAACAACATTGCAGATATGATGATGGAAACATATGTTTCTGAATCGTTGATGCTCAGGGTGAAGAAAATGGAGTCGATGAATATTAATACAGCCGTGCACAAGGATATAGTGGATACATATATTCATGACTGCTCTTCAATGATAAGAAAATCAGCTGTCGATGCTATCAATTCTACTTTACCCGAAGATGCCAGGGAGAAATTCCTCAAGGCAGCAGAAAATCTGACCGCTGTTGAAGGTGTTAACGTAAAAGAGGCCAGAAGAAGGATTGCGAATAAGCTTATTGAGGACAATTCATACAGATTCTGATAATCCGTCTGTATTCCGGCAGGATTTTATTAATTTTACTCTGCCAAATTAATTCAGTAATTCTGACTTTAAAAAACAGAGTATGTACTTATATCCGTTGTGGATCAGGTTATGGCATCTGATAAATGCACTTGCCGTAGTGATCCTTATCGTTACAGGTATCAGCATGTTCCTTGCCGGCAATTCAGCAATGCAGCTCTTCGATGAAGCAACAAAAGCAGCCAGGTGGCATAATGTTTCTGCAGCCATACTGACTATAAGCTACCTGTTCTTTGTGACAGGCAATATAATATCAGAGAACGGGAAGTACTATAAGATAAGTAAGGGGACTTTCTTCTCCGATCTGGCCGGGCAGCTGAAATACTATTTATTTGATATGTTCAGGGGGAAGAAAGATCCGTTCAGGGCAACATTTGAACAAAAATTCAATCCACTCCAGAAGATCACGTATATTGTTACAATGTATATTGCCCTGCCTCTCCTGATAATATCCGGAGTGGGTCTTTTGCTTCCTGAAAAGACACTTAACTCCCTGTTTGGAATTAATAGTCTGGTGGTTACAGATATTCTCCATATTATCATCGGATTCTTTATCGTTCTGTTCCTTGCAATACATATTTTCCTCAGCACCCTGGCTCCGGGAAGCCCTTCAGGACTTAGCGGAATAATAACCGGATATAAAAGAAACAACGAGGAATGATCCTCCGTGTCTGCAACATATTTTGAATCTCTGACAACTGATTACATTTTATGAAGATATTTAGATTCCTGTTCTCTCCCGTTTTCATGGGATCACTGTTCATCGTCTTTGCAGTAGCAATGGCAGCTGCCACATTTATTGAGAATGATTACGGCTCGCCGGCTGCCTACAGTATGGTCTACGGATCAAAATGGTTTGAGCTTGTATTGCTGCTTCTTGCACTTAACCTGGCAGGGCAGGTCCTGATCTTTAAATTGCTCAGGAAGAAAAAAATTACAATCGCATTATTTCACCTGTCCTTCATTCTTATTTTGGCCGGAGCCGGCATCACGCGATATTTCGGATGGGATGGGACAATGCATATCAGGGAAGGTGAGACATCGGGAAAATGTTATTCCGGCCGGGAACATATAAGCTATGCTGTCAGTGATGTAAGCGGTAAAATACTAAAGGAGGGTTCTGAGGATTTTGTTGCAGGGTCAGCTTCATCCCGTAACATCAGTGAGAAGATAACAGCAGGTGGTAATGATTATACTCTCAGGCTTGACAGGATAATACCCAATGCTGCGGAAGATATTTCAGCCAAAGCCGGAGGCGACCCTTTGATCTCTCTGCTTATTGTCAGGGAAGGAGTGGAAGGGGAGATACTTGTTCTTAAGAACGGGGGATCAGCAATAGTAGACAGCCTGTCATTAGGCTTTAACAGCGGCTCTGCAAACGACGTACAGATCACCTTTGAATCAGGTGAATTCTTAATGTCATCTCCGGTTCATAAACTTGGAAAAATGAGCATGATGACACAGGAAGCTGCAACTGCTGAGCCAGGAGAAAAGATCAGCCTCGAAGAGATGCAGGTAATTTCAGTCGCGGATTTTAAGATAGTGACACGTAAAATGGTTCCGGAAGGTATTGTCACTGCAGCTCCTGTCAGTGTTGAGGATTTTGTCACCGGAAAGAACGCATTGGTATTTGAGATCCGGTCGGGCATGAATGCGGAACAGTTGGTACTGTGGGATAAGCAATCTGAGGAAGTTTCTTCGGCGTCGGCCAGTCTGAACGGTCTGAAGTTCGATATCACTTACGGAGCTGAAATTGTTAGTTTGCCCTTCAGCCTTCAGCTTAATGATTTCATACTTGAACGATATCCCGGATCTGACAGTCCTTCCGGCTACAGAAGTGAGGTGACTCTAATCGATAAGGAGAGAAATGCTGAAAAGCCATACAGCATCTTCATGAACAACATCCTGAAGTATAAGGGCTACAGGCTGTATCAGTCAAGCTTCGATGAAGACGAGAAGGGCACTGTTTTATCGGTCAACCATGACCGGGCTGGCATTTTTGTCACATACTCAGGATATGCATTGCTGTTCATTTTCATAATTCTGTCGCTTCTTAACAGGGATTCATTATTTCATACTATAAGAGCCGGGACCTGGTCCTCTGCACTCAGAAAGACCGCTGTTGTACTGCCATTTCTATTACTTATCAGCGGTCCTGTTTTTGCTGCCTCGAACAGGTTTATTCCTGACAGGAAGGCTGCTGAGGAGTTCGGGAAAGTGCTTGCCCAGGATCAGAAGGGCAGGACAGAGCCGCTTCACACTCTTAGCAATGACATAATCAGGAAAGTTACAGGTCAGAACAGCTATGAGTCATTGTCGCCCATGCAGGTTTTCCTTGGGCTTTATATCGACTTTGAAAACTGGAAAGATGTTCCTCTTATCAAAGTAGCAAACAAGAATCTGAGGCAGCAGCTAGGCATAAGAGGTGAAAAGGCCTCATTCTCAGATCTTGTCGACCTTGAGCAGGGGAGATACGTGCTGTCTGATAAGATAAGCGACATATATTCAAAACCTCCCGGGGCAAGGAATAAGACTGAGAAGGAAATGCTGAAGCTTGATGAAAGGGTGAATATTGTGTACATGGTCAGGCAGGGGACATTTGTGAAGATCTTTCCGCTGAGAGATGGTTCTCTTGCCTGGGGGCCGGTTCAGGAAGCTCTTAAATCTGCGGGTTCAAGAGAGGATTCCGTTTACCTTGAAGAAATCATGCGGATCCTCCCGGAAGCACTTGAGGATACAGGAACAGAGACGATAAAGAATCTTGCAGGTTCGCTAAGGCAATATCAGGACAGATTTTCAGGGTACGCATTGCCCGGTCAATCAAAAATTAAGGCTGAAGTTTTTTATAACAAGACAGCCATATTTGAAAGGCTTTTCCCGTTCTACGCAACCATAGGAGTATTGCTGGTAATAATACTAATAATTACTGTAATAAGAGGCAGTTTGAAAACGTCACTGATTGTCAGGGTCCTTAAAGTGTTGCTTTTCTCAGCATTCTTATTGCATACGGCCGGACTGGCATTAAGGTGGTATATAGCCGGTCATTCACCCCTGAGTACCGGTTATGAATCGTTGATATTCATTTCGTGGGTGACGATGCTGGCGGGTTTTATCTTCAGCCGGGAATCACCTTTTACTCTATCTGCCACAGCGGTTCTTTCAGGTCTGACACTTCTTGTGGCTCATATGAGCTTCATGGATCCGGAGATAACTAACCTCGTGCCTGTTCTTCAATCTTACTGGCTTACACTTCACGTGTCGATAATAACTGGGAGTTACGGGTTCCTGGGTCTGGGGTTTATACTCGGGTTACTTACAATGATCCTTTTATCCTTCCTTAACAGGAAAAACAGAGAGAGGATCTCGGATACAATCGATGAGCTTACAATTATCAATTACAGATCACTGACATTAGGACTTTATTTGCTGACTATAGGTACATTTCTCGGAGCTATCTGGGCCAACGAGTCATGGGGAAGGTACTGGGGATGGGATCCGAAGGAAACATGGTCGCTCATAACAATAATCGTATATTCGCTTGTGATCCATTCAAAGCAGATACCGGGAATGAAGGATATATATACATTTAACCTTTTTGCCCTTTTCTCCTTTTCCTCTGTTCTGATGACATATTTCGGCGTTAATTTTTATCTGACGGGATTACATTCATACGCATCAGGAGATCCTGTTCCCATACCGGTTTTTGTCTATCTAAGCGTTTTTATATTGATTGCACTTTCAGTTAGAGCTTATTTTAAATATAATTCTGTTTCTAAAGGCAAATAATTATCAGTGAAAAAACTTCACCGCTGTTGAGCACTTTTTGCTGCATTTTCTATTTTTCTTTAGTTGATTCTCGTAATTTTAGAACGTTAAAAGTCAATAATATTCGGATCACTAACCTTAAAATTACTGCATATGGCAATTAAGAATCGAATGACACGGCGGAAATTTGCCAGGACTACAGCTATGGCGGCAGCTGCCACCGCACTGGTGCCTGGTCTTATTACTTCCTGCTCAAAGTCTCCCGCTCCCATGAAACGCAGGTTCGGGAAAATCGGGTTCGAGGTTACAACACTCGGGCTCGGCGGACAGGCATCGCTGCAATGGACTCCATCCAATGCTGATCCCGTTAAGATCATCCTGAAAGCTTTTGACCTGGGGATAAACTATTACGATACTTCAAACATCTATGGCCCGAGCCCTACTTATTACGGCGAAGCCTTCAGGATAAAAAAGCTAGTCCCGGGTTCAGCTGACTATGATGAGAACCTAAGGAAATCAATATTCATCACTTCCAAAACCCATCTTCGTTTTGCAAAGGGCGGTGAAGATGTCCCGAATATCCCGAACTGGACCGACGGGCAACAGGGAAGCCATACGATTGATGACCTTCACAGGTCATTATCACTGTTATTTGGTGATGGCAAGGGAAATTATCCTGAAGGAGCCTACCTTGACATGATGATGATTCATAACCTTAACTTTATGAATGAGGTTGATGCCCTTTATGAAGGATATGAAAATACTGATCCTTCTGCAGAACGTATCGGAGCTCTTGCTGCATTGCGCGATTACAGGGATGGAACGAACCGCACGGGATTAAATCCTGAAAATAAGAAGCTTATACGCCATATTGGTTTTTCGGGTCATCACGATCCATCAGTCAATATGTATATGATACAACGTGATAAGGAAGACCTGCTTGACGCAATGCTTGTTGCCCTTAATGCGAACGACAAACTGTATTTCAGCATGCAGAATAACGTCATTCCTCTTGCTGCTGAGAAAGACATGGGTGTGATAGCAATGAAGGTGTTTTCAGACGGAGCTATGTTCACGAAGGAGGCAACATGGACCCAGACACCGGACATGGTCGTACAGACTGTCGGAAGCGATATGATATCGAGTGATAAACTCGTGAAGTATGTACTCACGACACCGGGTGTGCATCTGGCAATTATCGGCACAGGACACATCAGCACGGAGGACAGTGAATGCCAGCTTACAAATAACCTGGCAGCTGCGCAGGTCCTTCCCGATGGGTTAACAGAAGCTGAAAGGGCAGAAATTGAAGAACTGGCAGGAAAGATTAAGGGCGGCAGGACAAACTATTTTCAGGCTGAGAACCGTCCTCTGACAGCTCCGGAGAATGTATCGGTTGTTCAGAAAAAGGTTGAAAATAAGAGAAATGTCACTGTCAGCTGGAACACCGCATATGCAGGCGATTCACCAATTGCTTCCTATGAGGTCTGGAGGGATGGTGCCAGGCTGCAGCATATTCCTTTCAAGCCTCAGAGAACTGTAAATCCTTTTACTTTGCTGGAATCAATTGACGATAAGGAAGCTCACACTTATGTCCTGAAGGTTGTTGACAGTAAAAACAGGATTGCCGAATCCCTGCCTGTAATTCTTGATAATCTCGCATAGGAGAATAATATATAAAAACTAAAGAACGCACCACGGGTACACAGAGTAAAGCACCGCTCACTTCTCCCTGGTGGAAGATGGGAGTGCTATCTTCGCTTCGCTGCGATAGCGATCCCTGGGGGGGATAATCAAACAGAAAAAGCCTTTCCCATTGGCACGGGAAAGGCTTTTTCTGTTTGGGTGGAAGATGGGATTCGAACCCACGACCCTCGGAACCACAATCCGGTACTCTAACCAACTGAGCTACATCCACCGTTTCAGGAATGCAAAAGTAAGCCCAAAATTTTTATTCGCAAAATTTTAAAATTATTTTCTCCTGCTTACGTTCAAATGTTATCTTTGACCGGCTGCTCAAAGGCCGTTTGAAGACCAGACAAGATAAGTCTTTTCTAAAAGAGGAGGAAGACATAAGTGAGAATAAGACGCTTACGATTCATAGACAATATTTCCGGGCTTCAGATCTTCCAGCTGTTGAAATTCACTGTCTTCCTTATCGCAAGTATTGTATTCACAAAAAGTCATCTTACACGCGCAGAAATAGGCTCATGGGAAATGTTCCTGTTCATATCAGGACTGATTACCTTCTTCTGGGTAACAGGAATAATCCAGTCACTTCTTCCCCTTTATCACAGGAATAAAACTTTCAGAAAATTCGGTGAAACAAAAAAGAGAAAGTCACCGGAGATATTTAATACGTTTCTTCTGTTATGTTTTTTCAGCCTTCTATTCTTTGCTCTCGGCCATTCAATAAAGAACAGTGTTTCAGTATTCAATTTCAGCGGCAATGAACCCTATATTAACCTTCTCCTGCTATATATAATGCTTAGCAGTCCTGTCTGCCTTATAGAATATATTTATCTACTTAAGAACAGGTCGTACAGGATACTCCAGTATGCTATCTATACCTTCAGCGCTCAGCTGGCACTGATAATAGTGCCGGTCCTTCTTGGGAAGGATATTATCTGGTCAATTTATGGCCTGCTGACTGTAACGTTTGCCAGGTGGATATGGCTGATAATATTGCTTAGAAGATATTCGGAGATAAGGGTTTCATGGGAATTCATGAAGGAGCATCTTTACCTTGGCACTCCACTTATAATAACATCTCTTATAAGCGGATCAGCCCAGTATGTTGACGGTATAATTGTTTCGTCAGTATATCAGGACCCTGCAATGTTTGCCTGGTTCAGATATGGCGCAAAAGAATTTCCACTGGTGCTGCTGCTTGCCAACGGGCTTAGTAATGCCATGCTTCCGGAGTTCTCAACAAGATCGATGATGCGGGAATCGCTTGCCAGGATAAAACTGAAATCGAAAAAGCTGATGCATCTGCTGTTTCCGATGATAATGGTTATAATGCTCTTCTCAAGATGGTTCTACCCTCGTAAAATGATACTAATTGGATATGTATGGGCCAAAATGAGAATAAAGCCGTCTGAATATATTCCACTGAAGGTCTTCGCTATCTATTCTCTAATCCTTTCAGTTATCTTTATCCTTGTCGACAAGCGTATAATCGATATCGGTTAGAATACCTATCCCGGGAGCTTGCTCCATAAGACATCCGGATTGAAAAAACTGCTTATATTTGTAACAATACAGGGATGAATATTCCATCAGGCATTATAAATCAAATAGTTATCTGATGATTGTTTCTGAGGTTAAGACAGAAAAAGACAGAAAGGAGTTCATTGATTTTCCGAAATGGCTCTACCGGGATGATCCGGATTGGATCTGTCCCCTTGATGACGAGACAGAGGGCATTTTTGATCCTTCGAAAAACAACTCTTTCAGGCATGGCGTTGCAACGCGCTGGATATTAAGGGATGAAGGAAACAGGACAATTGGCCGGGTGGCTGCATTTATAGACAGACGCAGGTCAGCAGCTAATAGACAACCCACAGGAGGCTTTGGTCTTTTTGAGGTTATTGAAGATAGGGATGCGGCATTTACCCTCTTCAACACAGTGAAACAGTGGCTCTCTGCACAGGGAATGGAAGCCATGGATGGCCCGATTAATTTCGGAGAGAATGATAGTAACTGGGGCTTGCTTGTTGACGGATTCATGCAGCAGTCATACGGGATGCCCTACAACAAAAGATATTACAGAGAGTTCTTCGAGTCGTACGGATTCAGGAACTATTTTGAGCAATATTCACATCACAGGACAGTCAGAGATTCGACAAATGCGATAGTTAGTTTTCCTGAAAGACTTATGAATATCGCTGAAAGGATATCTCAACGTCCCGGTTACAGCTTCCGGCACTTCGAATTCAATAAAAGCCGCAAGTATATTGATGATTTATGTGAGATTTACAACTCTACATGGACCCTGCTAAAGGAGGATTTCACTCCTCTTAATCCTGAAATACTGAATGAATCACTCCGGAAAGCAAGGATCTTTATTGACGAGGAATTGATCTGGTTCGCCTATCTTAATGACAAGCCTATCGGATTTTTCATTCTGTACCCCGATCTGAACCAGATACTGAGACACATGAACGGGAAGATGAACCTGTGGAATAAAATCAGGTTCATGTATTTTAAATATACCCATGAGATCAGCAGGGTCAGGGCCGTAGTCGGAGGTGTTCATTATGCTTATCAGAACTCAGGAGTGGAATCTGCTATTTTCTTCAAGTTATACCAGGTCTTCAAACAGAAGAAGTGGCTGAAAGAAATGGAGCTTTCATGGGTTGGAGACTATAATCCTAAAATGACAGCAATCTACGAGGCGCTCGGGGCAAAAAGGGCCAAGACACATATTACCTACCGGTATATGATAAATGACAAGCTTCCGTTCAGGCGATATATAGAAGAAATCGCTGATAAACAGCAGGTTAAATAGAAAAGGAAGCATGATATTAAATATTTGGTGATTTATTATTGGATTTTAACGGGAGTTCATTAATTTTGCAGTCCTTAAATAACAGAATTTTAGAGGGAGTCATTTTTAAAGTAAACAGCAATGAAAAAAGGAATACATCCGGAGAATTACAGGTTTGTTGTATTTCAGGATATGTCGAATGGTTACACTTTCATGAGCAAGTCAACCGCTCCGTCGAAAGAGTCTATCAAGTGGGAGGACGGTAAGGAGTACCCTCTTATCAAGCTTGAAATTTCAAATATGTCTCATCCATTCTATACGGGTAAGATGAAACTTGTCGATACGGCAGGAAGGGTTGATAAATATATGAACAGGTATAAAGACCATGTAGGAAAGAAGAAAACTGCTGCAAAAGAAGAAAAAAATCAATAAGCAGGAATTTTTGTCATAGAATATTTTGATAGGGGCGTTGCATGCAACGCCCCTATCTTATATTATACGTATAATTTTAATTTATGGCACGAAGATTGAGCATAATCGCGGCGCCTGCAAATAGGAAAATATTAAGTAATTTTGACACTTATTCGGGAGACTGAACAGAAATGGAGAAGAAATACAGGAGACCTATAAGCGAGATTCTACTGCCGGAAATGATAGACGGAGAAGGAGATATAGTGCCTATAATAGCAGATGGGGATGACAGCGACCTTGAGAACGTTGAAGTGCCGGAGGTAATTCCTGTTCTCTCACTCCGCAATACTGTACTATTCCCGGGAGTAGTCCTGCCTATATCAATTGGCAGGCCGCGTTCTATACAGCTTATAAAGGATGCATACAGGCTTGATAAGATTGTCGGGACCGTTGCCCAGAAGGATCCTGATACAGAGAATCCCGGGTTTGAGGATCTCCACCCTGTAGGTACAATAGGTCAGATAGTCAAGCTTCTTGAAATGCCTGACGGTTCCACTACTGCAATAATCCAGGGCAGAAAGAGAATGGTGCTCAGCGACCTTGTCTCGAGTGACCCCTATTTCATGGCAAAGGTAAAATCAATGCCGGAAAGGAAACCTGAGCCGACAAGCAAGGATTTTGATGCAATTGTCGGATCCCTGAAAGACCTTTCCTTAAAGATAATCAAGATCAACCCAAATATAAGTCCTGAAGCTTCCTTCGCCATAAAGAACATTGAGAACAATACTTACCTTATAAATTTCATCTGTTCAAATACCGACATTAAAGTCCAGGATAAGCAGAAACTGCTTGAGATAAACAGTATTCGCGACAGGGGTTATGCACTTCTGGAGTATCTCGTGCAGGAGATACAGGTTCTCGAGCTTAAGAACGAACTGCAGTCAAAGGTTAAAAGCGATCTTGACCAGCAGCAGAGGGAGTTCCTTCTGCACCAGCAGATGAAGACGATACAGAATGAGCTTGGAGGCAACCCTCTTGAGAAGGAGATAGAGGAATACAGGAAAAAAGCTGAGAACAAAAAGTGGGGTGAAGAGGTTAAAAAGATATTCAACAAGGAACTTAATAAGCTTACCCGCCTGAATCCTGCAGCAGCAGAATATTCAGTTCAGGTAAACTATATCCAGACTCTGCTGGACCTTCCATGGGAGGATTATACACCGGATAACCTTGACCTTGGTTATGCAAGACAGGTACTTGATAACGACCATTTTGGTCTTGATGATGTTAAGGAAAGAATACTGGAGCACCTGGCAGTGCTTAAACTGAAGGGCGATCTTAAATCTCCGATTCTATGTCTCTACGGTCCTCCGGGGGTAGGTAAGACATCACTTGGCAAATCTGTTGCAAAAGCCCTTGGAAGGAAATATGTCAGAATGTCACTTGGGGGCCTTCATGACGAAGCCGAGATAAGAGGGCACAGGAAAACATATATCGGTGCTATGCCCGGCAGGATAATTCAGAATATAAAGAGAGCCGGATCATCAAACCCGGTGTTCATACTTGATGAAGTTGATAAGGTAGGACAGGATTTCAGGGGTGATCCTTCATCAGCGCTGCTGGAGGTCCTCGACCCCGAGCAGAACAGCACTTTCTTTGATAATTTCCTGGAGATGGAATATGACCTGTCAAAAGTTCTGTTCATTGCCACTGCAAATACTTTGTCGACAATCAGTCCTGCTTTGCGCGACAGGATGGAGACAATTGAGATAACCGGCTATCTTGTTGAAGAGAAGATTGAAATAGCACAAAAGCACCTTCTTCCCAGACAGCTTGAGAATCATGGAGTAAAAGCCAAACAGCTGACTGTCGGGAACATTGTGATGGAAAAGATAATCGAGAAATATACCCGTGAATCGGGCGTCAGGGAACTTGATAAGAGACTGGCAAAGATAGTAAGGGTTACTGCAAAGAATATTGCTTCAGAGACGAAATATAATCCAGCCCTTTCCGAAAAAATTCTTGGTGAGATACTCGGACCGCCGAAATATAACCGTGACATTTATGCCGGAAACGACCAGGCGGGTGTTGTGACAGGATTAGCCTGGACAGCGGCCGGAGGGGAGATACTCTTCGTTGAGACAAGCCTTAGCAAGGGAAGCGGAAAACTTACCCTGACTGGTAATCTTGGAGAGGTAATGAAGGAATCGGCAATAATCGCCCTTGAGTATCTCAAATCAAACGCCGGTATGCTTGACCTTCCTGATGATTTCTCAGATAAATGGAACATCCATATTCATATCCCTGAAGGGGCGATACCCAAGGACGGGCCGTCGGCAGGTATTACAATGGCAACATCAATTGCTTCAGCTTTCACTCAGAGGAAAGTCAGGAAATTCCTGGCGATGACCGGTGAGATAACCCTCAGAGGCAAAGTATTGCCTGTTGGCGGCATAAAGGAAAAGATCCTTGCAGCAAAGCGAGCAAGCATAAAGGAGATCATCTTGTCAGCTGAAAACAAAAAAGATGTTGAGGATATAAAGGATATCTATATAAGAGGATTGAAATTCCATTATGTAGATACAATCATGGAAGTGCTTGATCTCGCCCTTCTCAGACAAAAAGTAATTAATGCCAGAAAAATAACATTCGGATGAAAAAAATAGCAGTTTTTCCCGGATCCTTCGATCCTTTCACTGTCGGACATGAAGGTATTGTCAGAAGAGCACTTGAGCTCTTTGATGAGATAATTATTGCTGTAGGGGCAAACGCTTTGAAAAAGAGCTATTATTCTCTTAAGACAAGAAAAGAGATGATCGCAAAAGTATTCAGTGACGAATCAAGGGTGAAAGTCGATCATTATGAAGGCCTCACTGTCGATTATTGCGTCAAAAAGGGTGCGAAATATATTCTCAGGGGGCTGAGGACTGCAGCTGATTTTGAGTTTGAACGTGCTATTGCCCAGGTAAATAAAGCTTTAGAATCAGATGTCGAATCAGTATTCTTACTTACGGTTCCTGAACATACTCCGGTCACTTCAACAATAGTTCGTGATATAATACGAAGCGGAGGTGATGCCTCTCAGTTCGTACCGTCTTCTGTAAATCTTAAGGACTATAAGGCAGAGGAAGATTAAGGTTTAAATATTGAAATGTTTATCAGATCCATTAGGGATAACCATGCACTCCCTTTGATCTTGCATATCTCTTCCGGAAAAAGCCATTCGACTTTTGTTATACCCTCCTGTATCTGGGGCTCCTGGATCATTTCACCCCTGTAATTCATCAGGAACCAGTTAGTCTTCTTTAAGTATGAAATGCCTTCCCAGGTATAGGTATGGTAACTTGGTGTCAATTGTTTTACTATAGTATGTCCGTCTATCCCGCACTCTTCCTTTACTTCCCTTAAGGCACATACTTCAGGCTCCTCGCCAGGTTCCATATGTCCTTTCGGAAGATCGAGCTTGCCTTTCTTCTCAATGAAAAGATAACGGCCTGAAATATGCTTCACAAGGCCTCCTGCCGCATTCACTTCTGTGAAATAGATCCTGAAGATCTTCCAGATGTGCCTTATATTAGGGCCGTAGATATTTATTGCCTTCACTCCCGGATTTTCCTGGAATTCAGAAATTATTGCATAAAGCTCCTTTGTATCATTGAATTTATAGAATAACCCGTACTTTTGTAAGCGGTCAGGCTCATCACTTATAAGAATGAATCTGTTCTCGAAATGAACTTTATACATCTTCTATGGAAAGTAACGCAAAAAAAATAGCTGAATATCTGTTACAAATTAAAGCAATTAAATTGCAACCGTCAAATCCTTTTACATGGGC
>JAEAME010000593.1_pt1 | contig 34881 bp, 30 predicted proteins | sample 8958731 | NCBI WGS metagenome assembly JAEAME01 (sample SAMN16933194, study PRJNA681113) | bioreactor sludge metagenome | isolation source: anerobic bioreactor sludge (Control) | place: India:Bengaluru | collected 2018-10-24
AGTTAAAAGTTATTAACTACAAATTTATAAGTATCCCGGTTTTAAAGATGATCTGGAATAATCGCTTATATTTAGATGTCAATAATTAAGAATTATGAGTCAATAAATTAATACTGACAATATGAATGTAAAGAATTTCATTCAGAAGCTGATTTTGACAACAGCACTTCTAATCTTCCTTATCCCCTTGAAATCCCAGAATCTTAAAGAAAATCCGGCTCTTGACGAAAAAGTCAGGAAGCTTCTCAGCTCCCGTCGGTGGTACGACATGAACGTCCCTGAAGTGGATGGCAAGCTCCTGCATGATATTATTATAAGGAATAATTATAAAAGCGCCCTCGAGATTGGGACCTCAACCGGCCATTCGGGTATATGGATTGCCTGGGCCCTCAGCAAAACAGGAGGTAAGCTTATTACAATCGATATTGATGAAGGAAGGCACAGGCAAGCTGTTCAGAATTTCCGCGATGCCGGATTATCTGAATATATTGATGCCCGGCTTGCTGATGCCCATCAGCTTGTGAAAGAACTAAAAGGTCCTTTTGATTTCGTTTTCAGTGATGCCGATAAGGAATGGTATAAGAATTATTTCATCGATATTGATCCAAAACTAAAGGTTGGAGGCTGTTTCACTGCGCATAATGTAAGTGAAAGAGGCAGGGGATATGGCGGCTATGGCGGCCAGGCTCAGTTTCTGACTTATGTAAGAAGCCTGCCAAACTATGAGACAACTGTAAACAGTGCCGGAGGCGGTGTTTCAATAAGCTATAAGAAAGCTGATAAGTAATGATTCAATATAAATCATTGTAATGCTTCCCCCTGCATTAAGTAATATGATTATTAATTTTGTTTATACCATTTATCCCTTTCATAAAATAAGTATATTTTGAATAAAGGAAAACTAATCAGTCCCGTCCGTGCTACAGCTATAGTTGTCTCTAATATGATCGGTACCGGTGTCTATACCAGCCTTGGGCTGCAGGCTGCGGGTGTACATTCAGTCCTGGCACTGGTTTTTATCTGGATTACCGGAGGACTTGTCGCTTTCTGCGGTGCTCTTACATACGGCGAGCTGGCTGTCAGGTATCCAAAATCCGGAGGTGAGTATATATTCCTGTCCAAAATCTTCCATCCATCCTTAGGATTTATGTCGGGTTTTATTTCAATGACAATTGGATTCGCAGCACCAATGGCAATTTCAGCAATTGCACTCGGAACATATGCCGGAAACCTAATCCCGGTCGCTCCTGTGATTATTGCTGTGGCGGTAATTGTCTGCCTTACTGTGCTCAATACAACAAGTTTCAGAACCGGTACAAATTTTAACTTCATTACAGCCGCCATAAATGTATCACTGATACTCACATTATGCATAATAGGATTTGTCAAAGGTCACCATCCGGATTTTGAACTCAGTTTCAGACAGTCAGACTTTAAAGAGATCATTAATCCGGCTTTCGCAGTATCTCTGGTTTATGTATCCTTTGCTTATTCAGGATGGAATTCGGCTGCCTACATAACACACCAGGTAAAGGATCCTGTCAGGAACCTTCCTCGTATTCTGATTTCCGGAACACTGATAGTACTATTTTTATATACTCTTCTTAATTTTATTTTCCTTTACACTGTCCCAATGCAGGAACTGGAAGGGCAAATAGATATAGCCTTCCTTGCTGCCAAAAACATATTCGGACAATCAGGAGGCAAATTTGTTGCCCTCCTTATTTCTATTGGTTTGATTGCTTCAATAAACTCTCTGCTGATAATTGGCCCCAGGGTTACTCAGGCTATTGCTGAGGATTATAAACTGCTCCGGTTTCTTGGAACTGAAAACAAAAGCGGTTCACCTTTCTTTGCCACTATACTTCTTACAGTCGTTGCACTCTTACTTATCGGGACATCAACGTTCGAGCAAATAATGACTCTTATAGGCTTTACTCTCAGCATATTCACAATACTTTCGGTAATCGGTGTATTTGTGATCAGATATAGAATGAAAAAGAATAACGAAGAATTGTACCATACCTTCGGATATCCTTTTATCCCTGTATTCTTCATTCTGGTCGAAGGTTGCATGATGTTATATGTATTTGCCAACAGACCAGTTCAGTCTTTGATAGGAATAGGGATAACTCTTATCGGCCTGGTTGTATACTATATGTTACTGAGAGCCGGGCGTACTAAGCAGAGCGGAGCTATTAATGGCTGATCCCTGCCAGGTCGCGGATAACAACCGAGGCACAGGCTATCCCGAATGCAGCAGGCATGTAGGAGACAGTACCTACTACTGATGCCTTGTTTACCTCTCCGGAGGCAGGAAGGATCCTGGTCTTATCAGTGACTTCAGGTGACCAGACAGCTGTTACTCCGCTTCTTACTCCCAACCTGTGGAGTCTTTTACGCAGTATCCTTGCAAGTGTGCAGTCTGTGGTCTCGGAAATATCAGTAACCGATATCCTTAGCGGGTCAAATTTACCTCCCGACCCCATTGAGCTTACAACAGGATATTTCCTCTGCAGCGAATGGTATATCAGAAAAACCTTTGGCGACAGGGTGTCTATTGCATCAACAACATAGTCGTAGCCTCTGTCAAGTATCTCCGTCATTCTCTCATCCCTGATATACTCGCTTATTATCTCCAGGTTCAGGTCAGGATTTATGTCAAGCAGCCTCGATCCCATTACCTCAGCTTTTAATAAGCCTTCAGTGCTTTTCAGCGCAGGAAGCTGACGGTTCCTGTTCGATGGCTGTATCCTGTCGCCATCGACTATTGTAATCGATCCTGCTCCTGACCGGCATATCATTTCAGCGGCATAGGCTCCTACCCCTCCCAATCCTACAACAAGGATCCTTGCTGAAAGAAGTCTTTTCAATCCTTCTTCGCCAATCAGCATCTTTGTCCTGTCAAGCCAGTCATTCGACATTATAAAAATTGGTTTTAGCTTTCCCTGATATTAAAGAGCTGCATAAAATTTTTAATTATCTGATGCTTTAAAGCAGCCTGTTCAATTTCAAGGTCAGCAGCGACTTTTTTATACAGATCCCTGATATCAACTCCTGCCCCGTCACTCTCAAGGAAGATCCTTTCACGGGGGAGACTTCTGACCAATCCTGATGACTCTGGTCTCATTATGAAATCGAACCAGAACGAAAGATACATGTTCCTTGAGATAAGTTGCATTGCAAGCTCTCTCTTACCCCTGAAACCATGTACAAGCCAAGGCATCTGCGGTTTTAACTTCTTATGTACACTTAGCAGTTCTTCCCATGCCCTTACGCAATGTATTACAAGAGGTTTTCCGTGATCCTCGGATATATAAACCTGTGCTTCAAATGCCCTGCGCTGCATTTCTGCTGACGGACCCTTTATTTTATCGAATCCTGCTTCCCCGACAGCAATTATCAATGGATTAGGCATCATCTTAACAACCCTGGCAAGCAAATATTTATAATTTGCCTCATTAAGGTGCCATGGATGAATTCCGTATGTATAGGCTAAGCCCGGGATCCCTTCCGGCAGCCTCTGCTCATGGGCCATAAGAGTCTCGATTGAATAGATCCCTTCAGCCTGCCGGGCCCCATGGGTATGAATATCTATATAATCTTCTGGCTCCGGAAGATTCATGATGCCGGTGATGCTATTATTGATATCCCTCTATCAATCCTTTTGAGTGTCTCCTCTTTTCCCAGCCATTCAATTATATCAAAAATATGAGGCCCTCTTGATGCTCCGACGATTACAAGCCGCAAGGCATTCATTACGTCGCCTGTGTTATATCCTAAGCCGGCGATCCAGGCCTTAACTGCCTCCTCAGTAGCTGTGGCGCTCAGATCGGATCTATCATCAAGTATCTGGCGGAGTTCCATAAGCTGAGCCGGAGTTTCTGTTTTCCATCTCTTCCTTATAACTTCCTTATCATAGGATTCCGGTGCGATGAAAAAGAAATCCGACTCTTTCCAGATTTCCTTCACAAAATTCACCCTCTCTTTAACAAGCGAGACAAGCTTCTCAAGCTCAACAATGTCATGATGAAATCCCTTTGCTCTCAGGAATTCCCTGAATTCAAGTGCCAGCTGTTTGTTGCTTTTAAGCTGAAGATAATGATGATTGAACCATCTGGCTTTCTCCGGGTCGAAGCGTGATCCTGCCTTATGAACCCTCTCGATTGAAAATGAATCTATCAGTTCATCCATGCTGAATATTTCCTTTTCCGTTCCGGGATTCCAGCCCAGAAGTGCAAGCATATTAACAAATGCCTCAGGATAATAACCTTCTTCGCGATAACCTTTGGCTGTTTCGCCATAGGGCCAGTAGAGAGGAAATACAGGGAAACCCATCTTATCTCCGTCTCTTTTGCTCAGTTTGCCTTTACCGTCAGGCTTGAGAAGAAGGGGCAGGTGAGCAAACTGCGGCCTTTCCCAGCCAAACGACCTGTAAAGCATGAAATGGAGAGGAAGTGAGGGCAGCCATTCTTCGCCCCTTATAACATGGCTTATCTCCATTAAATGGTCATCAACTACGTTTGCAAGGTGATAAGTCGGCATGCCGTCTGATTTGAACAGCACCTTATCATCAAGGGTGCCGGAATGAACAACAATATGGCCGCGAATGAGATCGTCGCAATGGATATCTTCATCAAGGGGCATCCTGTATCTTATAACATAAGGCACTCCACTGTCGATCAGGTCCCTGCAATTTTTCTCAGTCATCGACAGCGATGTCTGCATTTTATCCCTTACTGAAGCGTTGTAAAGAAATGTCTTCCCCTGCTTTTCAGCATCTGCTCTTGCCTGCTCAAGCTGTTCGGGTGTATCGAACGCATAATACGCGGCACCTGCACTTATTAGCTGATAAGCATATTGCCTGTATATATCTTTTCTTTCACTCTGACGATAAGGTGAATAAGGTCCTCCTTCCATAATTCCCTCATCGATATTAATACCACACCACTTAAGCGATTCAATAATGTAATCCTCAGCGCCTTCGACAAAGCGACCCTGATCGGTATCTTCAATTCTCAGGATAAAAGTGCCTTTATTCCTCCTGGCAAACAGATAGTTATAAAGGGCAGTCCTTACACCTCCTATATGAAGAGGACCTGTAGGACTGGGAGCAAAACGAACCCGTACCTGTTGCATACTGATAATTTTCAAGTTAATACACAAATATAGGCAAACCGGCTCATATTAACAGTATGGCTTATATCAGTTTTTGTGGTTGCGAATTATATTACATTTGTGTTACTTTTATTTAATATTGTTAAACAGTTCTCCATGAAAACAATGAAAGCTCTTGTGAAAGCCCGGCCTGAAAGGGGTTTGTGGATGCAGGAGGTGCCAATTCCTGAACCGGGATTGAATGATGTTATCATAAAGATCAGGAAATCTGCAATCTGCGGGACCGATCTTCATATTTACAAGTGGGATGAGTGGTCAAGAAAGACAATTAAAACGCCTATGGTGATTGGCCATGAATATATGGGCACTATTGAGAAAATGGGAGCTGGCGTTACAAACCTTAAGCCTGGGGAAAGGGTTACAGGAGAAGGTCATCTTGCATGCGGACATTGCAGGAACTGCCGCAGGGGTAAAGAACATGTCTGCGAAAACACTGTGGGCATCGGCGTACATATCGACGGATCTTTTGCTGAATACCTTAAAATACCTTCTTCCAACGTCATCCCACTTGACAGCAGGATCCCTGACGACTGGGCAGCAATAATGGATCCTTTCGGGAACGCAACCCATACAGCCCTCTCTTTCCCCCTTATCGGAGAGGATGTTCTGATAACAGGCGCCGGTCTTATTGGAGGAATGGCAGTAGCAATTGCCAGGTTCGCCGGAGCCAGGTTCATTGTAGCAAGCGACCTTTCAGATTACCGCCTTGATATAGCAAAAAAGATGGGAGCTACCCTCACAGTGAACCCTTCAAAGGGAGAAAAGATATCTGATGCAGTCAAATTATTGAAAATGCGGGGATTTGATATCGGCATGGAGATGTCAGGATCGCCCGCTGCATTTGTTGAGATGATAAGTAACATGTACAACGGATCAAGTATTTCTCTTCTCGGTATCCTCCCATCGGATTTCGAGGTTCCGTGGAGTGAAATTATATTCAAGGCAATAACACTAAAAGGCATATATGGAAGAGAGATGTGGGAAACATGGTATAAAATGGAACAGATGATAATCGGAGGAATAGATCTTGATCCGGTTATAACCCATCGTTTCAGTATAGATGATTTTCAGAAAGGTTTCGATATCATGGAGGAGGGTAAATGCGGGAAGGTGATCCTTAACTGGGACTGACCAGCAACACAGCATGGATAAATTGTATGCTATGAGTAACAGGAATCGCGCACAATATTAAATTGATTTTCTTCGATTACCCCGGCCCCAAGGGGAGCGAAGAAAATCAATTTACTCCCCCCTCGCCTTTGCGCAGCCGCTTCGGCGGAGCAAAGTTGGGGTTGGGGTAGATAAATTGATTTTCGGGCAATTTTTGAAACAACAAAAGATATGTATAAGAACTTTCAGATCCATCTTGATAAAACCTTAAAGGAGATAAGGGATGCGGGCCTTTACAAGAACGAAAGGATTATTGTAAGTCCGCAGGGCGCGGAGATAGAACTTGATTCAGGACAGAAGGTTATCAATTTCTGCGCCAATAATTACCTTGGTTTGTCCAATAATCCTGATCTTATTGAAGCTGCGAAGTCGGCCCTCGACGATCACGGGTATGGAATGTCGTCTGTACGTTTCATCTGCGGAACAACTGATCTCCATAAAGAGCTTGAAAGGAAAATAGCCAGGTTCTTCCGGACTGAAGACACAATACTCTATGCTGCCTGCTTCGATGCCAACGGTGGTGTTTTTGAACCTCTGCTTACAGAGGAGGATGCGATTATATCCGATTCACTTAATCATGCTTCAATTATAGATGGTGTCCGCTTATGCAAAGCCCGGAGATACAGATATGCCAACGCTGATACTGATGACCTTGAGAAACAGCTTAAGCTTGCACAGGACCAAAGATTAAGAATGATCGTAACTGACGGGGTCTTTTCAATGGATGGCAATGTGGCGCCTCTGAGAAAGATAGTTGAGCTTGCAGATAAATATGACGCAATTGTAATGGTTGATGAATCACATTCTGCCGGTGTCGTTGGTGAAACAGGAAGAGGTGTTACTGAACTATACGACTTAATGGGCAGGATAGAAATAATCACCGGGACACTGGGTAAGGCTTTCGGAGGGGCAATAGGAGGATTCACCACCGGGAAGAAAGAGATTATAGAACTCCTCAGGCAAAGGTCGCGTCCCTACCTCTTCTCAAATTCAATTCCGCCTCTTGTTGCTGCTGCAGGAATAAAGATGATTGAAATGATGACAGGAACAAATATCCTTCAGGATAAACTGCACAGGAATTCAGAGTATTTTATAAGCCGCATGACGAATCTTGGATTCGATATAAAACCCACAAAATCTGCAATATGTGCTGTAATGCTTTATGATGCAAGGCTATCGCAGGAATTTGCAGCCCGTCTGCTTGAAGAAGGAATCTATGTAATTGGATTTTATTATCCTGTTGTACCGCAAGGTGAAGCAAGGATACGTGTCCAGCTCTCGGCCGCACACGAACTGGAACATCTTGATAAGGCCGTGGAGGCTTTCGGGAAGATCGGAAAGGAACTTAAAGTTTTAAAATAAGCTTATCCGCACTTGGACGAACCACAGTCCTTGCATATAAGGCATCCTTCTTCATATACAAGATTGTGCGATCCGCACTCGCCGCAGGTGCCTTTTGCCTTTGTGCCGTTCGGGATATATTTCTTAAGCGCTCTTTCAACGCCGTTCTTCCAGTTATTTATTGATTCGCTGTCGAGTTTAAGTGACTGCACAAGGTTGACAACATCTGCTATCGGCATCTCATGCCTGAGAACACCCGAGATCAGCTTGGCATAGTTCCAGAACTCCGGCTTGAACATATGCGAGAGTCCTCCCATTGTCTTCTTATAGCCGTATTTATCGGTGTACTGAAAATCGTAGCGTGTTCTGCCATCTTCATCCTTGATCTTTACAATCTGACCCTTTACAATACTTTTTGGTATGGGGAAGATCTCTTCATCGGCAATACCGGTAAATATTTCATAAGGCCTGTTATCTTTCAACCCTACAAAAGCAACCCACTTCTCTTCATTGATATTGAATCTTATAACATCGCAATCAAGAACTTTCGGTCTTTTGGGCCTTTCCGTCCGTCCCTCCGGCTTACCTGTTATAAGAACGCCGTTACGCGATCCGTCGCGGTAGACAGTTGCTCCCTTGCATCCGCTTTTCCAGGCTGTGTGGTACAGTTCACTTACAAGCTCTTCCTTCACATCGGCGGGGAGATTGATTGTCACGCTTATCGAATGATCGACCCACTTCTGTATTGCGCCCTGCATCCTGACCTTTGCCACCCAGTCAACATCATTTGCAGTTGCCTTGTAATAGGGTGATTTTGCAATTATTTTCTCGATCTCTTCATCACTTTGCCTTGTCACTTCATCGGGATCGTAACCGTTTATTTTAAGCCACTCGATAAATTTGTGGTGGAACACATTGAACTCTTCCCAGGAATCACCTACCTCGTCCCTGAAAGTTATCTTTACGTTCTTATCGTTGGGATTTACTTTTCTTCTGCGTTTATAAAAGACGGAGAAGACCGGTTCAATTCCCGATGTGGTCTGAGTCATGAGACTTGTGGTTCCTGTCGGGGCTATTGTAAGGAGGGCAATATTTCTGCGCCCGAATTTCTCCATATTGTTATAAGAAACCGGATCAGCTTCTTTCATCCTTAAGATGAAGGGGTTATGTTTCTCCCTTTCCGAATCATAAATTGTGAAGGGGCCTCTCTCCTTTGCCAGGTAAGTGGATGATTTGTAGGCTTCAAGAGCAAGTGTTTTATGAATCTCAACTGAGAAATTTATCGCTTCCTCGCTTCCGTACCGCATGCCCAGTGCTGCCAGCATGTCGCCTTCTGCAGTTATCCCTATTCCGGTCCTTCTGCCCTGCTCTGATTTCTTCTTTATATTCTTCCAGAGGTTCCTTTCAACCCTTTTAAGTTCATCGGCTTCGGGATCCGCATCGATCTTTCCAAGTATTGAGTCGATCTTTTCCATTTCGAGATCGATAATATCGTCCATCATTCTCTGGGCAAGACCGACATGCTCCTTATACAATTCAAAATCAAATTCTGCTTCGGGTGTAAAAGGATTCCTTACATAGCTGAAGAGGTTTATAGCCAGGAGCCTGCAGCTGTCATAAGGACAAAGCGGGATCTCACCGCAGGGATTTGTCGAGACAGTTGCAAAACCAAGGTCGGCATAGCAATCAGGAACACTTTCCCTTATTATAGTATCCCAGAAAAGCACTCCGGGTTCAGCTGATTTCCAGGCATTGTGGATAATCTTATTCCACAGCTGGACTGCATCCACATCATTGACGAATTTAGGTTTATCTGAGTTTATCGGATACTGTTGCCTGAATATTGCTTTATTCTCAACGGACTGCATGAACTCATCGGTGATCTTAACAGAGACATTGGCGCCGGTAATTTTTCCGCTTTCCATCTTTGCATCGATGAATTTCCCTGAATCCGGATGCTTTATTGATATTGAGAGCATCAGGGCTCCTCTTCTGCCATCCTGGGCAACTTCCCTTGTGGAGTTTGAATATCTTTCCATGAAAGGTACCACTCCTGTTGATGTCAGAGCGCTGTTAAGGACAGGTGTGCCTTTCGGCCTTATATGGGAGAGATCGTGTCCGACTCCGCCACGCCGCTTCATAAGCTGTACCTGCTCCTGGTCGATCTTCATAATACCTCCGTAGGAATCTGATGACCCGTCATTGCCGATTACAAAGCAGTTTGATAAAGATGCTATCTGGTACTCATTCCCGATGCCTGTCATGGGTCCTCCCTGGGGCACAATATATCTGAAGTCCTTCAGGACATCATAAATAAGTTCCTCCGGCAGGGGGTTCTTATACTTAAGCTCGATCCGGTGTATCTCGCGGGCAAGGCGGCGATGCATATCGTCGGGGGTTTTCTCATACAGGTTCCCGTATGAATCCTTTAAAGCATACTTGTTGGCCCATACCCTCGCAGCAAGCTCATCTCCGTTGAAATAGGATACACTTGCCTCAACGGCTTCATCATGAGAATATACGATCTTCTCCCCCTCCTGTTTACCTGTCTTATTACTTTCTTTCACTCCAGCTTTCTTTTGCGTCTCTGATTTTTGCTTTTCATCTTTGGTTTGATCAGAAGCAATAGCTGGTTCCTGGACAAATAGATCTTCCATAATTTTGTTATTCTCTGATTTTAATGAGATTAAACGACCGTGAATTTTTTTACGGGTATTTGCTAAATTAGACAAGGGTCATTCGTAATGCAAGACAAAAATTTTAAGTTTATTAACATTTGAGACCATATTTATTAACTATTTTTATTTATCTCATTATCTGATACTTATGATTTCCAAACAGTTCCCGGGGGTTGTTTGAGCGAATAAGTATTTAACATACCATCATTTAAATGCAGCGCCCGGATACATATTAAAAAAGGGCGCTGAATCGCGCCCTTTCATTTTGCTTAAGTATTCTTAAGCTTAGTTAAATATATACCGAATACCCAGTTGCATTGAATAGGTTGATACATATGATACATTATTGCTGAAAGTTTTGGAGATCATCGCGTTATTGTATGGATTAAGCCTGAAAGTAGGAGCAACTGCACCACCTGGAACGACACTGGTGTTATTTGTCATAACAAGTATATTATTCTGATTATAATAAGGTACAATACCCCAGTTCTTGTTTATAAGATTCCCGACGTTCAGAATGTCGAGACTTACCTGGATCGTATTCCTTTTTCCGCCAACATTCACGAAGAAATCCTGCTGGATCTTGATATCGAATTTATTTACCCATGGCATAACAACCCCGTTTCTTTCTGCATATTCGCCTTTCCTTGATGAGAGGTATTTATCCTGTTCGATGTAATCGAAGAATGCATCACTTTGTTCCTGAGCAGTCCATGAAATGGGGCTTCCTCCAGATGGAGTGAATGTATAATCAACGAAGTTTATCTCAGACGAATTCTTCGGAACATAGATCAGGTTGTTTGACCCTGCGCCGTCGCGTACTATGTTTGATGAATACACATAAGAAAAGCGACCTGCTGAACCACCTTCATAGAAGAGTGATATTGATGTACCCATGAACTTAAGGTATTCAACCTTATAAGAAAGGGCACCGATAAGCTTATTAGGTATTATATAGCTTGCAAAGCCCAGTTCATCGCTGTTTGCGCCGTTCACATTGGCATTTCCATTCCATGCCGAAGCTGCCTGGTCGCCGCTGCCATCAACTAGATTTTTTGCAGCACTGTGGGTATATGCCAGCATTGCGTTTAAGCCACCTTTGAATGATTTCTCAACTTTGGCTGTCATTGACCAGTAATATCCGCCTCTTCTGTTTTCAAGTACTATAGGTGACACCCCCCGGTTTCCTGTGGGAGTAATAACCCCGGAAGAAGTAGCCAGATAATAATAAGTATTTGAAAGAGAGGTTGGATACATAAGTCGGTTATCCGGATATCCTGCTATATTAAGATGCTGAGCACCTTTAAGGCCTTCATTTACAAAGAAAGCTGTGTTTAAATCTTTATTGTAGATCCCTTCAACAGATCCTTTTATTCCCCATGGCAGTTTCGCATCAAGGGCAAGGCTTGTTTTCCACGTCTGAGGCATCTTGAAATCATCAGATATAATAGTGAATGTAGTTGGCACGATTGTCCCTGCAGCCGGTTGGGTTGGAGGATAATAAGTGTCAATATCCGGGCTGAATGGTCCGGGAGTGTTTCCTGAGCCTGCATAGGTAAGAGTCGTTTGCAGCATGCCTGCATCTCCTGCCTGACTTACAATCCATACAAAAGGAACACGTCCTGTGAATAGCCCTGTACCTCCGCGAAGCACAAGAGAGCGGTTATCTGAAAAGTCATAATTGAATCCAAGTCTTGGTGAGAACATCAGCCTCTCTTTCGGGAGGGTAGAGGTGTTGTAGAACTTGCCGCCAAAATTAAGAGTTTCAATTATCGGATGGCTCTTGAGAGGTTCCGGATAGGTCGGAAGATCGAAACGCAGACCGGCAACTACCTTTAGCTTTGAGCTGACAGTTATTTCATCCTGGATATATGCCGCAATCTGACTGAACTTGAAGGTTGGGAAGGCCTGGGCATATCCAGGTGTATTTGAGAAAGTTATACCAAAGTTATTCGGATTGGCTCCACCGGTAAAGTCTTCCCATGAATTAAACACATAATAGCTTGAACCAAATCTCATGAAGCCGTTTTTAGTGTCATCAAATTCATAATTGATACCGGCAGTGAGGTAATTCTTTCCCCATGACCATGAAAAATCATCGCTTATAGTGAGTGTTTTAACCTCTCTTGTATTGCCATATGAAAAGAGTTCTGTTCCGAATGACACGTATGGTTTGCCATCAAGTAGTATATCAACAAATGGGAACAGTTTACCACCGGTGCTTCTCGGCTCATCCTGGAAAGAATAGGTAGCCCTGAAGGTATTTGTATATTTTCCCTGCCCGAGAGATGAGTTCAGCTCTGCTGACAAAGAACTGAAGTTTCTCTCCTGGAAATAACCGGTATTCTTAAACCACATAGCATCCATATCAGTTCGTCTTCCAGTGTACATTGCTGAAGATGAGAAGGGGGAATAAGATGTACTTGGAGAAGACGGATCCTTGCTTGTCATATAGCTGTAGCGTATATTGAACTTATGGTCCTTGTTTATGTTCCAGTCTATCCTGGCAAGGAATTTCTTTCCCGGGCTCTCATTTGAGTAGTTCTGATACGGACCGGTTTCATAACCATAGGTTTCACTCAGATACTGGCTTATCTGATCCATTCTCTCTGCAGTAGGTCTTGCTATATTATTTTCATAGTTAGCTGGTGCTTCGGGAGTTGCAGCCACTCTTGATGGCCCCGGCACTTTTGACTTTTCGGTTTCGAAGTTTACAAAGAAGAACAGCTTATTCCTGATTATCGGGCCGCCAAGACGGAATCCCTGCATACTGTAGCTTGAGGGAGATTTAACAAATGTTTTGTCTCCTACCTTGTTGCCTTTGAATGTTTCATTTTGCATATAGGTGTATGCCGAACCTGAAAATTCGTTGGTCCCTGATCTGGTTACCGCGTTAACTGCTGCTCCTATGAACCCGCTCTGCCTTACATCATAGGGTGTGATATTCACTGAGATCTGGTCGAGAGCATCAAGAGAAATCGGTGAACCATTGCCTGGGAGGTTCGTTCCGATACCGAAAGCATTGTTGAACTGAGCCCCGTCAACAGTGATGAAATTCTGACGATAGTTTCCGCCACCTATCTGATTTCCGTTCGACTGCGGTGTCAGACGGGTAACATCATTAATACTCCTTGAAACTGTCGGCATTGTACTCAGCTGCGCTGTATTGATATTAATTGATGCACCATTCCTTTCGGAGTTAAGAACCGGAGCTCTTGTCCCTACTACAACCACTTCACCAAGCTGGGCGCTTGATTCTTCAAGATTGGCATTTAAAAGGAACGATTCTCCCAGTGACAGATTAATATCCGAGATTGATTTCTTTGCATAACCAACAAAGGATATTTCAATGCTATAAGGCCCGCCCGGTCTCATACCCTGAATTGTGTAAAGACCTTCGACATTTGTCAGAGCCCCATACTGTGCTCCCGAAGGAATGTGAATAGCCAGGACAGTTGCACCAGCCATGGCTTGTCCTGAATTGTCAACTATCTTGCCGCTCATCGAAGATGTAGTTGATCCCTGCCCGAAAACAAGGACAGAAATGAACATAAACAATAGAGTAAGATAGTGTCGTTTTAATTGTGTCATCATAGAAATAGAGATTAGGTTTAATAATTCATTTTATAATTTCATCGTAAACTGTTGATTTCATGTAACCAAAAAAAATCATCCCTGTATTACAACGGGAGGCCTAAAATAAACCTCTTTAAACTATCCCTCAGATTTAAAAAAGATTAGTTATAAACAAGTTATCAGAGGGGCTTGTTAATATTTTTTCAGATGATTCCCGCGATGATTTTATGGGTAGCTCCGGCGTTTTCTTTCACATAATTGCATGCTGCTTCTGAAGCTTTTTTACAGACCGCCTGTTCATACATTAATTCATTAAGCAATTCTTCAAATTCAGTATAATTTGTAAAGGATTTTCCTCCCCCGTTTTCTTTCAGTTCAAGAGCTTCCCTGAATTTTTTATGATTCGGTCCAAATAATACCGGTACACCCCAGCATGCTGCCTCAAGTAAATTGTGAATACCTCTTCCGAATCCCCCTCCAATAACAGCCACATGCGCGTAACGATATACTGAGGAAAGCATCCCGATATTGTCAATTATAAGCACTCTTGCATCGCATTCTTCTGCCCTGAAACGGGAAAACCTCAGACACCTGACCGCCAGGAGCTTCTCAAGCCTCTCTATATTAGCATTTCCCGGCTCATGGGGCGCAATGACCCATTTGATCCTTTCAGGATACCTGTTTATATACCTTGCTATTATTTCTTCATCTCCCTTCCATGTGCTGCCGGCTACAACTAATTTCTCACCGCCCCTGAATAACCCGATCTCATCAATGCTCCTTGCTTTTTCAGCTAACTCAATAACCCTGTCGAAACGGGTGTCTCCCGCTACTGTTATATTGGTAAGCCCTGCTTCTCTGAGAACCTCTGCCGATTGATTGTCCTGAACATAAAACCCCCCGACCTTATTCAGAAGGCTGTGAAAGAAACCTCCGTACCATTTGAAAAAGTACTGATCTTTCCTGAAAATAGCTGAAATAATGTATAAAGGCATCTGCCTTTCAGCCAATACAGTTATATAATTGTACCAGTACTCGTACTTAATAAATATGACCTTTTCAGGATCAACCAGATCAATGAACCTTTCAGCATTCCGGCGACTGTCAGCAGGCATGTAACATATAATGTCAGCCTGCCCGTAGTTCTTCCTTATTTCATAGCCTGAAGGAGAAAAGAAAGTAAGAATAATTTTATATCCGGCAGCTTCCTTCTTTATAGCCTCAATAACAGGCCTTCCCTGCTCGAACTCGCCAAGCGAGGCACAGTGAACCCATATATATCTGCCATCCTTATCAACTTTGTCCTTTAATTTCTGATACCAGCCCTTCCTGCCACTTATCCATAACCTTGCTTTCCTGTTAAAAGGAGATGCAAGCCAGAGAATGGCAAGATAAATCCGGATTCCGATGTTGTAAATCAGCCGCATCCTTTTTAAATAAGTCTCCAAAGTTAGAAAAAAGGCGCAAAGGCACAAAGGCGTTAAGGCGTTAAGGAATTAGGGTGTTAGGGCTGTGCAGGGCCGTAATGCCATAAAGCCGTATCGCCGTAATGCCTTAAAAAAAATCTCCTATTTTTGTAATAAATAAACATCCTGCCATGATCCGATTAATCGCCCTTGTTATTTCAATTGTGCTTCAGATAGCCGCCGCTTCTATTGCCCTTGGTTTTATGAAGCTTACCAAATACAGGCTCTCGTGGATACTCCTGTCATCGGCATTCGTTTTCATGGCTGTAAGGAAAATAATTCAGTTGTTTGAATTCTTCAGGGGAACACCTTCATATACCTGGCAGATGATAGATGAATGGACCGGCGTCTTTGTTTCTTTTATGCTGATTGTCGGTGTGACACTTATAAGGGAGATCTTCTATTCCCTTAAAAGAGCTGAGACAGACCGTCTGCGGACTGAGCGAAAAGTACTGAACGCAATAATAAACACCGAAGAGAACGAAAGGAGAAGATTTGCCAATGATCTCCACGATGGCCTCGGACCGATCCTGTCAACTATAAAAATGTCATTATCTTCCCTCACATCAAGGATAAATGATCCCTCAGGTACAATCATACTGAATAATACAAATCATCTTATTAACGAAGCAATAAGTACAATTAAGGATGTTTCGGATAATCTGAGTCCTCATATATTGTCAAATTTCGGACTGGCAAGCGCTATAAATAATTTCACAACAAAAATAAACCAGACGAAAGCTGTTGAAATCGACTTCAAATCAAATATGGAGAACCACAGGATTGAGAACGATAAGGAAGTGGTTATTTACAGGGCAGTGTGTGAATTGATTAACAATGCAATAAGGCATTCAGGAGCTTCCAAAATTGATATCGAGCTGAACAAACATGAAAAATTCATTACCTTGCATTTTTCAGATAACGGCCGCGGGTTTGACACTAATTCACTTAGCAGGGATGAGAATAAAGGCATGGGTCTGTCAAATATTGAAACACGGGTAAAGACAGTTGAAGGAGTTTTTGTCCTTGAAAGCACTCCGGGCAAAGGAACCAGCGCACTGATTAAAATGATCAAATGAACTGAAAAGCAATAATGTCTTATAACTTCACGCATATTTAAAAATTCAGGATCAGGAACAACGACAACTGAGTACAAATTCCTATGGAAAAAATACGTATCATAATTACGGATGACCATCAGCTGTTCAGAAATGGCCTTAAAATTTTACTTAATTCATTCCCTGATTTTGAAGTGGCAGGGGAAGCCTCAAACGGTCATGAATTCATTGAGATTATTAAAGACACAAAAGCTGAAATAGCCCTGATGGATATTAACATGCCGGAAATGGATGGTATCGAAGCAACAAGGAGGGGACTGAAAATCAATCCGGAAATAAATGTTATTGCCCTGTCGATGTATGGTGAAGAGGAATACTATTATAAAATGATCGACGCCGGAGCCAAGGGCTTCCTTCTGAAAGATTCAAACATAAATGAGGTGAGAGAAGCCATCCTTACGGTAATAAGGGGAGGCAGTTACTTCTCCCAGGAACTCCTCTACAATGTCATTCAGAAAATAAAACATCGGGAAAATGAGATCAGGACGGCTAATCTCTCGAAAAGAGAGAAAGAGATACTAATTAAGATATGTGAGGGACTTTCAAACCAGGAGATTGCCGATACACTCTTTATAAGCAAAAGGACTGTCGATAAACACAGGGCCAATCTTCTGGGAAAGACAAACTCAAAGAATACTGCAAGCCTTATCCTTTATGCAATCAGAAACAAATTAATTGAGATCTGAAATGGCCGGTTCACCTGATCTGGGGAAAATAGGGGAAAACCTCGCTGCGGAACACCTTAAAAAGAAAGGTTACGTAATACTGAAACGTAACTGGCGATCAGGAATGAATGAGGTTGATATTATTGCCGAGAATAATGAATATATTGTTTTTGTTGAAGTCAAAACCCGTTCGGAAGATTTTATTATGGACCCGGTTACAGCTGTTACAAAAGAAAAACAAAGAATCCTGATTCGACTTGCCGATAGTTATATCAGGTGGTTCAATGTATCAAAAGAATGCCGTTTTGATGTTATAAGAGTTATAAAGAAGGAAAACGATTTCGAGATTGATCATATTGAAAATGCATTTTATCCAACCTTAAGATAGCTATTTATGAGTAAAAGATCTATCCCTGCTTTAATAGCGGCGCTTGTCATTTCTACTGTCTCTCTGGAAGCAGGAGAAACAAAAAAAGGGAATACCCCCGGAACAGAAGAAGATTTTAAATTCACAACTGTCACAGACCTGAAAGCAACACCTGTAAAGAACCAGTCATCAACAGGCACATGCTGGAGCTTTTCAACAACCTCTTTCATTGAATCCGAATTGCTTCGCATGGGCAAAGGTGAATATGACCTGTCGGAGATGTTCATTGTAAGATATAACTATATGAACAGACTCAAAGACAACTATTTACGAAGAGGCGAAGGAAACACAAGAGAAGGAGGCAATTTTCACGACTGGATAAAAGTATTCAGGGAACGCGGGATAGTGCCTGAGGAGTTTTATACAGGCCTTAACTATGACTCTCCGGTCCATGACCATTCAGAGCTTCAGGCTTTTATTAATGCCGTTGCAGATGTGGCTGTTAAACAAAAGAAGGAAAGTGATCAGTATAATGAAATAGTGGATGCCGTTCTGGATTCATATCTCGGAAAAGTGCCGGAGTCATTCATCCATCAAGGTGTTAATTACACTCCTGTCTCTTTCGCTTCAAGCCTGGGAATCAATCCTGATGACTATGTCGAAATAACTTCCTTCACGCATTTTCCTTTTTACAGCAGGGGTGTTCTTGAAATTCCCGATAACTGGGCAATGGCTCTCTTTTATAATGTGCCACTTGATGAGCTAATTGAGATAATCGATTACTCACTCAATAATGGATACACAGTTAACTGGGATGGAGATACAAGTGAAAAGGGATTTTCATTCGGAAATGGTTATGCTGTTATTCCGGATGATGACAAGAATCAGCGGCGAGATAAAACTCCCGCTTCAGGTGCTTTGAATGCCCAGGCTGAAATTGATCAGGAGACAAGGCAGAAGGGATATATGAATTTTACAACTACTGACGATCACGGTATGCATATTACAGGACTTGTGAAAGATCAGAACGGAACAAAATTCTATAAGACAAAGAATTCCTGGGGCACTGCCAGGAATCCTTTCAACGGCTATCTTAACATGTCTGAAAGCTACGTAAAAGCCAAGACACTTTTCATAATGGTAAATAAGAATGGAATACCGCCGGCGATAAGGACTAAGCTGGGGATATGATTGTCGTGCGCTCTCAGAGTCTCAGAGTCTTTAAGGTGAAAGACGGGATTACACTGTGAGGAGGTTGCAGCCGCGTATATCGCTGCTGTCGAACCTGCCAAGCACTTCAAAGCTTCCATCCTCATGCATTCTGCCAAGGTCTGATGCAGAGAGAAAGGAACAAGAATTCAGATTAGCCAGGTCGATGATATTGATCCCTCCTGTTCTGCCCGGTTCTGGGATGAGAGAAAAAGGATCCAGTGGCTCCCTTAATAGCACCCTCATCCAGGGCGGACAGCGGAAAAGGCCTCCACCGGCCGAATATGCCTGGCTTAAAAGTTCTGTCATCCCGTATTCCGAATGTATTGCCTGAACGTTAAATTTGTTCTTCAGAACCGAATGAAGTTCTTCACGCGTTATTTCTTTCCGCCTCCCCTTCATCCCGCCGGTTTCCATAACAATAACACCCGACAGATCCGGTGAATGTTTTTCTGCAAGATCAAGCAATGCAAAACTGACTCCTGTCAGCAGTATCTTCCTTTTTCCTTTTTTGCGGCGTTCGATAAGAGACAGCAGATCAGGTACATTATCGTTATAGAAGCCGCCTTGCGGATCATTTGATGATTTCATTAACTGATCCATCATATAAATAAGCGACGAGTTCTCTCTTTCAATATATGATGGCAGCAGGGCAGTTATAAGGTATTCTGAAGGATCGCCATAAAACAGTTTAAAAGCTGTAAGAATACTCCTGATGTAAATACCTGTGTCTGTTACATAATGCCTGCTTGCACGGGAGCCTGTCGTGCCGCTGCTCTCAAAGGTCTTTTCGGGAGGCATCACTCCGGTAATTACCTTCTGAGTCCTGAATAACTCAACAGGAAGGAAGGGTATCTCTTCAACAGTTTTTACTTTATCACTGCTAATCCCAAGATTATAAATGAAATCCTTATATACGGGATTTCTCTCCGACTGTAAACGGAATATTTCAAGTGCTCTCTCCTGAAAGGAGTGTTCGTCGGAGATATTAAATATACTGTCGGCGGTAACCGGTCTCATCCTGCCGGGAAAGTTAAGGTACCATCAGGCTGGTAAACCCATTCGAAGGTGCATTCAGCGTAAGGAAATGTCAAAGTTGTACTTTCCCTTACTGTCGTACTTATTATTCGGATTTTTGCGTAATTCTCATTACTGGTCCTGAATAGCCAGATCTGGTTTTCCTTTAAATTGTCTCCAATATATGTCCATTGAAGTGGTAAACTTATTGTAACCAGATTTTTAAAAGCTTCCTTGCATGTAGCTTCGTCATCATAATGCCCATAAAGGAAAAACGAACTTTTAAAGTTACGGGTATCAAAATAACATTTCAAGATGTTATTTTCCTTTGTTCCCATTATTGTAATAACATCCAGCGGATCATTCTCTGTTGAGATTTTTTCCCCGGTAGTTATCGAAAACCCGTAAATAAACCAAGTGTTTCCTGAAGAAGCTTCATTATTTATTGTTACAGTACCCGATGTATCAGGACTATCATCTTTATTGCATGACGACAAAAGGAATACAATTAATAATCCTGTCAGAATAATTCTTGTCATATCCTGCAAAGGTAATGTAATTTAACCAGAATTGACCGCTAAAACCCAGGCTATTAAGGTTCTTCCTTAACTCCGTAACGCCTTAATACCGTATTGCCTTCTGCCTTCTGCCTTCTGCCTTCTGCCTTCCGCCTTCTGCCTCTTATTCTCCCCTGATTGCCGTAATCCCCGGAAGCTTTTTCCCTTCCATATATTCGAGCATGGCGCCGCCGCCTGTCGAGACATAGCTAACCTTATCGGCAAGCTTGTTCTTGTTTATTGCAGCTACCGAATCCCCTCCGCCTATCAGGCTGAATGCGCCCTTTGCAGTTGCAGCTGCAATGGCTTTTGCAACAGCTGTTGTACCTTTTGAGAATTTCTCCATTTCAAAAACACCCATCGGCCCGTTCCAGAGGATAGTTTTTGAATTCTCAATAACTTCTGAAAATTTCTTGATTGTATTTTCAGCTATATCAAGGCCCAGCCAGCCTTCAGGAACTTCATCAATTGCTGAAATATTTGTAGAAGCTTCGTTATCAAACTTATCAGCATTAAGACTGTCGACCGGCAGATAAATACTGACTCCTTTTTCTTTTGCTTTCTCAAGGATCCTGAGTGCAAGATCAAGCTTATCTTCTTCGCAGAGAGACTTGCCAATCTTTCCTCCCTGTGCCTTTATGAAGGTATAAGTCATTCCACCGCCGATTATCAGGTTATTGACCCTGTTAAGCAGATTCTCGATCAGAAGGATCTTGTCAGATACTTTTGCTCCTCCCATTATCGCAGTGAAAGGACGCTGTGCATTATTAAGCACCCTGTCCATTGCAGCAAGCTCGCTGTTAATAAGGAATCCGAACATTCTCTTGTCAGCCGGGAAATAATCTGCTATTACAGCTGTTGTGCCATGGGCTCTGTGAGCTGTTCCAAAAGCATCATTTACATAAACATCTGCATAGGTTGCCAGTTTTTTTGCCAGTTCTTTCTGTTTTAACTTCAACTCGGCTTTTGCAGCTTTCTTCTCTTCATCTGTAGCTGTTTCCGGAAGTACAGGCTTCCCTTCTTCTTCAGGATAAAAACGGACATTTTCAAGAAGCAGAACCTCTCCGGGTTTCAAAGCTGCCGACATTGTGACTGCAGATTCACCAAGGCAATCATCAGCAAAAAGAACTTTTTTATCAAGATGCTTTTCAAGTACAGGGAGAACCGGCTTGAGTGAATACTTTTCCATCCTTCCCTCGGGCCTTCCCAGATGCGACATCAGAATGACTGACCCGCCATCCCCGGTTATCTTCTTTATTGTGGGCAGTGCGCCCCGGATCCTTGTATCATCTGTTACTACAAAAGTTTTCTTGTCAAGCGGAACATTAAAGTCAACTCTTACTATTGTCTTAATGCCTTTGAAATTAAAATCCTGGATCATTTTCATATATCTGCGTTTTTATAAATCAGTTTTTAAAAGCATACAAACCTAATTATTTTTTAAATATCTGCTTCCTGTGAGATTTAAATTTTCAAAAAAGTGAAATCGAACATACCGGTAAGTTCAAATGTTTTAGCGTTGTTAAAAGTTTAATTAATTTTGAAAAAAAAGTTATGGCAAAGATCACACTCAAGGGAAACCCGGTAAATACATCCGGCGATCTCCCAAAAAAAGGCGCTGTCGCCCCTGATTTTACACTTGTCAAATCCGATCTGGGAACACTCTCTCTTAAGGAACTAAAGGGTAAACTATTAATCCTCAACATTTTCCCGAGTCTCGATACCTCTGTGTGCGCGGCTTCGGTAAGAAAATTCAACAAGGTTGCTGCAGAAAAACCAGGCATCACTGTACTTGCAATCTCAAAAGACCTCCCTTTTGCCCATGGAAGGTTCTGCTCAACAGAAGGCATTAACAACCTTGTGACACTGTCAGGTTTCCGCGACAGTTCATTCGGGAAGGATTATGGCATTGATATAACAGATGGCCCTTTGGCAGGACTTTATGCAAGGAGCATTGTTGTTGTTGATGAAGAAGGCAAAGTCGTTTACACACAGCTGGTGCCCGAGATTACGCAGGAACCTGACTATGATAAGGCACTTGACGCACTGCAATAAAAATTAACAATTCTCTCCGCTTTTGCAATGAAGTTCTCAGCCATCCCGGGTCATAAAAAGACTATTGAAAAGCTTATAAGGTCCGTCCGCTCAGAAAGAGTGAGCCATGCCCAGATATTTTCCGGGCCGGAAGGTTGCGGATCTCTTGCACTTGCACTGGCTTATGCAACATACGTAAGCTGTGAGAACAGGACTGAAAATGACTCTTGCGGGATCTGCAAATCTTGCGTGAAATATGAAAAAATGATGCATCCCGACCTTCATTTTGTGTTTCCCGTGATCAAGATCAAAAATAAAAAAGAAGACCCGGTAAGTGATTCATATATTGGAGAATGGAGAGATTTTGTAAGAAAGTCGCCTTTTTTTACATTCAATGGCTGGCTTGATGCCATCGGGGTTGAAAAAGAACAGGGACTGATATTTGCTTCTGAAGCAGGAGAGATAATAAAGAAACTGAGCCTCAAAACTTTCGAATCTGAAGTCAAGATAATGATAATCTGGCTTCCAGAAAAAATGCATCTCTCGACAGCAAATAAGCTGCTTAAGATTATCGAAGAGCCTCCCGACAGAACCCTTTTTCTGATGGTTTCCGAAGAACCCGATAAAGTTATCTCAACAATCCTCTCGAGATGTCAGCACATAAAAGTGCCGGGCTTCACGGGAAATGAAATAAAGGATTATCTGATAAATAAGTATGGCTGTGGTACGGAACAGGCGTCTGAGATAGCAAGGATAGCAAACGGAAATATAATAAGGGCATCTGACCTGTTCGAGAACCAGGAATCATCACTCCGGAACCTGGATAGCTTCAGGTCACTTATGAGGTATTCATGGAAACGTGACATACTCGCAGTGATCGGCTGGTCGGAAGAAATGGCTGCCAAAGGAAGAGAAGCCCAGAAAAGCTTTATCTCCTATGCCCTTCGCCTGCTAAGGGAGAACCTTATGCTTTCTCTTGACCAGCAGAAGAACAGCCTGGTCTACCTGGGCGGTGAGGAGGTAAGCTTTTCTGAAAAATTCCATCCCTATATAAACCAGAAGAATATTTTCCCGCTTACTGAGGAATTGAACCAGGCGTTCTATCATGTTGAAGCTAATGGCAACGCAAAGATAATCTTCCTCGATCTGGCACTTAAGGTCGTTAAGCTCATCCGCTGAACAAAAGAGCGGAATTGACATTAATTCATTTATTCACTATTTTTGCGGGAAATATTCAGTAGCGTTCTATTTCTATGACAGAAAATGACGAAGTTCAGGCTCATCCCGATGAAGAGATTAAACTGCCTGAAATAAAATATAAGCCCGGCAATAACAAACTTGACTCCTATAACTGGCTGGACAAACTTCCCGGCTGTAATGAGGATAATGAGATTGTTGAGATCCGCTTTAAGAATACCAGAAAAGGATTCTTCAGGAATGTAAACAGCCTGCGTCTGGAGATTGGTGATGTTGTAGCTGTTGAAGCATCCCCCGGACATGATATCGGAAGGGTTTCGATGGTAGGGTGCCTTGTAAAACAGCAGATGAAAGAACTTAAGGCCCAGCCCTCTCCCGACGAAATGAAAAAGGTCTACAGGAAAGCCAAACCTGCAGATATCCTGAAATGGGAAGAAGCTAAAAAGCTTGAGATACCGACTATGCTCAGATCAAGGCAGATCTCTGAGGAACTCAAGCTGAATATGAAGATCGGCGATGTTGAATATCAGGGAGACAAAACTAAAGCCATCTTCTACTACATTGCTGATGAAAGAGTCGATTTCAGGCAGTTGATAAAGGTGCTGGCCGATGAATTCAAGGTCAGGATAGAGATGCGCCAGATAGGAGCCCGCCAGGAAGCCGGCAGGATTGGCGGAATAGGAGCCTGCGGCAGAGAGCTGTGCTGCGCAACATACATCACAAATTTCATGTCTGTTACAACAACACATGCAAAATACCAGGAACTGTCACTTAACCCTCAAAAACTTGCGGGTCAATGCGGAAAACTAAAATGCTGCCTTAACTATGAGGTAGACTGCTATATCGACGCCCAGAAATCATTCCCGCAGAAAGATATTCCCCTTGAGACGGCCGAGGGTACTGCTTATTTCCAGAAAATCGAAGTCCATAAAGGTATCTACTGGTACTCCACTGATGCCCACTCTTCAATAAATCTTGTCCCTGTTCCTGTTAATCGTGTAAAGGAAATTCAGGCAATGAACAGAAAAGGCCTGAAAGCAGATAAACTGTTACTCGCAGAACAGTACCGCGAAGGCGAAGCTCCGTCAGAAGACCTTCTTAAAGACAACAATTTAAATCGCTTCGACAATACCGAGCCCAGAACAAGGCACAACAAACATTCCCGGAAGAAGAAAAACAGGAAGAACAATGATAAAAGAAACCGCTAGGATATTAATTCTCCAAATTATCATAGTATTCCTGCTTACAGCATGTAACAGCAATATGATTTATACCGATTCCGTGGCAATGCCCCAACAGACATGGAGCCTTTCTGATATTGTTGATTTTACTGCCCCGGTAGACGATACAACAAGCACTTCGGATGTTTATTTCACTATAAGGACCGGATCTGATTACCCCTACCGGAATATTTTTCTGTTCGTTACGACAACTTCTCCCGACGGAAGTAACATGACAGATACTCTTGAATATTATCTCGCTGATGAAAAAGGTAACTGGTTTGGCAGGGGATCGGGGGATGTCCGCGAGCTCAACCTCCCTTTCCGATCCAGGGTTTTCTTCCCGAGGAAAGGGAGCTACAACTTCAGGATCAGGCATGGCATGAGGACTGGCGATCTAAAAGGAGTCTATGATCTCGGGATAAGTATCCGGAAGTTCAACAGGTAAATCTTGGACCGTGGGTAAAAACAAGCTTGCCAGATGGGCCGAGTTGAAAACCTTCAATAATGTCATTCAGCCCGGAGATTCAGATCGGTTTGAAAGGGATCATCCCCTGAAGGGAAACTGGAATGAAAAAATCTTCCGTAATAACAACAGCATAACAACAGAACTTGGTTGCGGTAAAGGGGAATATACTGTGGGTCTGGCTCTCAGATACCCGGGAAGAAATTTCATAGGCGTGGATATTAAAGGGGCAAGGATGTGGAGAGGTGCAAAAATTGCTAATGAGAATAAAATTCCGAATGCAGCTTTCCTCCGGACCAGAATTGAATTCATCGATCTTTTCTTTTCTCATGATGAAATCGATGAGATATGGCTTACCTTCCCCGATCCCCACCCAGGTAAGCTTAATTCAAACAAACGCCTTAGCTGCCCCTGGTTCCTGAATAAATACAGAAACTTCCTCAGGGACAGTGGAGTTATCAATCTCAAAACAGATAATACCGAACTTTATAATTACACAAAATCTATTGCAGAGAGGAACTGTCTGGATATAATTGCTTCAACTACTGACCTGCATTCAGAATTTGAAGGAAATGATATCCTGTCAATCCGTACTCATTATGAAGAGATCTTCATAAATGAAGGCCTCAAAATATGCTACCTGTCATTCAGATTGCCTAAGAATAAAACAATTGAGTAAACTACAATCCAGTCGGCCGGGCAAAAGCGATTTCTTCAGAAGGGTTTATGAGATAACTAAACTAATACCCCCGGGGAGGATCACATCATATGGAGCAATCGCCCGCTATCTTGGCACAGGACGTTCAGCCTGCATGGTCGGATGGGCTCTCAATGCATGCCATTCCCGGCCGGAATTCATTCCGGCTCACAGAGTTGTAAATCATGCGGGTATCCTTACAGGGAAATACCATTTTGGAAATACTTCAACAATGCAGCAGCTTCTCGAAAATGAAGGTATTATTGTTGAAAATGATACTGTCATTAACTTCAAGGAAAAATTCTGGGATCCTTCAGCTGAACTTTGCTGACAATTTTGTGTTTATTTAAAAAAATACTAAACTTGCGGACTGTTTTTAATTAAATTAAATAAAAATAATGATTTCGAAAGACCAGATACTCTCAGTGCTTAAAAAAGTTATCCATCCTGAGAAAGGCAAAGATATTGTTGCACTCGGGATGATATCGGAAATAAATTCCGGAGAAAATGGCATATCACTTATACTGGAACCTGAGAGGTCAAATGATCCGTTCATCCCCTCACTTAAAAGTTCAATAGCAAAAGCCCTTAAGGATGCTTTCGGCCCTGACACGGTAATCTCTCAGATTGAGATACGTCCAAAAATTGTTGCAGGCAAGCAACAAAAACCTGTATCAGAATTTTTCCCGGGCATCAGGAATATAATTGCCGTATCTTCAGGTAAAGGCGGTGTGGGAAAATCGACAGTTGCAGTGAACCTTGCAATTGCCCTTGCTAGGAAGAACTTCAGTACAGGGCTTCTTGACGCTGATGTGTTCGGACCGTCTGTTCCCATAATGCTGGATGCCGGGGAATACAAACCGGAAGTATACAAGTCTAATGGCAGGGATGTTATTGTGCCGCTTGAAAAATATGGTGTCAGGGTCCTTTCCACAGGATTTTTTGTCAACCCCTCCGACGCTGTTATATGGAGAGGCCCTATGGCTTCAGGTTTTCTGAAACAGCTGATGGACCAGGGTGATTGGGGTTCGCTTGATTTCCTTCTTATTGATCTTCCTCCGGGGACAAGTGACATACACCTTACTATGGTACAGGAAGTTGCAGTAACAGGGGCCATAATAGTAACAACACCACAGGATGTTGCTCTTGCAGATGCCGTTAAAGGAATCTCAATGTTCAGGAGCGAGAAGATAAATGTTCCGGTTCTCGGACTTGTTGAGAACATGGCATGGTTCACCCCAGCAGAATTGCCGGAAAATAAATATTATATTTTCGGCAAAGAGGGCGGAAAGAAACTGGCTGAGAGCATGGATGTGCCCCTTCTTGGTCAGATACCTCTGGTGCAGGGCATTTGCGACAGCGGAGATAAGGGCCGCCCTGTTGCCCTGGATGATTCCCCTGCCGGAAATGCATTTATGGCACTGGCTGACGAACTTGTTCTAAAAGTTGAAAAAAGAAATAAGGAACTTAAACCAACAGTTAAAGTTCAGATGAATAAATAACTTATATAAAAAACAAAATGTCTGAAAACATAAGTCTGAAAGAAAGAGTAATAAAGGCTCTTGACAGAATAAGACCCTATCTCCAGTCAGATGGAGGCGATATCGAATTAATTGAGATAACCGATGATCTTAATGTTAAAGTAAGGCTCAAGGGCGCCTGCCACGGCTGTCCCTTCAGTATGCAAACACTTAAGGCAGGTGTCGAACAGGCAATTATAAGAGAGGTCCCTGAAATAAAGAGTGTTATTTCAGCCTGACAGAATCCGGCTATCCAATTTTATTTACCTTTGGAATACTATAACTCCGGTTAAGCGAGTTTATAGTATTAAAAGATGCATTTTGCCTTCAGTTAAAGCATCATATAAATTAACAATCCTGCTGGTCCTGATATTGTTGCCGGTAAACTGTTCTGTTGAAAAGAATACCGGTGCAACAAGGCTTTATCATGGCCTTACCGCTCGTTATAACATCTATTTTAATGGGAATGAGAGCTTTAAAGCAGGGTTGCTTAAAATATCCGGTCAGTATAAAGACGATTACGGGGATATTCTCAGAGTTTTTGAATTCAGCGATCCTTCTGCAGTTTCAATAAGCAGATCAGATATGGAGACTGCCATCCAGAAAGCATCAAAACTTATATCCCTGAAATCAATTACTGCAAAACCTGAGTCAAAAGGGAAAGAATCGGAAATTGAAACCGATATCTTAAACAGGAAAGAATATAATGAATGGGTTGATGACAGTTATCTTCTTATCGGTAAGGCCAGGTTCTACAAACACGAATTTACTGAAGCTGAGCCTGTGTTCATTCACAGCATAAATGAAGCCAACGATCCTCAGATCAAAAAAGAGGCTTCAGTCTGGCTTGCAAGGATCTATAATGAAACAGGAAAATACAGTGAAGCATTGCGGATACTGAAGGAAACTGATATTTCCGGCAGGAAGCAAAAAGCCCTGAAAGCAATGTATTATACTACAATGGCGGATCATTATATAAGGCAAAAGAAATATTCTGAAGCCATTGAACCCTTAAAAACATCCCTGGCCTTCCTTTCAGGCAAACGATCAAAATACCGTCTCACTTACCTTCTGGCACAACTTAACAGCCTTGCAGGCAAGCCCTCAGAGGCATTGTCCCTGTACAGGAAAGTTGTAAAAATGAATCCTCCCTACGATGTTGAATTTAATGCCAGAATCAATATTGCAGGAGTGTTCGACCCCGACGCCGGTAATCCGAAGGCAATAAAAAGAGAACTTGAGAAAATGCTTAGGAACTCCAAGAATAAGGATTACCTCGATCAGATCAATTACGCCCTTGCCAATCTGATGATTAAAGAAGGCAATGAAAAAGAGGCCCTGGCCTACTTCAGAAAATCAGTGTCTTCATCATCAGGCAACAGGGCACAGAAAGGCAGATCATACCTGGCCCTTGCCAGGCATTATCTGGCTAAACCTGATTTTATAACGGCAGGCAGGTTCTACGACAGTACCGTGTTCTTCCTCGATGAGAAACATCCCGATTACCCCGCTCTTAAGACACAGGCACAGAACCTTGGCGCAGTGGTCTCACAACTGTCAATAATACAGACCGAGGACAGTCTTCAGAAAGTGGCGGCAATGACTGAAAATGAAAGAAATACATTTATTAATTCAATAATCAATGAGATCATAAAGGCAGAAAGCGAGGGAAGGACATCGCAATATGCCGACAGATTCAATCTTGGACAGTACTATGAGAACGAAATGCGCTTCCAGGAGAATATCCAACAGGAAGGCAGATGGTATTTCTATAACCAGTCGGCCCTTACATTCGGAAGAACCGAGTTCAGAAGGCGCTATGGCGACAGAACACTGGAAGATAACTGGCGAAGGGCAAACAGATCAAGTATCTCAATGGCTCCGTCTGCAGATAACTCAGAACAATCCAACGGAAAAGAATCAGATACATCAAAAGCTGTAATGGATTACAAAAAGCCGGAATTTTACCTTAAAAACCTTCCTCTTAATGACTCCCTTCTGGCAATCTCAAATGAAAAACTGGCTTATGCATATCTTAATGCCGGACAGGCATTTTCGGAAAAACTTAACGATGCCCCAAGGGCAACAGAACTGCTCGAGAAACTGATTACAAGATTTCCCTCACACAAGCTTGTACCGGAGGCTCTTTACAGCCTTTATAACATAAACCTCCCGGTTAATAACTCTATATCGGAAACTTACAGGCAAAGGCTTCTTGAAAAGTATCCGTCTGTTGAATTTGCAAAGATCCTTTCCGATCCTGATTATTACAAGAAAAAAATGGAGGAGATGAAGATAGCCGGGAATCTCTATGAAAAGGCATACGATGCCTACTCATCCGGGAATTTCGGAGCAGCGGTCTCAATGTGCGATGAAGGCCTTGAAGAACATGCGCAGAATAATCTGGCTCCGAAATTTCAGCTTCTCAGGGCATATGCAGTAGCCCGTATAAGTGATGAAAGGGCTTTAAGGGAAGAGCTGAGCAAAGTAATCAAACAGTGGCCTTCAACTGAAGAAAGCCGGAGAGCAGGCGAAATCATAGCCTATCTTGATCAGAAGCTTCCGGAGCTTAAAATAGAGGAAGAAATAATTATAGCAAAGGAAATATTTAAAGCCGATACAACATTGTCGCATATATTTTCGATCATTATTGCAGATCCTGCATTCAATATCAACCAGGCAACATTCGATGTTATAAGCTACAACATCGATAACTATACGAACCAGAACTACCGCACCGAAGGAACGCTTATCGATAATAATTTCATTATGATAAATGTTTCAGGATTCAGGAATTTCAACCAGGCAATGAAATATTATAATTCCTTCCGTACAGACAAGCTTGTGAGAAATCCTGCAGGGTCAAGAATGTTCACTTACCTCATCAGTTCCGACAATCTCCTGCTTATAAATAAGGAAAATAATCCTGAACGCTATCTTCTTTTCTTCAGGGAAAATTATATTAATGCTCCGCCGGAATAAGTCCCTGATGCTCTTTAATATCATCAACTTGGTTAAAAGTAGTTTTGGAGGTATCTTTGCAAGATGAGAAAGATAAGGATACTCTGGACCGATGATGAGATTGAAGTGCTGAAATCATATATCATTTTCCTTGAGGAGAAGGGATATGATATTGATACCTGCTCTAACGGGAATGATACAGTTGATCTCGTCAGACAAAACTCCTACGATATTATCTTTCTTGACGAAAATATGCCCGGTCTGAGCGGCATCGAAACCCTAAGGCAGATCAGGGAGATAAGAAGCGATATCCCGGTCGTAATGATCACGAAGAGCGAAGAGGAGGACATAATGGAGGCAGCTATCGGATCGGAAATAGCCTATTATCTTATTAAACCAGTGAAGCCCAAGCAGATACTGCTGGCAATCAAAAAGATTGTCGATCAGAAAAGGCTCATCACTGAGAAAACAACAACCGATTACAGGCAGGAATTCAGCCGGATAAGCAATCTGATCGCCACGGCTTCAACATGCAATGACTGGACGGAGCTTTACAGGAAGCTTGTGCGCTGGGAACTTGAACTGGAAAAATCAACTGACCAGGGCATGTCAGAGATACTAAGGACCCAGGAACATGAGGCGAATATATTCTTTGCCAGATTCGTCGCAAGACATTACCTGTCGTGGCTTAATAAGGATGATGAAAAGAATCCCATTCTTTCACCCGGGCTTTTTACTAGAAAAATTTTCCCCCAGGCTGTTAGCAAAAGGCCTCTGTTCTTTATTCTTATTGATAATATGAGGTTCGATCAGTGGAAAACAATAGCTTCGGAACTCTCAGGTATGTACCGCATTATTGATGAGGATATTTATTTCAGTATTCTCCCAACAGCTACACAGTTCAGCCGCAATGCGATCTTCTCAGGACTGATGCCCTCGCAGATAGCCCGGCAACTGCCTCAATTCTGGATCAATGAGGATGAAGAGACCGGAAAGAACAATTTCGAGGATGAACTTTTCAGTAACCTCCTGTCAAGGAAAGGCCTGAAATATAAATGGTCATATAATAAGGTCACAAATAACCCGGATGGTTCGAAGCTTAACGAGAAGATCCCTCAAATGCTCAACAATGACATAAATATAATTGTCTACAACTTCGTTGATATGCTTTCTCATGCCAGGACTGAAATCGGACTTATAAGGGACCTGGCAAATGATGAACCTGCTTACAGGAGCCTTATCAGATCGTGGTTCATCCATTCTCCCCTCTTTGAAATGCTAAGGACACTCTCATCACAACAGGTACGGATAGTATTCAGCAGCGATCATGGAACAATACGTGTCCAGAATCCCGTCAAGGTTATTGGAGATAAGAATACTTCTGCAAATCTTCGTTACAAGATGGGACGCAACCTTGATTATAATCCGCAGCAGGTTTTTGAGATCAGGGATCCTGCTGCAGCTTTCCTGCCAAAGACAAATATAAGCTCAAGATATATCTTTGCCTTAAACAAGGATTTCCTTATTTATCAGAACAACTTCAACTACTATGCAGGCTATTACCGCAATACTTTTCAGCATGGGGGAATATCCATGCAGGAGATGATGCTCCCTGTAGCGCTTATAGAACCTGTATCAAGATGAAAATTGAAATAAAACATAAGAGAGAACTTCAATCAGCAGTTAAAAGGATTATTGATTATGCTGACGGGAGGAGGATCTTTGCTTTCTATGGCTCACTTGGTGCAGGCAAGACTACTATAATAAAGGCTTTCTGCAAAATCCTTGGAGCTGCCGACCTTGTAAGCAGTCCCTCCTTCACAATTGTGAATGAATACCGGACTGTCAACGGAGAATCTTTATACCATATTGATTTCTACAGGATAAATAAAAAGGAAGAAGTCTACGATTTTGGTGTTGAAGAATATCTCTCGGCCGGCTCATATTGCTTTATGGAATGGCCTGAAATAATTGATGATCTGCTGCCTTCGGATACTGTAAGAGTAAGGATAACTGTGGGCAATGACGAAGAGCGGATCCTTGATGCAGATTAATCCGCCTTGTATTTGTGCACTTTATCAATTTTTATACCTTTGGTAATCTAACTTCTTCTTAACATGAATGAAAAAGGCAAAAGCGGTAAGGTGAATTTTGGCGACAGTGCTTTCATGCCAAAGGAAGAACAGCTCGAAACGGCTGTAAGGTTCAGAAAAATAACTATCGGCATCCCCGGAGATACCAAAGAGGATGAGAAAAGAGTGGCACTTACCCCTGAAGCTGTAAATATCCTTGTTGAATCGGAAAATGAGGTGATAGTTCAGAAAGGCGCCGGGGCCGGTACTAATTACTCCGATAAAGACTATAGCGAGAATGGCGCTGTTATAACCGATTCGCCTGCAAGGGTGTATGGATCTGATGTAATAATAAAAGTAGCTCCGTTCACTTCAAGGGAGGTTGATTATCTTAAAGGCAACCAGGTTGTAATCTCATATCTTAATGTACTCAGGCTTACGGAAGAAACCCTTGCCAAGCTGATCCGTAAGAAAGTTACTGCAATAGCCTTCGAAAAAATACGTGACAGCAGCGGGGTTATGCCCGTTGTTGAATCGATGAGCGAGATCAGCGGCGTGTCATCAGTGCTTATTGCATCTGATTACCTCAGCAATCATCACGGAGGCAAGGGAATACTTCTCGGAGGGATCACAGGGGTTACTCCAACAGAAGTAGTGATCCTTGGCGCTAATACAGCCGGAGAATATGCTGCAAAAGCTGCACTCGGTCTCGGTTCACAGGTCAAGATATTTGACAGCTCACTGCAAAGGCTTAAAAAATTTGAATCAATAGTCGGTCAGAGACTGCAGACATCAGTATTTCATCCCCAGGTCCTTAAAAAAGCGCTGAAATCGGCTGACGTCCTTATAGGTGCAATAGAGCTTGAGGATCTCCGTCCATATTACCATGTGAGCGAAGATATGGTAAGGACAATGAAAAAAGGAGCTTTCATTATCGACCTGAGTATCGATCGCGGAGGATGCATCGAATCAACTGAGTGCCGTGCATTGAAGGATCCGGTATATGAAAAACACGGTGTCATTCATTTTTCAGCCTGGAACCTGCCATCCCGTGTAGCCCGGACAGCCTCAATAGCACTGAGCAACATTTTTGCTCCCCTTTTGCAAAGCATGGCCGATTCAGGAGGCATAACACAGCTCCTGAAAAACGATCAGGGGGTCAGGAACGGCGTATATCTTTACAACGGGATCCTTACTAACGAAACTCTCGGACAAAAATTCGGGGTTCTTTCAAAAGACCTCAACCTGCTTCTTTCGGCATTCTGAAAATCAAAGATAACTGAGAAAAACCTTTCTGCCCTTCGCTTCAATCCTTGCAGCCTTACCAGAATAGAAGGAACGGTTGTCATCAATGTGCCCGGCCGGGAAATTGAAGAAAACAGGATAATGATATTCAGATACAGTATCTTTTATCAGGTCATAAGGAGTTTTCCGCCATGGTTTTGTTGTTTCTTCAATATCCCTGAACCCTCCTGCAAGAAGAGCCTTTAAGCCCTTTAATTTACCTGCCAGCTTAAGTGACAGAAGCATCCTGTCAAGACGGTACAGATACTCTCCTACTTCTTCAATAAAAAGGATCTTCCCTGAGGTGTCAGGATCGGCAGGAGTGCCGATGAGACTGTATATCAGCGAGATATTCCCCCCGATCAATTCCCCCGAAACAGTATCTGCATGCAAGGATCTGCCGGTCCACTCTATATTACAACCGGGACCGAAAAGTGCATCATGCAATGAAGTGAGAGTCTCAGACGTTTTAGCCGGGTTATTATAATTAACAGGCATCTCACCATGAACGGTTACAAGACCATACAGTGAATTCAGCCACAAATGAAGTACAGTTAAATCGCTGAACCCTATATACCATTTAGGATATTTTCTGAGTGGTGAGAAATCGATTTTGTCAATTATCCTGAGCATGCCATATCCTCCCCTTGAGCAGAAGACAGCCTTAATTTTCCTGTTGTCTGTCACCTCCTGCAGATCCGACATGCGCTGCCTGTCCGTACCTGCGAAAGGGCCGCTCTCCCTGAAGGCATATCTGCCGATACGAACTTTCAAGCCCCAGTTTTCCAGAAACTTGGCTGCGGTCTCAATCTTAATCTGATCAACTGAAAATGAAGGTGATACTATTGCAACTTCATCGCCTGTCTTAAGGAACGGAGGCTGGATCTTATGTAAGGGCATATATAATATTTTACGTAAAAATAAGTGATAATGTTGTCAGTTTGGCTCTTTTTCGTAAAAAGTCTCAGAGTCTGGTAGTCTAAGAGTCTCGGAGTCTTAGAGTCTCAGAGTCTCGGAGTCTCTAGCAATGTATACGACCTGCAAGACCTGCAAGACCTGCAAGACCTGCACGACCTGCAAGACCTGCA
>JAEAME010000594.1_pt1 | contig 34822 bp, 27 predicted proteins | sample 8958731 | NCBI WGS metagenome assembly JAEAME01 (sample SAMN16933194, study PRJNA681113) | bioreactor sludge metagenome | isolation source: anerobic bioreactor sludge (Control) | place: India:Bengaluru | collected 2018-10-24
GTTTTATTCTGTATTTTTCACTTTTAAAAATTAGTTTCGCAATTAACTAATTAATTATTAAATTAATTTTCTTCATCTTAAGCACAGTATAAATTAAATAATTAAATTTGTCAATAGTTTATTTTAATATATTTAATATTTTTATTAATTATTTTAAACGTCGAATTAAAAATATTAATTTTTTTATATAAAACGTGTTATTAGTCCACAGGATTTTTGCTGTTAAATGTATAGAGTTACCCTTTTCCGATTCCGAGAGCGTATTTTTCGTTATGCTTTCTGAACTGCTAGCAGATAAATTAGTATTTATCTTTTCTACATAAAATGATATAATTATATACAAATAAATTCTTGGGGGAATAATATGTCTAAAATTAAGAATAAGTTTATATGTAGCTCTTGTGGTTATGAAAGTGCAAAATGGATGGGTAAATGTACTAACTGCAATGAATGGAATACCTTTGATGAGATAATAGAGACAAGCTCAAATAAAAGTGATATAAAATTAAATATAAATAGAAAAAAGATAAAAAAACTAAAAGATATAGAATCTAGCAATAGCGATAGAATCATTACTAACATAAGTGAATTCAACAGAGTTATGGGTGGAGGTATCGTTAAGGACTCAGTGACAATTATGAGTGCTAAACCCGGAGCTGGAAAGTCAACTCTTCTTCTGCAAATAGCTAATGATATAGCTCACATGGGGCTTAAGGTTTTATATGCAAGCGGTGAAGAAAGTGACAGTCAGATTAAAAGCAGAGCAGAAAGAATATTAAAGGAAATAAACAGCAACATCTGGATTTTATCTGATACAAGTATGGACAATGTAATTGAATACATAGATGAGGTTAATCCTGACTTAATAATTGTTGATAGTATTCAAGTTTTTACATTAGAAGAATGTATGCCTTCAAGAGCAGGCTCTCCAACGCAAACTATGGAATGTGCTAACAAGCTGTTAACTATTGCCAAAAGTATTGAAAGACCAAGAGCTGTGATTCTTGTAGGACAAATGAATAAAAATGAAGAAATTGCAGGACTGCGTGCTTTAGAGCATCTTGTTGATACTGTTTTAATAATTGATGGAGAAAATGAAGAAGAATTAAGATCCTTACAAAGTACAAAAAACAGATTTGGCGGAACAGGTGAAATAGGTTTTTTTGAAATGAGTGAAAATGGAATGATTTCCATTGACAATCCATCAGAATATTTCATAACAATGCGTGAAAAAGATAATATTGTTTCGGGAAGTGCGTTATCAGTCACGAGAGAGGGCTCAAGACCGATAATAGTAGAAATTGAAAGCTTAGTTTCAAACTCCTTTACTCCTTATCCATCACGAATAGGTGAAAATCTAGGCAAAGACCAGCTAAACACTTTAATTTCAATACTTGAACAAAGAGGAAAAATTAATTTATTCAATAAAAACGTAGTAATAAAAATAATAGGTGGACTTAAGATCAAGGAGCAAGCAATAAACTTATCGGTTATCATGAGCATTGTATCATCTATTTATCATAAAGGCATACCTAATGATATTGTTTTTATAGCTGATGTAGGACTAACAGGAGAATTAAAAAAAGTTCCTTCACTCGAAACGAGGATAAAGGAACTAGATAGAATGGGTTATGACAAAGTGTATATAGCCAAGGATTCTTTCAACAGACCTATCAAATTCAACAGCATTAAGCTTATTGAATGCGCAAATTTAAGCGAAGTAATGTTTGATGTTTTTGGGAATATTAAAAAAATCAATGAAGAAGATAAATAAAAATTTAGCGAAGAGTTATATAGTAAAACTCTTCGCTAAATTTTTATTCTCTATTCTTAGTTTTCAATTATTTACTTAAAATCAGTGTAATAAATTTTTATGAAACATATAAACCGATTCTACAATGATTTTCTAATATATTTTGCAGTTATTGTTAAACTATCTTCTATCATATCCTTTACAGTTCCTTGAAATACAATCTCACCACCACTAGTACCGCCATCCGGTCCAATATCGATAATGTAATCAGCATTTTTCATAACATCCTGATTGTGTTCAATAATTATAACTGTATTACCCCTATCAACAAATCGTTCAAACAACATCATAATACTCTTAATATCAGAAGCATGGAGTCCGGTTGTGGGTTCATCTAAGATAAAAATACTTCCTTCATCACCCAAGTGTTTTGCAAGCTTCAAACGCTGACGTTCTCCTCCTGACAAGGTAGAAGTAGCTTGTCCCAAGGAAAGATATCCAAGGCCAACTTCTACCATTGCTTTCAACTGCTTTGCTATTTTTTTATGGTCTTTAAAGAAAGCAAGAGCTTCTTCTGCTGACATATTAAGTATTTCCATTATGTTTTTCCCACGATATTGAAACGAGAGTGCTTCTTTGTTATAGCGATTTCCTTCACACTCTTCACAAACTGTAGTAACAGGATCCATAAATACAAGCTCAGTTATAATAATGCCTCTTCCTTTACAAACAGGGCAGCCACCTTTACTATTGAAGGAGAATATCGATACATCTTGACCAGTTTCCTTTGAGATTACCTTTCTAATATCATCAAAAAATCCCAAGAATGTTGCTGGTGTTGAACGACCTGTCGCTGTTATAGGAGACTGATCAACAAGTACGACATCCTCAGTATATTTTTTTGCAAATACATCTCTAATCAGCGTACTTTTTCCGGAACCAGCCACTCCAGTTACTACGGTAAGAACATTTAGAGGAATATTCACCGATACATTTTTTAGATTATGACAATTTGCACCTATAACAGGTAGATACTTAACGGGAATTCTTGGTTTATCTTTTATTGGAATAATTTCTTTCATTGAATTACCAGTCATCGTTCCTGATAAAAGAAGATTTTCATAACTTCCTTCAAATAATATTTCGCCACCATTTTTCCCTGCAAGAGGTCCAACATCAACAATATGGTCGGCAATACTAATAATATCTTTATCATGTTCAACAACAAGAACAGTATTTCCTTTATCTCTAAGACTTCGAAGTAATTTACACATACGATGAACATCTCTTGGATGCATGCCTGTACTCGGTTCGTCAAAAATGTATGTCATACCACTCAAAGCACTGCCCATGTATCTAACAAGCTTTAGGCGTTGTGCTTCACCACCTGATAATGTGGATGATTCACGGTTCATACTAAGATAAGGGAGGCCTATATCTATCATTCTATCTAAAGATTCCACCATATCGTTTACGATTGTTAATGATCTCTTGTCTTCTATTTTTAATAATTCTTCTCTTAAAATTGCAAACTCTAATTCACACATCTCATAGATGTTTTTTCCATTAATTTTACAGGAAAGAGTATGATCATTCAGTCTCTTACCATGGCAGCAAGGGCATTCCTTTTGTACAATAAGGCTTAATAGTCTTTTGACAGATGCTTCCTTAATCATGGAAGTATCGCGCATTATTACGGTCCTTCTTAGCTGATTAACAATTCCCTCAACCTTCTTGTTTATGCGTTCTCCATCAGGTGTTTTTGCACCATAATAAAGAATATTTTTTTCTTCTTCCGAGTAATCCTTAAATTTCTTGTCTAAATCAAATAACTCTGATTCAATATATATTTTCCAATACCAATTACCAACACCATAGGCAGGAAGTTTCACCATTCCCTCATTCCAAGATTTATCTGGATCAACTAATCCCTCAGTATCTATATCTGTAATATTGCCTAAACCAGAACATTTTGGGCACATACCATTCGGATCATTAAATGAAAAATAAGATGCAGTCCCAATATACGGTGTTCCAATGCGTGAATATAAAACTCTTAGTGCTGAATATAAATCGCTTATAGTACCGACTGTTGAACGCGAGTTGCCGCCTAGTCTGGACTGATCAACGATAACCGATGCTGAAAGATTATTAATATAATCAACTTTTGGCTTTTCATATTTTGGCATTCTTCCTCTGACCCATGCAGTATAGGTTTCATTCATCTGTCTCTGGCTTTCAGCTGCTATTGTATCAAATACAATACTCGATTTTCCGGATCCGGAAACACCTGTAAATACAACAATTTTATTCTTAGGTATTGAAAGTGATATATTCTTTAAATTATTTTGGTTTAAGCCTTTGATTTCTATCATATCATTCATTATCTTCACCGACCTTACATACTGGAATTTGGATTTCTGTTAGCCACTCATCTTCACTGTCTTTATTCCAGACTCCATCAATATGATTTTCACGAATCGAGCCATTTATCAGTAATCCGTTTTCTTCAATATACAAAAGTAAAGATTCATATGAATGTGAAAGTGTCTTATAGCTTCCTTTATGAAAAATACAGGCTGCACGAGGTACTTTAGGAATTTTTTTAAATTTGATTTTATTTGAATCCTCTTTAAGCTCGGTTACAGTCTCACATGCTTCTATTATAACATGCTCTTCTTTATACTCTGGTTCCGGATAGCTTGTGAAACAATATTCAGGCATTGCACATTCGCAACCTAATCGTTCCATCTCTTGTCCCATCTCTGGCATCATTATAAAAAGATCATCATAAGAATCAATCCTCCTGGTCATACTTGCAACAATTACTTCTGGCAAACTTTTAATTAGAACATGTGAAATTAAATTCTTCTCTGGTGCATCTAACGCCTGCTCAACTTTTGCAAGAGTCTTTGTCAAATCTGCGATTTGCATCATTAACTGATTTTTTTTCTTTTTTAATAAATCTTTTTCATTAATCCCGCTTATGACTGCCTTAATTTCATCAATCTTAAACCCCATTTCTTTTAAAGCAAGAATCTGATGCAATTCTCTCATTTGAGAGCGTGTGTAATATCTGTAGCTAGTTTCTGTATCAATGACTTTTGGTTTTAGAAGATTTTCATCATCATAATAACGAAGCGCTTTTATTGTTACTTGATTCATACTTGCAAACATACCAATCTTATAAAGTGTATCTGGTGTTTTTTCTTTGCAGTATTGTGACTTATTCTCGTTCAAATGTATCCCTTCCTTCAATTAATATAATCATATTATATAATCTCCCCTAAAGGGTAGAGTCAAGTACTTTTTCAGAATTTATCAAGTTCAATACAAATCTTTCTAATTCTTCTTTATTGTTTTTCTCTGGAAACTCTAACACTAAATCTAGAACTTTATTTAAAATTTCAGTATATATATGCCCTTTTTCAATTCCAAGAGCTTCTAAATCACAACCGTTTATCTTTAAATCCTTCCTACTTAAGGGTTCTTGTCTTTCAATTATATCTTTACACTTCTGTCTTAATATTTCAAGCCTTTCAAAGCCAGCAAGATCAGCAATTTTTGACTTCCCCTTTATATCAGCAATGTTCAGCTCAAACATATCCTCAAGTCTATCAATACCAACATTATTAATAAACCTCTTTACACCTTTATCTTTAGTGTCAATTGATTTTAAAAGATGATATCTAATTAAAACTCTTACATCCTCTGTTATATCATTTGGATATTTCAATCTCTCCATTATTAGCTTTGCACGCTGTGAAGACTTAACTTCATGCTCATAAAAATGTCCTCTGCCATTTTCATCTTGTGTAAAGCATTCTGGTTTACTTATATCATGAAAAAGTGCAGATAATCTCAATCTTAACTTAGGTTTGGTATTATCCAAAACCTCCATTGTATGCTCAAAAACATCTTTATCATGATATGGATTATGTTGATTAAAACCTATGGTATCCATGAATTCTGGAATTATTTCCTTCATTAACCCCGTATCAAATAACGCTCTTATACCATCTGAAGGCTTATCACTCAATAAAATTTTATTAAACTCCTCACTGATTCTCTCAACACTTACATTTTTTATTAATAGATTATTTTTAATTATTGATAATCTTGTATCTACGTCAATAGTAAATTTTAGCTGTGACATAAACCTTACAGCCCTCATCATTCTCAATGCATCCTCAGTAAATCTTTCATCAGGATTGCCAATACATCTTATTACTTTGTTTTTTATATCATCTATTCCATTAAAATAATCAATTAAATTCTCGTTAATATCAATACAAAGAGCATTAATTGTAAAATCACGCCTCTTTAAATCTTCTATAAGTTCTGTTGAAAAGCTTACACTATCAGGTCTTCTCCCATCAGAATATATACCATCGCTTCTAAAGGTAGTAATCTCATAAGCATCATTATCGTGAACTACAGTTATAGTACCATACTTTTTTCCTGTTGGAATAGTTTTAGGAAAAATATTCTCTATATCTTCCGGTAAAGCATTTGTCGTTATATCATAATCATATACCTCTAAGCCTAATATTTTATTTCTAACAGCTCCACCAACAAGATAAGCTTTAAAATTATGATTTTCTAGCTTGTTAATTATATATTTAATATTTTTATCTAACATATTTCTCTCCCATTTATCTTAACAAATACTACAATTTATATTATTTTTAAATATCTGTGCAATTAAAATCTACTGACATTATACCATATTAATACAATAATTAACCATCATTTTATATTTAATTATGTACAGATAAATTCTAAACTAGACTGTTTTCTATTGATTCTTAGCTTAATAATAGCTTAATTAAATCAATATAAAAGTAAATTTTTGTATACTATTTTACTAAAATTATGGTATAATATTTGTTGAACTTAGACGAAACACAAAAGACGGATATTTAAGAATAAAATGCATATAAATTATTATCTGTACTTTAAAATTATTGTCTTAAAGAAAGGAATAATTATGGTATCTAAAAAAAAGTTGATTGTAATAATTATTATTACAATGCTGATAACTTCTTTTGCCACTTATACGTTTGGCAATTACGCTTTGGTAAAATCAGGAAATAAAATTTTAATTTCAAACGAGGACTATCAATCTCTTGTATCTTTAGAGAAAAAATATAGTAAATTTGAAAAATTAATCAATCACGCAAAAGAAAACTTTTTATATGAAGTTGACGAAGAAAAAATGATTGAAGGCGGATTAAAAGGATTCCTTTCAGCACTTGGAGATCCCTATACTGAATACATGACACCTAAAGAGTACAATTCATTAATAGAACAAACTCAAGGTTCATATGTTGGTATAGGAGTGTATGTAACTCCTAGTGATGACAATAGAATTATGGTTGTATCCCCAATAGAAGACACTCCAGCAGAAAAAGCAGGGCTTAAACCAGGCGACAAAATAATTAAAGTAAATGATGTTGAGTATACTGCTGACAAAATGGATGATGCAATTAAAATAATGAAGGGCGAACCTAATACAAGTGTTAAGCTTACAATTTTAAGACTCGACGAAAATGGTAAACCTGAAAACTTTAATGTTGATATAATAAGAGAAAGAATCAAACTAGTTACAGTAAAATCAGCATTACTTGATAACAATATTGGATACATAAGAATTACTACATTTGATGAGCAAACTGCACAGGATTTTGTAACTAAATACAATGAGCTTGCACAAAAAGGTATCAAATCCTTAATTGTTGATTTAAGAAATAATCCAGGTGGACTTATTAACACCTCAGTCGATATAACTAGCTTACTTGTTGGCAAGGATAAAGGTCCAATAACCTATACTAAAACAAAGAGCGGTGCTAGAGAGGATTACCCTGCTAAGTATGATAAAATTCCTATACCATATGTTCTTTTAGTAAATGAAGGAAGTGCTAGTGCTTCAGAAATTATGTCCGGAGCTGTTAAGGATACTAATTCTGGTACTATTATAGGAACTAAAACCTTTGGAAAAGGAATCGTGCAGAGAATTCAATTGTTTGATAGCGATGGTTCTGGAGTAAAAATGACTATATCAGAATATTTTACACCAAGTGGAGTAAATATTCACGGTATTGGTATAGAACCAAATATAGTTGTGGATTTAAACAAGGACGCTGAAGGTTATGGACCAGAGTATTTAACAACAGATAATCAGTTACAAAAGGCTATAGAAGTTTTAAAGGAAAAAATGCAATAATTGAATCTTATAGCTTATTAAACAAAATATAACTTTTTATAATATAAGTAAAATAGTAAAAATAAATAAAAAACTTCCAAACATTCTAATCTATACAAGATTATCTATTTGGAAGTTTTTTTATGTTCAATTATTAAAAATTGAGTTCTTATGTTTATTTGAGTATTTCATATTAAATTCATAAAAAATATTGTCGTAAATTTTATTTAATTAAACAGATATTATGACAATTTTTATTACAGTCCTATTGTATAATTCTAATGCTGGTCAACACAAGTTGCCACAACAACGTTTAGGGGGAAGGGAATACTACTATTATGAATAGTCTGAAAAACGAAAATATAATTAAAAGACATAAAATTATTAATTTTAATGAAGGAGATATAGATGAGAGCTTATGCAATGAAAACAAATTAATTTATAGTTCAGGTACTCCACAATTAAACCATGGAAAACACCAATGGGTTGCTTTATACAATCCAAAAAACTCAAAGTCCACTATATATGTTGAAAGTATATGTGTTGTTAATTTTTCTAGCTCTCCAATTATACAAAGTCATTTTTTAAATCCAAAGATAGATTATGAAGGATATAAATTTATGTATGGCATCCCTAATTGTCTAGAACAAAGCGCAAATTCTAATGCTGTCGTAATATTTTATCAAGGTAATGAAAATATGCTATTTCTTAATGAAGCAAATACATTAAGAGTAATACAGCCATTCTACACTGATATATCGCAAAAGCAAGGCAGTATAACAATACCAGCTGGTAAATCTATATTAATATTAGTTAACTCCATAAATTGTCATGATCCAGCATGTGCTATAAGCTACTCTTGGTGGGAACATTAAATAATATAAAAATATACCATTATAAAATGACATATTGAACCTATTAATATAAAAATATGAAATAGCTCATGAAAGCCAAAGTTTTTAAAAGTTAAATTTGGCTTTTTTAATCCATATATGAATCCACCTAAAGTATATGATATTCCTCCACATAATAGCCAAAATATAGCTTGACCGCTTAAATTAGCTACAACAGGTTTAATTACGAATATTACAGTCCAACCCATTAAAATATATAAGCTAGTAGCAATCCACCTTGGAGCGTTTATCCAAAACAGTTTAATAAATAAGCCGATCAATGCAACAGCCCAAACAACAATTAGCAGAACATTTCCAATTAACATATCTTTGAGATTTATTAAGCATATAGGTGTATAGGTTCCTGCTATTAATACAAAAATCATTATATGATCTAATTTTCGAAGTATCTGTTTTACTTTTATAAAAGATGGATCTACCATATGATATGTTGTACTCATTGAGTATAGTAATATCAGACTCAAGCCAAACACTAAGATAGATATTTCAACTTCTAATCTTCCAATATTCAAAGTCTTGATGATCATCAAAATAAATCCTATAATAGCTAACAAAGCTCCAACTAAGTGTGTATACGCACTCACTAATTCCTTTTTATCTGTATTCACAACGTCCTCCTTAAATATGGTTTTGATTACCGCTTTATATGGTTTATTATACTTTAAACCACAATCCATGTCAAGCTATATTATAATTATTATTCGCCAAATTAACTGCTATTAACACAAAAAGACCTATCGTATGATAGGTCTTAAATATGTTGAATATTATTAGATTATACCTTGAGCCATCATAGCTTCTGCTACTTTTTTGAATCCTGCTAAGTTAGCACCAGCTACTAGATTGTATCCTAATCCACATTCTTCTGCAGCTTCTGCTGAAACCTTGTGAATATTAGCCATTATAGCTTTTAATTTTTGATCTACTTCTTCAGCTGTCCATGAGTATCTCATTGAGTTTTGGCTCATTTCTAATGCTGAACAAGCAACTCCACCAGCATTAACAGCTTTTGAAGGAGCAACTATTAAGCCTTTGTTCATTATGAATGCTAAAGCATCATTTGTTGTTGGCATGTTAGAAACTTCTATATAGTATTTAACTCCAGCAGCACAAATTTTTTCAGCATCTTCCATTCTTACTTCGTTTTGAAGAGCAGATGGCATAACGATGTCTACTTTTCTTCCCCATGGTTTTTGTCCTGGGAAGAATTCAACGCCAAATTTATCAGCATAATCTTGAACCTTATTTCTTCTTGAAGCGTTCATTTCTAGCATGTATTCGATTTTTTCACCAGTTACTCCGTCTGGATCATAGATATATCCATCTGGACCTGAAAGAGTTACAACTTTTGCACCAAGTTCAGTTGCTTTTGAAACAACTCCCCATGCAACGTTACCAAATCCTGAAACAGCTATTGTCTTTCCTTTTATTGAGTCTTTTTGATGATTTAATACTTCGTTTAAGTAGTAAACTGCACCATATCCAGTTGCTTCTGGTCTAACTAAACTTCCACCATATGATAAGCCTTTACCTGTTATTACTCCATTTTCAAAAACGCCTTTTATTCTCTTATATTGTCCATACATATATCCTACTTCTTTTGCTCCAACACCCATATCTCCAGCTGGAACGTCAACGTCTGGACCTATATGTCTATATAATTCAGTCATGAAAGCTTGGCAGAATCTCATTATTTCTCCATCTGATTTACCAGTTGGATCGAAATCTGCTCCACCCTTACCTCCGCCAATTGGAAGTCCTGTCAATGAGTTTTTGAATGTTTGTTCAAATCCTAAGAATTTTATTGTTCCTACATATACGTTTTTGTTAAATCTGATTCCACCTTTGTAAGGTCCTATAGCTCCATTAAATTGTATTCTGTATCCTCTGTTAACTTGAACCTTTCCTTGATCATCAACCCATGATACTCTGAAAAATATTTGTCTTTCTGGCTCGATCATTCTTTCTAATAATCCAGCTGCTTCATACTCTGGGTGTTTCTCGATAGCTGGTGCCAAAGATGTTAATACTTCTTCAACAGTTTGAATAAATTCAGGTTCGCCAGCATTTCTAATTTTAGCTTGCTCAATTACTCTTTCAATATAAGCGTTCATTGATTAAATCCTCCAATTATAATAGTTATTTTATAGTAAAATACTAACATTTAATGTCTTAATTAATGTTTATAAATATAAACATTCGACATTTATGTACAATATAATTATAACAAAATAGTCTTTTATTACAAGTAAAATTTAAGTAATTTATGTTAATAATTTGTTATTTTATTAGCAATAAAAAAATTCTAATTAATAATTTAATTAGAATTTAATTATTGATTAAATTTTGTAATTGCATATTAAAAAATTGTTAAACATTTGTAATATTATTTGTTGCTCCCATTCCTATTATAATGATAAGTAAGTGAAAATAGGCTCTCATTTAAGTGCACATTTTCTATTGATACATCCTCTGGCACTTTAATGTCTGCTGGAGCGAAATTCCATATAGCTTTAATGCCACTCTTAACCAATAAATCTGCAACTGTCTGACTAACATTCTTTGGAGTACAAATTACAGCAATATCAATGAAATTATTTTTTAAGTAAACCTCTGCCTCATTAATATCCTTTATAATAATATCCTTCATAGCTGTGCCAATAAGATTAGGATTATTATCAAATAAAGCCTTCACCTCATACCCATTTTCATAAAATCCAGTATAATTAGAAATAGCTTGCCCAATATTACCAGCACCAATAATTATAATCTTGTAGTTTTTATCAGCACCAATAATCTTTCCTATTTCATTACTTAAATTAAAAACATCATAACCAAAGCCTTGTTGCCCAAATCCTCCAAAGTTATTTAAGTCCTGCCTTATCTGTGATGCAGAAAACCCTGTCATATTACTCAATTCATTAGAAGATGTTCTATAAACTTCATTTCTAAGCAATTCCTTTAAATATCTATAATATTTAGGCAATCTCCTTATAACCGCATTTGATATTCTCTTATCTTTATCCATAATTTCACCTCATATATAATTTTCATTAAGCTTATCTCTATTATTAAGGCACATGTTTAACATATAATAATATTTTAACAATTTTCTTTATTACATGCAAGTTTTTATTATAATAATTTATTTTACTGGTATTCTAATCTTTTGATTTACAAAAATTAAATGAGGATTAGAAAGCTTGTTATATTCGGCTAACACTTGCCATGTTGTTCCATATTTTTGAGCTATTTTCCACAAAACATCACCTTTTACAACTATATATATTTGCTCAACTTTTTCGATTGGTTTTTCTACTACTAACGCTGAAGTTTCTACTATTCTTCCAGATACCTCGCAGCCCTTTGTTCCATTACTATTTAAATAAGCTGCAAAAATCTCTTCATATGTTCCTATTTCAGAAACAACTTTTTTACCTATCATTACTTTATAGTTATCTCCACCTATAGCTAAGTAATCATTAACTGCTACTGTAAACACCTTATTTTTTGTTTCATCAGAATCGATTAATATTCCTCCTATCATAAGTTCTTCTACCTTTGACCCTACTGGTTTATCTTTATTAAACTTAAATTTAAGTCCACTAACCTGTAAGAAGCCACCAGCTGTTGCAGGATATCCAGATACTGAAACCTCCAATGTTTCCTTAACTTCAGCACCAGTCATTTCAATAACTCTTATTGTATTTCCAAAAGGAAATAGTGCTGCTACATCGCCAAAGGTTACATCTCCAGTTTTTATACTTATTCTTATGTTACCACCATTTACAAAACCTATATCTGATTTTGCTGCATATCTAACAGCATCCGCTGCAAGATTACCTAGATTAGTTTCTTTTGTTCTTACATTTTCCCTTGCTCCATCTAAGTCTATATCTGATTTAGCAACAACCTTTGAAAGAGTAGGCTTATTTTCTTCATCTATTTGAGCTATAAGAGTCGTTATCTCTTCATCAGGAACAATTTCCTTAGTATCTGCTTCAGTCATTAATCTTGCTGCCTTACTTACAATTTCTCCATTAGCTATTTCAATATCTACAAAACCAAGATTTTTACCATACTCTCCAGCTTGTGCAATAAGTGTATTGTTAATAACTAATCCTTCATTTAACCCTGTATGGCTGTGTCCATCAACAATTATGTCTATACCTTCAACATTTTCAGCTATTGTCTTTGTTGTAACCACTGAGCTTTCATCAAGTCCAATATGAGCTAAAGCTATTATTACATCAACCTTGTCTTTTAATTCAGCTACCATTTTTTTAGATGTTTCTATTGGATCTTCAAATGTAATACCAACTACATTGGCCGGACTTGTCTTATATGCAGTTTCTGGAGTAGTTAAACCAAATATACCTATCTTTACTCCATCAATTTCTTTGATTTCATAAGGTGTAAATATATGATTTCCATTAGCATCTAAAATATTTGCACTTAAAATATTAAAATTCAACAATCCTTTTAGTTCCTTAAGCCTATCTTGACCATAATTAAAGTCATGATTACCTACAGTCATGAGGTCATAGCCAGCTGCATTCAGAATTTTGACAGCGTTTTCACCATTACTGATATTAATTATTGGCATACCATGCAAAGTATCTCCTGCATCAAGTACCAAAGTATTTGGATTTTGCTCTTTAGTCTGCTTAATTATAGCAGCTATCTTGGCTAGTCCAATTGCACCACTTTCATTTTTTACTCTTGAGTGAGTATCATTAGTATGTATTATAGTTATTTTTTTAACACCTGTAGGTGCTGAAGTAGTTGTTAAATCAACTGCAAATGCAATATTAATACAACTTAAAACCATAATAGTGACTAAAAGTAAGCTTAAAATTCTTTTTCTCATTTTACCTCTCCTATTAGATTATTTAACATTTCGTTTTAGAAACGATGTCATAATACAATTGTATATATTATTGCCAAAAAAATCAAGATATATATTTGTAAAATAATGGGTAAATTTTTGTTGAATTATACACAAAAATATAGGAATGCCTATAATACGTAATAAATGTATCAAGCATTCCCATATTTTTTACAATTATATTTTTTTAGTAACCTAATTTCACTAAATTTGAATCTTCTATAAAATTAAATGCGCTGTACATGATTAATATTTCATCAAACTCATATTTACCCATGATTTCACTGATTTTTTCCGAATTAAAACGTAAATCTACAACGAACACCTCATCGTAATTATATGTTAAAAATGGCACAAATGAATTTCCATAAGAATCCTTAATAACTAATATTCTAGATTTATCCTTTTTTTCCACAGACGACTTATTGCTTATGATTGTTAAATCATTGTTACCATATAAAAACGCTCCATATTTATCACGAGTTTTAAATTTCTCAAAATCATAAATATCTGTATACTCTTTATCTTTAATAATCATTCTATCAATATCTATATCATAATAGGTTATTTTATCAAACTCAGAATTGAACTTCTTTGCTTTTGAAAAATATGTGCCTAAAAAGCCTTCAACTTCGTTAGCTTTTAAATCATTTATATCAACATAGCCCTTATCCAAGCTTTTCATAAACTCAACGTAAGCATAATAAGCACCTAAGCTCGTCCAATGGTGATCTGTCTTATAATAAATATATTCTTCCTCGTGCGATTCCAAGGCACTTACTAAATCAATTGTTTTAACTTTATTATTTTCAAGCTTTTGGTATATGCTATTAATCATATCTCTTTGATTATAAAGTTTAAGCCCATATGGTAATTTATCCTTTAAAACTTCATAAGAACTAGGAGCTAAAGCAAAGCTTATATTCTTATCCTGATAATTCTCAAGAAATTTTATAATATTATCAACATTTTTATCAAGCTGCTTCTCATCAACTTTTTGTAATTTATCAAACATAAAATTGTTTTTACCATACACTATACCATTATTTTCAGTTTTTCCAATATAGAATTCAATCCTAGATTTTAAATCTATCCATTTATTTCTCAATATAAATTGTTCATTTATATATTTTTCATACTTATGTGAATATTCATTGTTTACAAGACTTTCTAAGCTTAATTTAGGCTTAGCTTGTAAATATTTATTTTCAAATTCCGAAAATTCTTTATCTGCTGTAAAAATATCTATTGCTGAAAAAATCAATATAAACCCAAAAAACAACAATAACATTGGATAGTTTTTCAGCTTTTTAAGCTTATCAATATAACTGTTCATTATTGTACCTTCCTCCCATAGTTAAGTGCCACTTAATACTTTCTAAAACCTAAAGTATAAAAATGGATTATAGCTTGCATCAACTAAGTATGCGATTGAAGCAATCAGTATTATTGATACAATTGAAATTCTTATCCAAATTGCATCCTTTGGAATTTTTTCATACCATTTTCTTATTATAGGAGTTGATAAGATTGCTGCAACTACCATTATAATAATATAATTTCTTAAATAATATATAAAATCAATTCCTCCTGTAAAGGAAAATAATTTTTTATAAAATACTCCCATTTGCCCTAAGTCTGTTATGCTAAACATTACCCAGCCCATAACTGTCATAAATAGAAGATAGATATGTGAAAAAGTCCTATACTTGTCCAGCACATTTTTCTTTAACCCTGCTTTTTCAATTATTAATAATACTGCATAAAACAATCCCCACATTATGAAATTATAATCAGCACCATGCCAGAAACCCGTTAGGAACCATACAAACACAAGGTTAAAGTACATTCTAATAGGATTTACCCTATTCCCTCCCAAAGGAATATATAAGTACTCTCTAAACCAAGAGCCTAATGTCATATGCCATCTTCTCCAGAATTCTGTTGCAGATCTTGCTATATATGGATCATCAAAGTTTTGTGGAAATTCAAATCCAAGCATTTTACCAAGCCCTATTGCCATCAACGAATAACCACTAAAATCAAAGTATATTTGAAAAGTATATGCTATAATTCCTAGCCAAGCAAGTGGTGTCGAGATGTTTGTAAAACCAAGGTTCTGAACCTCAGTCCAAAGCATACCCACACCGTTTGCTATAAGAACCTTTCTTCCTAAGCCCATAACAAATATTTCTATCCCTTCTTGTATCTGAGCATAATTGATTTTTCTTTCAGATAATTCAACATTAATATCCGTGTATCTAACTATAGGCCCTGCAATTAGCTGTGGAAAAAGCGTTACAAACGCTCCAAAATTAATTATATTTTTTTCAACTTTAACATTTCCCCTGTAAACATCAATTGTATATGACATTGTTTGAAATGTATAAAAGCTAATTCCTAAAGGTAAAATCAATCTTAAGAGCTTTATGTCAAGTCCAAAAGCTGCGTTGAAGCTTGATACAAAGAAGTCATAATATTTAAAGAAAAACAACATCCCTAAATTAAAACAGATGGATACTATCAGAGAAACAACACATACTGTCTTCCGAGACCTATTCGCTTCGATTATCAGAGAAGCTGTATAGTCTATAGCTATTGAAATAATCATTATAATAAAGTACTTTGGTTCCCCCCACGAGTAGAAAACCAAGCTTGTAACTAATAAAAATAGGTTTTTAAATTTATTAGGTATAAAATAATATAGTAATAAAACTATAAATAAAAATCTAAATAAAAATATAATGCTGCTAAATACCACTGTCTTCTAAGTCCTCCATCCACATTTTTACTGAAGCATCACTCGGCATACTCCAGTCCCCTCTAGGTGATAAAGATATTGAACCTAGCTTTGGACCATCTGGTAAACAAGAACGCTTAAATTGTTGCGAAAAAAATCTTCTATAAAAATTATTTAACCACTTATATATCACTTCTTCATCATAGATATCCTTAAAAGCTGTTTTTGCTAAGAAAAATACCTTTGAAGGTTTGTAACCAAATCTCATAATATGATACAAGAAAAAATCATGTAATTCATAAGGTCCTACAAGTTCCTCTGTTTTTTGCGATATCTTACCATCACTATCAGGAGGTAAAAGCTCAGGACTAACAGGAGTATCTAGCACATCATATAAAATATCTCTGATATTACCATCAAAAACATTATCTGCAAGATTCCTTATAATATGTTTTAGCATTGTTTTTGGTACTGATGAGTTTACTCCATACATAGACATATGATCACCATTATAAGTAGCCCATCCAAGTGCAAGTTCAGACAAATCTCCAGTTCCAACTACCAATCCATTTTCTTGATTTGCCACATCCATCAGTATTTTAGTTCTTTCTCTTGCCTGAGAATTTTCATATGTTACATCATGATTATTAATATCATGATTTATATCTTTAAAATGTTGAATAACAGCATCTCTTATACTAATTTCTTTAAAAGTAGTAGCAAGTCCTTCAATCAAGCTAACAGCATTGTTATATGTCCTATCGCTTGTTCCAAACCCTGGCATTGTTACTGCTTTAATTATTTTCCTATCTAATCCAAGCTTATCACAGGTTTTTGCACACACCAATAACGCAAGTGTTGAATCAAGACCTCCTGAAACGCCAATAACTAATGCTTTTGCTTTAGTATGAATAATTCTTTTTGCCAAAGCATTAATTTGAATATTAAAAATTTCATTACATCTATCAGCTAAATCAACTGAAGAACTTGGTACGAAAGGTGATCTCTCTATTTGTCTACTAATTTTAATTGCTTCAGCAGAATTATCGGTACTAAAACTTGCAAGCTTGCAATTAAAATAAACAAACTCAAAATCATTAGCATACTTAGCTTGACAATCAGCAAATGTAATATTTTTCTGTTTTGTTATGGACAGCTTATCCAAATCTATTTCTGTATAAATTAAGTTGTTTTCAATATCAAAGCCTCTATATTCTACTAATAAATCACCTTTTTCATATATAAAGCTGTGTCCACTAAACACCAAATCAGTTGAAGATTCTCCAAAGCCTGCAGAAGCATATACATAGGCTGATATGCATTTTTGAGACTGATTCTTTACAACGTCCTTTCTATTCTGTCTTTTACCTACATAATCAGTAGATGCAGATAGATTTAATAATATATTTGCTCCAGCAAGTGCTTGAAATGTACTAGGTGGTATAGGACTCCACAAATCTTCACATATTTCTATACCTACACACAGCTCCTTGATATGTTCATGTTGTATAAGAATGTTTGTACTCATAACTGTATCCTGTGAACAATATCTTATATTTATTTTACTAAATTCATCAGCAGGACTAAACCATCTTTTTTCATAAAATTCAGCATAATTAGGTATAAACGTTTTAGGTACAATACATAAAATCTTTCCCTTATAAATTACTACAGCACAATTATATATCTTATATCCAACTTTAACTGGTGCTCCTATTGTTATAAGCATATCTATATCTTTTGTCTTTTCTAAAAGCTCATTAATTGCTTTTTCACATTCTTCAATTAATGTTGCTTGAAAAAACAAATCAGCACAAGTATAGCCTGTTACACATAGCTCTGGAAAAGTTAATATAGCAATACTTTGTTTATTTGCTTTCACAATTAGCTCATATATATTTTCAATATTATATTTACAATTTGCCACTTCTATTATAGGAACAGCTGCCCCTACCCTTACAAAACCATAGTTTCCCACAAAAAACCTCCTGTTAATATCTTTAATAAAGATAAGTCAAACTTATTCTTCTATCAAAGTACTTCTATAATTTTATCCATTAATCAGCTTTAAATTCTTTGATTTCTATGTTTTCACTATCATAAACTGCATATCCAGAATAACCAAAGCTCTCAAACTGTGTTAATTGCTTGCCAAGCTTCTTAGCTTTTTCATACACAGAAACTGAATATCCTCTAGCTCTTAATGCATTTGCTGCTTTTAAAACCTCTACATAGTTATTTTCACTATCATATAGAAATACTATCTTTTGTAGATTAGGAACCTTAAAATTCTCTTCAATTAACTGATTTACCAATCTTTCAAAGCCTATTGAAAATCCAACAGCAGATATGTCCTCTCCTAAGTACTTACCAATCATTTTATCGTATCTTCCGCCACCGCCGATTGAATAACCGAGTCCTTCGTATTCGATTTCAAATATAGCTCCAGTGTAATAGCCCATACCTCTAACTAGTGAAAAATCAAATCTTATTTTATACTTTCCATCTGATAACTCTTCTACTGACTTGATTATATAACTAATATTTTCTACTACCTCAGCATCAACTCCATAATCTCTTAAACAAGTTGTACCCTTTAAATTTATATCATCTAAAGCATGCATAAGTTTTTCAATATTATTAGTATTATATTCCTTTGCTATAAGCTCTGATTCAATTCCAGACATACCAATTTTGTCTAACTTGTCGAGTATTATGCAGACATTATCAAATTCCTCTTCACTAAAACCACATGCTAATATAACAGATTTTAAAATTCTTCTATCATTTATCCTTATTGCAAATTTATCTATATTAAGAGCTGCTAAGGCTTTCGATGTTGTAGTTATTAATTCTATTTCAGCTACTGAACTTTTTTCTCCTATTATATCTATATCACATTGCATAAAGCTTCTATATCTTCCTTTTTGAGCTCTTTCAGCCCTAAAAACACTTCCTACCTGCAAAGACTTAAATACTGAAGGTAGTTTAGCTCTATTGTTGCAATAAAATCTACTGAGTGGAACAGTTAAATCATATCTTAAGCCTAAATCAACAAGATCATTTTCAGTCATATTCATACCCATGCACTTATTTTCACAAGAATTCATAGAGTTATTGTGCATGGGTTCGGCACTAATGTTATTATTATTCATGCTTCCTATGAGCCTCGAAAAATCATCAAGTTTTTCACCACGCTTTAATATCTTAAATATAAGCTTTAAGTTTTCACCACCATCGCTTCCAATTAGGTTTTCAATGTTTTCAATTACAGGTGTTTCAATAAGTTCAAAACCTGTTTGTTTGTAAGTATTTATTATAGAATTTTGCACATAATCTCTTATTTCCTTTTCTTGAGGTAAAAAATCTCTCATTCCCTTTGCAGGATTCACATTAATTTTCATATATTCTTCGTCCTTTTCCATTAGATTATTATGTATTAAACTAATAACTATTAAGCATTGCTTATTATTTTTTTAATATACAATTGGTATATTACTAACCTTTTTTAAAGAAGTTAAATGGATGCCATGTTGCTTTTGAATCCTTTTTTTCTAATGTTTCTAACTTAACTTCATCTATTACTTCTACTGGTTCTTCCCATATTATATCTTGTATATTAATTTTCATTTTCAATAGGTCTACCAATAATAGCTTTTTATTGAGTATGTCCCTTTTACCAATTATAAGTTTAATTGCCTCATTTACTTGAAGTGATGCAATCATAGCATTAGTAAATATTAAATTTCCAGCATTTTGACTTATTTCCTCAGTTTTTAGTTCAGAATAAATTTTTGAAATAGCTCTACTAGGTGGGATTAGTGTACTTATTTTTCCTTGCCATCCAAAAACAGCTCCATATATGAGAGGAGTCTCTATTTTATTACAAACATCCTCTATTATTAAGCTTTGCTTTATACTATTACTAGCGTCGATTATAACATTATTACCTGCTAAAATATCTATTGCATTATCAGCTGTAATTTTTTCAAATACAGGAGTAAAATATACATCTGGGTTTATTGCAAATATCCTTTTCTTTGTTTCAAGAGCTTTATTTTCATAAATATTTGAAGCATTAGATATGCTTTGGTTATTTAAATCTGAGGTTTCAAAAACATTTTCGTCTATACCTGTGATATTCAGAACGCCTATTCTTGCGAGCATTTCTATAATATAGCCCCCTGTTGCTCCACAGCCTACAACACAAACATTTGAATTTCTCAGTTTCTTATACTCTACCTCAGTTATATTGTTAAGTATATTAATATATCTTTCTTCCATACTAACCTCGCTATTAAAAAGTCAATTTTCTCTTATTCAATATATCATAATTTATGTAATAATGCAAAAAATTATTTTTTGTTGTTAAAACAACAGAAAGTTTTATAGAATTATACTATTCTTATACTATAAACATTGAAATAACATTCTAATTATAATGCTAATTATAAAATATAAAAATTTTGGAGGGTAATATGGAAAGAAAAATTATTAAAATAGACAAAGAAAAATGTAACGGTTGTGAATTATGTGTAAAGGCATGTCATGAAGCAGCAATAGGAATAGTTGACGGAAAAGCTACACTTTTAAGAGATGATTATTGCGATGGATTAGGTGATTGTCTTCCTAACTGTCCTACTGGTGCTATAAGCTTTGAGATTAGAGATGCTTTAGAGTATAATGAAGCAGAGGTTAAGAGAAATATGGCTCTTAAAAAAGCATTAAATGACATGGAATCTCAACTTAGCCAATGGCCTGTTCAAATTAAGCTTGTACCAACAAATGCTGCATATTTTAACAACGCAGATTTATTGATTGCAGCTGATTGTACTGCTTATGCTTATGCTAATTTCCATAATAGATTTATTAAAAACAAAGTAACATTAATTGGATGCCCTAAGCTTGATGAAGGAAATTATGCAGATAAATTAACACAAATAATTAAAAATAATAACATTAAGAGTGTTACAGTTGTAAGAATGGAAGTTCCATGCTGTGGTGGAATGGTAAATGCAGTAGTTGAAGCTCTAAAAAACAGTGGTAAAATGATACCTTGGCAAATAACAATAATAAGTGCTGATGGAAAAATAATAGAATAAAGAGTGAACTGCGTTCACTCAGCAAAAACTCACAATAATTTATTTATAAACTATTGTGAGTTTTTTTGTTTTGATTTATAATAATAAGGGTATATTAAAAACATAATATTTTATTAAGTGGAGGTTAAAATGAACAAAAATAAGTTTTTTATATGTGAGCATTGTGGTAATTTAGTAGGAATGATATTTGCTTCAGGAGCTCCTTTAGTATGTTGTGGTCACCCAATGAAAGAACTAGTAGCAAACACTGTTGAAGCTTCAGCTGAAAAACACTTACCAGTAGCAGAGCAAAAAGGAAATATTGTTAATGTTAAAGTTGGAAGTGTTGCGCATCCAATGTTAGAAGAACACCACATCGCATGGATTTATCTAGAAACAGTTAATGGTGCTCAAAGAAAAGTATTGAAAGTTGGTAGCGCACCAGAAGCAAGCTTCGCTCTTACAGATGATGATAAAGCAATAGCAGTTTATGAATACTGTAATTTACATGGATTATGGAAAACAGAACTATAAAAGCAAAATTATTATAGCTTTACAAAAGAATAAAATAATTCTTAATTAATAAAAAATAGAACTATCAAAAGACAAAATTTTGCTTTGATAGTTCTATTTTTATTTTAACATTAATTAATTTCTTCTATTTTATAATGAATAATGTCTCCACTTGGAGATGTTACTTCAACATTTTCACCAGCTTTTTTCCCAAGCAATGCTTTTCCTAAAGGAGATTCTAAAGAAATCTTTCCAGAGAAAGGATCAGCACCTACAGGTCCAACTATTTGATACTCAAGTGTTTCATCAAATTCTATATCATGAATTTTAACCTTTGAACCCATTTGTATAATGCCTTTTACAGAGCTATCATGAGTTACGATCTTCACTCTCTTTAATTTATCTTCAAGAATAATTATTTTAGACTCGTTGAGATTTTGCTCCTCTTTAGCCTCAGAATATTCTGCATTTTCACTTAAATCACCAAAGCCTAATGCAATCTTTATTTTCTCAGCTATCTCTTTACGCTTAGTAACCTTTCTAAATTCTATTTCATCATTTAATTGCTTGTATTCTTCCTCAGTTATTAATATTTGATCCTTAATAATGTCCATAAAATTCACCCCATATACATCTGTTTAATATTTTAATTAATTTATAAATTATATCACAAATAGAAAATTTAGTAAAGTAATAAAATTTGACATTTAATTCCTTGTTATCCCACGTAGCTGTATAATATATTGATCAGTACTGAAATCACTGAAACATCAACTGATCCACATAGAGTTAAATTTTGTAATCAGTGTTCTTTTTCATGCCTTATATAAATTATTTTTTTATCTTTAAAATCTATCAAAAGTATGATAAGATACTTATATAACAAGCAGGAGGTTAAATGTAAATGAAAAAAAAATATATTTTAGCTCTTGATCAAGGAACTACAAGCTCTCGAGCAATTTTATTTGACATAAATGCTTCTGTGGTAGCAGTATCACAAAAAGAATTCACTCAAATTTATCCAAAACCAGGATATGTTGAGCATGATGCTACAGAAATATTGGAAACGCAATTAGAAGTAGCTCATAATGTAATAAATAAAGCTAAAATATCAGTAGATGAAGTCGATTCTATTGGTATTACAAATCAAAGAGAAACAACAGTAATTTGGGATAAAAAAACAGGTAGACCTATACATAACGCGATAGTTTGGCAATGTAGGAGAACTGCTCAAATCTGCGAAGAGCTTATACAGAAAAACTTAAAGGATTACATTAAGGAAACTACCGGACTAGTAATAGATGCATATTTTTCTGGAACCAAAATTAAATGGATTTTAGACAACGTGGATGGTGCTAAACAAAGAGCTGAAGCCGGAGAGCTTTTATTCGGTACTATTGACACATGGTTAATTTGGAATTTGACAAAAGGGAAGCTTCATATTACTGACTATTCTAACGCTTCAAGAACTATGCTATATAATATCAAGAATCTATGTTGGGATGAAAGATTACTCAAAGAATTAGATATTCCTTCTTCATTACTTCCTGAAGTCAGACAATCCTCTGAAACATATGGTAGTACAGATGAAAGCATATTTGGAAAAGAAATACCAATTGCTGGTATAGCTGGTGACCAGCAAGCAGCCCTATTTGGACAGGTTTGCTTCCAAGAAGGAATGGTGAAAAACACCTATGGAACAGGCTGTTTTATGCTGATGAATACAGGAGAAAAGCCTGTTGATTCCAAAAACGGACTAATCAGCACTATCGCCTGGGGAATAGATAACAAGGTTGAATATGCATTAGAAGGTTCAATTTTCATGGGTGGAGCAATAGTTCAATGGCTCAGAGATGAACTCAAAGTAATCAATGAATCAGCTGATAGTGAATACTTTGCTAAAAAGGTTAATGATACTAGCGGCGTATATCTAGTTCCAGCATTTGCAGGTCTTGGTGCTCCTCATTGGGATATGTACGCAAGAGGTACTCTAATTGGACTTACAAGAGCTACAAATATCAATCATATTATACGCGCTGCTTTAGAGGCTATAGCTTATCAAACAAAAGATGTAATAAATGCAATGATATCAGATTCAGAAATGAATCTAACTGCCTTAAAAGTAGATGGTGGAGCTACTGCTAATGACTTCTTAATGCAATTTCAAGCAGATATATTAGGAGTTGAGGTAGATAGACCAGAAACAACTGAAACAACAGCTCTAGGAGCTGCCTGCTTAGCAGGACTAGCTACAGGATTTTGGAAATCAAAGGGTGAAATAGCTCAAAAATGGAGCATAAATAAAAAATTTAAGCCACAAATTGTAGCCGAACAAAGAGAAAAGCTTTATGCAGGCTGGCAAAGAGCTATTGAAAGATCAAAAAACTGGCAAGAATAGTATAATAAAATTATTAACATATGAGAAAGGAACTTAACAAAATGAACAAAGATTTTTTTATTGGTAACAGAAAAAAGTTTGCAGAAAAAATGAAGGATTTCTCAACAGCAGTTTTCTTTTCGAACACTGCACCAAGAGAGAGCTTAGACCAAAGTCACAAGTTTTCAGTAGATAGAAATTTCTTCTACTTAACTGGACTTAACAAGGAAAACATGGCTCTTGTAATATCAAAGGTACATGGAGAAGTGTTTGAACAGCTATTCGTTCCTCCAGCAAATGAATTGTTTGAAAAATGGTATGGAATACTTCTAAAACACGATGAAGTTGAAGAAATATCAGGAGTGAGCAATATATCCGATATAAATGACTTAGAGGGAATTATAGCAAAAAAACTAAGCTCATTGGATATATATGAGAACCTTTATATCGTAACAACTATGGCAACTATGGATGAGATAGAAGATAAATACAAGGCTTTGGCCAAAAAAGTCAAAAATCAATTCCCTACTGTAAATATTTTAAACGCCTTGCCCTTAATAATGGAATTAAGAGTACATAAACAAACAGAAGAAATAGAAGAAGTAAAAACCTCAATTAAATACACGAAAGAAGCTTTAGAATTTTTAATGAAAAATCTAAAACCTGGTATGTATGAATATGAAGTTAGAGCTCATTACGAATATCAATTAATGCTAAGAAACTCTGGTCCAAGCTTTGCAACAATTGCTGCTTCAGGTAAAAATGCTGTTATTCTGCATTATATTGATTTACAAAATAAGATAAATGATGGTGACTTAGTATTGTGCGATTTAGGAGCATTATCAAATATGTATGCTTCTGATATAACAAGAACTTATCCAGTTAATGGCAAGTTTACACAAAGACAAAAGGATCTATACAATATAGTTCTTGGAGCACAAGATGTAGTTATGGATACAATAAAACCAGGAATTTTAGAAAAAGACGTAAATGATGCTGTTAAAAGTTACTTTGCAAAAGAACTTAAAGCAATCAAGCTTATAAGTGATGATAAAGATGTAGCAAAATATTACTATCATGGTATAGGACATCCACTAGGCTTAGATGTTCACGATTTAGCATGCAGAGATAGAAGGGTAGCAGAAAACAACATATACACAGTAGAGCCAGGTCTATACATAGCAGAAGAAGGCATAGGCATAAGAATTGAAGATGATGTTCTTGTAACAAAGGATGGAAATATCAATCTATCAAAAGACATAATCAAAGCTGTTAATGATATAGAAAACTTTATGAAATAGAGTTTTAAAAGCACTTATAAATAAAATTTATAAGTGCTTTTATATAATATCAATTTTTAATTGCAACTAATATGTAAATTAAATAGCTAAAAGTTCTTAATTCATAGCATATACATTGCTTTGCATGTTGTAAAACTCATAATATTTTCCTTCTAAGGCAATTAGTTCGGAATGTGTTCCACGTTCAACTATTTTGCCATCTTCCATAAAGCAAATTTCATCCATTTTATTTGCGAATGCTAATCTATGAGTAATCATAACAAGTGACTTATTCTTAGTTAAATCAAATATTGTATCAAGCAAATTATGTTCTGATTCAGGATCCAAAGAACTCGACGGTTCGTCTAATACCAAAATCTCACTATCCATTGCTATCGCTCTAGCTAATGCAAGCTTTTGTTTTTCTCCTCCAGAAAGATTTATCCCATTTTCATCAAATTCTGTTGAAACAATTGTATTAATGCCATTAGATAGATTGCTAACCTTTTCATACAAGCCTGCTTTTTTTAGTGCGTTTTCAATTTTTTCTATATCCTCTTCGTCTTTTACATAACGCATTAATATGTTTTCAGCAATCGATAATGCGTATATTTCAAAGTCTTGGAACACAGGAATAATATGTTTTCTCATATCCTTAGTATCATATAGTGAATTCAACTCATTATTTATATTAATATTACCCTTTGTCGGCATATATAGTTTTAATAGCAATTTAATCAAGGTACTTTTTCCTGCACCGTTATATCCGACAATTGCTAATTTTTTACCTCTTTTTATATCCAACGAAATATTCTTTAAACTAAATGTACCTGATGGATATGTAAAATCAACATCATTAAAGAACACCTCTGGAAATTCATTAATTTTTTTAGAACCACTTACTTCTACATTAGATTTATAAGTTAAAACAGCATCAATGTTTTCAATATAAAGACTATGTTGTTGCATTGAAGGATACATTTGTAACATAGTACCTAAATACATAGTTAATGTTGAAACACCGTTAATTATAGCCATGAAATCACCAACAGCCATTCGACCTTTTGTTATTTCATATGACAAATATAAAAGCATTATTATTGATATTCCCATTATTATTGATATTCCCATTCTTATTATCATACCTAAACTATCTACTAAATTAATTGGCTTTGCATAAGTTTTTACTAAGGCAATTTGAGAATCTGTAGATTCATGTGCTTTTTCAGATAATAACTCTGTAGAGAATGTACGAATTTCTTTGGCATAATCCTGCAAGAAAAATACACGCTTAATATAATCAAATACTCTGGTATATGGTATTTTTTTCATGTTTAATTCAAATGAATATTTATTTTTCTTAGTCATTAGCTTTAAATTTAATAACACATTGATACATCCAAACAGAATAAATACAGGATTTAAATTTACCATAACGGCAATAATACTGATTATAGCTAACATACCAGAAACTGATGAAAAAAAGGTCTTACAAACCGCTATAATTCTAGTATCTATTTAACTTGTTGCCTTCACATAGGTATTATAAAAAGATGAAGATTCTATATCTGACAAATCCACATTTTTGATTGCAGCAAAGATCCTATCATGCATTCTTCGATTTATTATTAATTCAATCTTTGGATTATACACATTATTAATATATGTCCTTTGAACCATAAATAAGGTTTGTACAACTCCAAAAATCGCAATTACCCAAAGAATTGATGAAAAAGAAGATCCTATCCCCTCAACTATTAAATCAACAACAATTTTTAATAACAATAAATTAAGCACAGGCACTATATTATATAATGTTTCACTAATAATATTAAGAATTACATATCCCTTAGATATGCCATATACTTGTTTTATTACATTAGCATTATTTTTTATTATCTTCATCATAGGCTTTAAAATCCCCTACTTTCTAATTTTCCTAATCTCACTATTATATTTTAACAAATTTATACAATTTTAGCAATAAAGAATATAGGTTTTAATTAACAATTAAATAAAAAATGAGCATCATAGCTTATAAATAATTAATTAAAAAGTGTCCTAAAATCAATTTAGGACACTTTTTTTCAATTTACTTTCCAGATATTATTACCTTGTCAAATGCCATGTATGGCAATACTTTTGAGCCGTCTTGTACTGTTTCTTTTGATATAGCAACTAGATTGTTTAAAAAATCTGCTAGGTTGCCGTTTATCATTACTTCGTTTACTGCACCTACTATTTTACCATCCTCAACTAAGAAACTGTTTTTAGCAACTCCTGAAAAATCTCCGCTTATACTTGGATTTCCTCCAGAGAAACGTCCAACTATAAGACCTTTTTTAATCCCTTTTATCATTTCTTCAACAGGAGTATTGCCTTCTTTAATAACTATGTTATATGAAGAGTTTTTAGCACGTTCATATCCTGTTTTATTTGCTATATAGAGTGGAATAACAAAGCTTTTTAATACTCCGTCTTTTATGAAATCAAAGCTCTCAGAAGTAAAGCCATCTTCAGTAAATCTTTCTCCACATACTATTCTATCATCTAAAGGATTTATAGAAATTGTAATTCTTTCATCAGCTACCTTCTTGCCAATCTTATCCTTCCAAATACTAGTTCCATCAAGAATAACATTAGATCCAACGAAGTTTCCGATTATGGAGTATATAATATCTTGTAAGCATCCTGGATTTAATAATGCTACACCTTCGAATTTACCTGTTAGAGGAACAGTATTAAGTTGATTTTCAACATCTGTTAAATCTTTTTCTATAGATCCTAGCTCAATGAATGGTTTATATAAGCTATCTGTACTAAGATCAGTTCCAAAGAATGATGTTACCTTATCTCCATCATGACCAGAGAACATTAAGCTAATATTATAATCTCCAGAGTTTATCATATATTCTGTTCCATTAGTATCAAGATACACAGCATTTGCTTTTTCATGGCTTAGTATAACTTGCTCTAGCATTATATGTGGATGACGTTCCTTTATATCCTTAATAAGCTCCTTTGTCCTTTCAAAAAACTTATCAATATCAGGATTAGGACAGCCTTGAGTAAATGTCTTGCTTTCTTGTTTTGGAGCTATATCCCAAGCTTCATCAGGAGAGCCTGATTCAGCAACATTTATACAATTTTTCACAGCTTCTTTTATAGATTCGTCATCGAAACGGTTAATGCCAATATTTCCTTTTTTCTTATCTTTAATCAACATTATAGAAACTCCATTGTCAAAAAGCGTTCTAAATAGTGAAAACTCTCCACCATCAACATTAAATTCTTGAGTTTCTTTAGAGCTTACGATACATCTTGCTTTATCTGCTCCTTCTTTAACTAATTGTTCTATAGTTTTGCTGGCTATTAATTTTAAATTTTCCATAAACTATTTGCCTCCTATCATAACTTTACAACGCATAGCAGGTCCACCCATACCAGTAGGCATTGGTTGTTTTTTACCACAGAAGCCTGAGCTTGACCATACCATAGTATCAGATATCATATCAACAGTTTTAAGCATTTCAAAAGCTACGCCTGATATAGTAGTGTCAAGGATTGCTTTACCTAGCTTGCCTTTCTTAATTTCATATCCCATGTTTACACCAAACATGAATTCACCTGTTGTATCTGCTTGGCCATTGCCAGTTGCTATAAAATAGTATCCATCATCTACTGATGCTATCATATCTTCTAATTTATCCTTACCAGGTAATATAGCAGTATTTCTCATTCTTATTAATGGCTCATCAGAGAATGACCATGCTCTAGCATGACCTGTTGGTTTCATACCAAAATGATTTGCTGATTCTCTGTTGTTCATATATCCAGTCAAGATACCATCCTTAATAATAACTGTATCTTCTGCTGGAGTTCCTTCATCATCTAAATATACTGGAAGTGGTGCTGTATTACCAAGTGCAGTATGTGCAAAGTCTACTAGGTTAACCAAATCTGAACCTACACGCTTATTGAGATTTCTACCTGCTACAGATCCTCCAAGAACTAAATCAGCCTCAACTGTATGACCAACTGCCTCATGTGAAAGCATACCAGCTAAATCACTTCCAAGTATTACTGTTTTATAACCAGCATCTGCATATACGCCTTCTCTTTTTTGCATAAGTTGTTCGTATAACTTATCTACAGTAGAATATATAGCTGATGGATCTTTAAAATTATTATCAAACGAACCAAAGCCTCCCACAGCCTTAAATAAATCAATTGGTTCACCAGCTGTTGTTTCTGAGTTTAATATTATGTACACATAAGAACGTGGTATCATAGTATGTCCATCAAAACCATCAGAAGTGCATAATAATTTTTCCATAGAATCCTCAGAATAAATGACTCTACGGCTCTTTAAATTTGGGTATTTCTTAAAGATATAGTTGTCAATTTCTTTAATGAATTCTATATATATTTTTTGCTCATTATCTTTGATTATATTATCCATTTTCTGAGTACCATATGGTATTGCCGTAAACATTGCTTTATTCTTATTTATATGCTTATCCATAAATAAAGCATTTTTAGTAGCAGCCTGTAAAACTGCATTTACAGCCTTATCATTGTACTCAGCCATAGATGAAAAACCATATACCCCATTTTTGTAAACTCTAGCTGATACCCCTGAAACCTCACTTCGCGTATTAGTAGTAAGATTACCTGATAATAGGACTATTCTTCTATCTCTATTTTCTTGTGCTCTTATCTCTGTATGTACGCCATCATTAAAGAGATTCTTTTTACTAGTAATTAAATCATTTAACATTTCTTACCTCCCTAAGTTATTTAATACCAAAATTTATTATATCATATATTTAAAATAATTAACATATAAATATATTTTGTATTTCTTTTAATTTACAAGTTCAGCCTTTCCACCGAGCTTCACTCCATTTTCATCTACATATATACAGATTTGACTTAGCTTATTCATAGTTTCACCCTGTAGCACTTCAAAATACCCTTTTTTAATATTCTCTTTATATAAAAGTGCAGCTAAAGCACCATTTGCTGTTCCAGTAGCACATTCTTCATCGATACCTACTAATGGGGCAAAATTTCTTGCATATATCTGTTCATTTTCCATAGTGTATACATGATAGCCTGAAGCATCACATAGTTTAGATATTTTTCTAATCATATCAAAATCCGGCTTTAAACTATTTAGAATCTGTCTATCCTTTACAGGGATTATAATATCCTTTAATCCTGTCGACACGATTGCTGGTTTAATATAATAATTATTTAATCCAATATATGAAGCATCTATGCCTAAGGATTTTGATATGCTTAATTCTTGCTTTGAATCATCTTCAGAATTATCTTCTGGATTATTAACAATATCATCAAGATATCCATAAAACCTTGGACTAGCCTGCTCCATTAAAACATTATCAAGCTGTTCATTATTATAGCTTAAATATATTGCCAATCTACCTGCTTTAGTATTTTGATAAAGCCTTAAGTTCTTGCTTTTATCATTTATCAATTTTTCACCCACATAATAAAAAGTCGCTATTGTAGCATGTCCACATAAATCCACCTCGCAGACTGGAGTGAAAAATCTTATGTTAAAATTCTCTTCGTCTATTCTTTTAAGAAAAGCCGTTTCAGAAAGAGCTAGATCAGCAGCAATTTTTTGCATTTGTTCTTCGCTTAGCTCATTATCTAAGACAACTAACCCTGCTTCATTTCCACCACTTTTATTATACGTAAATGCCTTAATAATAATTGCTTCCATATATTTACCCTACCTTTATTATTAATTATTTTATAATAAAACACTAAGATATTATAATTATAAACCTATTTTATTTGCATACTATTATAAAAATTCTTCAAAAACATAGTTAGAAATATCCATGCCTTTTTTAGATAATTTTATTATATTTTCTTTAAAAGTTATTAAGCCATTATTTAATAGTTTTTCTACTTTATCCTTATGTAGCTCTAAAAAGCTTGTTTCAAATTTTATATTAAAATCATCAATATTTATCCCTTTGTTCATTCTAAGTCCAAGCATAATATATTCAAACATTTTACTTTCCTTATTTAATACCTCATTTAATTGTCTATACTTTTGTGGATAATTGATATTATTACAATAAACATTTATATCACTTATATTGTTATATCTTTTATCTTCAAAGCACGAATGAGCAAATGGACCAAATCCTATATAATCTCCACCTGCCCAATATTTTATATTATGTTTGCACTCATAATTTGATTTAGAAAAATTAGATATCTCATATTGAAAATATCCGTTATTCTCCATAAACTCTCTTCCGGCATAATACATTTCTCTTTCTGAATCGTCATCTAAGGTTTTTATTAAGCCTTTTTCCTCCATCGAAAACATAGGAGTTCCTTCCTCTAGTTTCAACGAATAAAAAGAAATATGATTAACATCCTCTTTTATTATTTTAGATAGACTATTAATTATATTTTCAACATTTTGAGATGGTATTCCGAACATTATATCAGCATTTATATTACTTATACCAGCTTCTTTTATAGCTTTAATAGCTTTAATAGCCTCTTTTGAATCATGAAGTCTTCCTATAAATTTTAATACATTATCATCAAGTGATTGTATACCTAAGCTAACTCTATTAATGCCACAGCTCTTATACTGTATAGCCTTTTCCTTATTAATCGAGTTTGGATTAGCTTCCATTGTTATTTCACAATCAGCAGGCAACAAGAATGTATTGCTTATCTCCTGCATAATGAGCTTAATATTTTCAGGCTTTAAATATGAAGGAGTCCCACCTCCTATAAAAATAGTATCTACCTCATAATCCTTGCATCTATCTTTATAACTTTTAATTTCAAATAACAATGCATTTACATATCTATTTTCTATCTCTTCTGTTTTTACTAATGAATAAAAATCGCAATAACTACATTTTTGTTCACAAAATGGTATATGAACATACAAACCAAGCTTTTTCATAAGGTATTCCTTTCCTTAAACATTCCTATATGATAAAACCACAAAGCACAATAGCGCATGCTATATGTACCTTGTGGTTAATTGCTTAAATATTATTTATCATCATCAAATTTAAGAACTGCTAAGAAAGCCTCTTGTGGCACATCTACGCTACCAATTTGACGCATACGTTTCTTGCCTTCCTTTTGCTTTTCAAGAAGCTTTTTCTTTCTAGTTATGTCACCACCATAACACTTTGCTAATACGTCTTTTCTAAGAGCACTAACAGTCTCACGTGCAATTATTTTACCACCAATACATGCTTGAAGTGGAACTGCAAAGAGATGTCTAGGTATAACATCCTTAAGTTTTTCAACAATTAATCTTCCTCTTTCATAAGCCTTCTCCTTATGAACTATGATTGAAAAAGCATCAACAAGTTCGCCATTTATGAGTATATCCAACTTTACAAGCTCTGATCTCTCATATCCAGCCAACTCATAATCTAAGGAAGCATATCCTCTTGTTTTTGATTTTAAAGCATCAAAGAAGTCATATATTACCTCATTTAAAGGCATTTTATAATGCATGATTACTCTGGTTGTTTCCATGTATTCCATATTAATGAAAATACCACGCCTGTTTTGGCACAACTCCATAATTGCACCAACAAATTCAGTAGGAGTCATGATAGATGCATCAACAATAGGCTCTTCCATGTAATCTATCTCTGTACTTTCAGGCATATTAGTAGGATTTTGCATAATTAGGAGTTCACCATCAGTTTTATAAACCTTATATATAACGCTTGGAGTAGTTGCTATTATGTCAAGATTAAACTCTCTTTCAAGTCTTTGTTGGATAATCTCCATATGTAGAAGTCCTAGGAATCCACATCTATATCCATATCCTAATGCAACCGATGTTTCAGGTTCAAATGTCAATGCTGCATCATTTACTTGAAGTTTTTCAAGTGCATCCCTAACATCATTGAAATCCTCGCCCTCTGCTGGATAAACACCACAATAAACCATTGATGTAACCTTTTTATATCCTGGAAGTGCCTCTTTAGCAGGATTATCAGCATCTGTAATAGTATCACCAACATTACAGTTTCTTACTTCTTTTATACTAGCAGTTAAATAACCAACATCCCCAGCATATAAGCATTCAACAGGCTTTTGAGTTGGAGAAATAATTCCAACCTCAGCTACTTCAAATTGTTTACCTGTTGCCATCATTTTTATTTTAGTACCTTTTCTAACCTGTCCATCCTTAACTCTTATATAGGCAACAACACCTTTATAGCTATCATAATAAGAGTCAAATACTAAGGCCCTTAGTGGATCTTCTTCATCGCCTGTTGGTGCTGGCACATGTTTTACTATAGCCTCTAAAACTTGATCAATATTCAAATTTTCTTTTGCAGAAATAAGAGGTGCGTTTTCACAATCAAGTCCTATAACATCCTCTATCTCTTTCTTTATTTCTTCTGGCCTTGCACTTGGCAAGTCTATTTTATTGATAACTGGAACAATTTCCAAATTTAAATCCAAAGCTAGGTAGCAATTTGCTAAAGTTTGTGCTTCGATGCCCTGTGCAGCATCAACAACTAAAATAGCTCCTTCACAAGCAGCTAAGCTCCTTGAAACCTCGTAGTTAAAGTCAACGTGACCTGGAGTGTCTATAAGATTTAGCAAATATTCATGGCCATCCTGTGCCTTATAAACAAGCCTCATAGTCTGTAACTTTATAGTTATTCCTCTTTCTCTTTCTAAATCCATATTATCTAAAACCTGCTCTTGCATCTCACGTGCAGTCAAAAGTCCTGTGTTTTGAATCAATCTATCAGCCAAAGTTGATTTACCATGATCTATATGTGCGATTATCGAAAAGTTCCTTATATATTTTTTTCTTTCCAAAGTGTTCCTCCTATAAATTCCTAAGTACGATGTTAATCATTAATTAATAATAATTAGCAAAAAAAATCTTTGATAGTATTATACCAAAAATCAGCATATTTTTAAAGTATTATTTGCATAAATGCTAATTAATTTTATCAAGAGTTAATTGTCAAACTAAATTAGACCCTTTTTTCTTTTACAGTCTAATTTAGTCT
>JAEAME010000595.1_pt1 | contig 34800 bp, 34 predicted proteins | sample 8958731 | NCBI WGS metagenome assembly JAEAME01 (sample SAMN16933194, study PRJNA681113) | bioreactor sludge metagenome | isolation source: anerobic bioreactor sludge (Control) | place: India:Bengaluru | collected 2018-10-24
TGCTCTCAGACGGGCCGTCGAGGTTAAACCAGTTGTAATCTACAAGGCGGGTAATACCGAGACCGGGGCCAGGGCCTGCGCATCACATACCAGCGCCATCGCAGGCTCGGCTACTGTGTGGCAGGCGCTGTTTAACCAGCTGGGCGTGATACAGGTCACCGGTATGCCGGAATTGGTTGACATAAGTATTACGCTGGCCTTCATGAAGGCTCCCGCGGGAAGAAACGTGGTGGTGGCCGGCTCGGGTGGCGGAGTGGGCGTTCAGGCAGCCGATGACATTACCGGCGCCGGGCTTCACATGCCGTTTCTGCACGTCGATCTCAGGAAAACACTGCACGGCATCTACGGCTCCGAGGCCGGCAGCATGTTCCGAAATCCCCTGGATATTCCTCCATTGGGCAGCGTGGACCACCATGTCAGGGCGCTTCGGGCGGTTGCGGACTCGAAGGATGTAGATATCCTGATCATGCAGTTCCCGCTCGACCTGTGGGCGCTCTCGCGCAGAACCGTCCTGATGGAACGTTTTATAGAGGTCGTCACCACTCTGCGGGATTCCATCTCCAAGCCTGTGGCAGTCGTACTGCATTACTCGATAACCGCACAGGCCAGACGGCTGGAGGAGGATGCCCGGGCGCGCTTCGCTGCACTTCAACTGCCGGTCTTTCCCTCCGTCTCCAGGGCGGCCCGCGCCATCGACCGCTTCATCCGCTATAACGGCCGTCACGGGCGCAAAAAATAATTATTTCGGGAGTGTGCCAAATGAAGATGTGGGCGCGCCGAATTCTGATCGCCGCCGCGGCGCTGCTGGCGCTGTGGTTGATACTCGAGATCGGGCTGCGCATCTACGTCGAGATGCCGCTCAGGACAGACTTCTACGGCTCCATCGAACGCGGGGACGTACCTGCGCTGCAGCAGCAGGTTGGGCTGAGGGTCAATCAGGGTCCGGGCTGGATACACCTGGGCTGGATTGCAGATCCCGAGAAGGAAACCTACAGGGTGGAAAAACTCAGCGGCGACAGATGGGATGAATTGACCACAACCAGGTTCGGATCGTGTCTATCGCGCAGCGGCAGCGGCCGCTATCGCGTATGGGCTCTTCCCTCCGCAGGAGGGGCCGACAGGCTGCTGGGCGAGGTGGATGCAACGGCGCAGGTCACTGCAAATGCTGCCGTATACAGGCCATCCATATCGGGACCCTGGCAGGTGCTCTTCAAGCCGAGTATCTACGGTTACTATATCAATGATCATACCGTATATCGTGATGCGACCGGCGACTGGAAGCTGGCCGGAATTACGCATAAAAGCGACGGCAACTATAACGAGGAGAAATACTTTGCGGTCGGGCGCAGCACTGGCTTTCCTCCCGCAAACGGGATGACTGAGGAGGGGCCTGTGGCAGATTTCGGGGAGCTCGCCTGGGCGCCGCACGTGATATCTGAAAACACCACTTATTATATGTACTGGTCCCCCCATAAACTCTACCGCATGGTCTCTGCGGACGGCATCGGCTGGGGTCAAAGGGAAACCATAATGGAGGCTCCCTATCACAAGTTCTTTCGTGACGCCATGGTGCTCAAGGCGGCCGATGGGCAGTGGCTGCTGTATACCACGGCCAGGGACTGGTTCTTCTCCCAGGTGGACGTTTATCAGTCGTTCGACCTGAGACACTGGCAGTACATCGATACCTCTCTCCTGTCAACCTGCGGCAGCGAGCGCAATTCGCCCTTCGCCTCCATGGAATCCCCCTTCGTGATGCGGTACGGCGGACGCTATTACCTCTCGCTCACGTATAATAACGACACCTTTTTCTGGAACGGCCTGCTGCTGCCTCTCAGGATATGGTTGGACAGGCCGTCGTATAACGATACGCTGGTCTTTCAGGCGGACAACCCCTACGATTTCGGCGTCTACGGCGGCGCCGGCAATGCGCCATCTCTGGTGGCCAGGCTTCAGGCGCACGGGCCTGAGTACATCTACCTGCCGGACGAGGACCGCTGGTATATCACAACGGCCGGTTGGCCCTGGGTCTCATCCCTGACAGCGGGCGAGGCGGCTGTGGCGCCGCTTGTATGGCTGCCGATCGAATAACCTGGATATTGCTTTAGTTGACTGCAATAATGATCGGAGGAGAATATGCCCAAATTAAGCAGCCCTGAGGATGTGCTAACCTACGCGCGGTCTAACAACTGGCTGCCGTTAAGTGCCTCGGAAGGGAATATACTGACTGTTTTTCTCACACCTTCAGGGAATATTCTGGAAGTATACTTCGAGAAGAATAAAATGACGTTAAAAATGCTGCCTGTTTTCGTTGGCAAGTAGCTAAACGTCAGTTGCCAGCTTCTGCTTAAGGCTGTCGATAGGCCTGGGATAGTGCCCGCGCCCGCGGAACTTTTTGGTATAAATGGCCTTATTGGGGCAATGGTTGAAGCAGCTCCAGCAGCCGTAACACTTACCCATATCGAAGACGGGCTTGGGATCGAGCTTAATGGCTTTGTACGGGCAGAGCTTCTCGCAGGTGTGGCACTCCTTGCACAGTTCGGCGTCCACGTATTTGATCCCCATGTCGTCCCTGGACCTGGTGCGCGATAAGGTGGGCAGGATGACGCCCAGTATTCCAACCGGTATCTTGCCGCTGTCCACCTCCTGCCCCAGGCTAATACGCCTGCAGATCGCTTCCAGTTCGGCCACAAATCGTTTAAATTGTTTGAGCTCCTTTTCGTTGGGGGCCTGCTCGTTGCCGTGTCCGTCCGCCACCATGGGCGGGTAGCTTTCCGGCGTGTGCAGCGAATGCCCGGCCACCACTTTGAAGCCCCTTGCGCTTACCCAGTCCGCCAGCGCCGTCGGCGTCCTGCCGTTGATGAAGCCGTAGGTGTTGAATACGAAGGCCGGCCTGCCCTGCTGCAGGGGGAAATTTTCCAGGTATGTCTTCACCAGCTGCGGCGGCGCCAGGAAATCGGTGAAGACGGCGAATCCCACTATCGCGCAGTCCCGCAGGTCAGGTATGCGGTCTCCCACCATATTGAACAGCTCGAAATCGACGCTGTCTATATTCGCGGCTATATAGCGGCAGGCCAGCCTGGTATTGCCTGATCCGGAATAATAAAGTATCAGCCCCTTCGGTTTGTTGGAACCTGCTGCATGATTGCTCAATTTTCAGTCCTCGTGATTAAATGTGTTCAGTAGTATATCAAAGTTGAAAGGCGATATACGATTTCTCAATATTCTCAATATTGTAAAAGCAGGAGAACACGCGCAAGCTGAATGATGCCGATCAGCAGCAGCATAGCCCAGGTGGCAGCCTTGAATGCCCTGGCCTCGAGTTTGATGAAGCTGCCGATGATTACGCCGACGATAAACCCGGGAAGGGCCAGCGCCGCCAGTTCAAGCGTTATGACACTGGCCTGCCCGTATGCCCACAGGCTACCAAGTAATGCCAGGTTCAATATCAGCCAGAGCACGGACAGCGTGGAGCGGAACTGGGCCGGGTCCTCGATCTCGCGGCCGGCATAGTAGACGATGGGAGGCCCGCCCGCAGCGAACAGGCCCTGAAACAGCCCGCCGGCGAAAATGACCGGGGCGGCTATCCAGTATCTGAGCCGTTTACGCGGCGCAGTGCTGCTGCGGAATAGAGCTACGAGCTCGAGCGATGACGTGACAACGATGAAAAGGCCCAGCAGTATGATCAGCAATGTTTCGCTGGCATAGCCCCTCAGCAGTATGCCGGCCGCCAGGCCGACAACCGCCAGGGGGAGTATGCTCACCAGTATGATCCTCCAGCGAATATGCCTGTGCCAGCGTATGATCAGCCAGATGCTCTGCAATGATCCGATGGTCACCAGCGCGGGCAGCAGCGTCTCGATGGGAAAAAGGAATATGCCCAGCGAGAGTGCGATAATGGTCGAGCCGAATCCCAGGTAGGTCTCCACGGAGTGGGCCAGCACCAGGATCAGCGCCAGTATCGCGATGTCGGTCCAGGCAAAAGGTACAGGCACGGCTATTTAGCGCGGTAGAGGTCGTTGAAATACTGCGTGGTCATCTCTTTGGCCTGCGCCCGGTCGGGGAGCGAGCCGATCATGCCGTAGATCGCGGCCTCGCCGGAGATATCTTCCTGTTTCAGTTTGGAGACCTCTTTGACCGCGTCTGTGAAGTCTTTGAAGAAGGGATCGATTATCTTGAGGTGCATGGGTGAGACTGTGAAGTGCAGCGTGGGCGGCATGTGCTGGCTGTCGATATTCCAGCCTCGCGCCTTCATGGCATCGCCCAGCGCGTAGATATTCAGGGTGTCGCTTCCGACCGCGAAGGTGGTGGCCGGCGGGTCTCCAATAATATGAAGGCCGGGCATGCGCTTGATGCCGTCCATCAGCAGGCGCGTGGCCTCCATGGCATCCTTCGCCAGGCGCATATATCCCTCACGGCCCAGGAACTTCATTACCGACCATGCTGCTGCGACCGGACCCCCCGGACGCGCTCCCGAGATGGCGGGCGTGGCGTAGACGCCGCCGTTCCAGTCCGTGTAGACGAAGAGCTGGTATTTCCTGAGGTCGCCGTTCCTGTAGGTAATGGTGGAGGCGCCCTTGGCTATGTAGCCGTATTTATGAACATCGGCCGACATCGACATCACGCCGGGAACGCGGAAATCGAAGGGCGGTACAGGGTATCCCAGCTTTTCGAGGAAAGGAAGTATGAAGCCGCCCACACAGGAGTCGACATGGAACCAGACGCCTTTTTTCGCGGCGATGGCCGCCATCTTCTCGATAGGGTCGATCATGCCGTGCGGGTAGGAGAAGGCGGAGCCCATGGCGAAGATGGTGTTGGAGTTGAAGGCCTTCTCGTAGGCATCCAGGTCGACGACCGACGCCTCGCTGGTGGGCGCGATCACGGCTTTAATGCCCAGGTAATACGCGGCCTTGTTGAAGGCGGGATGAGCCGAGCGCGGTATGACCATCTCCGGCGCCTTTACCTCTGGACGCTTCTCACGCGCATAGTCCCTGGCCGCCTTGACCGCCATGATGATGCTCTCCGTTCCCCCGGAGGTCATGTTTCCCGCTGCTTCGGCGCCGCCGTGGAGCAAGTCGGTGGTCATGGAGATAACCTCGGTTTCCATGCGCAGCAGGCTGGGGAATGCGAAGGGGCTGAGCCCGTTTTCGAAGACATAGGAACCGAGGGCCATCTCAACCACTTTACTGACGTCCTCCGAGGCCCTGAAGACCATGCTGAAAGCGCGTGCCCCCTTCCAGTCCATATCGTTGGATTTGAGCGCGGTCAGTTCACCCCTGAGCTTGTCGATAGACATACCTTTCTCTGGAAACTGCATGACAGATAGCACCTCCCGAAACATAGTAGCTTTAAGGGACGGATAATTCAAGGCAGGGATAGGTCGCCGGGGATCAGTCTCCGGTTACGGCCCCGGAAGTGGACCGGCGCGATACCCTGGAGGCCGGCACGCTGGCCATGGTGTGCATGGCACGGGCTACCAGCTTCCGGGTCTTGCCTGTGACCGAGTAGACCTCGGCCTCGGTGAAGAGTATGTTTTTACCCGGTTTGGTCACCCGACCGTGACATTCCAAATAGTCCCCGTCCGCCGGTTGAAAATAGTTGATTTTGTATTCGATGGTGAGTATACGGCGGTCTGCGGGCACCAGCGAGAAACTGGCGTATCCGGCCGTATGGTCGGCCATCGTAGCTATCAGCCCGGCGTGCGCGAAGCCGTCCTGCTGGAGATGCTTCTTCTGCAGCTTGATCCTGGTGACGAACTCTCCCTGCTTGAACGATACCGGCACCAGTCCCAGGTACCTGGTGAAGCCCTGCACGGCGTCCTTCTCTAAATAATCAAGCCTTTCCCGGTCTGTCTTCATACCGCCTCCGTTCTTGAAATCAGCTAATAGTATAACTCATTGCACTTATAAAATTAATAATTCTCAGCAGGGGGCAATTCTTCTCCACCATCGTATGTGCAGCAGCGGACGGCTGTCTTGTGGTATATTTGACGGGCACAGGTAGGTGAGGAGAGCTGTGAACCGTGTAATTGAGATTGCGTCGAACCTGAAACTGCTGGACCCTCACATCCCCATACCCGCCTACAACAGGTTTATCGGCAGCTACCTTGTGCTGGGCGAGAGGAACGCGATCGTCGATCCCGGACCCGCCTCGGCCAGGCCGGGATTGCTCTCCGCTGTAAAAGAGGCCGGCCTGCGTCCTGAGGAAGTTCATTATATTGTGCTGACGCATATTCACGTCGACCATGCGGGTGGTGTCGGCGGGATCATCCGGGATTTCCCCAACGCCACGGTGCTTGCCCACAGCCGTGCGCGTCCGCACCTGGTCGATCCCACGGCGCTGTGGAACGCCAGTCTTAAAGTGCTGGGGGATCTCGCCATGAAATACGGACCCATGGAGCCGGTTCCCGCGGACAGGATAGCGGAGGCGGCAGATAGGATGCTTATTGACCTGGGCGGAACAAGACTCGAGGTGTATTTGACCCCGGGCCATGCGGTACATCACCTGAGCCTCTTCGACCGCAATGCGGGCACACTGATCGCCGGTGAGGCGGCGGGGGTATGCGTCAACGGGGTTATCCGGCCGGCCACGCCGCCGCCCTTTAAGCTGGAGGAGACCGTGGCCTCCATAGACAGGCTGATCGAGCTTGAACCGCGGAAAATCTGCTACGGCCACTTCGGCTGCTACGATAACGGGCTTGAAAGGCTCAGGCATTACAGGGAGAAGCTATTTCTCTGGCAGGAAGTCATCAGGTCGGAGACCGCCAAAGGTACGGGAATCGATGACATGTTGCCGCTGCTCAAAGAGAAGGACAGGGACCTTGACTATCTGGACGGCCTGAACCGGGACGAGTATGCGCGCGAGCTGGTACTGCTCAATAACAGCATACTGGGTATGGCGGGGACGACCAGACGTCCTGCCGATCGCTGATTATACGATGATCTGTCCTTCCCCGATCGACGCTATGTCCTTATCTATTAGCTCGACAACGGGGCCGTTCAGCACCTTTTTCATCTCGCCCACAATGCTGCGTGACTTGTTCAGACCGCCGGCGAAGGACATGACCCTGTCCATCATCTCCTCGTTGCCGAAAGCCGCCGAGACCACGTGGCTGGAAACGCACTCCAGGCCGGTCAATCGCCGGCCGGTCAGGATCAGATCTTTGACGACATCCGGGTGAAATACGCTGCGCAGCAGCTCGCGTGTGCCGGGCAGTATAGGATACTGGCGGTCTATCACCGGTATGCAGAAGAAGCCCCTGTCCGACCGCATGAAGCGAAAATCGAAGCAGCAGGAGAACACGGCACCGCCTCCGAAGGTGTGGCCGTTGAGGGCGGCGATGGTTATCAGCGGGTATGTGAGCAGCCGCCTGCGTAGTTCCAGGTCCATGACCAGAAACTGCTTGACCACGGCCCGCTCGCCTTTCTCCAGGCTGGCCAGTATCCAGTCGATGTCGAATCCGTTGGTCCAGATATGCGAATGGCCCGACCTGACCACCAGCGTGAGGGCATCGGTCTCCTTCTCGATCTTCTCCAGCATCTCCAGCAGGGATGCCACCATGCCGATGTTCAGCTTGTTGTCCCCTTCGCCCATGGTCACGAGCGCCACTTTGTCGTACAGCTCCAGGTCGATTTTAGCCATTCTACGATTCTCCTGTCAGGTATTATTGATGCCCGCTATTGGAGGGCCTGCCTTAAAAGATGAGGAATTCCTTCTGCGTTCCGAAGACGTCACGCAGAACGTCGCATATCTCTCCAACACTGGCATAAGCCTCGACACACTCCAGGATAGTCGGCATCACGTTTTCCCGGCCGCGTGCCGCCTCCCCCAGGCCGCCCAGGGCTTTGCTGCAGCGCTGATTGTCCCTCTTCTGCCTGACGCCCTGCAGGCGTTTTTTCTGCAGTTTCTCCTTCTCGGGATCGATCCTGGTCAGTCCCGCTATCCTGGGCGTGGTGGAGATGAATTTGTTGACTCCCACCACAACGGTGCTGCCGTCGTCTACGGCCTTCTGCTGCCTGTAGGAGTTCTCCTGAATCTCCCTCTGCTGATAACCCCGCTCAATGGCCTTGACCGCTCCCCCCAACTTGTCGATCTTATCAACGTAGGATCTTGCCTTCTCCTCCAGGGAATCGGTCAGAGATTCGATGTAGTATGATCCTCCCAGCGGATCGACCGTGTCGCCCGCGGAGCTCTCATGTGCCAGCAGCTGCTGTGTGCGCAGCGCGATGGTCACCGCCTCCTCCGACGGCGTGGCGTAGGCCTCGTCAAACGAGTTGGTGTGGAGGGACTGTGTGCCTCCCAGCACGGCGGCCAGGGCCTGTATGGTCACTCTGACGATATTGTTGTATGGCTGCTGGGCGGTGAGCGTGCACCCGGCGGTCTGAGTGTGGAAGCGCAGCATCATGGAGCGTGGGTCCTTTGCACCGAACCTTTCCTTCATTATGCGCGCCCACAGCCTCCGTGCCGCCCTGAACTTGGACACCTCCTCGAACAGGTCGTTGTGGCTGTCGAAGAAGAATGATATTCGTCCGGCGAATTTATCGATATCCAGGCCCGCCCTGACTGCCGCCTCCACGTAGGCGATTCCGTTGGCCAGGGTGAAGGCCACCTCCTGCGCGGCGGTGGATCCCGCCTCGCGAATATGGTAACCGCTGACGCTGATGGTGTTCCAGCGCGGCAGATTGATGTTGCAGTAGGCGAAGATATCGGTTATCAGGCGCATGGATGGCTCGGGCGGGAAGATATAGGTGCCCCTGGCGATGTACTCCTTGAGCACGTCGTTCTGTATCGTGCCCTCCAGCACGGCGGTGTCCACGCCCTGTTTACGCGCCAGCGCGGCATACATGCACAGCAGAACGGGGGCGGTGGAGTTGATGGTCATGGACGTGCTGACCTTGTCCAGCGGTATGTCCCGGAACAGCGTCTCCATGTCCTCCAGCGTGTCTATGGCCACGCCCACCTTGCCGACCTCTCCCGCCGCCAGTGGATGGTCGGAGTCGTAGCCTATCTGTGTGGGAAGGTCGAAAGCGATGCTGAGGCCGGTCTGTCCCTGCTCCAGCAGGTAAAGGTATCTTCTATTGGACTCTTCGGCGGAGGCGAAGCCGGCATACTGGCGCATCGTCCAGAGCCTGCTGCGGTACATGGCGGGCTGGATTCCCCGTGTGAAGGGGTACTCTCCCGGGTAACCCAGTCCGGACTGATAATCGAAACGCGGGAGGTCCTCCGGCGTATAAAGATGATCTATCTCTATACCGGAGCTGTTTTCGAATTTATTCCGCCGGTTGGGGGATTTTTTAACGGCCGGGTCCAGCATCGATTCACGCCATTCATTTTTACTGTTGCTCATACAATGCTCCTCGCCGGTGGGTGGGCATGGTCATAGATTGTACGAAACCCGGCTATCTGTGGCAAGCGGACTGCAATTGACAGGCGCTTACGGCGGAGACTGAAAGCGATTAGATACAGGCAGCACGGAAGACATGCCGCTAGAGAAGTGAGTATCAAGGCCGAATAACCGCTGTTTGAAAAAGTGAGATAAAGCTATGATATTTACACGGGGCGCAGGACCAGGTCTTTTTCCTTGAACTGCGGCTTCTCGTCAAGCTTGCAGTAGGTGCTCTCGGTGCCGCACTTGCAGATATCCCTGTAGCAGCCGCCGGCGCGGTGACCGTAGGCAAATCCTTCCATCTCGTTGCAGACTATGCATTCCGCATACAATTTGCATATTTTCCAATATTCGCATTTGCCTTTCATATTGTCCCCCTCCCGTGTTGTCTGCGGCTCTGATTTTATTCTATCGTACCCGTCTGACGAATGCAATGCAGCTTCTAAAACATGTATATTGCCGGCAGTCCATCTATAATGAATGGCGTCCCTGCCTGCAATGCATGTATCATATCGGTAAATAATCATGAAAATACTAGTGATACTTGGCCATCCGGATAAAAAGAGCTTTAACCATGCCATAGCAGAGACCGCAGTTGAAACTTTACATAAAAGCGGTCACCAGGTTGTTTTTCACGATCTGTACAGGGAGGAGTTTCCGCCCATTTTGCCGTCCGGAGAGATACCCAAATCTGCTCCCCTGCCGCAGTTGATCTCCTCACATATTGACGACATCGTTTCAGCCGACGGCATCATTGTCGTGCATCCCAACTGGTGGGGTCAGCCTCCCGCCGTATTGAAGGGGTGGATCGACAGGGTTATCCGGCCGGGCACGGCCTATGAGTTCAATGAAGGTGACAGCGGCGAGGGTGTGCCCAACGGGCTGCTGAAGGCCAGGGTGGCGGTTGTTTTCACCACGTCCAATACAGCCGAGGAAAGGGAGCGGGCGGTCTTCAGAGATCCCCTGGAGACGATCTGGAGGAACTGCGTTTTCGGTCTGTGCGGCGTAAACAATTTCTATCGCAGGAACTTCGGAATAATGGTTACCAGCACGCCGGCTCAGAGAGGGGAATGGCTCAAAGAAGTCGCGGATATCACGAACCGGTATCTCCCGTAGAGATTTTTCCGGGCAGGTAGCAGGTCATAGGATTCTTATACGGGTACTCCCTGCTCCAGAAGCGCCCGATCGAAGGTGCCGCGCGAACTGCCGTTGATGGTCAGCTCAATTTTGGGTGAAGCGGACCCGGCGCATTTTACGATCAACAGCGAGTCGAAAAGCTCCTCTATCTCCAGGTCGAAGGTCGACTGACGTATATCCGCGCGCCGCACCCGGCATCCGTTAACGCCGAAGGCGGCGCCGCGCGCACCATCGATAAACAAGTCGCCCCAGCGAATCTGGGCCAGCGCGGCGGCGGACACGGCCGTGCCTGCGCCCCAGTCCGGCATGATATAGCCCTCGATCTTGACGTCCAGTCCCACATGTCCGTAGTTCTCGGCTACGGCGCCCCGGTCGGCCGGGGACATGGGGCGCACATTGGAGGGCGCCACCCTGCGGTGTTCCTCCAGATACATCAGAGTGAAAGCGGCGCGCAGCGCGGCGACACCGCGCTGGAACAGCTCCGTCTCGCCCGTGATCTCGTACCACTCCATCAGCAGTATAGCGAAAAGGGCCTGCCGCGCGTCGTTCCATTCGGCATCGTTGTTGATGGAGGAAAATCCCCCGCGCGTGTCCATATCCAGGAAGGGCGCGTCCCAGATCTGCTGGAACAGCAGCAGCACATCCAGTACGGCGCGTCCGTAGGTCAGATAGCGCTGCTCGCGCGTATACCGGTAAAGATTACCCATCAGATCGGCCGCCCATGACAGGCACAATGTGCCCTGAGCCGGGATGCCCGTGGAGTTGTCCTTCCATCCCAGCGGTTTGGGCGCGCAGGAGAAGAAGACCTCGGTATCGAACCATATCTGGCGGGGGAAGACCTTCTCGATTATGAAGTCCGCCACCCGCTGTGCCGCATGAAGATATTGTTCTTTGCCTGTCGCTTTATAGAGCAGGGCCAGGAACATGCCGGCCGCCGCGCTGGAGGCGCTCTCCGCCAGCACGGGCTCGGGCAGGGGCGTCCCGTCTTTCTTCACTCTGACCCTGGTCGGGACCGCGCCCGAAGGTAGCTGAGAGCGGAGGAAGAAGTCGCCCAGTGCCCGGCAGCGTTCGCGGAAAAGGGGCTTTTCAACATTCAGATATTGATCGGCGGCAAGCATCCACCATCCCGTTAGCGACGCGTCGGGTGTGTGGTAGGCGCTGCTGTAGCGCCAGACGCGTGAGCCGGGCACCCAGCCAGGATGCTCTCCGTCCCCGCTGAAAATCGCGGGAAAGATGCCGGCTGCGGACGGCGCGGACAGCGCCAGGTTCCACATGCAGCGTGCGCGCTCCTCCAGTCCGCGGTCGCGCCACGACCGTCCGTAATACATCAGCCCGAAGGAGGTGCGCATATTATTAAGGAACATAGTATTCCACAGGTGGGGATGGATGCCTTTATTGTTCCATTTGATTAGCTCCATCTTCTCCCGGAGCGAGAGCGCCGGAGTAAAAAGGTAGTTGAGGGCCACTCCCAGCGTGGTATCGTTGGGCAGCTTCTTTGAGCCCTGGCCGAGATTCGGACGCACGATGCGGCCGCACAGGCCGCCGCAGTCCTTTCCCTCCAGGCTGAAGCCGCGCCAGAGCCCGTAGCTCTCCAGTGTGTTTTCGAACGACAGCCGCGCGTACTGCTCGAAGGGCAGTACCTGGGGTGTGATGGAAGAGGTCAGCTGTTTGTAACCGTAGCGCTGCCAGAGGAATCGCAGCACAGGTTGATGTGAGAAAGGTCCCGTCTCAAGGTCGAACAGTAGCGTGAATCCCAGGCGAAGGGTGTCGCCGGGCTGCAGCACGGCCGCCGATCCGGTGGGGGAATAGAAGATATGGCCGTGCGGCCGGCAGTCCTGCATCACATAGCTGAGCCTGGGGGCCAGGTCGTCCCCCTTGCGGGGAAGGTCGAAGTCCAGCGCGCTGCGCAGAGGATTCGAAGTGTACAGGCTGAGGTTGGGTACCAGGGCAGCCTGAAGGCCACCGTGGCGAGCGATAATGCAGGGAGAACGGAATGTATGGTCGCCGATCACGTCCTTGCGCCCGGACTTCAAATTGGGCACCCAGGCGTAGTCGAGAGGGTCTCCCGGGGCGCGTCCCGCGCCGGGAGAGAAAGCATACGCATGCCCGAAGGCCACGACCTGCAGAGGCTCGATGGCTGTCAGTCTGGTGGTTACATCGTAACCGTGAGCCCCCTTCGTCTCGCTGAAGGTGGTCTCTATTTTCAGTTGGGGGTGCTCGATCGCGGCCGACAGGCCGGATGTGGATGTGTAAGGAAGCAGACGGCCTTTTCTTCCTTTGATCTCCAGCACGATATCGCCGCCGGGCTCTCCGCGCAGCAGTATTCTGCCATCCTCCGACAGGAAGGCTTGGCTGTACCCGGCGCCGGATGGGCGCAGTTCCAATGAGACGCGCGCTAAAGAAGCCTGCTTCATTTTACCGCTGCCTCCTCCTGGATCCCTGTGAATCATCCTATCTTACCCTGTGCGGCCGTCCTTATCAACACGGATAACGGATACGAGCTTTAATGATAAAATGTGTGTGGAAGCACCTGCCCGCGGTTGTGATTTCAACGGAGGGAGTCATTATGCAGAAAACGATGAAGGGCGCCATACTTCCGGGCAACAGCAGCGTTGAGCTTAAGGAGTTTCCCGTGCCCGTGCCGGGGCACGGCGAGGCGCTGATAAAGATGAAGGCATCGTCTATCTGCGGGTCGGACATAAGGTGCATTTACAGGGAACATGTGGGCAAGGGACCCGAAGGCTATCAGCCGGGGACGATCGCGGGCCACGAGCCCTGCGGGCAGATTGTGGAGACTGGTCCGGGCTGCCGCAGGTTCAAAAATGGCAACAGGGTGGTCATATACCATATCTCCGGCTGCGGCGTATGCAACGACTGCAGGCGCGGTTATATGATCTCCTGCACCAGCCCGTACCGGCGGGCGTATGGATGGCAGAGGGACGGTGGCATGGCCGAATATCTGCTGGCCGAGGAGAAGGACCTGATCTATCTGCCGGAGCAGCTGACATACTCCGATGGTGCTCAAGTCGCCTGCGGATTCGGGACCGTATACGAGGGCTTGGAGAAGATCGGCGTCTGCGGGGACGACTCCGTGCTGGTGGCGGGGCTCGGCCCTGTTGGGCTGGCCACGGCCATGCTGGCCAGGGCCATGGGCGCGTATAAAGTGTTCGGTATCGAGGCCATCGACGAAAGGATTGACATCGCTGCGAAGCTGGAGCTCTTCGATGTGATACTGAAATCCGGCTCGAATAATCTGGATGAGATAAGGGGATTGACGGGTGGAAGGGGCGTCGCGAGGGCGTTGGACTGCAGCGCCAATGATGAGGCAAGGAACACCTGCATACGTGCCGCTGGCAAGTGGGGAAAAATAGCCTTTCTGGGCGAGGGCGGGACGGTTGCCTTCAGGCCTTCCGAGGACATCATCCACGACCAGAAGACGATCTACGGGTCCTGGGTCACCAGCATCTGGAGGATGGAGGAGCTGGTCGACCGGCTGGTCCGCTGGAAGTTGCATCCGGAGAAGCTCATCACGCACCGGTACCCGCTTGATAATGTGGCAGAGGCCTATGCGCTGATGGCCGGCGGCAAATGCGGCAAAGTCGCAGTCTGTTTCGACGAGGAGCTGAAGAGGTAGACAGACTATTGTGATGCGAAGAGATATCGATGCGGATGCGGTCGACCCGTCCAGTGTGCCTTACAAAATGCTGAGCAGCGGCGCCAGGATACCCGCCATAGGGCTGGGCACCTTCGGCTCCGACAGCGTCTCCGGCCGGACTGTGGCTGCAGCTGTCAAAGACGCCGTTTTCCTGGGCTACCGCCATATCGACTGCGCCTCGGTCTATGGGAACGAGCATTTTATAGGAAAAGCGCTGCAGGAGGCCATGGCGGAGGGCATTAAAAGGGAGGAACTGTGGATCACCTCCAAGTTGTGGAACGACATGCACGGAGATGGAGACGTGCTGCGCTCGGTGACGAAAAGCCTCAGGGACCTGAGGCTTGAGTATCTTGATCTCTACTTGATTCACTGGCCCTTTCCCAACTATCATGCACCCGGTGTGGGAGTCGATTCCAGGGACCCCTATGCCAGGCCCTATATACACGAGGAATATATGAAGACCTGGCGGCAGATGGAAGACCTGGTGGGCAGGGGGCTTGTGCGGCATATCGGCACCTCCAACATGTCGGTTGCCAAGCTCAGGCTGCTGTTGAGGGACTGCGGAATAAAGCCATCCTGCAACGAGATGGAGCTGCATCCCCATTTCCAGCAGCCGGAGCTGTTCGGCTACGTGGCGGGAAACCGCATCATACCCATCGGATATTCGCCTCTTGGGTCGCCGGGGCGTCCTCATCGCGACAGGACCGCTGATGATACGGTTGATATGGAGGATCCTGTAATTGTAGATATTGCTCGGAGGATGGACGTGCACCCGGCCGCGGTTTGCCTGAAGTGGGCAGTTCAGCGGGGGCAGATACCCATACCGTTTTCGGTCAAGAGAAATAACTACCTTTTCAACTTGAGGGCGGTCTGTGAGAATCCACTGACGGATGAGGATATGAAGTTGATCTCGGGCATAGACAGGAACTGCAGGCTGATCAAGGGGCAGGTGTTTCTCTGGCCCGGCGCCGGAGGCTGGGAAGACCTGTGGGATATAGAAGGAGGGCAGCAGGCATGATACCAAACTACCAGTATAAACCGGTCAAATTCTATGTGCTGACGTTTCTGTTTACGTTTGCCGTCCTGGGAGCAGCCATCTATTTCAGCTATAGCGACAGCACGGCCTTTCTTAAGCTGGTTTTCATATTTGCGGCGGTGCTGGTGCCTTCTGTGGTGGCCATATGCTTGATATATGGATCGGGCAACGATGCCCTGAAAAAGGACTTCCTGAACAGGCTGGTCAATTTGAAGCTGATCAGGCCGAAGACACTCTGGATGCTGCTGGTCGTACCTGGGGGACTGCTGCTGGCGACGGCCATCTCCTTGCTGTTCGGCAGGCCGGCGACACAATTCGCGATTTCTCCGGGTTTCTCTTTTGCCGGTGGCCAGATCTTCACAACGTTGATCATTATTATCCTGGCGCCCCTGTTTGAGGAGCTGGGCTGGAGGGGCTACGGCGTCGACAGCCTCTATAAAGTGGGGAGGACCCTGTTTATTTCGACGCTGCTCTTTGCCGTCCTCTGGGCCGCCTGGCACATACCGCTATTCTTTGTCAGGGATTATTACCACAATGAAGTCCTGCGTGCCGGTCCCATTTATACGGCCAACTTCTTCATCTCGATTTTCCCGGCGGCCTTCCTGATGAACTGGCTTTTCTATAAAAACAGCAGGAGTATAATACCCACCTTCCTCTTCCACTGCGCCGTTAACCTGTTTTCATCCCTTTTCCAGACGGAGCAGTTCACGAAGTGCATCTTCACGGTTATATTGGTAGTAATTTCCATTGTCGTATTCATAGTGGAAAAGCGTTTTTGGTTGCAGAAGACAGACGAGGACAGGGCAGATAAAGTTTAATTGAATAAATAGAGCCTGTAGTATTTAAGAGTAAATAGTATGATAAAACGATTTGGCAAGCTGATAACTGCATCTTTTATCGTAATAGCGATCGGTATAGTGACCTTCCTGCTGTTAATCCCTTTATACGGCTACTTCAGTATAGATACGGACATAATCGGATTGATTATTTTCTGTATAGGACTGGTTATCTGTACAATAGGGATAATTCGCAGGTACAAGCCACAGGGATTTAAGCCTATGGCCCTTATAGTGCTCGCTGCAGTCCTGAGTATGCCGGTATCGATACACTGATAGTATCGTTGATTTACTATTTGATAACCGGTAAACCCATGGGAGAATGATAGCTGGAGGCAGACAGTCGTTAAGTAAAAAGAGCTATTTGTAGTTTATATTGGTATCACTGGGGGAGGAATCCACGTGATTAGAAGTTGCATTTGGAGGTACAGCATGTTTGGTTTAAATAAATGGGAGATACAGCGCACAATAGAATTCAGTGCATTGAGTTTAACCACAAGTCCCGAACTAAAAAACATCGCCGGTCAGATAGCCGAAGGTGTGGCTAAGGCTATGGAAGAAAACAATAAAAAAATGACAACACAAATCAAAGACGAAATTAGAAGGAAAATTAGATAGTTCTATTCTTATAATCTTATGATCCTTGATTCTCATGTAAAGTACCACTTCTGAGTTTTCCCACCTCTTCAAGGACTCTGAGGCCAGCTGTTACCAATTGTAGTCTCTGCTCATGCAATTGATCCAAATAAACACTGATGATCTTCCACTCACCAATTGCTATCATATCAGGATGGATTGGCTGCTTTTCCATCAGAGAAATATGTTCTCTAATATGCTCAATAAACATGTTTACTAACTCGACCAGCCCAGAAAAGCTGACAGATACTTGCTGAATATATTTGCCATTTGCCTGATATACTTCCAAATCTGCTCTAATATTATCAATTTCATCATATTCGTATCTGCTGCTTACTGTACCACGTCTTTCCCCGAAAATCCCTTTTTCTCGGCAACATCCTACAATGTCCTTTGCCCATTGACTAATCTCGATTAATACCCTTTCCTGCCTATCCCGATTTTCGCGTTCAAGATTTTCCTTCCTAAGTTTTTGTGATTGTTCGATGCTCAAAGCAGAAAATATTGTGGCGAAAACAGCAGCTATGCCTAGTATAATTGTTCTAATTTCCGGCGATTCAACAAATATTGTAAGTGAGCCTCCCAAAGCGATGGCAATCCCTAATGTCCATACATTCCGTTTCTTTTGTTTTCTCCCAATAATAATTAAAATCAAACCAACTAATAATAGACGGAAACTAAATATAATTCTGCTTACACTTAAGTTCCCAAAGAAAGATAGGGTTGGTGATGTTTGAATCGGAGCAAGCTGAGACGGCGACGTAGCGTTGGCAGTACACGCAGGTGTTTGCTGATTAATTAAAGACGTTGGTGGTTGGGATTTCGCCGGATTGGCACATGCTGTAAGTGTAAGTAAAATACCGATAAGTATATTTGTTATTGTTCGAATCGTCATTTCCTTTACTGCTACAATACATGTTTACGGTAGGGATTCTAATATTCTTACTCGTATATTGTCAAAGTATGAAATGTTTATTCGCTTTTATCTACTATATTGGTCCCTCATGACGAACCAGAAGGGTGTAGGTAACTCAAAGCCTGAGGATCCCCATTTCATACTCTCCTGGACCTGACGGTATTGGGTTTTTTACCTTCGGCCTGTGCGAAGATACGGTAGGCGACTAGCGCGTCATATACGGTAGTCACGTTATAACCCTCATGCTGACAGCTCAAACGATTATGGGTAGAGTGGATACAACTTTGCGCAACTTGGCCTGTTGTGGGAAAAGCAACTGCTCCCTGTAGATACGATGGCGTCCCTGGGGGGATTCGAACCCACGACCCGCTGCTTAGAAGGCAGCCGCTCTATCCACTGAGCTACAGGGACGTACAACGAGTTTAACACAGGGCAACGAGCGGCATCAATGCCGTTCGATCAGGAATTACGAGGCATCGGAAGTGGCGGGCTTGGACGGAGTATCTTTGGACGCGGTATCTGTGGACGCGGTCACTTCTTTGGTGGTCTCGGGGACCTTGGCGGGCAACTGGGCATCAGAGGTCTTCCTGCTGTCGGTGACGTAAAAACCTGAACCCTTGAAGATGATAGGGACGGGCACGAAGCGACGCGTGGCCTCGCCCTTGCACTTGGGGCAGGCCGCCACGCTGTCATCATCGAATCCCTGCCTGAGCTCAAAATTGGTATTGCACTTTGAGCAGCAGTATTGATATATCGGCATCGGTCCCTCCGGGAGCTTTAATTAATCTTAAAATTAGCACTCGCTTTATCCGAGTGCTAATTACATATTTTAGGGCTCTTTCATCTTCCAGTCAAGTACATCCGGGCCCTGTTTATGCCTGCAGCACATAAAAAGTTTCAAATGGCCTTTAAGATACTAGTATAATTATGATAGACTCCTGAGGTTTTAGAGCGACGGATGGTGATTTGAAGCAACTGAAGATGAAATGGCCGAACCTGGAAGGCCGTCTCGACCCTGAGCTCGAGAAAGGCTATAGAAACTATACACTTCGCGATGACAGCAGACAGGCCACGGTCGGTATTCTGTTGATGATGTTGTTCATCGCGCTGACCATACCTAATGATTTCGTATTTTCCATACCCGCAGCTTTATTCGTCCTGGTGATGACGGCGCGGGTTATCTTCATCCTCTACGGTGTTGCTTTGATCCTGTATGTGCGCCGGTGTAAGGATCCGCAAAGTTACGATGACAACCTGTTTGTCTGGGGACTGCTGGGGGCGGTCTTGAATGTTATTATCCTCTTTACCAGGCCGGCCGAATATACGGGACACGCACTGGCCGACCTGGTGGCACTGGTTATCATCTACCTGGCCGTGCCTTACAGGCTGCTGTACCGCGTGATAGTGGCGCTGCTGTTCACCGGGGGCTGCCTCGCCTGGCTGGTAGTGAATGCCGAGCAGTTGTCCCCACCCTGGATCAGAGTGGAGGTTCTGTCGCTGGTATTCATCAATGCCGTAGCGCTGATTATCTCCCACCACCTCTTCTCCTACAGGAGGAAGCAATACGCCACCCAGGTGGCCGAGGAGAGGGCCAAGGAAGAACTGCGCATGGTAGCGTCCCACGACAGCATGACGGGCATTCTGAACCACAGGGCTTTTTTCGAGCAGGGCGAGCGGGAATTACGCAGATACGAAAGATACGGAAAAGTCTTTTCGCTGATCGAAATCGATATCGATGATTTCAAAGGGATCAATGACACTTTCGGCCACGCCGACGGAGATAACGTCCTGCTTAAACTGGTATCGCTGGTGTCTTCGCATATCCGCCAGTCGGACGTCTTCGGACGGACGGGGGGAGATGAGTTCTGTGTCCTGCTGATCGAGACCAGCAAATCGGACGCTAAAGATATAGCGGAGCGCATTCGCGCCACCTGCTGCGACTGCCGGCTGAATGCGGCCTCGGGAGCCCCCATACATTTCACCGTCAGCCTGGGACTGGTCGAATCTTGTAAAGACGACATGAGTATCGGGCAGATCTATTCACGGGCGGACGCCGCCATGTATACGGCCAAACGGGAAGGTCACAACAGGGTCTGCTCTGCCTGAAAGTTTACATAACAATACTTGCCGCTACAGCCTGATCATCTCGTTCATGGCCATCACCCTGACCTCGGTGGAGGGACACTGCTCAACCACTTTCATCACGAACGGCCTGATGTCCACGGCTGAGGATACGGGCGGGTAGAAGTTGTCCTGGTGATGTGGTATGACCATGCGCGGCTTCAAAATGCGTACATACTCCAGGGCGATGTCGCAGATGCGAGTATTTCCCTGCAGGGGAATGAGCAGGAGGTCCGTAGGCATTTGTAAAAGACGTTTCAATTCCTCTGCGGTCGAACCGGCGCTGCCGAAATGATGGATGCTGTATCCGCCGATAGTGAAGCGCCAGATCAGTACCCGTCCCAGGGGATAGTTATGCTGTATCCCGGCCCTGGATACGCGGCGATATCCCGAGGGACCCATGCGGCAAAGCGTGCGCAGGACGAGAGGAATATCAAATCTTACGTGACGACTGAAAAAGGCCTCGGCCCGGTAAGCGCCGAAGTCGATCGAGTAACCATCGGCGTTTATCTCATGCACGAGTCCGCTGTCGGCGCCGCCCCTGATAAGTGTGCCTGCGGCCGTCTCCGAGCAGTAGGCCTGCGATTTGCCGGCGGCCATGATAGAGGTAACATCACCGAGATGGTCGAAATGACCGTGGGTGATGAAAATCTGCCCTGCTCGGGCGATATCCACCGTCTTTAAGGTCTGCACCGGCCGGGCCAGCGCATTGCGGGACAGGTAAGGATCAATTAAGAAGGACAGATCGTCTGTCTCGATTTTGAAGCCTGAGGTCCCCAGCCACTGGAGTCTCATGTAGCACACCTCATTACTGTATTATCTTGCCGTAGCGGCGTATCTTTTGCGGCGCCCTGAAACGGACGGGCCTGAAGGCCCATCCCTACATCATATCACCTTATATCTTATCATCTTCACCGCTGCAGCAGCCTGTGATATACTATGAAATTGCCCGGCGGTGTTCATGTTCAGCCGGTTCGCATGAAGGGGCTCGTAGCTCAGGGGCAGAGCGGTCGGCTCATAACCGATTGGTCGCAGGTTCGAAACCTGCCGAGCCCACCATTTTTTATCCACCTTTCAAATAGCTGAATGCAGATTTTGCGGCGACAGCGCCGTCGCCCACGGCGGCAGCAACCTGGCGCGCAGAGTTACGCCGAATATCACCGACAGCATACAGTCCCGCTATTGAGGTGCGCATCAACTCATCCGTGGGTATGTTGCCGGACTCATCCAGCGCTATCAATCCGCGGAAGGGGTCGCTGTTGGGGATAAGGCCGATGGCCACGAAGACGCCTGAGACGTCAAGCCTGGAAGAGGCCCCGGTTTTCACGTCTTTCAATACGAGATTGCTGAGCTTCTCCTGTCCCTCCAGCTGAACAACAATACTGTTCCAGATAAACTCGATTTTAGCGTTGTTCATGGCAGCCCGCTGTACCGCGTGGCTGGCGCGGAGTTGGTCGCGGCGGTGGATGACATAGACATGCCGGGCATGCTGGCTGAGCTCGAGCGCGTCGGAGACGGCCGTGTCGCCACCGCCCACCACAGCGACATCCATATTTCTGAAGAGAAAACCGTCACAGGTTGCGCAGTAGGAGATGCCGCGCCCGGTCAGGCGTTCCTCGTCCGCCAATCCCATCTTGCGGTAGTTTGATCCGGATGCTATGACAACAACCGGCGAGAGAAAATCCCCGTCATCTGAAACAGTTCTGAACATCTTGCCTTCCTGCCTGAGGCCGCTCACCTCGACGGTGGCGAAATTGAGGCCGAACCTGGAGGCCTGCTCATGCATTAACTGACCCAGATCCATGCCTGTGATGCCGTTGGGGAAACCCGGGTAGTTCTCAACACGGCCGGCATTGACTATCTGTCCGCCGGGCAGGCCGCGCTCGACCAGCAGAGTATTCAGTCCGTAGCGGGACAGATAAAGGCCGGCGGTCAGACCGGCGGGACCCCCGCCGATGACAACAGCTTCGTACTCTTTCATCTTAGCCTCCCTGACAGTCAAGTGGTTGACATAATAAATTTACTTGCGGCTGTGGTATTTGCGATAGACTTCTTTGAGATGCTTGTTGGTGACGTGTGTGTAGACCTGTGTGGTGCGGATGCTTTCATGTCCCAGCATCTCCTGCACCGATCTCAGGTCGGCGCCCTGTATTAGCAGGTCGGTGGCAAAGGAATGCCTTAGCGTATGCGGATGGGCATCGAAGGGCAATCCGGCCTTTTTCGAGTACTTTTTTACGATCCGCTCAACCGACCGGGGAGTAAGGCGCATTTTCTCGCCCTGCCTGATCTCCGAGCGATCGCGGCTGTAGCGTATAAACAGGGGACGGTAATCGTCTTTGCGGGCCGCCAGGTAACGCTTCAGCCACGATGCGGCGGTATCCGATATAAAGACCAGCCTGGTCTTATTCCCTTTGCCCTTGACGCTGAACTCCTGCGTGTCGAGGTTGATTTGGTCCCGGTTTAACCTGGTAAGCTCCGACACGCGCAGCCCGGTGCTGAAAAACAGCTCGAGTATGGCCTTGTCCCGAAGACCGATCTCGTCGGATATCGCGGGACTGTTGAGCAGCCGTGCCAACTGGTCGGCGGTGAGAAATTCAATGACGCGCGACTCCGTCTTGGGCAGGTCGATTTTATCGGGGCTGAGGACGGGAAGGTCGCGCCGGGTGCCCAGGTAACGCAGGAAAGACCTCAGCGCGATGATATGATATGTCTGAGTTGCTTTCTTTAAATGGTCGCCGTTCTTATCGGTGTAATTTGCGAGATGCAGGCGGAACCGCCCGGTTAGGTCGACATCGATATTTGAGGGCGAGAGGGGAATGGAGTTTTCCTCAACCCAGCCGAGAAAGCGGGTAAGATAGTGGCGGTAGTTGCGCACCGTCAAAACCGAGAGAGATTTCTCAACCACGAGATATTCGAGAAAATCTTCAACCAGACGGCGCAGGTCGGAACCGGCCGAAACGTTCATGCCCTAATTATAATACATACTTTTCATGTCGTAAAAGGTACAGTGTGCGACATGACAACAGTATGAAACAGGTGGATGGTCTCCTCAGCCGATGCCGGGCTCCTCGATAACTTGCTGGCGCTGTTTGCCCAGCCCGCCGATCTCGAACTCCACTTCATCGCCCGGCTTGAGCCAGATTCCGCCCCAGGACTTCGCGTTTCCCGGCGGCGAGCCCAGCAGGACTACGTCTCCCGGATAAAGGGTGAAAAACTTCGACAGGTAGCTCAAAATCCAGGCCGGACCATGTATATAGTCGCTGGTGTCGAAATCCTGCCTGACCACCCCGTTTACCGCTAAAACCGCATGCAGGCCGGATGGGTCGGCAACCTCGTCCGAAGTGACTAAAAACGGCCCCAGGGGTGCAAAATTGTCGAAACTCTTGCCTTTTGTGTACTGTTTGTCATCCGTCTCAAACTGCCAGTAGCGCTCCGACAGGTCCTGTCCACACATGTAGCCCAGTATGTGGTCCCCGGCCTGCAGCTCCGTTAAATATTTCCCCTTTTTTCCTATGATCAGCGTCAGTTCCCCTTCCCAGTCGATTTTCTGGGTAAAACGGTTGTGCAAAATCGGATCGTTGGGGCCGCACACCGAGCTGTTGGCCTTGAGAAAGACCACCGGCTCCATCTTCTCCGTCAGCGTATGGCCCATCTGTTGGGCATGAAGCCTGGAGTTCCAGCCTATGCAAATCACCTTGCCTGTCACCGATACCGGTGATCCCAGCCGCACGTCTGACGGCACCTTCGGCAGTTTCCTGTGGTCCATACCCCTGACCCGCTCCAGAAGCGCCCCGTCGCTCAGCGTATGTCTGTCCCAGTCGCCAACAACATCCGTCAGATCGCGCATAACGCCCGAGCCGTCCACAATTCCCGCTCGTTCCTTTTCCACTGGACCGAAACGAAACAGCTTAATCTCCCTGCCCCCCTTCCTTGCACGGAGCCTCCCGGCTGAGGAATACTTCGATCATCTCAACCAGGCTATTTAAGTTCCAGTTCCAAGGCGGATACCGCGATGGTCGATTCCGGCGGATATTCCACCTCAATATAAACAGACTGCAATTCATCCTGACTGTCGACCATGCGGTCCATCTTGTTGATGACCGTAATACGCGGCTTCGCATCCAGTTGCAACTTATGTAAAATTCCCTCCACGGTGCGGCTCTGATTGACCGCCTCCGGGCTTGTTATGTCAACAACATGCAACAACAGGTCTGCCTCGTCCAGCTCTTCCAGCGTGGCATGGAAGGCGGCGACGATCAGGGGCGGCAGCTTGTGTATGAAGCCCACCGTATCGGTCAGCAAAATGGTGCCGCCTCCCGGCAGCCGCAGCCTCCTGGTAACCGGGTCCAGCGTGGAAAACAGCCTATCCTCGGTCACAACGCCGGCCTGGCAGATGGCGTTGATCAATGTGCTTTTCCCGGCGTTGGTATATCCCACCAGTGCCACCAGCGGCGTATTGGACTTCTTCCTCTGCCTGCGGTAAAGCTCGCGGTGGCGTCTGACGGACTCGATCTGCTTGCCGATGTTGCTGATTCGCTTCCTGATCAGCCTGCGGTCCGTCTCGATCTGCGATTCGCCCGGACCCCTGGTGCCGATACCGCCACCCAGCCTTTCCAGATGGCTCCACTGCCCTTCCAGCCGGGGCAGCAGGTATTCATGCTGTGCCAGCTCGACCTGCAGCTTCCCTTCCCGTGTCCTGGCACTGGCGGCGAAGATATCCAGTATGAGGGCGGTGCGGTCGATGACCTTAACCTTGAGCGCTTCCTCCAGGTTGCGCTGCTGTCTGGGGACAAGCTCGTCGTTGAATATGGCCGTGTCGTATTCAAGCTCCGCCTTAAGATCGATCAGCTCCTGAAGCTTGCCCGAGCCGATATAGTGCGTGGAGGACGGCCTCTCGAGTTTCTGTTTTAGCCTGCCCACGACCTCCGCCCCGGCCGTACCGGCCAGTCGGTCCAGTTCATCCAGTGAACTGTCCAGCGACCAGCCATCGCTCTTCCCGGTCGACTCAACCCCCACAAGCACAGCGCGCTCCCTTCTTTCCCGGGTGCTATAGGTCGTCTTAGGCATGGATGAGCTTATGCGTCGGCTATTTCTTTGTGAGCGTCAGTAGCCGGCGCACTCCCTCGTCGAAGCGGTCTTCAGGCTGCGTAATGGACAGGCGCACATAGCCCTCGCCGGTGCGGCCGTAGCCCGTGCCCGGCGTGACCGCCACGGCGATTCTGTCCAGCAGCTCTGTCACGTACTGCACCGAGGTGTAGCCCTGCGGCACCCTGGCCCAGATATAAAATCCGGCCCTGGGACGGTTGACCTTTAAACCGATGCTCTCCAGCGCGTCGACAATCTTATCCCGGCGGGCCTGAAGCCTGGCGTTGCGCGCCGGTATGTCGCCCTGGTCGCCCGTCAGCGCCTCGACTGCAGCCAGCTGAATGGCCTGCGGTATGCCGGAGTCCAGGTTGGACTTGAACCTGAAGAGGGCGTCGATCAGCCTGCGGTTTCCCACGGCCATGCCGATGCGCCAGCCCGTCATGTTATAGGTCTTGGAAAACGAGTGAAATTCGATGCCCACATCCTTCGCTCCGGGTACTTCGAGAAAGCTGTGCGGACGATACCCGTCATAGGCCACCTCCGTGTAGGGCGCGTCGTGGCAGACGGCGATATCGTTGGCCCGGGCGAACTTCACGACCTTCTCGAAGAAGGACGGCTCGGCCACGGCGCCGGTGGGATTGTTGGGATAGCAGATCCAGAGTACCCTGGCCTTCTTGAGCACCTTGGCCGGTATTACATCAAGGTCGGGAAGAAAGCCGTTTTCTTCCAGAAGGGGCATGTAGTGCACCTCTCCACCGGCCAGCAGCGTGCTGACGGAATAAACGGGATAGCCCGGGTCCGGCACCAGCGCCACGTCGCCGGGATCCAGCAGGCAGAAGGACATATGCCCGATGCCTTCCTTGGACCCGATGAGGGGGAGCACCTCGCTGGTGGGTTCCCATTCCAGCGAAACGCCGAAGCGCGACCTGTACCAGACGGCGATGGCCTTGCACAGCTCCGACATGCCATAGGTCTCGGGATAGCGGTGGTTGACCGGGTCATGCGCCGCTTTGCAGAGGCTGTCGATGATGTGCTCGGGCGTGGGTATATCCGGATCGCCGATGGCGAAACTGATGACATCCTTGCCGCCGGCTCTCAGTTCGGCTATCTTCTTATTAATCGCCACAAAAAGGTATGGCGGTATCCTGTCCATGCGCTTAGATAAATTCATATAAATTTCCTTTTACCGGCGGGCTGCGTAATCCTGCCTTGTCCCCGCTACACCGCTCAGGGTTTTAATAGTATATATCATCGCTTGCGCCGAAGACTAATTGTCCGCTATTTGCTCTTGCCGGTCATCAGTCCGATCCTCTCCCTCCCCTCCGATACCGGCCAACCGTTGCGGGCGTTGTAATACATGTACCATTTGCCCTCGGAAAGGCGGTACCTGACGTCGCAGGCGTAGACGTGGCTGCTGCGCCATCCCGTGGTCGGCTGGAGAACGGGCTCCCGCAGCAGGTGCTCCCAGCTGACGCCGTCCGGCGATTTGAGCACGATAATGGCCGAGCCGCTGCGTTTTTTGGCCTCATCCCAGTAGATGCCGTTCTCGAATCCCGCCAGCCCGTCGTCGCAGGGTATTAATTTCAGCGACCCGCTGCTGAGGTTACGCCAGGGATCGCTTTTGTCGACCTCTATCACGGGTTTATCCATAAGTTCATAGGGTCCCTCGATGCCGGAAGAAGTAGCCAGCGCGATGGAGTCGGGCTCGTTGAAGCCGCAATCCGGTATGAGCACCAGCGAGGCGCTGTAATAAAGGTGGTATTTATCTCCGCGCCTGATCAGGCAGGGATTGCTGACCGACCTGTTGTCTCCCGACCGGTGCCATTCCAGCACGGGCCTGATCAGGGAGACGGGCGGCGACCATCTTTTAAGGTCGGTGGAGCGCGAGATGGCTATCTCGGAGTACCATTTCCAGCTCTTTACGGCGGACATGATGATTGAAAGCGGACGGTATTTCTCGTATAAGAGATAATAGACGCCTGCTTCGTGGTAAAGGAAGGGACGCATGCCGTTCCTGATGGCGACGCCCCTATCCTTCCACTTCACCCCGTCAGGGGAAATAAAGTGGTGTATGCCCCAGATAGAATGGGCAAAGAGGTGCCAGCGTCCGTCGGGCGAGTGCTCGGGAAATGTAAACGTGGGGTCCGCCAGCACGGGCGACAGCGCCGGGTGGTTTATTATGTAATCCTGAGAATAATCGCTCCACTGTATGCTCTTTATGTCCTCCAGCTTCATCTCGCACTCCTTTTTTGCTCAACCAAGTATCAAAATCCAGCAATTCTCAGCAGTGTTTATCCAGAAATTCCGCCAGCAGAGCCGGCACTTTTTCGCTTGATCCCTCGCCGGCGTCAAACCAGCTTATCCTGCTGTCGGAAGGGTTAAACCAGGCGTACTGGCTGCGGGCGAAGCGGTGCGTATCATATTTTACGGCCTGCACCGCTTCTACCAGACCCATCCTTCCCGCAAGGTGAGCGATTATCTGCCTGTAGCCGAGGCTGGACATGGAGGGAAGCCCGCTGCCATATCCCATCTTCATCAGGTTCCTCACCTCGTCGATAAATCCGGCGGACATCATGGCCTCTGTGCGCTTGTCGATCAGGCTGTAGAGATGTTCCCTTTCGGCGGTCAGACCTATGATCAAAACAGGATAAGGAAGGCCCTTTTTCTCGCGCAGCGAAGAAGGCAGCAGGCCCGTTTTGCGATAGATCTCAAGCGCCCGCACAATCCTCCTGAGGTTGTTGGGAAGTATCAGGTTGGCAGAGGCGGGATCGATTCGCTGCAGCTCACGGTACAAGCTCTCCACGCCCTCCATTTCAGCCCTGCGCGCCATCTCCTCCCGGAAGGCATGATCAGGCTCCACTGCGGGTATGCTCCACCCCTCCAGCACCGACCAGATATACTGTCCGCTGCCGCCAACAAGCACCGGCAACGCTCCCCTGCTCTGGATATCCGATATGCAGCGTAATGCCGACGACTGGTAAAGGGCCAGGCTGTATGTCTGGTCGGGAAATATTATGTCAATCATATGGTGCGGAGCCGCAGCTCTTTCCTCTGCTCCCGGCTTGGCCGTGCCGATGTCCATGTATGTGTAGATCTGCCGGCTGTCTGCGTTGACTATCTCGCCGTTGAACTTTTTAGCTATGGCTATGCCCAGGCTGCTCTTTCCTACGGCCGTGGGCCCCACTACAGCTACCAGGCATTTCATGGCGACGCTTTGATCGCACCTGCCTGTTTCACGATGCTGGAGAACTCGGCGGCCTTCAGGCTGGCGCCTCCCACCAGGGCGCCGTCTATCTGCGGCTGGCCGATAAACTCGGTGATATTGGCGGCCGTAACGCTTCCGCCGTACAGTATGCGGGTCGATTCAGCCGCATCTGCACCGAGCACGGCCGCCACTTCAGTGCGTATAAGTCCGATGGTCTTATCGGCCTGGGGTCCGGCTGCCGCCCTGCCTGTGCCGATGGCCCAGATGGGCTCATAGGCGATGACCACTTCTATGCCGGCGGGTATTCCCTTTAAGCCCTCCCTGACCTGACGGGTGAGCACCTCCCCTGTCTTTGCCGCGTCGTTTTCCTCCAGCGTCTCGCCGATACAGAAGATGGGGGTGAGTCCCGCCGACAATGCGGCCTTCACCTTCTCGTTGACCAGAGCGTCCGTCTCCCCGAAGATCTGGCGGCGCTCCGAGTGGCCCAGTATCACGTACCGGCACAAGGCCTTGAGCATCAACGGCGAGACCTCGCCCGTGAAAGCCCCCTTATCTTTGAAATACATGTTCTGGGCGCCCAGTCCGATGCTGGTGCCGGCGATCATCTCCCGTATTTTATACAGCGAGACGAAGGGGGGACATAGAACTATATCTACCGCGGTCTCGGACCTGAGGTCGCTCGCCATTGCGGATACCAGCGACACGGCCTCCTCGACCGTCGTGTTCATCTTCCAGTTGCCTGCAATAAATGGTCTACGCATTTCTCCTTCTTCTTAAGTTCATTCGCAGGAATGCTAAGCGTCCTGCAGCACATCCACGCCAGGCAGCGTCTTGCCCTCCATAAAACTCATAGAGGCGCCTCCGCCCGTGGACACATGCGTCATCTTGAAGCCCAGGTGCATCTCGGTTACGATCTCGGCCGTGGAGCCGCCGCCCACCACGGTGGTCGCGTGCAAATTGGAAAGCAGCTCTGCCATGGAGCGGGTGCCGCGTCCGAACTGCTCGATCTCGTAGACGCCCATCGGCCCGTTCCAGAAAACCGTCTTGCACGGTTTTAATTTCTCAGTGAAAAGCTCCCGAGCCTGTGGGCCAATATCTACGATGTATTTGTCCGCAGGAATCATGGAGACCGGTGCGATAGCATATTTTGCGGTTTCATTGATGGCATCAGCTACGATGACGTCCGGAGGAAGCACCAGCTCGACCTTTCCCGCTTCTGCTTTTTGGGCAAGATCTTTGGCCAGGCCGATTTTATCTTCCTCCACGGACGACAGCCCTACACTGTATCCCTGTGACTTGAGGAATGTGGCCGCCATGCCTCCGCCGATCAGCAGCAGGTCGACCTTGCCCAGCATATTGCTGATCAGCTTGATCTTGTCGCTGACCTTGGCGCCTCCCAGCAGCGCGGCAAAGGGATGCTGCGCATTCTCCAGCAGGTCCCCCAGTACGCGCAGCTCCTTTTCCAGCAGCAATCCCGCATATGCCGGCAGCAGCCTGGCCACGCCGTAGGTGGAAGCATGCGCGCGGTGGGCCGTACCGAAGGCGTCATCCACATAAATGTCCGCAAGGCAGGCCAGCTCTGCTGAGAATTTTGGATCGTTCTCCTCCTCCTCGGCGTGGAAGCGCAGGTTCTCCAGCAGCAGTATGTCGCCGTTCTTCAGTTTATCTACCGCTTTCTGCACTTTGGGACCGATGCAGTCCGAGACGGTGTAGATGGGCAGGTTGGTGAGCTGGGAGAGCCGCTCGGCGATGGGCGTCATGCGCAGCGACTCCACCACCTTGCCGTCGGGACGGCCCAGGTGCGAGCACAAGATTATTTTAGCCTTCTGTCCTATGAGGTACCAGATGGTGGGCAGCGACGCCACGACGCGGCTGTCATCCATGATCTCATTGGTTTTGGGATCAAGCGGCAGGTTGAAATCCACCCTTACCAGAACTTTCTTACCGGTTACCTCTACATCTCGTATCGATTTCTTCATCAGGAACATCTCCTTTACGGGATATTTGCGGTAAATACCGATGAGTTGACCGCCACCCTCGCCTGAGTATATCCAATCGAAGTTATTTGTTCAAGGATAGCGGTAGGGCTGTTTATTTTTGGCACTGTTCATATTAAACTGTTATATGCCCACAGTTCACCACAAAATTAGGCGCCCTCTGGTAATTGTTATATCAGGCCCCTCCGGTGTCGGTAAGGACGCCACCATCGCCAGGATCAGGGATATCGGCGTAAAGTTCCATTACGTGGTCACCGCCACAACCCGGCAGAAGCGTCCCGGCGAGGTCGATGGAGTCCACTACCATTTCCTGAATAAACGCGAGTTCAAGCGCAAGATCGCGCAGGACGAGTTCCTGGAATACGCAGAGGTCTACGGCAATCTGTACGGCGTGCCCAAGGATGAGGTCCGCCGGCCCCTGGAAAGGGGGGAGGATGTGATCATTAAGGTGGACGTGCAGGGCGCTACCACGCTCAAGAAGAAGATACCTAGAGCAGTTTTTATTTTCCTGATGGCGCCTTCCCTGGATGAACTGGCCGACAGGATCAAGGCACGCAACGCCGACTCGGAGAGCTCGCTCAAAACGCGTATGCTCAAGGTCGGGGAAGAGATGGAACGTCTGCTTCTTTTCGATTACTGCGTGGTAAATATCAAGGACGACCTCGACCGCACCGCCGAAGCTGTTGCCGGCATAATCCGGACGGAGAAACACCGCGTCAAGCCCAGGATGATCAGGATTTAGCCCCGCGGTTTTTCAACAGGCCCAGTATCTCTTTCTCCCTCCTGCGCATGACGGCGCCGTTCGATCTCCCGCTGTGGTCGTAACCCAGCAAATGCAGGAGTCCGTGCACCAGCAGCAGGCCCATCTCATCCTCCACCGGAACGCCATCCCGCGACGCCTGCTCCACGGCAATGGGATATGAGACTATCAGTATCCCCAATCCGGTCCTTGATCCCGGTGTACTGGGAAATACCGCACCGTCCAGGGCTGGTTCGTCCAGCGCAAAGGAGAGAACATCCGTGGGCTGATCGATGCCGCGGTATCTACTGTTCAAAACCTGAATGCCCGCGTCGTCTGTTATCAGGCAGTCAATCTCCATCGGCGCAGACACCTTCTCTGCCTCAAGCACAGCCGATAGAGTCTGTTTGACCCAGGCACGCCGGACGGAACAGCCTTTGATACGCTTCATGCGGATGTTGAGCGTATGCACGTTTTTGCGCATGGCGCAATCTTAGCAGTTCAGGCCGGGATACACAATCATGCGCGTATCTGATTTGCTTGAAACCGTGAATGAAACTATGCTATATTGCATGACGCCGTCGGCCTGATTTACCCTGATGGAGGGATCGCATAGTGGTCTAGTGCGGCCGCCTGCTAAGCGGTTGCCTCGGGAAACCGGGGTCATGGGTTCGAATCCCATTCCCTCCGCCATCCATCATCATCGCAAGTCCAGCCACGTACTTCGCACAATCCGTCCGGTCAACGGCTCCGATCGAATTGAATGAAAGCGTATATTTGGACCATCGGCTGCCAGATGAACCGGTCAGAGTCGTCCGCCCTCGACTCCGACCTGAAATCGCTGGGGTATGAGATGGTGCGCAGCGCCCGCGAGGCAGACATCGTGTTGCTCAATACCTGCGTTGTCAGGCAGTCGGCCGAGGATAAGGTCAGGGGCATGCTGGGCTTCGTCAGCGGCATCAAGTCCGAAAAGATCCATATGCGCATTGCCGTTACCGGATGTTTCGTGGGCCAGGATGTCGGGGAGCTCAAACGTATCTATCCCTTCGTGGACCACTTCTTCGGACCGGGCCGGCTGCAGGACTTTCATGACTGGCTGTGCAGCCGGGTGCTGGAGCGCGAGCTTCCGCTTAACCCGTCTCAGGAGGTATCGCCCGTCAGCGCCTATATACCCATAATCCAGGGCTGCAACAATTTCTGTTCATACTGCATCGTTCCCTACCGGCGCGGCAAGGAGAGAAGCCTCCCGGTGCAGGAGATACTTGATGAGGCGGTCGTCCTGATTGAGCGCGGTGCCCGTGAGATAGTCCTGCTGGGGCAGAACGTCAACGCCTTCGGACATGACCTGTCGCCCGGGACCGATCTCAGCAAACTACTTTACGGTCTGAGCAGCCTGGACGGGCTGTGCCGTATAAGGTTTCTGACCAACCATCCCAAGGACATGAGTGATAATCTTATTCAGGCCATCGCCGATTTACCTCTCGTCTGCCGCCATGTGTGTTTGCCCTTGCAGGCGGGCGATGATGAGATACTCAGAAAGATGAACCGCGGCTATACCCGTGACGACTACTTTGCGCTGGCGCACCGTGTGCGTCAGCGCGTTCCCGATATGGCAATCAGCACAGATCTGATCGTCGGGTTCCCCGGTGAGACGGAGCAGCAGTTCAACAACAGCTACGAGGCCGTACGGACATTGAGGTTCGACACCGTGCACGCGGCCGCCTATTCCCCGCGGCAAGGCACGGCCGCCTGCGCCGGATTTACGGACGACGTGCCGCCTGAGGTCAAGCTGCACAGACTGCACGTGATAGAGGAGTTGCAGGCCGGCATACAATCCGATATCAACAAAGAGCTAATGGGCAGGGCCGTGGAAGTGCTGGTCGAGAGCAGCAAGGGCGGAAAATGGTATGGCCGCACCGGCAGCGATAAGCTGGTCTTTTTCCCGGATGAGCGCGATCTGAAAGGTCGACTGGTGGAAGTCGAGATTAAAACGGCCAGCCCCTGGGCGTTACAGGGCGTTGCTGTATCCGTGAAAAGCTTATAGCGAAGGGATTGCTGTTATAATGGAAACAGGCCGGGTAAGCCCGGCATAGAGGTATGAATTACTACGATTACATCATCGTAGGCAGCGGTATCGCGGGCCTTTATAGCGCGCTGCTGGCCATCGAAAGCGGCAGCGTGCTGATCGTGACCAAGGGTGGTATCGAGGACTGCAACACCAGGTATGCTCAGGGAGGCATCGCCGCCGCGATCGGTCTGAACGACTCCGCCGAACTGCACTTTGAGGACACTATCGCGGCGGGGGACGGACTGTGCGATGAGGAGGCGGTGCGGATACTGGCCAACGAGGCGCCTGACCGAATTGCGGACCTGATCGGATTCGGCGTGCCTTTCGATACGCTGGAAGGAGAGGTAGCGCTGACACGCGAGGCAGCCCACTCGGTGTCGCGCATACTTCACGCCGGCGGCGACGCCACTGGAGAATACATTGAGGTAACTCTCAGCCAGCAGGTGCGCATGTCTCCCATCAAGGTGTTGGAATACTGTTTGGCCACCGAGATACTTATGAGCAATGGACGTGTCTGCGGTATCAAGGCTGTCGATTTCCGCAGCGGGATAATCGAAGAATATAGCTGCAAGTTCGTCATCTTGGCAACCGGCGGTGCGGGCAGGCTGTTTAAATTCACGACCAATGGGGATACCGCCACCGGCGATGGCATTGCGCTGGCCTACAACTCCGGCGCGGAGATCGCCGACATGGAGTTTTTCCAGTTCCATCCCACGGCGCTCAGGCTACCCGGCGTCTCCCCCTTTCTCATCAGCGAGGCTGTTCGCGGCGAAGGGGGTGTATTGAGGAATGGTGAGGGGCATGCCTTTATGACGGACTATTCCCCAAAGGGCGACCTGGCACCGCGTGACGTGGTGGCCAGAGGCATCCTGTTCGAGATGAGAAAGACCGGCAGCGACCGGGTCTTGCTGGATGTTACGCATCTGCCCGCCACCAAGGTCGCCACACGCTTTCCGCGTATCTACCGCTTCTGCCTGGACCACGGCCTGGACATCACCAGAACGCCTATACCAGTCGCCCCTGCCGCCCACTATCTGATGGGTGGGGTTAGAGTAAACACGTGGGGTGAAACCAATATCCCCGGCCTTTTCGCTGCGGGAGAGACGGCCTGCACCGGCGTGCACGGCGCCAACAGGCTGGCCTCCAACTCACTACTGGAGGTGCTGATTTTCAGCAAGAGGATCATCGAGAGATCCGAGCTGGAGGAGCCGGCGGCGGGAGAGAAGACATGGCCGATTCAATCGTATCAGCTACCCTCCAGGGAACCCTTTATGGATGCGCCTGCGCTCACGCTGACCAACCTTCAGAATATGCTGTGGGACAGGGTGGGAATCGTGCGTGACTTCAACGGCTTGTATCAGGCAGCTATTACCCTGTCTGCCTGGGAGCGCATCCTGCCCGTACCAACCGACCGCCTCTCTTATGAGTTGAACACGATGGTCACCAACGCCCGGTTGATGACCGAGGCGGCGCTGCTACGCGAAGAGAGCCGCGGCGCGCATTACAGGTCCGATTTCCCATCCCCATCCGAAAAATGGAAGAAGCATATCGTCTTCCGGCTTTAATATTAATCACCCGGCGTCCGCCCTGATTTTTTCTGTAGATATCATTGACGATGGTTGTGGTCGATGTTAAAATGAGGCGGTTTATGATTATTCTCTGCTTGTAGTGATATCGTTTCTCGTTTGCTCGAGACCTGCTAAAAAATGGGAGGGATCGTTTAATGGCCGCGAAGCTTTCAGTCCACCTTGCGATCACGCTGCTGGTATTTGCCGCCCTGATAGGATCGGTGTTTGTTCAGCCTTCGCCGGCCAGCGCCGCAGATGATTGGTATGTTGCTACTGCTGCAAATGGCGGTAATGATGCCAATAGCGGAGATGCCGCTCATCCATGGGAACATATTAACTTCGCTATCGGCAGGGCTGTCGCTGGAGATACAATACATATAGGTCTTGGTACCTTTACCGAGCAGGTGGTAATCACCAAG
>JAEAME010000600.1_pt1 | contig 34689 bp, 22 predicted proteins | sample 8958731 | NCBI WGS metagenome assembly JAEAME01 (sample SAMN16933194, study PRJNA681113) | bioreactor sludge metagenome | isolation source: anerobic bioreactor sludge (Control) | place: India:Bengaluru | collected 2018-10-24
ATCGGGTGGCTTATTTCAGACGTACTTTTAATATTGCCTCTGAAAATTCCCAATTGATCATTCATGTATCTGCTGACAGTCGCTACATTCTCTGGTGCAATGGCCAATTGATCGGACGTGGGCCGGCGAAAGGCGATATCGCACACCAATTTTATGATACTTATAATTTAAGCCAGCGATTACAGATGGGGATGAACGTGATTGCAGCTCAGGTGATGAGTTTTGCGCCATCCTGGATTGACTATAATATTGGAGGGCCGCCAGCTTCAATCAGGACTGCGACAAATGGATTCGTTTTGGATGGGCAGGTTGTGGATTCTGTGGGAAATGTAATCGAGAAATTATGCACTGATTCCAGATGGCGCGTTGCTGCGGATTCCGCGTATCGGCACGAAACCCGGCCCGAGGTCGCTGCTATCGTCGGGCTGTTCGAGGATTTTACTGGCAAAAATTATCCCTGGAATTGGCAGAAAATAGATTTTGATGACAGCAGTTGGCCTCCAGCTACGGAGCTGACTAAAGCTGTTCGACCCGATAATGTCAGTGACTCGTTTTTGCCGTATCGGTTGATTCCGCGCATGATTCCATTTCTCGAAGAGACGGACGGCAGGTTTGCCAGGGTGATACGCTGTGAAGGCATCGATCGAGTCAGAAGCGAACGCCTTGTTCGCAACGACACGAAGCTTGAGATCCAACCACATAAATTCATTAAAATTTTATATGATGTTGGATTTGAAACCACTGCTTTTCCATTACTCGAGACCAGCGGTGGTGAAGGTTCTGAGGTTCAAATTAAGTATGCTGAAGTCCTGTATCGAAACGGCAAAAAGCTTAGAATTCCTGATGATCAGCCTTTTGAAGTCATTGGCTATTGGGATCGCATCTGGCCTGGCGGCGGAGAGGAAACCTACGAGCCATTTTTATGGCGTACTTTTCGTTTTGTCGAGCTAACAGTGAAGACTGAAAATGCGCCATTGATTATCAACCGATTTTCGTTTCGATTTACTGGCTATCCCTTCAAAATGAAGGCGCAATTTGAGACATCCGATCCGAGCTATGCCAAAATGTGGGAAGTAAGCTGGCGCACGCTCCGCCTCTGCGCGCATGAAACGTTTGAAGATTGCCCCTACTGGGAACAGCTCCAATATGCTGGTGATGTGCAGGTCGCGGCGCTGTTGTCCTATTATATGGCTGGGGATTACCAATTGGCGCGTCAGGCATTACGGCATTTTGATTGGTCGCGCACCTGGGAAGGTATCACCCAGAGCCGTTATCCTTCGCGCGTGCCACAAATCATTCCCTTTTGGAGTCTGCACTGGATTTTTATGAATTATGATTACTACCATCACTCCGGAGATCTGGATGAAATCAGGGAGCGATTCGATGGACTCATCTCCGTTCTCGATTGGTTCGACCGTCTGCGTGATAAAAACGGTTTGATCTCCAATGTTCCTTATTGGTGTGTCGCCGATTGGTCGCCTGATTGGCATGATGCGATGTGGGGCTCGGGTATCCCGCCGGGCACAAAGGAAGGCGAGTCGGCCATGGTAAACATGATGTACATCTCCGGATTGAAAAAGGTGAGTGAGCTGGCAATGAGGCTGGGCAAAGAGAATCTGGCGTCACAACTGAGTCAGCGCGCCGATGAAATGAGAACTGTGGTCAATTCAACTTTTTGGTCAGATAAGGAAAAGCTTTATACGGACCGCCCTAAGGGTCCGGAAATTAGCCAATTGACCAATGCCTGGGCCATCCTTTCAGGAGTGGCTGCTAACGATCGGTCAAAAATTATTTTTCAGCGTTTGGTAACGGATGACTCGTTGTGTCGGGCGGCGTTCTTCGGCAAATTTTTTATCTTTCGCGCACTGGCGCAAGCTGGCGAATATGATCAGGCATTTTCCCTGTTTCAGCCCTGGCAGGACATGCTGAAAATGGGCTGCACGACCTGGCCTGAAGACCCCTCGTTGGGCAGAAGCGAATGTCATGTCTGGTCATCAGCGCCGGCTTATGATTTCCTGGCAGAAATACTTGGCGTCAAACCGCTTGAGCCGGGATTTGCCAAAATTTTGATCCAGCCGCATCTGGGCAATTTGCAATGGGCTCGTGGACAGGTTCCAACTCCCAATGGGGAGGTCCAGCTCGAATGGCGAATTGCAAATGGCACGTTCAAAATTGAAGGAAAATCCCCACAAGGAATTCCGCTGTTGATTTGCATGCCCGGGGGAACTAAAAAACAAGTGACGGCCGGAGGTGATTTTTCTTTTTCTGAAAAGATAGCTAGATAACATGCAGAGAAAAGTTGGAACATCTAAAGAAAATTCAGAATCTGCAGAGAATTGCCAGTGAGTATAGATTTCTAAATGAAAGTATAATTAACGATGAAACTGAAAATGCAAAAATGGCTTATCATTCTAATCATTTCTCTATGGCCGCTCCCGCTGGCAGCCGTTACAATGACTCAGGAGGAGATGGACATTGTCCGCCAGTGGATTTTCGAACGATGGGATAATGAAAAACAAAAAGCGCCGCCGTTCTCGTTCATTTTTGACAGCACTCCCTCTGAAAATTTGCTCGATAACTGGCAACGGGAAGCGACCACGAGAAAATTGGACGATCAGCGAACCGAATACATGTTGACGTACTCCGATTCCAGATGCGGTCTGAGAGTGAGTTACAGGGGAATCGCTTATAATGATTTTCCTGCTGTGGAATGGGTTCTGGAATTTGAGAATATCGGTCAGCAGAACACGCCCATCATCGAACAGATCCGGCCGTTGGATCTGGAAATCGTCAATCCCAATCCTGCGAAATTCATCCTGCATCATTCGCTGGGCGAGTACAACTCTGCCCAGAGCTTTGCCCCAATCGATGATGTCTTGCCGCCATATTCAAATTTGATCCTTTATCCGCGAGGTGGGCGTTCATCAGATGGGCATCTGCCTTACTTCAATCTGGAATGGGAAGCGCAGGGAATTGTGATCGCCATTGGCTGGTCCGGTCAATGGCAAGCAGAATTTAGGCGTCCCGATGAAAAATCAATGAATGTTCAAGCGGGCATGCAGCTAACTCATCTGTCACTTCTGCCAGGAGAAAAAATCCGCACCCCGCGCATTCTGCTTCTTTTCTGGAAAGGAGCAGATGACATTCGTGGTAATAATTTATTCCGTCAGTTGTTGATCTCTCATTATCTGCCGCGTCGAAATGGAGAGGTTGTGATTGCGCCGATATGCGCCAGCGTGAATGAAGTCGATCCCGATGGCTCGTATGAAGGTCCTCATGTACGCATCATGCAGCCACTTGCCGACCGCGGCATCGAAGTTTTTTGGTCAGACATGGATCCGCAGCATTGGTATCCCATCGGATTTTCTGATGGAACCGGCACCTGGGAGCCGGATCCGATGAAATATCCGCGGGGACTCAAGCCCATTGGCGAAGCGGCGCATGCAGCCAATTTGCAGTACCTGTTATGGTTTGAGCCAGAACGGGTAGCGCCCCATACTCGCATTGATAAAATTCACCCGGAATGGGTGATGAAACGGAAGGGGGAGAAACACGGTTTATTTAAATTATTTGATCCAACCGCACGAGCCTGGCTGATCGATTACATCGATGCTCAAATCACTGCCGCTCAGCTTGACTGGCTCCGTTACGATTTCAACATCGAGCCGCTGGAGTTCTGGCGGCTGAACGACGCACCGGATCGTCAGGGCATGACTGAAATTCGTTACATTGAAAGCTTGTACGCATTTTGGGATGAATTGAGAGCGCGGCACCCGGGCATGATCATCGACCTGTGCGCCAGCGGCGGTCGTCGCAATGACCTTGAAGCGCTGATGCGTGGCGTACCGCTATGGCACAGCGACATGCAATGTTTCGGACCGAATCCCAGCGCGGAACAATTACAAAACGGCGGACTGTTTCGCTGGATACCATTTCATGGCACGGCTGTTTTTGATTATGAACCCAGCTATCGATTCCGAAGCGGCATGACGAGCGGCAATATTTTCTGCCATCCCGCGCCAGATAAAATTATGCAACGATACCGGGAGAAAGAAGCGGCTTACCTTGAGTCGAAAGGAATCGAGCTGAATCCCTGGTACTTTGCCGGTCCGTTTCATAAAGCTGGCATCGATCCGTTTTATCAGGTTTTCAAGCCAGAAAAGAAAATCGATCTGAATCAAAAATTTGGAAACGATTTGGTAGGTTGGATTGCAAAGTCAGAGTGGGAGACTGCAACACTTTACCGATTTGCTGAAAAAGATTCTTCTGCATATTATGTCTATCGTACTATCGATGCACAAAATGCTGTAACCTGTCCGGCGTATTTGGGTAGCGATGATGGCATTCGCGTTTGGTTGAATGACAAATTAATCTACGAAAAAAACATCGACCGTCCCTTGGCTGAAGCGAGTGATTTTGTCGAGCTAAAGTTGCGCAAAGGCGAAAATCGACTTTTGATCAAAATCGTCAATCATCTGAAACGGACCGGATTTTCCTTCTTGATGTTTATGCTGGATCAGCGGGATCGGATTTTAGATACGGCCTTTCCTGAAACCGAAGCGGCTGTGAATCGAAGCGTCGCTATTTATCAAAAAATTCGTCCATACCTGATGGGCGATTTTTATCCGATGTTTCCGCATGATCCCGGCGAGGCTGTATGGTACGGCTATCAATTTCACCGTCCTGATCTGGACGCTGGAATGGCTGTCGTCTTTCGCAGAAAGGATAGCCCTGATGAATCGAAGGAAATCATCCTTCATGGGATAGATGAAAAAAATAGCTATGAAATATTGGATCAGGACAGCGGGGCTAAAACGATGTTGAACGGGAATTCACCCATTCGGGTTGAGATTCGAGAGAAACCGGGTTCGGTAATCCTGTTCTATTCAAAAATTCTTGAATGATGGAATAATCATAAATGATGAAAAAAATAAAATGCCGGAATGTCCTGATTGGATCATTCCTTTTTCTATCGCCGCTCTGTGGTTTTTCGCAGTCGGAGTTTTTAGAAGGATTTGTTCATATCGAAGGCGGCGCATTTAGCAGCGGCGATGTTGTCACTAAAAAAGATCGGCATGTCGTCCGCGTGGAAGATTTTGAAATTTTAGATCATCCGGTCACTAACCGGGAATATAAGCGATTCATCGATGCCACTGGACATCCCGTCCCCTTGCACTGGCATGATGGCAAGATGCCGGCGGGAAAAGAAGAATACCCGGTAATTTTCATCGACCGGCTAGATGCAGATGTCTATCTGAGATGGCTGACCGAAAAAGAGGGACGCATATATCGGCTGCCAACTTATGCTGAATTCGAATACGCTGCGCACGGAGGCATTTCGGATGCCAGATACCCCTGGGGAAATGATGATCCCCACGATCGTGCCAATTACGATCCGAACGGCAGCCGTAAATTCAATCGATGGCAAGATTATTTAAGACCAGCAAAATGGGGAATGCGCAATGGCTATGGTTTGTACGGAATGGCTGGGAATGTCTGGAATATGTGCATCCGCGATCAGGAGCCTGCAACTTACACTTTCAAATATCGGCTCGAAAATATGGTCGAACAAGAGAGGATTATGTGCGGCGGCTCGTGGGCAAGAGGCGAAGAATATTTGCGCTGCGGTTATACACTGCTTTCATTTTGTGTCAAGCATCCAGATATTGGATTTCGCCCGGTTCGAGAGCCGGAGCATTCAGAATGGCGACTTCAGCCGAGAAAGCTCTGCGCACTGCCCCAGAAAAATGGCTCGGTCTTTCTGAGCTGGGCGCTGCTGAGCACTGATGATTCGTCCATGAAATTTAATGTCTATCGTCTGGGTGGCAAAGACCGTCACCATGCTGGCTTTCGAATCAATGATATGCCTGTGGGAAATTCCTGCAGCTTTCTTGACCCGAATCCGCAGCCTATCGACCAGAGGTGTCAATTTTATGTCCGCGCTGTGGATCAAAAAGGAATTGAAGGAAGACGATCTGAATGGTGCGGAGTGAATCCGCTGGCAGAAGAAACAACGGTCGTGGCACAATTCAGTCCGTTATCCAAACAGGGTTCTCTTGTCCCGGTTTTTGGCGATCTCGACGGTGACGGGACTTTCGACTGCGTCATACGATTGGATAACGGAAACATCGAGATGTCAAAGGATCCCGGCTATCCGGTTCAACTGGAAGCATTTACTTCTTATGGCCGATCGCTGTGGCGCAAGGACGTTTGTCATCACGATCACTGTTACGGAAACGCCAATAACAATCCGTTCAACGTTTATGATCTCGATCAGGACGGCAGGGCAGAGGTGATCACGCGGCTGCAAATCGATGACAGCGTTTTTGTCGCTATCCTGGATGGAATGACCGGGCAATTGCGACACAAAGCGCCCTGGCCGCCGATGATTTCGGATACTCAACGATCATCGACGCGAATCGAGCTTTCTGTCGCTTACCTGGATGGCGTTCATCCTTCGATCATCACCCAGACGGGAGTATATCAGAGTGAAGTGCTCGCGGCTTTCGATGCTCGTCTGAACAAGCTCTGGCAGTTCGATAGTATGGGAGAAACCAGCGGCAGCGGCGGCCACAAGATCGAAGTCGCCGATATCAATGGTGACGAAAAAATGGAAGTGTTTGACGGCACGACTTGCTTGAATCACGATGGGAGCTTGCGCTGGTCCATTTATAAAATGCACACCGATCTCGTCGATATTTATGATTTTTTGCCAGCGCGAAAGGGACTGGAGGTTTTTTATATCATCGAATCCGATGTCCATGCCGGCGTTTATATGGTTGATGCAAATTCAGGTGAAATGATTTGGACGCATAACCGGGAAACTGATCCGCGCTGGAAACACGCTCACACCGGTTGGACGGCCGATATCTGGGATGGCTCTTCGGGACCTGAGTGCATCTCGAATCGAGGCGGACATGGGGATCAGAATCTGGTGCTTTTTTCATCCGATGGCCGGATTTTGCTCGAGCCGTTTCCATTCTACTATATTCCTATCGAATGGGATGGGGATGCTACCAGAGAGCTGATTACAAGAGATGGCAATAGTCTCTATAACTTCGATGGAAAGAGCTTGATAAAAGTTGAAGGCGCGATTCCCAATCCAGTACCCAACGGCACAGTCATAATGACGGCCGATCTTTATGGCGACTTTCGTGATGAGCTCGTCGTTCAGAAAAACGAGAATGGCAAGAATTCTATCCTGGTCGTGACATCGACGGATATTATGAAAAAGCGGTCGCCTGCCAGGACGGAAAACATCGACTACCGGCTGTGGCTGGCGCGAAATATGGGCGGAGGATATAATACTATTTACACCTCTCATTCTTTTCAATTTTTAAAATAATCATCCATGAGGAATATTGAAAATGTCTGCATTCACCCGTTCGTCTTTTAAATATATCGCCGTATGTATCATAATGACATCTTTCATTTCTTGCACCGGGAAAAAACAAACGGACAATAAAAATATCGACGGCGAGCCAATTCCCGCCAGTGTATATGAAAATCGCAGCATCAAAGATGCGCTGACCGTTGTCGCTTATCGGCAGCTTAAGGAGCTGACCGATGGAGAATACACTCGCGGAACCTGGGAGCAGGTAGAGAGCTCGAAGCCGCCTTCCGGATTCCTCTGGAAATATCCGCAGGGAGTCACGCTTTATGGATTATTGTATGCCAACGAAAAAATCCTTCATGATCCCAAAATATTGGAATACGTAACCAGGCATAATGAAATCGCCGCCAGGCAATTTGAATATCTCAATTGGCAGATTATGACCTATGGTAAATATACCAATGACGCCAGCGTGGCGGATTTGATCAAATTGTATATGCTGGATCATTGCGGTTCTATGACCAATCAAATATTAGAAAGCCTGCTCCGCCATTCAGTCGAGCCGACGCCGCAACTGTGGGCTATTATTAACAGGGTCGCTGATTATATAGCACACCGGCAAAACCGGTTGCCCAACGGCGCCTTCTGGCGTCCCGAAGCGAAGGAAGGGACGACGCTCTGGATCGATGACCTCTATATGGCTTGCCCATTTTTAGTTCGCTGGTATCACTGTACCAAAGATAAGAGCTATCTTGATGATGCGATTTACCAGGTCATCAGCTTTGCCTCCTATACGCAGGATGAAGATGGTCTCTGGTATCATGGTTATTTTTTTAAAGAAAATGAGCCCGCTCCTTTCAAATGGAGTCGGGCGAACGGCTAGGCAATGGTTGCCACCGTCGAGGTGCTCTCGCTAATGCCCGAGGATCACCCGGATCGGGATAAGCTGATATCGATCCTTAAACGACATATCGATGGACTCATTCCCCACCAGGCGGAATCAGGCTGCTGGCGTCAGATTTTAGATCATCATGAATTATGGGAAGAAACATCCAGCACAGCGATGTTTGCTTACGGAATTGCCCGTTCAGTCAATCGCGGCTGGATTGAAAAAGAATATCTCCGCATTGCGCTAAAAGCTTTTGAGGGGATCAGCTCGCGAATCACGGCTGATGGAGCGATTGTCGGTACAAGCGAAGGCACTGGTCTCAGACGAGAGCTGGATTATTATGTGACTCGTAAGCGGCCGCTCGACGATAATCACGGCATCGGGCCTGTGCTGCTGGCATTGACAGAATTGCTAATTGCAGCAAAATCAAATTGATGAATTTTGATCGAATTTGTTTTGGAATTACACAAGGCATGGGGAGTTCACATTTCATAAACAGAGGACGCCTGGCAATGGACGATAGCTTTCATAATTTAGTGAAATTCGTGTTTAAAAAGAGACAAAAGATCGCTTCAACGCTTCGCTATTTTATTTGTGGTTTTTTGCTATTCATTGAGATTGATCTGCCATTGATTCCTGGTTCAGTTTATGCCAGCATAAAAGCAGATACCCTCACGATCATCCATATTACAGATACCCACATCTGTAATCTAACTGAATACCATCCAATTTTTGTGAAAAAAAGACAGCAGTATGGCAATGGAATCGAACCGCTTAAACAGTTTTTTTCCATGGTCCCATTTCAATTACAAGCCGATATGGTAGTGAACACTGGTGATAATATCGACTTTTTTAGATCGACGACAGTCAAGCGCGAGTTCCTTGATACGCAGATCGAGCAATACGCCCGACTGATTGAAGATTGCCCTGTTACTTTTTTCTGCACACTTGGTAATCATGATATTCAGCAATATTGGGTCAACAGCGATTCGAGTTACGTCATGCAAAAACACAATGCCCATCAAGCCCGGGCCGTGTGGATCAGGAATGTACCCTGTTTTCGAAATGGCACTTATTACAGCCGCATTTATCAGATCGGCGCCACTCATTATCGTCTCATTTTTCTGGACAATGCTTACCGCGCTGATTCTCCACTTCCATTCATTATCGATTCGATGCAACTGGATTGGCTGAATTATCAATTGTCCGAATCTGCGAATGATGTAGAGATACTGTTCATGCATCTTCCGCTGCCCATTGAAGACGCCAATCACGATGGCAACTCTTTTTCCAGGACGCCGATAGCTTTGGATTCAAGTACCATTGCCTCAAATGTGCTGCTAACCTCACTCAACGCCAACCCGTCGATTCGACTGTTGGTAACCGGCCATGGTCATAAGAATATCATCGAAGCGGCAAATTTCCCGACTGGACACACCATTATTCAAATCGAAACCGGGGCTTTTGGTCAGAATTCCCAAAACTGGCGCCTGATTCGAATCACTGAAGGGCAAATTTCGATCTCAAAACCGGGAAGTGATTTTATTGAACATTCAATCCCAATCCATTGACCTGGAAATCCGCATGATGAGACGATGAATTTGAGTATGAAAACGATTTTGAGAGGAGTTCTGTGTTTGATTCTGTTCGTTTCCTCAACAGAGGCAATTGTCGCCGAAAGATGCGTGATAGGGAGATATCGGTGGTGTGGTCGGTGCTGCGTGTCTTGTTTTGCAAAAGAATTAAAAATCTAACGAAGTAGATAAATTGAATTGGAGGGGAATATGTCTGCTCGAAAACGAAGCTGGATTGTGAGTAGCTTCCTTGCTCTGCTTATCCTGATAAGCTGTAATTCATTCAGGAAAGCTGACATAAAAATCATGACATTCAATATTCTTTACAACAGCCACAAAGTATTTTCCGGAAATACGTCCTGGGAAATACGGCATCCCATCATGATCGATTGCCTGAAAAATCATACGCCGGAGATGCTGGGAACTCAGGAATCCTTTGAATTTCAAACCGACAGCATTATCAAAGCATTTCCTCAGTGGAGTGTTTTTGGTAAAGGTCGTTATCACAACGTTCCGGCAGTTAATCCTAACAGGCCTTACGAAGACATGGGCGGCGAGTCCTGTAGAATTCTTTTTGATACGACCAGGTTTGTACTGTTGGATGAGGGGACGTTCTGGCATAGCGATTATCCGGATAGCGCTGGCAGCCGAACGTGGGGCAAGTTTCAAATCAAGAATAGCAATACCAAGTTTGTCGTCATGAATACGCATTTTCATTGGGGCGAGCCTTATGTCGAAAATACCGCCCGGTTGATTATGAAAAAATGGCGCGAGATTGCTGCGCGCCTGCCGACGATATTGATGGGTGACTTCAATCTCGATCCAGCTTCCGAAACCCATAAATTATTTTGTGGCGAAATCGCAGCCGCTAACATCCGTGGCAATTTTATCGATTGCTGGCAGGCGCTCAAAAAACCCGAGATTGACGCTGGTACATCGAATGATTTTAACGGCACGAAATCCAAAACCAGGATCGACTGGATTCTGGTGACGCCGGAATTTAAAGTGAACACAATCGATATTATTTATGATAATGAAAATGGCATTTACCCCAGCGATCACTATCCTGTTATGGCAGAACTGACATTGGACGAAATTTGAATCGTCGCCCATAAAAAAGAGAGATTGTTATGAAGTATTTTACTTTAACAGCGGCATTAATGCTATTCATTAATTCAACCGGACGAGCACAAGAAAAATTTTCTCTGGAAGATTTTGCCATTGCGCTCAACCAGATCACCTCTGCGCCACAGCATACCTGGGTGAACAGCGGCTATACGACTGTGAATCCCCAGCACAATACGGTGATGGGCGTCAACGAATTCTATTCGCCGCCATTCGCGGCAAGGAATTTTAATTTGAGTATTGAATTGAAAGTGGATTCCTTGCTGATTAAAGACGTGGGCAGCTTCGGCAAGGGCGATGTCGGTTTGCTTTATGCTGGCGGCGTCTGGTTTCCCCACAAGATCGTGCGCCGCGGGACTTATCATCATTTGAAAAATAGTAAATTAATTTCACTCGGTGTGAGGTCAGAATTATTGCCATTGTTTGGGGAATCCGGCTTTCTATTGAAAATCACGATCAAAAACCGAAGCAATTCATCATTGAATTTAGAGTTGCTGCCGACATTAGTTCCTGGCAATCCGACGTTTGTGCCATTGGAAAATTGGAGTTACGGGCAGCCGAAAGCTGAAGCGCTGGAAACCCGACAGATTTCCAATTCGGTATGGGGAAATGATAAGACAAAAATTAGCTTGTTCCTTGAAAACTCAGTGACAGAACTCAAAGCTGGCGCGTCAGCCACATCCTATTTGGTGGTTTTGATGACTTCGGCGGACGATACACTCCCGCAGAATGCTGATGCTCCACAATTGGAGCAAGCAGCGATTCATGCCTGGAACAGTCGACTGGCAAAATATACGATAAATATTCCCACGCTTGAAAGCGATATCAGCGGCTTGAAATCATATTATGATCGCTCCGTATTGAGCGGGCTGGTTTGCATCTGGGAAAATAATGCCTTCAAAGTCAATCCCCACCTGGCGACGTCGGGAATGGATGGCGGCGCGATGTGCTCCTATTTATGGGATATCGCCGGCTACGCCCCGAACATGATGAGCCTGATGCTGGATTCCACAATCATTGCTATCGCACGACAGATGATGAATATCGATCTGGAAAAATATTATGCGTTTGCCCCTGGCGGCGCTGGTGTTGGAGTTCGATATTCGTATAGCCCGAGCGCTTTCACTGGATTAGTTTGTTCGATATATAAATTCCTTGGAGCTGATTCAGGGCTATTTTATTCAGCGAAGAAATTGATATTGAATGATGAACAAAACTCAATTCAAAGCAATCACCTGATCGACTATGGCGTACAGCATAATTTATTGGAGATGCGCGGCGCCGGCTGGGAGCATGTCGTGGTCAGTCCCAATGCGGAACGGGTTTGGTGTTTGAATCAACTGGCAGAATTGGGAGAATATCTCAATCAGAATGCAGATGAAATGACAGCGTGGCGCAAGCAGGCAGAGATGATTAAACAGTCCATTCGGCAGGAACTCTGGAATGATGACGCCGGCTGGTTCATGTCCAAATATCCTGATGGCTATACCGATTGTGTTTATTCGATCCAGGCATACGACGCCTTAAGATCAGGAGTGTGCAAATCGGCGATGACTGACGCTTTGATCTCACATTTACGCGACGGCGCATTCCTGGGTGATTTTGGAGTCTCCAGCATCTCCGCGGAAGATGCGCTGCATTACGAAGTATTGGACACGGATTGGTCAGGGGGCGGCGCGTTTACCGGTGACGGTCCGCAATTAGCGCTGATATTATATGAAATCGATAAATCTGAAATTGCCTGGAACGTGCTACAGCGTCATTTCTGGATGGGGAAACATTTGCTGTACTATCCGCAGGAACATTACGTCGATAAGCCCATGACTCCCGCACATAAGCGAGCCAACGTCGTCGCTGGAATGACTGGCGCCGAGGCGATCCTTTTTGGTTTGATCGGCTTGCAACCGAATTATAACGGTCAGTTATGGATCAATCCCCATACAGTACCAGAAGGAACAATAAAAATTCAGGGATTCGGCTACCGAGGGAATATCTTCGATATCGAGCTTGCTCCCGATAAATTAATCGTCACTCGAAACCATAGGGCTTTTTTTAAGGGCGCTCCGAAGAAAATGAGATTATTATAAAGAAGGAGCATAAATGACATCAAGAGATAGAGTCATGTCGGCATTAAATCATCGACAGCCCGATCGCGTACCAATCGATCTGGGTGGACATCGGTCATCAGGAATTATGGCCATCGCGTATGCCAAATTGAAAAAGTATCTCGGAATTCATTCCGGGGATATTTACGTTTATGACTTTGTCCAGCAATTGGCGATCGTTGAGCTGCCGGTGTTGGATGCCCTGGGAATCGATGTAATTGAAATGGGGCGAGGCTTTTTGAAGAATGCAGAAGATTGGCAGGATTGGATTTTGCCGGACGGGACGCCGTGCAAAATTCCCGACTACATTCACGTTGAGAAACGTGGCGAAGATTGGTATCTGCTTTCCGAAAACGGAACCGAACTGGGCGTTCAGAAAAAAGACTGCCTGTATTTTGAGCAAACCTATTGTCCGCTGCAAACACGAGATATTCAGGACGATGATTTTTCAGACCTGAACGAAATACTTGGCAATCAGATGTGGTCGATTCCGCATCCCGGGGGACATTTGCCATTAAGCCGAGCTGGTTTGCAGCAACTGGAAGAAGGAGCAAAAGCGCTTCGGACTTCCACAGATCGTGCGATCGTGGGATTATTCGGCGGCAATCTCTTTGAAGTTCCCCAGTGGCTTTATCGTCCCGATACTTATTTTATGTACATGGCGTTGTATCCGCAAGCGGTTCATCGCTTATCCGAGAAGCTGACTGAAATTTACCTGGCGAATTTAGAGAAATGGCTGGGCGCGGTTGGCAAGTACATCGACATTATCTTGTTTGGCGATGACCTCGGCGCTCAGAAGGGACCGCTGATTTCCCCGGGGATGTATCGCGAATACTACAAGCCCTATCATAAAAAGATGTGGCAGCGAGTAAAGGAATTGGCGGCTGTAAAAATCATGTTGCATAGCTGCGGCGCGATCGAGCCATTTTTGGATGACCTGATCGATGCCGGGCTCGATGCGATAAATCCGGTACAAACCAATTGCCCGGGTATGGACGCTGAATCATTAAAAAGAAAATATGGTGACCGCCTGTGCTTCTGGGGCGGCGGATGCGATATGCAGCAAATTCTGCCGTTTGGTGCGAACCAAGATATTGTGAACCATGTTCGGAGGCAGGTCCGCGCGCTAAAACCAGACGGAGGATTTGTCTTTCAACAGGTACATAACATCATGGCGAATGTGCCGCCTGAAAATATTGTAACGATGTTCGAATCAGTCAACAACACCAAATGAAGGTTTTATTGCTGGAAGCATGTTGTATTTTACATTGGAATTGTCATTCCGAATCCCGATTCAAAAAGACTCTTATAGCAGAATGATTGATAGCAGAATAATTTTAATTAGTGTCTGGCTGAAAAGGGGCACTGACCGGTCGGTCTCTAAATTAGCGATGCTAAAATTTCAATAACTTATCAGCTTTTGATAGGTAACCGACCGGTCAGTTTCTCGATTTTTCAGACGGACACGATTTAGTGCTCTTAGTAGCAAGTACTTTTTTATGATCCGATAATAATGGAGTTTTGATGAAAGGACTATTTCTATCTTGTTTTGCTGTGATATTAAGTGCAGGTATTTCATTCGCTGGCAGCTCCGATTTCGATGTGATGGATTTCGGCGCTGTCGCGGATGGCAAAACCGATAATACAAAAGCGTTTCAGACCGCACTCAACAGGGCTGCGGAAAAGGGAGGAATTGTCCATGTACCAGCCGGGCAATTTCGGTTCGATGGCGTGCTTACCATTCCCCGCAGCGTTGGATTGCAGGGGGCTGCCATCGGTCCCAGTACGGTGTTTTATGACCGAGGTACTATTCTCATGGCGTATGCCGGTCGCGATGATGAAAGCTCAGCTCCGTTTATCACGCTGGAGTCCAGCAGTACCATTCGCGGTCTGGGCATTGTGTACCCGGAACAAAGTCCAGATGACATTCATCCGTATCCCTATTGCATTCAAGCGACCGGCCGAATGGCAAACATTATCGACGTGACGATTGCCAATGCCTATAACGGCATTGATTGCGGCTCTGCCTACAATGAGTCCCATAACCTGCGTGATGTTAATATTTGCGCATTGCGCCGGGGAATTTATATCGATCGCACCACCGATATCGGACGAATCGAAAATGTTCACCTGCACTCTGTCGCGTGGTGGGACCTCAATTATCCCGAGCGAAGGGAAATAGAAATTAAGCTGATCAATGATTACACGCTTGCCAATCTCGAAGGCTTCATCATCGGCCGCTGCGACTGGGAATACATGGTTAATTGTTTTGTGATCTGGGCGAAGGTCGGCTTTCGGTTCATCGAAACAAAGGGCGACCCGGTTGGCAATGATCCGCAGGCGAATATTCTGATCACCCAGAGCGGATCGGATATTGGTCCTCTTTCTGTTCTTGTTGAAAAAGTCCAATATCACGTCGGCATTGCTTTTGAAAACTGTCAATTCTTTGATGGAATATTAATCGAAGAGGAAAATCAGGGTCCAGTAAAACTAACGAACTGCAGCTTCAGTGGTTGGACCGAAACGCTTGGCGGCACGCACATCGTCAACAAAGGGAAGGGAACGGTATATCTGACGGCGTGTAATTTCAATGCTAAAAATTGGATCGAGTGCCACTGGAAGCCGGAGATTCCATTTATCAAAATGACCAATGGCACCTTGCAGATGATGAATTGTCGTTTCCAGGATAATGGCAATACGCCGGATGCGCACGTGTACCTGGGAGAAAACGTGCGTTCGGCCGTGATCATCGGCAACAGTGTCGAGGGCGGTGGCTTGAACGTCACCAATAAGTCAAAGGGGGATGTACAAATTTTGGGGAATGTAAAAGAATAAATAGTGTCTGTCTGAAAAATCGAGAAACTGACCGGTCGGTTACTTATCAAAAGCTAATAAGTTATTGAAATTTTAGCATTGCTATTTTAGTGACCGACCGGTCAGTGCCCCTTTTCAGACGGACACTAAATAGAATAAATAAGAATGTTAGCCGTTCGGATTCTTGTATCAGGGATTAAATTGACAATCAAATAAAGATCATGGAGACTCAGGATGATTAGATTCATTTTAATGGTTTTGCTATGCTCAAATTTATCATACGCTGGAATATCAGAATTTAATGTTATTGACTTTGGCGCAGTAGGTGACGGCAAAACCGACAATACGCCAGCATTTCAGACCGCATTGAGCAAAGCTGCACCGACTGGCGGTGTCGTTTATGTTCCTGCGGGCCAATATCGGTTCGACGGAGTGATCACGATTCCTGATGGCGTTACGCTCAAAGGTAATTCGGAAGGCCCCACGTCGGCCCGGTTGGATAAAGGAACCATGCTCCTGGTTTTTGCCGGTCGGGATGCTGAAAACTCGTCGCCTTTTATCACCCTGCACAATAACAGCACCCTCAAAGGATTATCGATTTTCTATCCGCAGCAAGTCATCGAGGATGTCCATCCCTATCCTTACACAATCCTGATCAAAGGAAGCCGCAGCAATATCATCGACATCACGCTGGTTAATTCCTATAATGGCATCGACTGTGGCGTTGTGTACCACGGCCAGGATTACCTCCGAAACATTTACCTCGGCGCGTTGCGTCGGGGTGTTTACATCGATCGCACCGCCGATATCGGACGGATCGAAAATGTCCATATTCATCCCAGTAGCTGGCTGGAATTGGGCGTCAGCGAAGATGCCCTTCATGACTTTTGTGTCGCCAATCTCGAAGGCTTCATCATTGGTCGCTGCGATTGGGAATACATGGTCAACTGCTTCGTGATCTGGGCTAAGGTCGGCTTTCGATTCATCGAGACCAAAGGCGACCCGGTCGGCAATGATCCCCAGGCAAATATCCTGATTACCCAGAGCGGCTCCGACGTCGGTCCGCTGGCAGTCGTCGTGGAAAAGACCCAATATCATGCCGGGATTGCTTTTGAGAATTGCCAGTTCATGGATGGGATTCTGATTGAATCCGAAAACCAGGGTCCAGTGAAGCTGACGAATTGTGGCTTCTGGGGCTGGGCTGAAACGCTAGGCGGGACTCACATCGTCAACAAAGGTACGGGAACGATCTTTTTAACCGCGTGCAATTTCAACGCCAAGAATTGGATCGAATGTCATTGGAAGCCGGAGATCCCATTTATCGAGATGCTGAATGGCACGCTGCTGATGATGAGCTGTCGCTTTCAGGACAACGGCAACACGCCGTTGGCGCATGTCTATCTGGGCGAGAACGTCCGCTCGGCGGTCATTATCGGCAACAGCGTCGAAGGCGGCGGCTTGAATGTAATCAATAAATCAAAGGGCGAGGTCCAGATTTTGGGAAATGTGACGGAGTAAGTTGATGAAAATGATTATGCTGTTGCTTATAAGCGTTTTTCTGAATGTAATTGGCTTTGCACAAGAATTAACTGTAGATGAAAAACTGAGCCTGGAAAAGCTGAACAAAGATTTTTCTGTTGACAGGGAAACAGCATCTTTGCCTTATGCCTGGCTATTGTATCGCACGGGCGATCAGGTAAACTACCTTAAAGCCGACACGGTATTGAATCAAGTCATATCATTACAGGACGATGATCCTGAAGCCGTGACCTATGGTCAATGGGATTGGAAATGGCAGGACGGGCAGAAAGTAGTTGATTTTAACAATGCCTTATTCAAGGCAGACATGATGTTCGGCAAATTATGGGATCAACAAAGCAAAATGTCATTAGAAACGCAGGCTAATTTCATCGCTTCCTGCAAACGATTGTTAGAGGCGGCCAAGCGTCGCTGGGATACCGAGGTTTTCGATATCGGCAGAGACTATGTCAGCTACAGCAATATTTTTGTATTGTACATTGAAACGTTAACTCTGGCGGGTGATCGATTTAATAATGCCCGATTAAAAAAAATGGCAAAGAGCCAATGGACCCGCTGGTATAATCATATCTCTTTTTTCGGGATTGATGAATTTGCATCGCCAACTTATAATCATGTGATATTTAGCCACCTGTTTAATATTCGCGACTTCTGTCATGACGAGCGAATTCAAAAGGAGTGCCAGAAGGTACTGGATGATATTTATTTGCTGCAATCAGCGATCACCCATCCATTGCTAAAACTGCCGGTGTCTGGTATCAGTCGTGATTATAGATTATTTCTAATACAGGGAGACGCCCGGTCAGAAGTTTTAATATCTTCCAAAGAAGGTTATGTTCCTCCCCCAAAAGCAGTGGCAATCAATGCTGATCGGACGTATCCGTTCGAGGTGATTGGCAAGGCTTCGATCATGCCGTTTATTTTTAAGTCTTATCAATTAAAAGATGCTGCTATGGGAAGCATGACTGGCGGCAATTGCTTTCAGCAACAAATTCATTGCATAACCGCCGTGGGTCACAACGAAACTGAACGGGCAGTGGCATTTGTTCAAGGATCAAATACGCCGGTTAACGGCTTTACCGATCAGGTTGGTACTTCAACGTTATGTGTGTATAATCGACTGCCGAATTACTGGCACATGACCCAATGGCGCAAAGATATGTCCAAATACCGAGAAACAATTGGAGAATTCGGAGTCGGGATTTCGGCGAATTGGAAAGAAAAATCAAATACGCCAGATCATATCGTGCTCGAAGCTTTTGGATATGATTTGCACCTGTTTCCTTTCGCTATTGAAAATGAAAAGCTGGCGCGCTGTGAATTAGTTTTGAAACATCGCACAACGACCAGCCCGCGCTATCATCCCCGGCCAAGAATTTTTGATGAATATGTATTTCCACAAGAGCCTGACTGGTTTGGCGTCTTTATCATCCTGGTGAAGTCCGGCTCTGAAGTATCCAATCCAGGCATCACCTATTCGATTGACGATGGAATCAGATCTTTTAAAACAAACAGGGGACACCAGATTCGGTTATTCATAGCTGAAAAAGGCGATACCCGGCAACTATTCAATGTTGATCCGGCGCTGATTCCGCTATTAAAAATTATTGAATAGGCCGAGATTGAGATTTGAATTTAATGAAAAAATAGAATCATGCTGAATATGAAGGAGCAATTTTAAATCAGTCTTTGGTGAATAGAGTGAATTGAAAATTCTAAATTGACTAATTAATGTCCGTCTGAAAAATTGAGAAACTGACCGGTCGGTTACGTATCAAAAGCTGATAAGTTATTGAAATTTTAGCATTGCTAATTTAGTGCCCGACCGGTCAGTGCCCTTTTTCAGACAGACACTAATTAAAAAATGGGAAAGACAATGAAAACATTAAAACTCTTAACAATGGCTTTCTTGTTATTGTTGGTCATTTCTTATTCTTTCAATCAAACCAAAACTACAGTAAAAATTGGCACACAGGAATGGATGATCGAGAATTTGAAGGTGAGCACTTTCAGAAATGGGGATGCGATACCTGAAGCTAAAACTGCGCGGGAGTGGGAAGAAGCCGGCAAAAAAGGCACACCCGTCTGGTGTTATTATGAAAACGATCCTGAAAACGGCAAAATATACGGCAAGCTGTATAACTGGTTTGCACTAAACGACAGCCGCAAGATTGCTCCTGAAGGCTGGCATGTGCCAGGTGTTGCTGAGTTGCAAACCCTGATCGACCATTATAGCGGCGATAATGTGGCGGGCGGTAAAATGAAAGAACAAGGTACGGCTCACTGGAAAAGTCCGAATACCGGTGCCACCAATGATGATGGTTTCTCAGCATTGCCCGGCGGTTATCGGGACGGCGCCGGTAATTTTTTCAGCATCGAATACTACGCCGTTTTTTGGACCTCGACGGCAGGCAATAAAATCAGTGCCTGGGCGCGGCACCTGAGTCGCGGTGACACAAAAGTCTATCACAATTGTCTGGGTAAAGAGATGGGTTTTTCAGTGCGTTGTGTAAGGGATTTATGAACACCTCTAAATCGAATTTTAATATCTATGCTATCGGCCATGCGCATCTCGATCCGGTGTGGCAATGGAATAAACGGGAAGGGTATCAGGAAGTGTTTGCTACCTTTCGTTCGGCATTGGACCGAATGAATGAATTCCCTGCGGTTTGTTTTGTAGCGAGTTCAGCGCAGTTCTACGAATGGATCGTTGAGGCTGCTCCGGCAATGTTTGCAGAAATAGTCGCTCGTATAAAAGAAGGGCGATGGATTCCGGTCGGTGGATGGTGGGTTGAAGCCGATGCCAATTGTCCGGCTGGCGAATCCCTTGTTAGACAGGGATTGTACGCCCAGAAATTTTTCCAGAAGCATTTTGGCAGAACATGCCGACTTGGTTTTTTGCCCGACACTTTTGGACATACATGGACACTTCCGCAGATTTTGAAAAAGCAAGGGATGGATACCTTTTTTTTCATGCGACCGGAGCCACATGAGTCAGAAGTGATCCCTGCGCCGCTGTTCAGGTGGCAGAGTACCGATGGCAGCACGGTTCTTGCGGTGGCGATTGTTGCATTTTATAGTACCACAGCCTCGGAAATCGAAATTAGAATTCAGCAATCCATCGACCGATATGCTCAGACCCTGCCCCAGGTCAACGACTTTGTTCTGTTTTATGGCGTGGGCAACCACGGCGGCGGTCCTACCGTAGCGGCTATTCAAAAAATCGAAGCGTTACAGAAGGGTCCTTTTCCGGGAATTCGATTCAGCTCGTTGGAAAACTATGTGGAGAAAATTCAGCAGCAAATTGACCAGCTTCCCACCGTTCGCACCGAGCTTCAGCATCATGCTCGAGGTTGTTACTCAGCGTGCGCCGATGTAAAAATGTGGGATCGGCAAACAACGGCTGCCCTGTTGGTCGCTGAGAAAGTCGCCTCGCTGGCTTCCCTCATCGCCCACGCCAATTATCCACTCGAGTCCCTGCAGGCGGCCTGGAAAAAAGTGTTATTCAACCAATTTCATGATGTACTGGCGGGCACAGCGATTGAAGAAGCCTATCGCGATTCAGCAGATGATTACGGCTACGCAAAATCAGTGGCAAACGAAATTATAATGAAGGCCAAGTATGCGATAATTTCAGCAATTCGGACGGAAGATCCAGATTACTCCCTTTCGTCACCGTTTGTCGTTTTCAATCCATGCTCGTGGCCAGTGCACAGTTATCTTGAGTTCGAGACCGATGTGATCGATCTCGACAGTTGTGGCATCGAAAATACGGTACTGCGAAATTCAAACGGTCAGCCTTTTCCAAAGGAAAAAATCGTGCTGCGCGATGCTGATGGAACGATCGTGCCATGCCAGTTGTTACTGACAGCAGCAGCAAAACAGGAGAGTCAACCGTTCCGTGTTCGCCTCCTGTTTTGCGCCAGCGTTCCCAGCCTGGGCTATCAGGTGTATCGATTGGATTACAGCGCGCAGGACGAAGCGCCTAAAGCATCGGGACTTACTATTACAAAATATATGTTGGAAAATAATCGGGTCCGAATTCAATTCGACAAAACGACTGGCGGGATTCGTTCCTATTTCGATAAGGAAATGAAGCGAGAAATGTTTGCGTCTCCGGGAGCGATGCCCATCGTCCTGGAAGATTGGGACGATACCTGGGGCCATCGTATCCAGGAGTACGATCGAGAGCTGGACCGTTTCGGACAGCCGAAATTTGACATCATCGAAAAAGGTCCCGAACGCGTTCGACTTAAGGTGACATCATTCTGGAAGAATTCCTTGATCATCCAGGATTTTGCCTTATGCCGAGAAGTAGCCGAATTGGAATGTAAAATAACGATTCATTGGCACGAAAAATATAAAGTGTTGAAGCTGAGCTTCCCGACAGTTCTGAAAACCGGTTGCTGCACTTTTTCGATACCCTACGGCTTTATTGAACGACCGATGACTGGCGATGAAGAGCCGGGTCAGACATGGGTTGATGTGAGTAGCGATGATGAGAATGAGTCTTTTGGCTTTGCGGTGATCAATGATAGCAAATGCGGCTATAGCGTCAAAAACGGGGATATCCGGCTGACAGTTTTCCATAGCACAGCCTGGTCCCACGCCAATCCAGAGGTAGTCACAGACCAGGATCGCTGCCGTTACACGGATCAGGGCATTCACGAATTTGCTTATAAACTGGTGCCACATCCAGGCGATTGGCGAGCAGCAAATATCCCCCGAAGGGCAGAGGAGTTCTTGATGCGCCCCTTGCTCTTCCATACGGGTAATCACAAAGGTGATCTGCCCCGTCGGGAAAGCTTTGTTACGACCGATTTGAATCATGTATCGATTTCGGCTCTAAAAAAGGCAGAAGACAGCGATGAAATCATTCTCCGCTGTGTCGAATTGTATGGTCTTGCAGGCGAGGGGCTGATTGACATAAAAGCTTTGAAAAGAAAATTTGCATTTAAAATCAAGCCGTGCGAGATAAAAACTTTTCTTATCCCTTTAGAGCAGCAGAAGAAAGTCAAGGAAGTCAACCTTCTGGAAGAATGAAATGGTCAGGTATTTTGAATTGAATCTAAATTTATAGATTTGCAAAATAGGATAAATTGTCATTTCGAGCGAAGCGAGAAATCTGATCAATCCATCATAATTCTTTTAAATATAGATTCCTCACTCCGCTCGGAATGACAGAAATTTATAATTTTGCAGAACTATAAATGAAAATTATTAAAGGAGCCAATGGATGACAAAATTCAAGCTTTTAATTAGGCGCGCGCTGCTCATGTTGTTGCTCTCTTCAATTGTAATTGGCTGTGTCAAAAAGCCAGCAAAAAGGAATTTCTTGTTAATCGCACATCGCGGGGGAGTTGTCGATTCGACGTTATCTGAAAATAGTCTAAAAAGTCTCGAAGAAGCAATCAACAGGAAATACACCCATGTAGAGGTTGATGTGCGAGTTACCAGGGATGGGCATGCTGTCTGTTTTCATGATAAAAATCTAATACGAGAAGCTGGCATCGACATGGATATTTCGGAGCTCACTTTGAATGAGCTGAGGGCGATAAAATTAACAAGGAGTCAGGAAACCATCCCTACATTTGATGAATATTGTGCTCGATGCGCCGGGCGAATAAATGTCATGATCGATACCAAAAGTGGTGATGTTCAAAATATCGAGCAGTATATTGGAGATGTAGAAACAGCGCTGGTAAAGTATGGATTACTGAAGGAAGCATTATTTATCATCAATCGGGTGCCGACGTACAATCAACAAAAAGTGGCTGATTGGTTTTTAGGAAAATCAAAAGTGTCATGGCGGGTCGATTTGAAAAAAGCGAAGATACTATTGAATACGATGCCAAAAAATCCAGGTCGATATTATTTTATTTTTAATTCGCCCGGCGATTTTAAAAAAGAAGACATCGATGGCTTTCATAAAATGGGTTTGACAGTCATCCTTAGCATCAATAAAGATCATTATAAAGCTGGTGATCCGCTAACACAGGGTCTCGCAGATGTGCAGAAGATGTTGGATTGGGGGGTCGATGGCTTACAGATCGATTCCTGTTTTGATCCTTTGGTGTTCGCCTGGCTGAAATGAAAGAGAACGGTTAAAAAAGACAGAGAGGTTCGGAATGTTTGGATTGACGGTTATCGATATTGTGGTTATCTTTCTCTATTTTGCAGTGGTCATTGCGATTGGCATGTATTCGATGCGCCGCATTAAAAATCAGGAGGATTATTTTCTCGGTGGCCGGCGCTTTGGTAAGCTGATCCAGACCTTTGCCGCTTTCGGTCAGGCGACTTCATCCGAAAACGTGGTGGGAACCACCACGACCACTTTTAATAATGGCGCCAGCGGCATCTGGAGTTCCCTGCTGATGCTGTTTGCCACGCCGATGTATTGGTTCACTTCACCCTGGTTTCGGCGATTGCGACTCATGACCATGGGCGATTTTTTTGAGGAGCGGTATAATTCCCGGCGCATGGCTGGCGTTTATGCTGTTATCGGCTGCATCTGCATGATGGCGAATATTTCCATCGGTTTGAGCGCCATGACCAAGACCATAATCGCGACGATCCCCAAACAAGTTGAGCATTTTAACCCGCAGGAGAAAGCAGAATACGAGCAAGCTTTACACCTGGAAAAGCTGGAAAAGGCAGATTATGCAGGCTTGAGTACCGAAGAACAGGCAGAGCTTCGCCAGCTCCGCTTGCAGAATCCACAAAAGAATTTTTCTTATATTAGCGAAAGCGCCATCATCTGGATCGTTTGCATTATCGTCATGATTTATGCGGTTTCCGGTGGATTGGAGGCTGCCTTTTTAACCGATTTGCTGCAGGGCATGCTTATCATCGTACTTTCCTTCATGTTGTTGCCGTTTGCTTACGTCAAGATCAATAATATTTATGGCGGTAATAGCATGCTTGATGCTTTTCGCACCATTCACGAGCGTCTTCCTGAATCTTTTTTTCAAATCTTCGGCTCGCCCACTACCATTGATTTTACCTGGTACTATATCGCCGCTATTGCATTAATGTCCACCATAAACGTCGTCGTGGCGCCGAATATGTTGGTGGCGACCGGTTCAGCCAAGGATGAATATACGGCTCGCATCGGCTTTACCAGTGGCAATTTTATGAAAAGATTTTGTACTGTTTTTTGGGGAATGTTTGGTCTGGCGGCAATCGTGCTCTATCGGCAAGAAGTTACCAATTCCGATCTGCTATGGGGCCACGCCACCGTTGATTTAATTGGCTCACTGAATATTGGATTGGTCGGTTTGATGATCGCCTGCCTGATGGCGGCGCTCATGTCCACGGCGACGTGTCTGATGATCACTGCTTCCAGCCTGATCATGCGCAATATGTATCGGCCGCTTTTTCCACATTTTTCCGAAAAGCATTACATCTTTATTGGTCGAGTGACTGGTGCGGCTGTAGTCATTGGCGGCGGGCTCGTTGCGACACAGTTTGATAATATTCTCCAGATGTTCAAATTTGTCTGGGAATTCAATGTGGTTGTGGCTGCCAGCTTTTGGCTGGGCATGAAATGGCGCCGAGCCAATCGTCCGGCAGCATGGGCTTCAATTTTCACTACCATGATTTTGTTCAGTCTGGCGCCGATTGTTGTGCCTATATTTTTCCCCAGCCTGAGGACGACGCCTTATCTGCTCAAAATGACCAACCCACCCGCCATCGTGCGCGAGTTTACGGCTCATCAGATGGATGTCGATGAACGCAATGCAGAAATAGCCAAATGGGATCAGCTCAACCTGGCAGGCAAAACGAATTTACCCCGACCCTTGCCGATCCAGGTGGGCGAACGTTTCACCAAAACCGATGTGCTACCGGAAAAATCCATTTTTTGGACCCAGGGGATTAAAATGGATAAGGAGGGGAGAAAATTCGGCAGCGGCACACTCAATTTGGAGCTGATTCTTTTTGACAAATTAGGATTTGACCTGTCAAAAAATCCCTACGCCTTAAATGAAACGATACGCGTGCTGGTGCGTACACTGGTGCCGTTCATCATGCTTATTCTGGTGGCGCTGTTCACTGTTCCGGAGGATAAGAAGCGTCTGGATCTGTTTTATGCGAAAATGAAAACCCCGGTTTTGGTTGATCCGCAGTCCGATGCGCGTGAGATGGAATTATCCAATGCCGATCCGCATCGATTTGATCATCTGAAAATTCGTCCCAATTCAAACTGGGAATTTTATAAATGGGATAAAGTGGATGTTTTGGGTTTTTTGATTTCGCTGCTCGTTATGGGTGCGATTATCGGCCTGCTCTTTCTTGCTGTATCGATCGGAGCTTAATGCAAAATCGCTGACCTTACTATCAAAAAAATGTTTAAGAAAAAGGAAAAAAACAGATGTCTCAAAGAATACGTTATGCGCAAATTGGCTTGGGGGCGCGCTCGGAAATGTATAGCCAGGCGATTGTGCTCTATTGCGCCGATAGATGTGAGCTGGTAGGATTGTGTGACAATAATCAAGGCCGTTTGCAGGATCGGGTAAAATGGGCAAAAAAAAATGGTTTGAAAGTAAAGGGCTATGACAGCGTCGATTTTGAACAAATGATAAAGGAGGCGGCTCCGGATTGCGTCATCGTTACCACTAAAGACTGCTTTCATGATGAGTACCTCTGCCGCGCTATGGAATTGGGCTGCGATGTGATCACTGAAAAACCAATGACGATTGATGAGGAGAAATGTCAACGGATTATCGATACCCAGAAAAAAACCGGCAAGAGATGTACAGTGACGTTTAACTATCGCTACGCGCCCGTTCGCACTCAGGTCAAAGAGCTGCTGATGTCAGGAGTCATTGGCAATATTCTGTCCGTCGATTTCCACTGGATGCTGGATCGGGAGCATGGCGCTGACTATTTTCGGCGCTGGCATCGCAATAAAGTCAATTCGGGTGGCTTGATGGTGCACAAAGCGACTCATCACTTCGACCTGGTAAACTGGTGGCTCTCGACGACGCCGAAATCAGTTTTCGCCATGGGGCATAGAAGATTCTATACTCCAAATACAGCGGATCGGTTTGGCTTAACGAAGCGAGGCGAACGATGCCATGTCTGCCCGGAATTATCCCGCTGCGCCTTTTCGCTTGATCTGGAATCATTCAAAGAATTAAAGAGATTATATCTGGAAAATGAAGGGTACGATGGCTATTTTCGCGACCAGTGTGTGTTCAGTGATAAAATTGATATTGAAGACACCATGGTTGCGACAGTGGATTATGATTGCGGCGCGAAGCTCAGCTATTCGCTGAACGCCTTCATGCCCTGGGAAGGCTACACCGTCGTTTTCAATGGAACGAAAGGGAGATTGGAGCACAAATGTGAAGAGCAGGTGTATATCAGCGGTACAGTTTCCGATCCCGGCGTACTCAAGAAAGAAGGCACCTGGATAAAAATTTATCCGCTGTTCGAGCCGGCTTATGAAATTGAAATATGGGGAGGAGAGGGCGGACACGGCGGCGCAGATCCGATTATGCTCGAGGATATTTTTAAACCTGAGCATACATTGGATAAATATATGCGCAAAGCCGATCATCGGGCCGGGGCATACTCCATCCTTTGCGGCATTGCAGCCAATATCTCGATGAGAACAGGGAAATTGATACATATTGAAAATCTGGTTCATGATCTGGGAAAACCCGATTTTCCGCCAATGCCTTCGGCTGATGCGCCAATTGCGATGATAAAACCGCCTGTTAAGTCGTGGCTTCATAAATAAATTGTTATCAATAATCTTCAAATTTATGAGGTTGTAATGAAGACCAAATTATTCGTTTTCTTGTTATTGATTTTGATTTTTGTTGAATGCAGCAATCAACAAAAGATGAATGAAATAAAAGCAATGACATTCAATATCCGCTATGGCACCGCCAATGACAACACCAATTCATGGGAGCATCGCAAACTGATTCTTATCAATTGTCTGAAAAAATACAGACCAGATATTCTTGGTACCCAGGAATCTCTGTCTTTTCAAATTGATTCGATCAAGGCAGCATTTCCGCACTGGAAGGCTTTTGGGGTGGGAAGATATCACAATGTGCCAGAGCCTGATCGTCCCCACGAGAGCATGAGCGGTGAGTCTTGTACCATCCTGTATGATTCAACTAAGTTCGAAATCATTGAACAAGGAACTTACTGGCACAGCGAAACGCCGGATGTCCCGGCAAGTATCACCTGGGGCAATACCCTGCCCCGAATTACCACCTGGGGAATATTTCAGATTAAACGAAATGGGAAACAGTTTGTCTTGATGAATACGCATTTTCATTGGGATGAGCCTTACGTGAGCAACACCACAAATCTGATCATGCGAAAGTGGCGTGAGATTGCCAATGGGAGACCGACAATCTTAATGGGTGATTTCAATCTTGATCCGACTTCACCAACCCACGAGCTGTTTTGTGGAAAAATAGGAGAGGCTGATGTTCGCGGCAATTTTATCGATTGCTGGCAAATGCTTCAAAAGCCGGAACAGGATGCTGGAACTGGACACGGTTTTACCGGGACAAAATCTCAGGCAAGAATTGATTGGATTTTGGTGACACCTGAATTCAAAGTGAAAGACATCCACATTATTTATGATAATGAAAATGGTCGCTATCCCAGTGACCACTATCCTGTTTTAGCAAGGCTTCAGTGCCCGATTGTAAATAATAAGTAAACTAATTTGGTAGAAAATTATAAGACATCCAGGGAGTAAGCGATGGGAAAAAAATCCAGGCATTTTATCATGGCAGTACTTGTTCTATTTTCTTTAATGCTCATTCAGTGCAGTACCAAAATTAAAAAGACAATAGATTACGTGGATCCCTTCATTTGTACGCTCGGCGATCATGGGCAACTCCATCCCGGCGCGATGGTGCCATTCGGCATGGTGAAGCTGGGTCCCGACACCCATCCCAGCAGCACCACTGGCAACGGGGATTGGGCCCACTCCGGTTACAATTATGCCGATGAGCAAATTCGGGGCTTCAGTCACTTGCGCATTCAGAGCTCCGGGGGAACGGCTGTATTTGACCGCGGCTGGTACCTTGCAGTAATGCCAATGATTGGAGTTCCGGAAATCACACCTGAAAAATATGCCACTGCCATCGATAAGCAAAGCGAACACGCTTCGCCCGGTTTTTACCAGGTTTACCTCAGTGATCATAAAATTCATGCAGCATTGACTGTTGACGAACATGTGGGATTTCATAGATATACTTTTCCGCAATCGCAGGATGCCCATATCCTGCTGGATATGGGGAGCGATGCTCGCCTTCGTGAATCTTCCGTTCAAATTCTCAACCCAGAGGAAGTCGTTGGTTTTCTGAGCGGCCAGGGACATTATTATTTCTGTGCCAAATTTAGCAAGCATTTCAAATCATTTTCCACCTGGGAAAACGAAATTTTCCCGGATCACAAAGAAATTAAAGGAAAAAGAGTTGGCGCGATTCTCGATTTTCAAACCGATCAAGACGAAATCATTTATCTCAAGATAGGTATTTCAACAATAAGCATTGATCAGGCGCGTAAAAATCTTGATGCCGAGGTGCCCGGCTGGGATTTTGATGCTACGGTTCAGCGTGCCCGAAATGCCTGGGAAAATGTGCTGGATAAGATTGTAGTGGAAGGCAATGAAGAATATAAAAAGATTTTTTATACGGCTCTCTATCATTCCTTCGTGCAGCCTTCGACGACTACTGATGTAAATGGCAGGTATTCTGGATATGATAAAAAAATCCATTCCGCCGACGGCTACACCCATTACGATGACTACGCCTTTTGGGATGATTATCGGACCAAATTCCCGTTATTTAGTTTGACAGCGCCGAAAGCAATGCACGACGTTGTGCGATCTATCATGGATATTTATGAGCAGAGCAGCGATTATTGGTTCTATGGCGACAGCACGCATCGGCCTCATACGCCGGGTTTTTTTGCGGTCGGTCCCGATGGCTATCTGCCTTTTCTGAATTGCCGGAATGAACATATGGTAACGGTTGTTCTCGATGCGTATGCCAAGGGGATTGTCAAGTCAGATCTGGAAATTACTTACAAAGGCGCTCGAAAAGAAATAATGGTACAGATGCCGGACAAATATGAACGGATCGGTTATATCCCGGCGCGACCCGATCAGACCTGTGAGTATGCTTACGATAATTGGTGCCTGGCCCAACTGGCAAACTCCCTGGGCAAAATAGCCGACTATCAAAAATTCATGCATCGGGCAACTTTTTATAAAGCCATGTGGGATAGCACCCTGGGATTTTTTCGGGCGCGAACCACAGAAGGCGAATGGCTCGATTTCCCAGAAAGCCCGGATATCAATCGCGAGAAATATACTTATGAAGGCACTCCCTGGCAATGGCGCTGGTACGTCCCCCATGATGTTCAGGGATTGATCGAATTGATTGGCGGTCGCGAAAAGTTTGTCGCCGATCTCGATTATTTTTTTACAAACGATCTATATCAAGCTGGAAATCAACCGGACATTCACGCGCCATATCTTTTTGTCTATGCCGGCACTCCCTGGTTGACTCAAAAATGGGTGCGGAAAATTTTGACAGAGCCGATGACCCAGCGCTACGGTGCACACAAATTTTTTGAGCAGCCGATCCATGATCGGATTTACAAAGCAACGCCTGATGGGTATCTAAGAGAGATGGATGATGATTATGGCTGCATGGCAGCCTGGTATGTGCTGAGCGCCATGGGGCTATTTCAGGTCTGCCCGGGCCAGCCTATCTATCAGTTGACAGCGCCGATATTTGATCGGGTAACATTGAAACTGGATAATGAATTCTATCCGGGTAGCGAATTTGTTATTGAGGCAAAAAATTTGTCGCCCGAAAATATCTACATTCAATCCGCTGCTCTCTTCAATAAGAAAAATAAAAAGGGAAAAGCCTATGAAAAACCATGGATTTCCCATGAGGAAATTGTAGCCGGTGGAAGGCTCGTGTTTGAAATGGGATCTACTCCCAATAAAGCATGGGGAAGTGGCGCAGCCGACGCTCCTCCTTCAATGAGTAATTTAAATAAATAAATGAGAAAGTGGCATGAGACTATTTGCATTTTTGAAAAAAGCTCCGGCTATCCCTCGCTTGCCCGATGATCAGATTGCCGGCGCGTTCAAAGCCTATCGCACACAGGTTTTTGTAGCTGTCTATTTAGGGTATGCTTTTTTCTACCTGATTCGAAAAAATATCTCCATCGCCCTCCCAAGTCTCATGGCCCAGTTGGACTTGAGCAAAACAAAAATGGGAATGATTCTTTCTTTGTTCAGCGCCACTTATGCCGTCGCCAAATTATTCAACGGACCGCTTTGTGATCGTGCCAATCCACGCTATTTCATGGCTGTCGGATTGGGTGGTGCCGCGCTGGCTAATCTGCTCTTCGGTTTTTCCTCTTCGCTGTGGTTTTTCGCACTTTTCTGGATTTTAAATGGCTATTTTCAATCGATTGGCAGTCCGATCGGTCCCAAAACCATTGCGAATTGGTTCAGCTCCAAAGAGCGGGGCCGCTTTTATGGCTTCTGGAATACCTGTCATAATTTAGGCTCGTTTTCCATTCTTTTGGTCGGCGGCTTTATTGTCGAGAAACTGGGCTGGCGCTATGGTTTCTATATTCCAGGGATGCTTTGTGTCCTGGGTGCTTTGTTCGTTGCCTGGAAAATGCTGGACCGTCCGGAGACAGTTGGCTTGCCTTCCATTCAAGAATATCATGGCGACGTGCCCAAAAATGCCGTGCAGGACACTGAAGAAACAGCATTCGAAATTTTCAAAAAATATGTTTTAAAAAATCCCGGAATATGGCTATTAAGCATTTCCTGTATGCTGATCTACATGGTCCGTTATGGACTGGGAGACTGGGGTGTCACCTACCTGAGCGAGGTGAAATCGTCCTCGCTAGGTTGGGCAAGTTTAAAGTCGAGTTTTTTGGAATTGATGGGAATTCCCGGAACCATAATTGCCGGTTTCATTGCTGATAAATATTTCCGCCGCCGTAACCTGATGGTCGCCATTCTGTATTTAATAGGCATGAGCGCCACTATTTTAATGATTTTTTATATTCCCAAAGGATACGGTGTGCTGGATGGGATCGCTTTTGGATTGTCTGGATTTTTTATTTATGGCGCTCAAATGGTCAGTACAGGGTTGGGTCCGCTTGAGATGGTGCCCCGACGAGCGGTCGCTTCTGCCGTCGGATTGACGGGTGCCATGAGTTATCTGGGTGCAGTGATTACGTCCACTTTTAGTGGCTGGCTTACAGATCGGCTGGGTTGGCAGATCACATTTATATTTTGGACAGCTTGCGCACTGCTTGCTATAATTTTTTTAGTGCCATTAATCAGGGGCAAATCCAGTCTCGAAGAGGTTTCGCGAGAAAGTTAGATGTGATAATATAAAGGGAACACGATGGATATAGCTCATCGTTCAATTAGCACGATATTTTTTGATGTCGGTGGCGTCCTTTCAGTGGATTTTATTGACAAGAAAATCATGGATCTGGCGGATAAATATAACCAGGATTATAATCTGCTATTGCAATCGAAAAATAAGTATCGCCCGCTGGCCGATTTGGGACAGATCAGTGAAAAGGAATTTTGGACGCGGGTGCTCGACGATGTCAAAATAAGCGCGACTGAAGATGATTGGGACGTCGCCACATACTTAGAAGAAATTGATGGCGTTTTTGATATTGTTAGAAAATTAAAGCAGAATGGGTACCAGGTCGCAGTACTGTCCAACGATTCCGTCCAGCTCGGAGCAGCGCGACGAAAAAAATTCAACTATGATGCGCTATTTAACGATGTAATTATTTCCTCGTACCTGGGTGTTGTGAAGCCAGATCCAGAGATTTATGAAATTGCTTTAAAGCGATTACATGTTTCCCCGGGTCAGAGTATTTTCATCGATGATCGAATAATCAATCTCGAAGGAGCAGAGCGGGTTGGAATTCATTCGATATTATTTAAAAATGCAGTGCAATTGAAAAAAGATTTAATAAATCTGGGATTAAATTTAACCTAATTTCTACAAAGGAGATTCTTATGAAACTTTCGTTTTGTCTGGAAATGCTTTATACAGAATTATCTTTCGTCGATCGATTGGTCGCTGCTAAAAAAGATGGGATCAATCTCATAGAGTTTTGGGACTGGCGCAACAAAGATTTGGAGGAGCCACGGGAACAGATGATGCGGCTCAATATGAAGGTTAGCAACATCAGTGGTAACCGTAATTTTGGAATGATCGATCCCAAGGAGCGGACTTCATTTCTCAGGGAAGTCAGGGAAACCGGGGCAGTGGCACAGAGCCTTGGCTGTCGCACCCTCATGCTGCTCGTGCAGAGCCTGGAAAGCGATGGCGGAGGCAGACTTCCTTCAATCAAACTCTCCGACCACGAGATAGAACAGAATATCATCGCCTGTGGCAAGGAGGTGGGAAAAATTGCCGACGAATTAAATCTGAATATTGTAATTGAACCGCTCAATATACAATTGGATCATCCCCGCTATGTGCTTCATTCGTCGAGTCAGGCGTTCAAGATCATCAAAGCGATCGATCATCCTCACGTCAAATTGCTGTACGATATTTATCACATGGCCATGCAGGATGAAAATATTCTGGACGATATCGAAAAAAATATTGACTTTATTGGATATTTTCATGTGGCAGATAAACCCGGTCGAATGGAACCCGGCACTGGTGAAATCGATTACGCCAGTGTGTTCGATTTATTAAAAAGACTAAATTACCAGGGGACCGTCGGATTTGAGCTAATGCCCTCTCAAGGAAATTCTCAGCGAGCCGTAAGAAAGATTATGGAATCATTTTCATAAGCATTGATGGGAAATGGCAAATGAACATTACCCGTGTGATGTTAGAGAGATAAGAAGCTAATCGTCACGAAAGAATGCTATGGCGTTTCTGCTTCGGCAAAGTCTCAAGTAAAATGAGCCTGATGCACTTCATTGGGCTGCAAATTTAAAATTAAGGAGATCAATAATGCAAAAATGGGAATATCTGAAAATCTATATTCATGCTGATTGGAACGATGATAAAATAATTATCTGCAGCATAAACGGCAAAGATATGCCATATAAAGATAAAACGACCCATGAACTCTTGAATGAATTCGGCAGGGATGGTTGGGAATTAGCTGGGTATGCGAATTCTAGCAACAACCATATTATGATAATGAAGCGGCTACAAAAGTGAACGCTGAATAATGTTAATAGAGATTGTTTTCTTTGAATGCGTCATATTAAACGGATATAGGGTGTTGCCTTCGGATTTCTTGGCGAAGCAGCCTATTCTTATTAAGTCAATCTTTATTATGCTTGTGATTGATGCCGAACTGTTTAAGCTATTTTTGCGTTTTAGCTTTTGAGATTTGCATATTTTCCAATTTGGCTTCTTGCCATTTTAGGGATGATGCCATCTATTCGATGATAAGCTGCTTGTTATTTCATACAAAACGCGTTTAAGCCTACCGATGCTGCCGTTAAAAAAAGAGAGCTGCAAAAAATATATTGACTTTTTAATTTTATTTTGTTATTTAAGGCTACCTAGTGAAACCTCATTGAGGCGTGTCACTCCGATCCGCCTAATGGACTGAGAGGAATCTACATGTTTTTAGATGAGTTGGTTTAATATCTTATATTTTTTATAATTCAAATATTGCGTTCTGTACTTTTGAAGGATATGAATAATGAAGAGAGAAAATATTTTATTTAAATCGAGTAAATTTGGTTTCTATGTTTTATTATTTTTAAGCGCTGCGACTCTTTATTCTCAAACAGCCATTGGGATCGCTCCGGGAGAATCTGCTCAAATTATAAGAGAACACATGATTTCCATTCTACCAATTACCCATGTATCCATCGATATTCTTGGCGAGGATTCATTATATGTCGCAGGAACTGTGGATAGCTTTATCATTACAGAAGGTTCCTTGAAAATAAAAACCTATTATACACTTTATGTGGTGCCGACGGCACCGATTAAAGAATTATCGATTCGGGTTCTGCTTGGTTATCATGCGCGAGATGTTCTTACCCAAAATGTACATGAAGACTTTTTAATAGACACTGGTGTTCAGCCCAGCATTATTGCCAATTTTACGGCTGACCCACTAGAAGGCCCAGTTCCCCTGACAGTAAGCTTTCAAAATAAATCTACCGGCGATATAATCGGGTATTATTGGGACTTTGGGGACGAAACGACAAGCTCTGACCAAAATCCCCAGCATATCTATCTCAAGCCCGGCACATATTCCGTATCATTAATTGTATTT
>JAEAME010000596.1_pt1 | contig 34643 bp, 26 predicted proteins | sample 8958731 | NCBI WGS metagenome assembly JAEAME01 (sample SAMN16933194, study PRJNA681113) | bioreactor sludge metagenome | isolation source: anerobic bioreactor sludge (Control) | place: India:Bengaluru | collected 2018-10-24
GAAAATTTTGTCTATATTTAAGATAAAAAATTTTTCTGTTTGAAACAAGAACATTTTCTTTAAAAAATGGAGATGATCTTGCCCGCCATAAAAGTTTTTGTCAGCTCCACCATTTACGATATGAAAGCCGAGCGCGACGCAGCCGAGAATGCCATTCGTAATCTCAAAATGGAGCCGATCATGTCGGAGCGTACCATGGGCGCGTATCCGGCTTCCAGCAAAGCGATGCTGATGAAGAAGATCAAAAGCAGCGAGATTTACGTGCTGGTGCTGGGACGCCGGTTCGGCTTTGAATTTGAAGACGGCACTTCGGTTACTAAATTTGAATATCAGACCGCGCTGGAAAGCAATCGCCTCATCTTCGTCTATAATATGAAAGGCGACAAAGAGCCGCAGCAAGCTGAGTTTGCCCGCGAGGTGGGCGATTTTAAAAAAGGCCGATTCTGGTATGAACCCAAAGACGCCAAAGATTTTAGCCGGCAACTGAAAAAGGATTTGCAAGGCTATCTCAGTGAATTTTTTATTGAACACCACGGCAAAGAGCGGCAGCCATTGTGCGATCTGCCCGTTCCCCTGCGTTTCATTGGCAGAAAAGATGAGCTGAATGAACTGGAAGCCCTGGTGCTCTCCGAATCCATCGTCACCGTAACGGGACTGGGCGGCATCGGCAAGACCGCACTGGCGTGTAAAGTTGCCCAGCGACTGCAAAAAGACGTCCGTTTTAGCGATGGCATCCTCACCGTCGATTGTGGTGCAGCTAACTCAAGCGCAGCCGTGCTGGGAACGCTCATCGCCCGGCTGGGGCTACAAAACCAGAATATCAGCAACATCGACAGCCTGATCCCCTTTCTGCAGGGGAAAAAATTGTTGCTGCTGTTCGATAATGCCGAAACCGTGCTGCATCATGACCGGCTGGCGTTTCAAACCATGACCGAGACCTTGCGCGCCAAAACCGATCTGCCATTGCTGCTCACCACCAGCCGTGAGGCGCTCTCAGTTCCAGGGGAAAAGCTTTACGATCTGGACCACATGTCTGACGCGGATGCCGAAGCCCTGTTCCGCGCCATCGCGCAGGATAAGGGTTATGCCATCTCCGTAAAAGAAGAACCTCATTTAAAATATCTGCTGGAGCAATTTGAAGGCTATCCCCTCGCCATTTGCCTGTGCGCCGAACTGTTGCCCGATTATACGCTGGCAGAGCTGCGCCAGGAATGGAATCAGCGCCGGACCGATCTGCTGCGCGATCCCTTGCGCCGGGATGACGAGTTGGACCGCACCCGCAGCGTGAACCTCTCACTCACCCTGTCCTACGATACCCTGACCGAGCCAGCGCGGGAGCTATTTGCCGTGCTTTCCTTATTTCCGGCTGGCGCTGATGCTGAAGCCGTGGCTGCTATTTACGGCGATTCATGGCGCCAACCAGCATTTTTGCTGACCCGCAAACATTTGGCTTTGCGAGTTAGTGAGCAATTTAAACTCCTGCGCCCGGTGCGAGCCTATGCGGCTGCCCGATTGAACGAACGATCCCCGGCTAACGACTGGACCGAAGCGTTTATCCGCTATCACGAAGATAAAGCCGAAGCGTGGCATGAGGATATTATGGCGGATCGGGGTAAAGACTCATTGCGTCGTTTCTCTCAGCAATATCCCAATTTTCATGCTGCGGCAGATTTGCTTTATTCCCGAACCGACGCTCAATCTGGCGAGCGACTGTGGCAGATGGTAGATCATTGCAATTATCTTTATAGCTGGAATGGCTTGTGCACCGTGGGAATCGAGTATCTGCATAAAGGACTGGCTGTGGCGCAGCGCATCGATTCTAAAATAGGCGAAGCCAATTGTCTAAAGAGTTTGGGGGATTTGAGTTTTCGGATGAGTGACAATGCGGCGGCGCGGGGCTATTGGGAGCAGGCGTTGCCGTTGTATAGTTTAGGGGATTTGAGTTTTCTGATGAGTGACAATGCGGCGGCGCGGGGCTATTGGGAGCAGGCGTTGCCGTTGTATCGCGGCCTGGGGGCTCAGTTGGGCGAAGCCAATTGTCTTTCGAGTTTAGGGGATTTGAGTTTTCTGATGAGTGACAATGCGGCGGCGCGGGGCTATTACCAGCAAGCGCTGTCTTTATACCAGGCAATCGGCGATCGATTCAGCATAGCCGGCGCCCAGGCAAGTCTGGCGCGGCTGCTATTTTCAGAAAAGAAAATCGAGGAGGGCGAAAAGCTGTTCGGGCAAGCCATCGCTTATCTGGAATCATTGCCCCATTTTTTCAATGCGGCGATAATTTTAGAGTGGCAGGCGCTGGGCTATCCGGCTAAAAAATACCAGGCCCAGCAGCGCGCCTGTCTGAAAAAAGCGATAGATTATTTCGAGCGGGCGGGAAGCAAAGCTTCAGTCCAGCGCTGTCGTCAGGAGCTGGCGGGGATTTAAAAACAGCGAACCTGAAGATGTAAAGCAGGCGATTTTTGGAGTAAATTGACTGCGTCAATTTATGCTTTGACGCAGTCAAAGCACTCCAAATTCAATTTCTATAAAAATTGAAATCTGACTCAGTATAATTATCTATCATTTGCAAAAAAATTCGGAGGAAACCATGAGCTGGACGTTACCGACACCAGGTTGGCTTTACTACATCTTTCTCGTCATCGCCATCGTGGCGATCGCTTCTATTTTATTGAAAAAAGGCTCGCGAAATAAGAAAATCATCTCGGCGATTTTTACTGTTGCGGTTTTAGCCATCGTTGCCTATTTCATCAATAAGCCGACCAAAATTTCTGTCACTCAAACGGAGATCGCTATCAACAATCGCCATATCGCTTACGATCAAATTGCAGAAGTGGCAATAATGAAAGCCGGGCAGGAAGGTTCGTATCAGCCCACCATGCGGGTCGGCGGCACGGCCGTGGGCAAGCTTCGCACCGGACATTACAAACTCAAAAATGGCAAACGAGCGTATCTGGCGGTCTGGCTGGAGGATCGGCTGCTGCGCATCGTGGCACAGGATAGCAGCATCTATCTCGTCGCGCCCAAAGAATTCGATGGCTTCCTGACAGAACTTCAAAAACACATTACCGTGACGCCAGATACCATCGGAGGGATAAAGCCATGATCGAATTGCTGGGCGTGAGCAAATCCTTTAATCAGGGCAAGGTTCAAGCTGTGAAAAATCTGACGCTCACAGTGGAGCCGGGCAAAGTGTTCGGTTTTCTGGGACCCAACGGCGCTGGCAAAACCACGACGATCAAAATGATCGTGGGTTTGCTCCATCCTGATAAAGGCGAGATTCGCGTCTGTGGAACTGACCGATTGAAAGATCCAGTGGCAGCAAAAAAACGAATCGGCTTTGTGCCGGATGAGCCGCTGCTTTATAATCGCATGTCTGGATCAGCCTATCTGCGGTTCATCGACGATGTGTTTCAGATGCCAGTCGAGCAGCGAGAAAGAGTCATTCCGCCACTGTTGAAGCAATTTGAACTGGAAAATGCCATTGGCTCTGCCGTGGCTTCTTATTCCCATGGGATGAGACAAAAGCTGGCGGTCATCGCCGCGCTGATTCATGAGCCGGATGTGCTGATTATGGACGAGCCGATCTCCGGACTGGATCCCCGGTCTGCATTCCAATTGAAGGAACTGATGCGGGATTATTGCCAGCGGGGTAAAACGGTATTTTTTTCCACCCATATCATGGAAGTGGCAGAGCGAATCTGCGATGTGGTGGGAATCATTCACCAGGGCAAACTGGCTGCCTGTGCGCCTTTCGTCGATCTGAAAAAACAAATGGGCGAGCAGGAAGCGACACTGGAACAGATATTTTTGGAGCTGACCCATGAGGAACAGATTTTTAGCGGTGATTCTGACGACCGTCCGTAGCTCCACCTGGCTATCGCGGGCGGGCTTGAAAGAGATGAAAGATAAAGATCAATTGTGGATGCTGCCGCTGGCCGGCGCTGGCATTGCCGCGCTGGTCGGATTCATGATTTATATGCTGGCGCAGATTTATCAGAATATCTTAAAAGCAGGCGTGATGACTGGCAATCCCGAAGTCCTGTTCCTCTACGCCGTAATTTTGACCTGGTTGATGCTGTTTTTTCTGGGCATCGCTGTTGTCATGTCAGTGCTATATTTTTCATCGGATCTGCCGGCGTTGATTCCGCTGCCCATTCCGGAACGGGAAGTGATCGGCGCCAAATTCATCATGTTGTTGCTTTACAGCTATCCCCTGTGCGCTCTGATTTTTTTGCCAGCCATGTACATCTTTCAGCAGGAAATTGGCTTTTCAATTTATGGGATCATCTCCTGTCTGATCAATTTTATTTTATTGCCCGTGGTGCCAACGGCGCTGGCGGTATTGTTCGTGTTTCTGCTCAATCGGATTATCAGGCTATCCCGCTATCGAACCTTGTTGGAAGTGCTGGGCATGATGCTGCTGTTGAGCGTCCTCGTTGTCGGTCAGCTCATGGCTCCAAAACTTTTGCTCAAAGGCGATCCGCAAGCCATGGCGCAAACGCTGTTGCGACCGGGTGGACTGTTCGATTTCATGGGCAAACTCCTGCCGCCAGCCAAATGGATTGCCATCAGCATTGCTGGCAAATCCAGCACTAAATTCTATCTATTGGTAAATTTAATTTTCACTGGATTGGTTGCGGCGACCATGATCATGGTGGGTCAGCGAATTTTCTATCGCGGTTATGTTTCTCAATCAGAAACGACGACAGTCCGTCGCGTTGCTCCATTCGAACATGAATTATCAGGAATGCTAAAAACTCGCTCACCGATTTGCGTGCTGATCACAAGAGATTGGGCGATCCTGCGCTCCAACTCAACCTTTCTGTTTCAAGCTTTTGGCGAGGTGATGGTGCTGCCGCTGCTGTTGATCGTCTATTCCCTGGCAGGAATGCGTCTGTCGGAATTCGTTCCAGCTTCGCTTCTGCACAGCGATTTTTGGAGTTTGGGCTGCGGCGCTGTGGCGATTGTCATTTATTCGCTCTCTTCGATGTACTGTTCCAGCATTTCCCGGGAAGGGGCGCTGTTCTCTCTATCGCTGGTTTTGCCCCTGAACGGTCGCACCCAAGCTATTGCCAAGTTGCTATTTGGCTTTCTGTTTTCGCTGTTGACTTTTTTGCTGAATTTGATCCTTATGATTTCTATTTTTAATATGAAAGTGAGTTCACTTTTTTATGTGATCCCGATGGGACTGACGGCTCTGGTTTATTTCGGAAGTGTCGGTCTGCTGATCGATCTTCATCGTCCGTTACTCACCTGGAGCCATCCCCAGCAGGCGATGAAATCGAATATGAACGTGCTCATCGCGCTGGGGATTAATGGGCTCAGCGTGGCTGGAGCGATTTTTCTCGCCATTCAATTTTTAAAGTTCGGTCTGAAACCGTATCAGTCCGGCTTTTTAATCGCGGCTATTTTCGTCCTGCTGGATATCTTCGTGCTTTGGTATCTGTTTCGGCTGGCTGAAAAAAAATATAGCTTTCAATTCGAAATTTAGTTTCCATCAAAAAAGTCTTTGAACCATAAAGGCGCAGAGACGCACGCCTTGAAAAAATAAAAAAATGATCTCACCAAAATAACAACAGAATAAATCCAGCCTGATGATCAGCAAATTTTCAGAGATCCGCCGAGCTGATATCGGCAAAATCAGCTGTTGCAGAACCTGCCAGAAACGTTGTTCAAAAATTGACCGCGTCAATGAATGTCAAAGTTAGTCATCTAAGACGGACGAATCCAATTGCTATCACGCAATTTGTAGCTCTATTGCTAATGAATCCGAACTATTTTTTTAATTTGATTGGTCAATTATAAACTTTCTGAATGATTTCCGAACAGTTGCTCGATTAAGCATCAATTAGCTGCCAAAAAATATTCCAGATTATTTTTACCAACCTGGTCTTCATTATATTGTTTCAAATCAGTTTCTAATGAAGTTAAACATGGTTGTTTAAATGGGAAGGTGATTTCCCGAAAGGCCGGCGCGCAAGGAAGTTCTTTGTTTTGTTAGAGCTTCAGCCAGAAAGATTTAAGCGCATAGTAAATCTAAAAAGCGTGCCCTAAAAAAGGTCTTAAATATGAGCCTGAAATTGCCCGACTTATCCAATGAACGTTGCTCCCTCTAAATGAGTTAGAGATTGACGGCATAAAAATTGCATGTAGTTCTTTCGCGGCAGCAAGGGGGTAGATTTAATTGCTGACTTAAAAATTGTTTCCGAGGCTTTGACCTTCATTAACAGAGATATTCGGGGACAAGGGACGTGCGCCGCGTTTGATTTATTAAAATTCAGGGGTTTTGCGGTCCGGGTATGGTTTTAGACCGACGCCACGGAGCTTTTAATCCGAGCCAACCAGCTTTTCTATCGTGATTTGAAAATAGGTCATTTGTAATTACTGCTGAATCGTTTATTTTGAAAGACGCGACAAAGCAAATTTCTATTCCAAAAGTGTAATTACATACAGGATCTGATCTTTGATTCAAATGAAAAAGAACTTGATTTTTTATAATTCGTTCTTTAATTTGACAAAGACATTTTTAAGAATCTAAAAAGATAGAAAGATTCTTTTCGTTTTGCTCTTTTTAAAAACATTTCAACTTAGACATCTTGGGTATAGCAACAGCAGGTGGGACCATGAACTGGCAACGGGCACTTCGACAACATGCGGTAAACATTTCAGTATTTTTGGCTGCAATTTTTTTCCATCAATCTCCTTTATTTTCAAATCCTACTGAAAATGGGAAAATTTCGGGTCATATTTATAACGCATCGCATCAGCCCTTGGCACATGTTGAAGTTCGAGCAATTGCATTTAGCGAGCCATATTTCGATCGCCTGACTTATTCTGCATCGGATGGAAGCTATGAAATTGATCAGTTACCAGTTGGTCAATACTATGTGCGCATTCAGAATAAGCTGGGCTATTTGAATGTCTATTACGAAAACAGCATAAATAAGTCAGATGCCAAACTCATCAAGATTTATAACAATCAACAGGTAACTGGCGTCGATTTCTATCTGGAGCGAGGCGGATTTATCACCGGACATATTTTCGATTCAGCGGGAAATCCAATAACCAAGAACTGCGCCATTGGTTTTTTCGATGCGAATAATTTTGATCAGCATGGATTTATCAATGGCAATCCGGATGGCAGTTATATCAGTCCCGCGCTGCCCGCTAATCCTCATATTGTGAAAGCTTCTGCGCTCCCTTCTGGTTATATGATTACCTATTTTGATAAAGTCAGCACCCAGGATAGGGCACAGAAGATCCCTATCGTCGCATCTGATACGGTCAAAAATATCGATTTTTATCTTCAAAAAGGGGGCGCCATCTCCGGGTTTGTTGTGGGAGAAACTGCTGACCGAGCTCCGGTTCCCAATGCCTGGATTATCGTCACTGACTGGGAAACCAGGGAGTGGAGCTCTGAATGTCATACAGACGCGTCGGGTTACTATTGTGCTGCTGGCTTAAGACCGGGAGCCTATCGGGTGTATGTTTATGGTGTGGATCCATTGCAATATCACAACGAGTATTATCAAAATTCACCGCATCAGGAAGATGCCACAAAGGTCGTGGTGACAGATAACGATACGACGAATAATATCAATTTTAGCCTGAAGTCAGTGAAACGGCTGGCGCTGTCTAATGATTTCATTGAATTCTCGGTCAGCGATCGCTATCCCGGCACCAGTTTAACATTGGGAATTACTGGCGGATTACCAGAAACTCCCCATGATAATAACAAACCAATTTTATTTGGACATCCCTTTCCTTACACCTCGTTTTCTACGATCTGGATTGATGGCAAAGAGCTGCTGTTCGGATCAATTGATGGGGTATTGCTCGAAGATCCTTCTATCTCTGGCGATCGCCGGAGTATCGAACGGAGTTGGGGCTATAAAAAAATCGAAGTCAAACAAAAAATCACCCTGGTGACAAGTGAATGGTCGGAGACAAAATATGAAGATACCGCCCAGCTTCAATATATTATCACCAACAATGACAATATCGCTCATGAAATCGGCGTGAGAATTTTATTCGATACGATGCTCGGTAAAGATGACGATGCACTGATTAGAACCTCAAACTATCCGTACACCGGGTATGAACAAGATTTTTATGCTCCCCATATTCCGACCTGGTGGACCGCTATTGAAGGTGAAAAGAGAAAAACCATTTTTTCGGTTCAGGGAACCATAAAGGATTACGGTGCAACACTGCCAGATCGATTTACGATTGCCAATTGGAGCAACATTTTTAAAACCAAATGGAATTATGATACTGATGGCAAATTAGCAGTTATCAAAGATAGCGGCGTCGCTTTATGGTGGAATCCAATTTCTATCAAACCTGGCAATGTGAGAATTGTCTGCACCTATGTGGGATTAGGCGAGATGTATCCGGATAAAGAGCCGCCATATACAATGAATCATGTTCCGAAAAAAGATTCGGTTGAGGTACCGCTGAACACTAATATTCAACTGGATGTTCTGGATGATTACATGGGAGTCGATGTTTCGACTGTCGTTATGAAGGTGAACGACACAATTGTCCAACCGCAGATTTCTGGAACATTGGAGCATCTCACGCTTTTTTATGATCCGCCGGATGATTTTCGTTACAATGATACCGTGAGTGTAATGGTCGAGGCAGCTGATCTGGCAATCAATCCGAACATCATGAAGCCGGATTCATACCAATTCTATATCTCAAAGGATATAACCGCGCCAATGGTTCAAAATCTTTATCCCCAACCAAAGGCTACTAATATTGCATCGGATACCTGTCTATCGTTCTTTTTAAAAGATGCGCAGTCAGGTGTGAATAAAAATTCGATTCAGATTTTTGTTAATGACGATCAAATTACTCCACAAATAAATGGGAATCTAAAAGAGGTCTTTGTCCGCTATCCATTTCAACCGCCTTTTGGAGAAATGGATTCGGTCTCGATTCGGATCATCGCTGCTGATTTGGTAATGTCAGCTAATACTCTGGATAGCACGTTTTACTTTTTCACAGCCAGAGATTCCATTGCTCCATGGGTGAAATCTTACTTTCCCCCGGATAAGGCGACTGAAGTTGATCGGGATACTGCAATCGTTATAGAGCTTGTCGATGATTTCGCTGGAGTAGATTTTAAATCTATTCATCTTTCAGTAAATGATAGTCCCGTGACCGCTCAGATAACCGGGGATTCCAGCGACTACCTGATCGATTATCGTCCAGATGGTGGATTTCATTATAATGAACATTTATATGTAAAATTGACGGCACAAGATCTGGCTAAGTCACCCAATCCTATGGATGAATTTAAATTTTCATTTAATACTGAAGTTGATACAACTCCGCCTTTGATTGAGCTAATTGCGCCAGTACCCGGCGATACCAATGTAAATCCAACGCCATTAATTAACGCAGTCATAAAAGATCAAATAGCTGGCGTTGATTCGGCTTCGGTTAGGATGTGGATCAATGGCAAGCCAATTACACGGTCTATCATTGGAGAAGATAAAAGTTATTCAGTCAGCTATCAATGTGAAAGCCCATTCGATTATCTCGAATGGATTACCGTGGCTGTTTTTGTGCAGGACAAAAGCGATCCCCCTAATGCTGCAGATACCAGCTTTTTTCAATTCCGGATTATGAGGGAAAAAGATCTATCACCGCCTTTTGTCGAGCAATATCAGCCTTTAAAGGGAGAAAGTGATGTTGACCCGGATTGTTCAATTTCATTCCATGTTAAAGATGTTTTGAGTGGAGTGGATAGCAGCTCGATTCGGTTAAAAGTGAATGGCGAGATTGTCAGCCGAATCATAACTGGAAATGTACATGACTATCAGGTGATACATAAACCGATTCGTCCGTTTGCGTATGGACAACAAGTTCTGTTAGAAGTTGATGCACAGGATCTGGCAAAGGATGCTCCCAATGTTATGCCAACCGATAGCTGTAAATTTACGGTCAAATTTGACACCGAGCCGCCAACCGTTGTCTGGATAAAACCGGGACAGCCAAATAGTCATATCCAACTTGATTCAGAATTTATGGTCGAGGTTCGCGATTCCCAAACTGGGGTCGATTTGAACTCGTTGACTTTCAAGTTTCAAGGGCAAGCAGTTCAACCTCAGATAGGTGGAGATCAAAAAAGCTATAAAATTCAGTATATTCCAATGGATCAATTGCTATATAATCAGCGAATCGATATAATTATCACGGGAAGCGATTTGGCAATCCCGGCTAATTGGATTCAGGATAGTCTATTTAATTTTTATACCATAGAAGACCATGAGCCTCCATACGTAACTCAAAGAATTCCTGACCGGGACAATGTTGGCATTTCTTTTACGCCAGAGATCACAATCCAAATTCGGGACGATATTGCTGGCATCGATCGGGATTCCATCAAGATGACGGTAGCAGGCGAAACAATTTTGCCTGATATATCGGGTTCGCCAATAGAGTTTAAGCTCACTTATATCGACCCAGAAGGATTTCGACCCGGACAGCAGATTGAAGTCACGGTGGAAGCGGCAGATCTATCAAATCCGCCTAATCGAATGAACACGGAGCAATATCACTTTTTCATCCAGGAAGTCTATCCCGATCTGGTTGTAGAATCATTTGAATTAAGCAGTACTAAAATATTAGTTCATAAGCCGATTCAGTTGGATGCAATAATAGGACTGACAACTGCTCCAATTTTTGATCCGCTTCAGCTAAAAGTCTGGGATAATGAAAAGGTACTCCTGGACACCCTGTTCCAATCACTCGATGTAAACGGCAGTATTGACCTATCTCGTTTCTTTATGTTTCATCGCAAAGGAAACCATCAGATCAAACTCTCTGTTGATCCAGAGAACCGTATCACAGAATCGAATGAAGCGAATAATACAGCGATAAAAGTGATAGAAATAATGGAAGGAGAACTGGTGGTTCGTTCCAATCCATTCACACCCAATGATGACGGGATCAACGATGAGGTTACGTTTAATTTTGAAAAACTTGGCGTGGAAGATCCCCTGGTCAAGCTGTTTGATGTCTCGGGTCGCATGATTAACACGATTAAAAACAGAAGCGGTTACGAGCTAATTTGGGATGGGAGAGATCATTACGGGAATCCGGCTCAACCCGGGGTATATCTTTATTTGTTGGAAGATCATGATAAAACCATAGCCAATGGTTATGTGGTGCTGGCTCGCTAAATTGCAGGAGAAGCTGTAAAGCTGTTTGATAGCTAACAAGAAATTTAATCGAAAAAAGCATGGATTATTATTATGAATAAAAAATGCTCAAAGCCGATATTACATTATGCCATTATCGTCATATTGCAGTTATCTGTTTCAATGGCGGCATATAGTCAAAATTTAATTTCAGCCGATCCAGCTGATACTTTTGATCCAGAAACCATATTCATCAATCCCGGAGCAATTCCATTTCAGCATGGACAGGCGATGCTGGGGATGAAAGTCTATCAATTAGGTTTTTTGAAAAGCCAGGAACTGGGGCTTCGCACCAGTTATTTTAGCTTATCGCTGCCAGAAAATTTTGGGGGACTGCTCAATTTGGGTTTGACCGGGCAAAATTTTTCGGTGCCATTATATGATCAAACCAATTTTTCGCTGCTCATCGCAAACCGACTGTTCGAGCGACTATCGATTGGCATCAAATATAATTTGTTCAGTAAATCTTATCATCAAAAATATTTTGACCTGGTCAATCCTGATGATCCGGTTTTTGCCAAAGGAACGCTCAAATTAGCCCATAGCATTGGAGCCGGGATAATTTTATTTCCGTGGTCAACACTTTCGGTTGGCTTATCCTGTGATCACCTCAATCGTCCTGATGTTTCCCTGTTTCAGGACACTTACAGGCAGCCGTTGGTTGTTGATTTTGGATTGCGTTATTCCTGGCGATACTTCAGCAGCTCGATTTATTTCAATCAATTGCAGCAGCACTGGCAATTCAATTGGATGTTCGAGTCGCGACCTTCGGCATCGAGCACTTTTAAATTCGGTTTTGTCCAGCAGTCAGCCAAGCTCGGGGCGCAGTTTTACCTGCTGAATGGGCTATCGATCAATTATATGTTCGATTACCCGTTTTATGAAGTCAATCAAATGAGCAATGGAAGTCATCAAATCGGCTTGATTTATAACCTGGAGCATGGCGATCGACTGAAGGAATTGCAATTTACAAAATATAATGAGGGCAAAATACCGAATTTCAGTCTGGCGTCTCAATTTTATGTAGAAATGAGCAGTGATAAATTGGAGATCGTCACTCAAAAAATTGAACGAACCATTGCCGATGAAATCCCGCACGACGCCCTGAAACACCTCACGAAACTGGAATTGGCGTTGGATGATTCATCTTTTAGCCCGGAGCGATTTAATCAGCATGGCACCCTCAAAGATCAAAATTTGAATAGACTTTATGCTTCTGCAAAATATTCGACTACTTATGGCGAATATTTGAAACAGTTCACCCAGAGTTCCACTTCAGGTGCTCTTGATTTGATTGCTGATCCGAATTCCAAATCACGGGCAGCGGAATTACGGGATTCCCTGATTGCGAGGTCATCGCTGTTGCGTGAGCAAATTAAAATCAGACAATCTGAAAATAATCCAGTCACCAAACGGATCGAATTGCACACTTTGCCTCGATCTTCAGTGGAAGAAAAATTTATTTTAAATCCAGAATCGGTGATCTTTCATATTTCGTCATTCAAGATGAAGCGATATACTGGAGTTTGGAAGCTGATTATCACAGATTATGCTGGCCAGGAGATCAAAACATTTATCAGAAAGGGACAGGCGCCGGAGGAAATAAGCTGGGATTGGCGCGATAACAATGGTAATTTGATCAAGCCTGACATTTACTATTATAGTTTCCGATGGGAAGAGAAAAATGGTCACAGTTCCGGCTCTGATCCTCAGGCGTTTGCTGTTACCAAAATCTCTCGCACTTTGGAAATCGATGTCAGATCCAGACCGGATCATCAAAAGGATCAGGGCGCTACTGTTGAAATTAAATTAGCAAATTAAAAGCTTTTAAGGAGAAGTCTTATGCTGAATAAAAAAGTTATGCTTATAGCGGGTTTTTTGGTGCTGCTTTTGATAATGATGAACAATGTTATCAGTGTAGCTCAAACCAATAACAGTGATTCGATAAAAAGCCTTAATAATACTCAGGCTAATATCACTGCCGACAACAGCAGTAATCCGAGTTCACTTGTCGAAATAAAAAATATAAGATCACTCTGGGATATAATTCGACTGGCAGGGTTCTTTCGCTGGTGGCTTATTGGCAATTTCATTCTGGGCATGATTGTTGTCATTTATAAAGCTGTTGAATTGCTTTTAGATGGTCAATACTCACGTAAGCTGGAACAAATAAATCTGCAAAAAGCGACAATCGTGGATTTAATGCGAGTCATAAAAGACAGTAAAAGCTCGATACTGAGCAAATTATACAAATATGTGCTTGATCTATATCAAACCCGAAGAACTGCTGAAGGAATCAGTGATGACATAGTTGACTTCAGGCAGATCGAGCAGGATCGCTTTCAATCCTTCGTCATGAAAATGTCATTTCTCTCTGACACGGCCGGTGCCCTGGGCTTGTTAGGAACGGTCTGGGGAATGTTCGTTACTTTTTTTGGTGGCGATCTTGAAAAGCATAAAATCCTGGCTGGTATGGGCATCGCGCTGGTTACGACTATTATGGGCTTGTGCATCAGTATTCCGTTGAATTTATTTACCACCCAGCTCAGTTCTTATTTCCGAAAACGATTGGACAGGATCATTGAATTGGGTGGGCAATTGCGCTTGAGATTGCATCAATTGGAACAGTCGCTGGATAATTCCTTCCCTGAAGCGACGGATTTCACTACGACGTCAAACGAAGAAACCTACCATATTTCAGATGCAGTGATCGCGGCAGTCGATCGTCAATTGAAACAAAAAGAGTTGGTGATTGACCTTGAGAAGGCAGAAAACAATAATAATGGAAATGGCAATTATCGATTGATTCCCATTGCCGGAAATAATCAGACGATGGAAGTAACAACTCGTTTAGAAAAGCCATTTGTCGTTCAGCTTTCGGATAGCAATGGTAATGGTATTGCAGATAAAACTGTCGTATTTGAAGTGATTAAAGGCGATGGTAAATTAGCCAATGGCAGAAAACTGGATGAGCTGCGGACGGATGCCAGCGGATTAGCTCAGGCGCAGCTTATTTTGGGTAATACGGCTGGAGATCATCGGGTGCGAGCGAAAGTGAAAGATAGCGAAAATTCTGAAATTTATTTTCAAGCATCAGGAAGGCCGGCTGATCCAGCGCGAATGATTTATATTTCCGGTAATCACCAGAATTCGCCAGCCGCCAAAGAGCTTCCCGATCCATTTGTGGTCAAAGTGACGGATAAATTTGATAATCCCGTTCCTGAGTGGCCGATTAATTATAAAGTGCTTAAAGGGAAGGGTCATTTCCCGGAGAAAAAAAGCATATTTTTTACCAAAACTGATGATAATGGGCTTGCTGAGGCTTATTTTACGCTGGGAGAGGAACCAGGATTTAATTCGGTGAGAGCTTCTGCGAAATCAATAAAAAAAGCCAAGATCGAATTTGAAGCACTGGGCCAGAATTAATTTCAAAAAAGGAGACTCAATATGATGAATCAAGGTGGAATTGTCATTCGATTAATCGATATTGTTTTAAATTTGCTTTTTGGATTTATTTCAATCAGTGAAATTAGCAGTCGCAGCGTCATTCATCTACCTAAAAGTGAACAAGTAGCCTATTCATTGCCTGATAAAGAAGCGTTGACCATTATCGGAGTAACCAGCGAGGGACAATTTATCATCGAAAATGAAACAGAGGCGATTGCTAATTTTGAAGCATTAAAATACTACCTTGTTACTAAACAGGAGGAAAACGAAAGAAATAAAATTGCGATGCGTGTTCGTATCCGATCAGATTGGAATGCTCCAATTAAATATACCCTGGCAGTGGCTAATTTGTGCGATTATCTTTATATTCCCAAAGGCATGGATGTGTCTTTAAAGGGCAAAAATAGCAACTTTAATTTTCAAGGAGCCCAATAATGTCTAAAGGTGGATCAATTATCCGTCTGATCGATGTGGTCTTGAATATTTTATTTGGATTCATGGGCATCACCGACTTTGAAATGAAAAGTCAGATTATGCTGCCTTCGATCATCGGCATTGGAAATCAAGAAATCAAACAACAGGGCGTCTTTTTGACAATCAGCAATGACAGTCAATTTGTAATTAACGATGGGAATACTGTCACGAAAGAACTCCAGGGAATTGAGGCGCTAGACCAATATGTTGATCAATTGAACCGTAGTTATCTTCAGAACTCCATTCAGATGCTTATAATTATTGAACCCGAACAGGAAACTATGATACAAACGACTGTTGATGTGATGGATATTTGTGAGAAATATCAAATTCCAAAAAGCTTATCGTATTCACAAGTTAAATTGGATTGAAAGCTATGATAGACCTTGATTGGATGCTAGAAAAATTTTATTCTGGTGAATATAAAAAGAAGCTTACCAACTACAAGCGACTTTGTGAGTTGGGAATCATTTTGTTCTTAATTTTGCTGTACATATTTTCGAAAACTTATCAGATGCCGCTTATCAGTACTCAATTTGTACAAGCCTATCGTCAAATCGATTTGCAAAAGTATATACCGGAGCGTATCAAGATTGTAAAAAAGCATCAAATACCTATGTCTGGGGTTCAAACTGCGGCGGCTAAACAATCAACTTTCGATTATGCTGAAATTGTTGATTCGGATTTATTGAACAGTGATGTTTCATCTGTTTTGAATCAACAGCCGCAACGATCGCTGCAGAATATTCCAGAGCGGGAGAATACTCAACTGATGACTCATAACCTGACGATGGATAACCTCGAATCTTCGTTTCAGATTCAGGAGTCTAAGGATTATCTAAAAGATAACACAACCCAGTTGATGCCCAGTATTCTGGTAGAGCCAAAAGCAGTCGGCCCGACCGTATCGATTAATGATAATATGACAAGCCAGAAAAACGTCGGTCGTCGTCAAATTTATCCTGGTCCTGGGAAGTCCGGGATTGCCACTGATAAAATAATTCCCGAAGCTGGTGTAGTCCAAATACCGCTCATCAGTCGCGAGAAAGTCAATAAAAGACCAGACATTTCGGTCATTATTGATCAATTGATGGAGTGGATGAAAAAACACCCTTACGAATTTAATCACGTGGTCAAGAGCTTCATGATGTTTGAAAAAAATGATCTAACTTCCAGGGTTGCTTTTCAGTCCAAAGACCGATTCTTCGAGTTATACCTGTTGTATAAATCAAAAACCAGAGAAATCCGCATTTGCTTGATTGAAGGCGAACAATCCACCATGCTGATCGATAGTGGCTTTAAAAGACAGAGCAATTATCTTCGGACTGGCAGCATAACTCGAATGGATGGCAACAGTATCTTTTCATTCAGCACCACTCAGTATCCCGCTTCGGAGAAGAAGACATCCGAATTTTATCAGTTTTTCCTGTCATGGTGGGAACAGGCGAAGGTGGAAAAGTGAGTTGGAAAGTTTTGAATGGGTAATTGAGAAATTGAATAATACATTTTAGAAAGACGGTATTTAAAATTAGTTCACAATTAATATTCGGCTGTGGGAGCGCGGCAAATGAAGACTTTAGAAATAACGATATCACTCATTTTAATAACAATATCACTATCATTCGCCCAACAAAAAAGTGAACCCCAGGGCAGGGTTACTCAAATCTCTGTGCCCGTGCTGTCAATCGACGATCAAAAATCAGTCAAGCTTTTGATGGATGAGTTTTTTATACCTGAAACATTGGTCACTCGGATGGAGATTATCGATGTGGGACGGAATGGTTTTGGCGCCAAAGATTTGGTCAGGGTTTATCCATCAGATGAAATCTATTTTGTCGAATTCGTCTCTCAAAAGGCGCAGCAGTTCATGAATGATTGGGAGTTCAAGGCAAACTTTCAAATCATTGCACAGAACACGGACCCCAGCGTGCTTAATGATTTGAGCCAGAATAAACCAGCTTATAATATCTTTATTTCGTTGCTTCGAAGCCTGGGACGAAACTATGAAGATTATCCAATCAAGTTGAAGCTGGAACGAGATTCTTCTACGGTTGCATTTGAGATGTGGGATTATAATGAAAGCAAATTAAAATTTGAGCCGAACGCCACGCCTAATTTGTCCGATCGTCTCACTAGGCAGGCGTTCTCGATGGTAGATAGCACCTATTATGATTGTATTTTTATTTATAAAACCATTATAGATACCGTGTTTATTTCTCGACCCGGATTGAAGACAGTTGAAAAATAGCGGGTTGATCACCTGCTAGTGTCTGGTTTTAAGAGTTGCGAGTCCCACTGATAGTAATTATTCTGTGGGATTTATTTTTTAAAATTCGGTTACATTTCCGTTGCTGGTACATAAATTGCACGGCTCTTGAAAGGCTTTCTTTTTTTGAATAAAATAGTTCTGATTGATCAGGTTTAATCCAAACAAACTCTTTTCTCCTGTCCAGTTAGAAGTGGAATTTAGCCAGAGGTTCAATACCTTGAATATCTAAAAAATCTTGGATATTCCTGACCAAAAAAAAATATATTAGTATGAATTTATTTGTTGTGGATCAGGCTGAAAGGCGACCCAAGCCGGCCAGTAAATCTGGTACTCTTATCCTAACTTGGCCAAAAAAGTACTTGACATCGGATTAAAATTTGGTTATATTGGAAATAGCTAAACTCAATAAAAGAAAGCCAGGTTTTATCGATACAGCGAGAAGATGGTATGACGAATCCAACAATTCTGGTAGCCGATGGGGAACCCAAAAATCTACAAATTCTCAAGGAGAATCTGGAAGCTTCTGGGTTTGTGGTCATCACAGCTCCTAGCGGCAACAAAGCCTGGGAGGAAGTTCAAGTTGCGCCGCCCAGCCTGGTGTTGACTGAAACCAATCTGCCGGGATTGACCGGTTATCAAGTGTTGGAACGCTTGCAAGCAGATCCCAAAACCAAATCAATTCCACTCATTTTTCTTACCAATCAGCGCGAAATTCAACAACGTGTTCGCGGCTTTGAGCTGGGTGCAAAAGATTATTTAGTGAAGCCCCTTCACGTAAAAGAAGTTATCGCTCATATCAGAATGGTGCTCCGAAGATTGGAGCGAAGGAAAACGGAGCAGTTGGAAACTTACATGAAATTCTCGGGTCGCCTGGATCAGCTTAATCTGGCTGATTTGATTGAAAGCTTTGGGGTTGAGCGAAAAACCGGCATTTTAACCATGAGCAATGGCAGAAGAACCGGGCAAGTCTATTTCCGTGAAGGCGCAGTGATTAACGCCAGCCTGGGTGATATTAAACAAGAGTCGGCTATTTATCAAATGCTGCCCTGGAATCGGGGTTACTTTAATATGGTGTTCAAAGACGTCGATGTGCCAGATGAGATTTCAATTAGCAATTTAGGATTATTATTGCATGGCATCAAACGACTGGAAATCCGCGAAAAGCTGATCGAACAATTATCTTCACCCAAGACCTCGTTTATCATCACGCCAACTTTCAAAATGCTGATTGATAAGAAGCGAGTGAATGGCGAAATTACGAATTTTGTCAAGCTATTTGATGGTAATCATGAAGTCGAACAGATCATCGAAGAAAGTGGGCTGGACGATTTGATCGCATTAAAGCGTATTATCAAATTGTATCAACAAGGATTTATCAAGCCTACTATTCCACCAGAAAAGAAGCCAGTAATAGATAAGAAAGTTGAACGTGAAAAGAAAACAGATGACTTTAAACGCAAGCCCATTCCATTACCAGCAGCCCCTTCGAAGGTAACGCAAATTCAGGCAAAAGCTGTTGATGATTTCGATTCGGATGCAATACCAAAAGAAAAGCAAAAAGATCTGGAACAGGAAATTAAACCGATCTTTGAGAGAATCGAAAAAGAGCAGCAAAAGGTATCGGTTCCCCAAGAAGAAAAGCCCGAAGAAGTATTCCCAGCTTTTGAAGACGAACAGCCAGAGCTGCCAGAAAAAGTACTGGATGCTGAGGCTGAATTGACATCTGCTATCGATCTGGAAGAGGATGAAGAATTAGCTTCTTTTGCCGATGAAATTTTTGTTGATGAGGAATTGATTCAAAAGTCACTCATGACAGATCGGCACGATCAAATGAAAATCACTGCGACAGAAGCCGATACAGAACCGCTTTACCCGTCGGAAGAGGAGGCTGAAGAAGAGACCAAATTTAGGACGATTGAAGCTCCCCCAGAAAGAGAGGAAGAACAAATAATAATTTCTCCGGTAAAAGAAAAGTCGAAAATTTTCGAACAGCCGAAATTTGAAAAGAAAGCCCCGCTAAGACCTGAGTCGCCATCAGTAAAGAATAATATCATCGTCATCAGTGTTGATGATGATTGCAAAGATGAATTAATGGATATTTTAACTCAGGATAATTTTAGCACCCGAACGATTCGAGAATTGGACAACTTGCAGCTTGATGCTGGAAAAATCCAATTTGACGGTTTTACACAATATAATATCGTTGCCGTTTCAGTGGACAAGCCGTTTAATGTATTTTTTGAATCCATCAAACCATCAATCAGCGGATTTATTTTTGCTGTTGATTGTTCTCGTCGCGAAACCTGGGAATATTCGTCCTATTTGATCCATTCGATCACCCATAAGTATCAATTACCTTATGTCGTAGCTGTAATTAATTTTCATGAACAAAGCTCACTCACTATGGATGTAATGCGTTATCATTTAAACTTGACGGAAAACAGTCCGTTGATCGCCTGGGACGCGGTTGAGAAATCATCGATTCGGAAGATATTGAGTCTGGTTACAAAAACAAATTCCGAGAGTATGCCTCGAAAGGTTTCGGGTTTGAAAGATTCAAGGACAGAAAAAGTGATGCTTTAGCTCAACGTCGCATTTCGATTAGACAAATTTTTTTTAAAATATATTGATTTAAAATTAACCTTGCGATAGCATATTCAGTCGCAAGGTTTTTTGCACAGGTGATTGAAAATGGAAGATATTGAAAAAGTAAAAAAAGTTTTAATCATTGATAGCGATCCCAGTTACACAGCTCCATTGCGCAATGGATTAGCCAAGTCCGGTTATGAAGTGATTTGTTGGGATGATGGTCAGAAAGCGTTGGAGTTGGTGAAGAATTTATCAGCAGATATGGTTATTTGTGAAGTTGAGTTCTCTCAGATTAGCGGACTCGAATTATTTAAAGAAATTCGCTCCGTGCCTGCCTACCAATCTATTCCGTTTATATTTCTCAGCAATCAGAAAAAAGTGGACGATCGCATTAAAAGCATGGAGTTGGGAGTGGATGATTATATCACGAAACCATTTTATGTCGAAGAAGTGGTAGCCCGGGTGGATGCGCTATTTGTAGAAATTTCCCAGATAAATGAAGCGCAATCAAAATCGGATCAGGGTTTCTCTGGCAGTTTGCTCGAAATGAATCTGGTGGATCTGATCCAGACATTGGAATTGGGAAAGAAGTCAGCAATTATAAAATTGAAGCATGACGTTTCCTACGGAATGGTTTATGTGCAGGACGGTGAAGTAATCGATGCCGAACTGGATGGCTCCACCGCGGATCAATCGCTGATGAGGATGTTCACCTGGAATATCGGTAATTTTTATGTCGAAATGGTTCCAGTGAATCGAGAGCGTCAGATTAACATTCCAAATAAAGAACTGATTACTTCAGCAATGCGGCATATCAATCAGTGGGAACAAATCAAAAAAGGTTTGCCTCCATTAAATACCTTTGTTGGTAAAACTGATCTTAATACCTACGAAAACCTGAGCGATGAAGAAAGAGCAATACTGAATAACATTGATGAGAATAAAAAAATATCTACAATAATCGAACAAAGCCAACTTGATGACTTGAAGTCATTGTCTATCATCAAAAATTTGTATCAAAAAGGCTATCTGCAGGAGACTGAGGATAATTTCACTCCATACACCGATAATTATTTAGCTCGTCTTAAGAAAAACGCTTCTCAATCCAGAACTACCCGAGAACGGGTGGCCTCGCTAATTGCCAATGTTTTTCAAAATTCTGGCAATGGAAATCACCTCCTCGAGGAACAGAGAACTGAAAGAAGGCAACTTCCTGACCGTCGTAGATATGGACGACGAAGAGATGATCGGTTGAAAGAATCAAATCAAATTCGATTGACAAAAACCGATTTGCTGTTGATTCGGGAGCGATTAAGTTAGTTTCAACCGAAAGGGAGATCGAGTGAATTTTACTTTGGGTGAATTGGGGAGGTGATAATTTTGAGGATCGGGGAAGTCGCCATAGTCAGTCATAACTCTCATGAAAATGAAGCCTTTATCCGGTCGATCTGTCAAAAAATCGAGATCGAAAACGAGAAACTTAGCTTTAGTCGTTTCGAAGTCAACGATCAACTGGCACTGTATCTTTATGGTATTAGTAACGATTATCAATCTCTGTCGCTGGATTTAATTTCTCGAAAAACGCTAGGCTTTATTATCATTTTTGATTGGGAAGATAAAAAGGTAGTTGAGCTGACAAAATCTGTCATCGATTATTTTTCCAGGCATTTTAAGGCGCCGATCATTATTGTCGCCAATATCAAAAATATAAAGGATCCCCCCATTCCAGATAGCTTTTTTCAACACGATGGCATTCCGTTATCTCCAAATTGCAGATTTACATTTGGGCAGGTCGATGATCCTGAGAGCGCTCGAAATGTAATGATTTTGCTGGTTAACCTACTTTTAGAAAAACTGTCTTAACCAGAATTGATCTTCACAAAGATTGAAAAGGTCTCAGCGTTTACACAAGCAATTTGTTGCCGAATTTAGCCAAATCAGGCAAATCATTCATCGATAGGCTGCGGTTTATGGACCGAACGAAGTGGCTAAAGGAAATTAATTTTAATTTTATTTCGGGATTGACATTTATCATAATATTTTTTAAATTTGACCCTTGCATGTTTGGATGGTCAGGAAGTTCTCAACGAGAGGAGTCAGGCGTTTTATGGCGGTGGAGTCGAGATTGGACTTGAGGTTGAGTGATCGCTTTGAAATTATTTATCATCTATTATGTGGCAAGAAGATCAGCTATTTAATTGATAAATTTGACGATCATGGTGTCAGTGGATTGCAAAAATTCCTATGGGAAAAAACTGTCGAATTTGGCATTGTCTGTCGGGGAAAAGATTTTGATCGGAAAGAAGTTACCAGAAAAATGACTCCCACTATGGTTTTTCAGCTTCAGCAGCGATGTACACTAAGTGCATATAATTGCAAAGCAACCCAGTGCATTTTTTCCAATTCGAAATGTGCTCGGAAAAAAATCAAAGAACACGTGGATGTGATGACAGAGGTTATTTGGGAATACATAGGATTGGTAAAAAAAAGAGAAACCTTTACGCATCATGATTGATATGAAAACCAGTTTCATTCTGTTAATCACCAGTAGTTTCATTTTTTGTACAAATGGATTTGCAGAAAATCAACATTGGCAGCGCATTTCTGGTTCTGTATTTATCATCTATTTTCAAGATGATGATTTTCATAACAGTGAAAAGATTTTAGATAAGCTGCAATCAGCCTATCTTCAGCTATCGCAGGAAATTGGCGTCGAGCTGATTGATTCAGTAGCTGTTTTTTTGACTCCCTCGAAACAAGCCTTCGATCAAATTGGTGGTAAAAATATTCCTCACTGGAGCGATGGACTCGCCTCACCAATGAAAAACATGATAATTCTTAAATCACCCAAATGGACACCCACCGATAAAGACATTAATGCGATCGCTATTCATGAGCTTGTTCATATCATGGTAGATCGCGCCGTAAGAAGCAATCCAATCCCAAGATGGTTGAATGAGGGATTAGCGGTTTATTACTCCGGAGAAAAAGGCTATGCCTCAAGCACACTGGTCTCCAAAGCGCTGATCACTAAATCATTACTCCCCTTAAGCGAAATTGATGATGTGCTTTCCTTTCATCTTGATAAGGCACAATTGGCTTACCAGCAGAGCTATCTGGCAGTTATCTATCTGTTCAATAATTATGGCGCCGAAGCAGTTAGAGACATTTTTCTTAAAGTTGCAGAAGGCAGTAATCTGAATGAGGCATTTACAGAAGTCATCGATTGCGATTTATGGGAATTTGAACAAGAGTGGCTTAAATATATCGAGCAGCAATATCGCTGGCACTTTTTGGTTGAAGTTGATAATTATCTGTGGGTATTAATCGTGGGACTGTTCGTCCTGGGTTTCATCGTCATTCGTCGGCGAAACAAGCGCATCATCCAACAATGGCAAAAGGAGGATGAAGCTGAAACCGAAGCCAGGAACTCAGTTAATTTGGATTTGAATAAAAATTGAAAAATACGGCATGATAAGATATAAGTTAGAATATTTATTAACGCGACTGGTGGGATTTTTTGCTAAAATTATACCATTGAAATTATCTCATTTCATTGGTGATTTGATCGGTGACCTGTTTTTTTATATCATACGAATTCGCAGGAAGGTTGCCCTGGAAAACCTGACAAATTGTTTTGGTCAGCAGAAAAGTGAGTGTGAGCTAAAGCAGATTTTGCACCAGCATTATCGGCATCTAGGACGTGTGCTGATGGAATTTGCGCGCATTCCGCTTTTCAAGCGCGCCACGATTTTAAACCATATTCCAGTTCGAAACCTTGAATACTTTGAGGAAATAAAGCGGCTCAATAGAGGGATGTTTGTGCTTTCCGGTCATTTTGGCAATTGGGAGTACATGGCAGCAGCAATTGCAAATTTAGGCTTGCCAGCGTTTTGCGTTTTCAAAGAACAAAAAAATCTGGCAATCGATAACATTATCAAACAATTTCGAATCAGCCTCGGAATGCAGCCTTTTAAAGTCAAAGGGGGAGCGGCAAAAGGCATTTTGAACGCTTTGAAGGAAAAAGGGCTGGTAATAATTTTAATAGATCAGGACGCCGGCGGAAGGGGTGAGATGATTGACTTTCTGGGAAGACCAGCTTCGACAAACCGCGGGCCGGCGCTCATCGCTATTAAACATCGCGTTCCGATCATCATGGCGTTTGGAGTTCGTGAGGGTGATGGACATATCCGGATTCATTTGGAAAAATTTCCTAATATTAATCAATTTCCTGACAATGATGCCGGCGTGAAACAATTTTTGATCGAATATAATAAAATATTAGAACAGTATATCAAAAAATATCCGGAACAGTGGTTCTGGATGCATCGTCGCTGGAAGACGCAGGTGGTGAACAGTTAGCAGTCTTCAGTCAGCATTCATCCGTTGGCAGTTGGACGTCGGCATTTTGCTATTATTGGCGACTGGAGACTGGGTACTGGCAACTGCCGACTGGTGACGCAAGTTACTCTAAGGTTTGATATGACAAGTTTATTTCGTCTTTATAAAATTATGTTGCGCTACTGGGTGTATCTGGTAGTGGGATTAATTTTCATGTTTGGTTATGCGGCGCTAAGCGGGGTTACGGTCACGATGGTCATTCCTCTGTTTGATCATGTTTTTGGAAAACACGAAGGAGAAATGATTTATAAAAACTTATCCGATCTTACGCCGGCTGTAAGCCAATTCATTAGGGATGTTGGTACCCAGATCAAGAACATCTTTTCGTCTTCCGCAACTTCAAATTTCCGACCTTTGAGCGATGAGCTTAAAAAAATGCTTTCGCAGACCGAACCGTTATTTTTGCTGTACCTGATATGTGCTACGGTTATTGTCATCACGCTTATAAAAAATATCTTTTTCTATATCAATAAAGTTATGTTCGCCAACCTGCGCGGCAAAACCATCATGTCCATTCGCAATGCCATGTTCGAAAAATATTTGAACCAATCGCTGGCGTTTTTCAACGTTAACAAAGTTGGCGATTCAATCGTTCGGATGGTAAATGATGTTGACATTGTAAATGACATGCTGCTATTCCCATTGGTTAATTGTGTGCGAGACCTGGTGTTGATGGCTGTTTATATTAGCATCGCTGTTTCCATTAATGCTCAGCTCTTTCTGTACAGTCTCATTATTCTCCCGGTTTTTTCAGTGCTACTATCCCTGCTTGGTAAAAAAGTCAAAAAATATTCCAGGCGAATTCAAACCAAATTCTCTGACATGTTTTCCAATATCGAAGAAGTACTGAACAATATGAGAATTGTCAAGGCGTTTTCACGGGAAAATCGGGAGCTAATTAAGTTCAAGCAAATCAACCGAAAGTATTTCGAGTTTTGGAGAAAGTCTGTCATCTATGCTGGGATCAATGTTCCATTATCCGAATTGACTGGCACGCTGATCGGGGTGATCATCATTCTGCTGGGCGGCAATCTTATTCTATCACCAGATAGTAACTTTAAATTAGGATCGTTCACCGCTTTTTTGTTAGCCATTTTTTCTATGCAGCATCCCATTAAAGAATTGACTCAAGCATATGCCAATATCAAGAAAGCGCAGGTTTCGTTAGATAGAATATTTTTTGTGTTGAACCAGAAATCAGAAATTAAAAACAGTGATAATCCGATTCCGAAACGGTCATTCGATAAAAATATTGTGCTGAACAATGTTAGCTTTTCATATAATCTTGAAACCGAAGTTTTGAAGAATATCTCATTTGAAATAAACAAAGGTGAAAAAGTCGCCTTCGTTGGAAGCAGTGGCTCTGGCAAAACCACGCTGGTCAATTTGCTGCCCCGAATGTATGACATAACTCATGGAGAAATTTTAATCGATGGCATTAACATTAAAGAAATCGAGCTAAAGGATCTACGCATGCTGTTTGGCACGGTCACTCAGGACTCGATCCTCTTCAGTGATACCATCGCTAATAATATTCGCTATGGCTCACTGCAAGAAATTTCTGACGAGCTGATTCGAGAGGCAGCTCGGATCAGTTACGCCGATGAATACATCAATAGCTTGCCAAACCGATACGATGAAATGCTTCACCAAAAAGGCGCCAATCTATCCGGGGGGCAGAAACAGCGATTGTGCATCGCTCGCGCCATTATCAGCAATCCACCGATTTTAATTTTTGATGAAGCCACCAGCGCGCTGGATACGGAATCAGAGCAGAAGGTTCAACAAGCCATCGACCAGGCCACTCAAAATCGAACCGTGCTGGTCATCGCCCATCGACTGTCAACCGTGCTGTCGGCGGATAAGATCGTGGTGATAGACAAAGGAAGAATTGTGGGAATCGGAAAACATGCCGAGCTGCTCAAAATCTGTCCTCGCTACCAGACGCTTTATCATTTACAGTTTGATGATTACAGGACAGAACAAAACAAAAAATCCAATCAGGATAAGCCGGAATAAAAAGAGGCATCGAACGCGGATGACGCGCCTGCCGCAGGCAGGGATTTGCACGGATGGTTTTATTGGTGTTCATCCACCTTAGCCAGTCGATGCGGCAATGAGTTGAATTACTCCAGCACCTCAGTTACCAAATTACCTCAATTACCCAATTACCTATTGCCCAATCACCCAATCCCTTCAATAATTCCCGCCACCAGCAACGGAATCATGATCTCATGGTGTCCGATAAATTGATACCCTCTGCCGCCAGTCTGGGTGGGACGCTGGACAATATTCACCTGGGGGCGATAATGTCGAATCATATCGAAATTAGCCGTGGTGAAGCCATGTGCCGGGTATCTCAGGTTTCGAGCCACGGAGAGCGCTTTCAGGAATATTTCTGGCAGGATCACGGCTGAACCAAAATTTAGCACGACACTGCCTTCAGCTAACTTCGCAACCTGAGCACAAAATATTCTGAAATCTCGATAGCTAAGCTCTCCAATAATTGCCCCGTCTGAACTGGGGTGTTGGTGGAGTATGTCGGTTCCAACTGCGATATGAACGGTAATGGGAATTTTGAGCTGATAGCCAGTTCCGAGTATGCTGTAATTTTTATAGAGACAATTGCTTTGTTGAATTTTCAATCCAACCGCTTCACCGAAACCAAGATTTTTTCGTTGACCGGTTTTCAGCGCATCATTAATAAACGCTGGCGTCTCTGCTGCCATACCAAAAGTGCCATCATCAATCGCTGATGCAACATCTTCAGAAGTAGTCCCCCAATTCGCAATTTCTGAATCATGAATGATGCCAGCGCCATTCAATGCCAGGCATTTAATAGCTCCGGCTTCCATCAATTGAATAATCAACGGACTCAGCCCGCATTTGATCACATGCGCCCCCATCATGGCGATGATCTGTCTGTCCGAATGAAAAGCCTGCACAATTGTTTTAACGAGTTGTTTGAAATCAGCTCCGATAAGGATGCCAGGGAGTTGTGACATGAATTGAGAGAGGGAAGATCCTTTTTGATAGGGTTTGGCAAAATTGGTCGTTATCACTTTGCTCGGTCGGTCGGCTATTGAATAGGTCTTTACCTTCCGAAGATCAATCTCTTCATATTCCGACATTTTTGGCCCCCTTGACACCTTCCATATCTTTCAATTCAGCCGTGATGTACCCTACTATAATTTTGCTTTTCATTTGAACTGGTATTTTTCTTTCATCATCGGTCAGCCAGATGATTAACCGACCTTTGCTTTTGAACAATCCGCTGGCACGCAAAATGGGCTCCACCACCACACAATTGAACTCCCCAGCCTTGACCTTAATGCGTTCCTTTTTGTGCACCTTAACCTCCAGCGGATACAATTTATTGTCCGCATGATTATCGAGAAACAAAGACTTGCCGACTGCCAGTTTTTGAGTTCGGATATAATAAAACGATGAAAGAATATCATGAACACAGGGCGGTATTTGCATGCTATCTTTCTTGCTGCTAACTGCCCAGCCGTTCACCTGATCATAATCGACAAACCGATCGGCCCGGTATTTTCCCTCCCGCAATTTTTTCTGAAATCGCCAGGTAAATAGTCCCTCCCGATCGATAAAAGATTCCACCCGATCTTCAACTTTATAAAAAGCGGAAAAGAATGAACTGGATCGGGCTTCGGTGACGATTTTATAAACCTCCTCATCGTTTATTTTATGCATCTTAGGAATCGACATGGTGGCAGATCCCGCCACTATCACTCCGTAGCGAATGACGAACGTCAATTTCTCGCCGACCGTGAAGGCTTTATTCGGAACGACTCGGTGAATGGATTGTGAAGCGTCAAAATAAGCGAACTTGTCCTTCTTAAGATTAACTGGCAATCGAATTTTGTTCGCAGTATCGACTGGAGTAGGTACCGTAAGATCATCATCGGTCAACAGACTATCCCCGGAATCAATGTACGATTCATCCAATTGCGGAGTGATCTGAACTGACTTTGGATGTAAATCATCGGTATTTATTTTTGGCTCACGGATGCTGGTATCCAGCGAAGCTGAATCAGGTCGGACGGTTTTTGTGGTGTCGCTTTTTTTTGTTGGCTCTTGAGCCTGAATCGGATGTAAGCAAAGTAACATCATTACCAATGTGAGCAGGATATATGCGGTTCGGCTCTCGAATCGCTGTAGGATTTTTTTAATCTGTTTCGGATTCATTTTAGCAACCAGGTTAGGTGACATAAATATATTTACTTTTCACCAAGTTTTTCGTCGATTAAAGATTCCAGAGAAGGAAGAATTCGTTCCAATTCCTCATCAATTTGATTGATCACCCGACGATAGGATTTCAGTCCCTCGCCGATTGGATCTTTAATCCCCAGATTTTTCGGCTTCTTGCCTTTCAAATTAAACGCTCTAAGCAGAAAAACGTTTTCCTTAAATTTTGGGAAATAGCGATCTAAAAATTCTTTGTGATGATCTTCCATTGCGAAAATAATATTCGCACGAGCCACAACCGTTTCATTTGCTCCTTTCGAAATGTGACTGGAAATATCCACCCCTTTTTCCTTTGCCGCCGTGATGGCGTGAAGTGTCGCTGGATTCCCATTAATCCCCAATGTTCCGGCTGATTCAACCTTCACTCTTCCCTTGTATTTGGGATAAAGTTTCTCTTTCAGCAAACCTTCTGCCATGGGACTGCGACAGCTATTGCCGGAACAAACGAATAAAACGGTGTATTGAATTTCTTTGTTATCTTTCATCTATTATTGTGCCGATTTTTTGTTCGATTATTATTTTTGAAATTGCGCCCTCTCGAATTAACGTCACCTGATCATCATCAAAGCCAATTACCGTTGATGGGGCTCTTGATGGTGCCATTCCTCCGTCGATGATCAAATCCAGTTGGTCTCCAAAATTTTCATAGACCTCTGCGGCGCTGATCGGATTTTTCTGACCAGAAATGTTGGCGCTCGTTGATGTGATAGGTACGCCACATCGCTGGAGAAGTTCCAGACAGATCGGGTTGCCCGGGATGCGAACGCCAATCCGATTCCTAAAACCCAATAGCGATTTTGAAAGCTGTGGTGCTGCCTCCAGCACCATCGTCAGCGGTCCAGGCCAGAAAGTTGCAGCCAGAATCGCTGCTTGACGAGGAAATGAAATCACCAAATTTTTAACCTGAGTCAGATCCGAAGCAATGATCAAAATTGGTTTATTTTTCTCCCTCCCTTTCAGCGCGAAAACTTTTTCCACCGCTGCATCGTTCAGGGCATTGGCGCCCAGGCCATAGACAGTTTCAGTAGGATAGCCAATTACGCCACCCTGCATAATGACTTCAGCGGCTCGGTTTAGCAGATCCGGCTCGGGATGTCCTGGATTGATCTTTAAAATATTCATCGCGTCACTCGATCTTTGTTAAATTTTTCAAGGCATGCTGATAAGACTCGGGCGTATCGATGTCGATCCAGAAATCATTCGTATCCATAAAGACCGCTTCCATGTCATCTTTCTGGATCAATCCCCTGACGGCCGCGCTGATCGATTCCTGATTCTTTTTCAATTGCTCCCGCATGGCAGCGAAGAAGCGAGGGGTCAATTTAAAAACGCCGCAGTCGATGCCATTATAATTGGAAATCTCTTTGCCAATATTGATGATCCGATTTTGAACCACTTCAACTTTCGTGGCATCATCAATATCGAAAATTCCATTAATCTTCGGATCGACTAACAACAAATTTTTTGAGCTTTCCTGTTTCATAATTTTTTCGAGAGCGCGAACCGAGACAATATGATCGGACATCGAAAGCAAAAATTGATCCTGTCCGACAGCCTGCTCCGCTGCCAATACTGAGATGCCATTACCTTTCCGCCATTCCGTATTTTCAACAAAGCGAATTTGAAAATCAAAGTTGTTATTTTTTTCAAGATAATTTACAATGTCCTCTTTATGGTAGCCAATGACGATGATAAATTCACGAATTCCAGTGGCAGCAATATTCTGTAGAATCGTTGCCAAAATTGTTTCATCTCCAAACGGCATCAACGTCTTGGGCTTCTGGTTCGTCTGGTTCCAGAGTCGGCTGCCCATTCCCGCTGCTACGATCACCGCTTTCATTCACCACTCCTGTTACTCATCTTCTTCTTTCTCATTCATTTTCATGGTAATGATTTAATAAACGCGACCGCCCGCTCGACGGACTTCCCATCATTAAAATAGAAACAATTATGGAGCAGTCGTTCATAATCCTCTTTATATTCCTGTGACGCCAGATGCTCTTCGATTAATTGCACGATATTCTGGATCCCATCATAAATCGTCGTGTAATTCATGATGTTCATCTCATCCGGCATGTGATGCAAATCTTTAAAATCCGTCCTGATGACGATGATCGGCTGGCGCGTGATCAAATATTCATACAGGATCGACGAAGTATCGCTGATTAAAATATCCGATACTTTGAAATCATTCATCGTGTCGCTTTTCACCAGGGCCGTGGGATTGGAAAAATAGACATGTCGGATGCCGCTTAATTTTGCCCATAGCTTTAATCGGGGCAGATAGCGCCGATCATGATGATGCGGTCGAATGATCAAATTGTACTTCTGAGTAATCTGCTCGCAGAATCGATACACATAGTTTTTGAACGTGCCGCCGCCCCAGCGCCACGTCGGCGCATACAGCACATTCTTTCGAGAGCGATCCACCACGCCCAGCCGATCCAGTTCTTTCTCTCGATCTATTTTGCCATTGATATAATCATCGAAGCGGGGATTCCCAATTTTGATCAGCTTCTCTTCGGGAATATCCACACCCACATCCTGTAATTTTGCCAGATGCTTCGGACCTGCAATAAAATGGTAATCATACCCTTCCAGATTCGCGGCGGTCGAGCCATATTTTTTGTCACCGGTGCCATGTCCTATAAAAATCGTTTTGCACCGGTCATGTTTGCAATTGATGGTCGCATTCGACAGGGAGATGACGATGCCGTCCAGATCATCCAGGTTTTCTCGATCACGTATTGCTAATCGGGGTGTCTTCAGAATTGTTCTGTCATCGGGAAACGGATTGATATTCCTCAAGTAAATTTTGATTTGAATAATTTTTTTGACCTCATTAGAAATCAGTGCTCCGCCTAATACCCGATAAATTGGTAACGCATGAGAAAATTGATAGACCTGGTTCGCGTAATAATAAATTTTCATACTCTGGACTTGAAGTTTTGTCATCATTAAAAATTTTAGCCATGATCGACCCGCGTCAACCAATAGATCTGATGAATGCTACGGCCCGCTCGACAGATTTCCCATCATTAAAATAGAAACAATTATGAAGCAGTCGTTCATAATCCGCTTTATATTTCTGTGCCGCCAGATGCTCTTCGATTAATTGCACGATATTCTGGATCCCATCATAAATCGTCGTGTAATTCATGATGTTCATCTCATCCGGCATGTGATGCAAATCTTTAAAATCCGTCCTGATGACGATGATCGGCTGGCGCGTGATCAAATATTCATACAGGATCGACGAAGTATCGCTGATCAAAATATCAGACACTTTGAAATCATTCATCGTGTCGCTTTTCACCAGCGCGGTGGGATTGGAAAAATAGACATGCTTGATGCCATGCAGCTTTGCCCACCAGCGAATGCACGGAATATATTTTCGATCATGGTGATGCGGCCGTACGATGAGATTGTATTGTTGCGTGATCTCTCTGGCGAATTGATAGACAAATCGCTGGAGCGTGCCAGCGCCCCATTTCCAGGTCGGGGCATAGAGCACATTTTTTCGAGAGCGATCCGTCACGCCTAATCGATCCAACTCCCGGTCGCGATCAATTTTCCCATTGACGTAATCATCGAAGCGCGGATTCCCAATTTTGATCAGCTTCTGCTCCGGGATATCGATCTTCAAATCTCTCAATTTCTCCACGTGTTTGGGACCAGAGAGGAAATGATAGTCATAGCCCTTCAGCAAATGTTCATTCGGCCCATACGGTTTGTCGCCAGTGCCATGGCCGACAAAAATGGTCTGGCATTTTCGCTGGTCCGAATGAATTGCTGCGTTGGACATGGAAAGCACGACCCCCTCCAACTGGTGGACCTTCTTGGTCGTACATTTGATGAATGGCGGCGCATTCAAAAAGGTCTTCCTCTGACCGAAGGCATTAGCACCAGCCAGATGCCGCTTAAATTGAAAAATTCGTTTGAATGATTTAGCAATAAATTTTCCTCCTGCCGCTCGATAAATTGGCAAGGCATAGGAATACTGATAGATTTGATTGGCAAAATAATAGATCGTCATTTCATCAACTCATCGATTTTGGATTTGACTCGCTGACTCGCCTTCCCGTCCAGTCCCGTGAAAAAATAGTTCCGATAATCTGTTAGTTTCTGTTTCATTGCAGCCGTCGGATTCAAAGCTGACTCGACCGCAGGTTTCAAATCATCAGGCTGATACATGTGCGGAAATGCGCCAGCCAGCCAATCCTTCGGATCGATGGAGAGAATCGGCATGCCATCGCTATGGGTCAAATTTTCGTACGGCAGCACATAGATGATCCCAAATTTGCCCAGCGCCAGAAATTCATTCAGCACGCTGGAAGTATCGCTGATCATCGTGTCCGCTAAATAGAGATACGGATAGATGTCATAATCTTCCTCAGGGATCAGAAAAACCTCGTCATTTTTCTTGGCCAATTTCTCATAAAATCGATGCTGAGAGTGAGACGCATATTTTCCACCCCAGCTATACGGATGCAGCTTGATGACCAGATTATATTGGGGAATCAGCTCAACGATCTTCTCGCCAATGAACTCGATGCAACTGGGCCGATAGGACGGCGCGAAGAGCACGGTTTTTTTAGCTGGATTCAATTTCAATTTAGCGATGAGTTTTTGGTTATCATAATAGCCATGCCAGAAAAACGGATCGAGCTTGGGAATGCCAGTGATATAAAAGCTGGCTTTATCCTGCCAGCCGAGGCTCTTGATGTAATCGTACCAGTATTGTCCCTCCAGAAAAACATGATAGTGGAAATCCTTCTGCCGAACAATATTTCTAATGCGTAGCGTCTTAATGCCGACGCCATGATCCAGATGAATTCGAACGACGTCGCCGTATTTTTCAGGATCTTTGAGCGCATCACCACAAACCACCAGATCAAAACCTGACGTTTCATCAGTGATCTGATAGCCCTGTTGTTCCAGATTCGATGCGATTCGCTTTTTCTCAGAAATCAAAAAGATTCCCAGTAATCGCTTCTGGTCCTTGCCGATATTGAGCCAGAGATCGTAATCCGAATCTTTTGCCAACTCCTGGTACAGCGGAAATAGCGAATTGAAATAGTATTCTTTTTTCAAGTCGAATAGAACTTTTATCATGAGATTTTCCTGTTATCGATTTGGCGAAGTTGCCGTAGGCTTTCGGGTCATTTGAGATTCAAATTCAAAATTAACTCGATGCGGTGTACTGAAACTCAAAATGAAGTTGAGCCTTTGCGGATTCCACCTTTAGATTATTTGCTCCAAATTTATTTTGATCCCCGATGCTTTCAATTCTCTTGCAATTTTTAATTTCCATCCACCAGCATCATCTAATGGGATATAAATTACTCCTTGATAATCAGAAGGTAGTTCTACATCATCTTTATATAAAGCACAAACATTTTGTCTTCGCAGTTTCCCAATAAAAAAACCAAACTCAAAAATCACGTTTTGTCGTGATCTTGGTTGTAAATTATTTATATTATTTTTTTCGGCTCCAACATCATCAGGAGTTAAAAGTATAATAGCAAAATTGACTTCAGAATAATTTTCAAATTTTTCAATAATTGTTTTTCCTTTATTCGGTTGTTCATGTAAAATTATTGGCTCTAAACCAATTCTTTCTAAAAATCTTGCTATTTCAATTTTCATTTTATCATCATGACCATGAACAATAAATATTTTATTTGATGTGCTATTAGCTTTTGAGTCACGGTGCTTTTCCTTTTGAAATGCAATTTCATCATATTTATCATAGTCTATTGAGTCAATTGCTATCTCTAAACTTTTTAATAATGTCTTACTTGTGCTATCATAAATATGAGAAAATTTTTGTGAACCCCTATACTGTTTATAAAATTGAAGACCATCTTGCAGTATATTATATTGGGCTGAATCTATTGAAAATAATCGAGAGATTATCATCTTAACTCTTTGTACCCATGCATCAAATTCAATAGGAAATTCTTCGACGGTTCCGAACT
>JAEAME010000601.1_pt1 | contig 34640 bp, 26 predicted proteins | sample 8958731 | NCBI WGS metagenome assembly JAEAME01 (sample SAMN16933194, study PRJNA681113) | bioreactor sludge metagenome | isolation source: anerobic bioreactor sludge (Control) | place: India:Bengaluru | collected 2018-10-24
TTACGTTGAGGTGTATGAAGTCGTTTTTGTTGACAATGATGCCTTGGCCTTTAGTAGCGGAAAACGCGGAGATTAATTCTTCTGTTTCAATGTCTTTGATTTTTGCGTCTCCTCCTGTGGTGCGTATGTGGATTACTTTGTTTAATTTTCCATTGGCTTTGTCCCCGAGTGTGATTTCAACAATTACGGGTTCCTCTTCACCCTGACTGTTTGTGGCTGTGGCTGTTCCTGTTGCAGTTAGTTCGAAGCCGCTGTATATTTTTTGTGCTGGTATTGGTTTTTCTTTGTGTTCTTTTGGGGCTGCTGCTGTTAGCGCGACGTAGGATGATAGTACTATGCTTGCGATGAGGAATACTGCAAGTGTTGCTACTAGTTTGCTTTTCAATGTAATCATCTACTCTTTTTTTGTGTTGTTTTAGAATTTAAGCGTTTAGGGTATATCAAGATATTATAGACATGTTCTTCACAACTACAGATACAACAACAGAAACAAACCCACCAAATAAAACAACAAAATCCGATTATAACCGCAATTCGAGTGCTGACAATTTAAAAAATTATGTTCGCTCAATTCATAAAACTTAATACAATATTACACTACAACACAAGTTAACATCAAGACAAATCTACACCAACGTAAAACAGTCCTCGCAGTTTAAATACTCTCTATTAGAAAGTTATTTAGGATAGCTCATAAACTAGAACAGATACTATAAAGTGAGAATATGGCTCCAAAACTCAAATTGAATTTATTACTAATAACTACTTTAATGGCAGTTTCGCTTTTTATCGGCATAGTTGAAGCAACAGATTATATACCCGGCACAGAAAAAACAACCAACATTACAATAAATTCAGGCGGAACCTTCAATGCAGATGAACCCGGATTAGGAATCGCTTACAAAATCGAAGGAACTCCAGGTGCCACCGGAACAGTTACTGCAATTATCCACAGTGCCAATCCTCAACCTTCAGCTAGTTCACCTCAAGGAGTTGAGCTAAACAAATTCATTGTAGTAACATTTGACATGGAGCCAAACGAGTTTGAGATAGCAACAGTGACCTTCACCTACACCGACGAAGATGTTAAGAACCTGCAGTCGCCATATGTCATCTACAAATACCTCCCCCAAAGCAACAGCTACATTGAAATGCCAACAGTCATAAACACACAATCAAAAACCCTAACAGTAGTTTTAACTAGTGTTGACGATCCATTACTAGCTGTCGGCGGCTTAGCACTAATCGATGCAACAGCTGATCTAAACTTCTGGCTGATAATTGCAGTTATTGCCGTAATAACCATAGTAGCAGTCACCCTAATTCTGTTTTACTTGTACCGATCAGGCAGAATAGGGTAGAGACCTACCTTCCTTCAAATCAGTACAATGTAGCTTTAGGGGCATCTGCAACTAGAATTATATTTGTACCAGAATTAAGATGCCCAAAAATCTTGAAATCAATCGTTTGCCCCAACATAAACAAAAGATTGGGAATGTCAGAGCCTCGGTAAACTGTATTAGACTGCTTTGAAGATCTAGTAGGATTCCTTCTTAACTTTTTTTGTCGCCATAAAGCTAATGCAAACAAAAAAAATGACCCAACATATTGATTAGTAAATTTAATTTGATTTATTTTAAACCCTGAAGACTCCATTAACTGAACAATAGTCTTTTTGCTAAATCGATGCAGGTGCCCAGCAAAGCGATCCATTGTGCTTTTATCTGAACTTTTTAATTCAAACCAATCAACAGACAATGGGGTTGTTTCTGTGCAAGGCGTTGTAATTAGGAATTTCCCGTTAAATCTTGTAACACGATAGCTCTCTTCCAAAAGATCTATCGGTGACGAAACATGTTCAATTACCTCTTGACATAACACAAAATCGAACTGTTCCTTTCTCAGAGGCAGATGGGTCGCTGATGCGGAAATAAAATTCAAATTCTTGATTCCAAGATGTCGCATGACAGATTGTCCTTGAATAAGAGCATCCTTGTCAACATCAACGGCAATCATTAATTTTGGTGCCATTTTTAGTTTATAATCCAAGTACATGCTGCTAACTCCAGAACCGCACCCTATTTCTAACGCCAATAAGTTACTCTTTGAAGACAGTTCTCTTTGGACAATTTCTACAGTACTTTTAGATTCGAGAAAACGAAGTCGCGATAGAATACCCTTGGTACTGCCCAATTGATACTTTCTATAGGCGACATATTCAGAATTAGACATCTATTTCTCCACCCAAGAAGACTTAACTCTTAAAAAAATGGTTGAAATCTTTTGCACTATTTTTTTTCTTAACACAGAAGAGTAACTAAAAAAAAGTACCGAATAGGTAAATAATATTGATAGAAAAGTTAAGGCAATTGTTAACTCCCAGTTCTGAATACCTATTTCAAACTTTATTTCGTTTGCTCCATCAGTTTGTTGTATTATCCAACCATTAAAAAATATGTTAGCAGTGATAGCGGATTTGTTTAATGGTGCTATTATATTGCGGAGAGGCGTGTTTAGATACTGACTAACCACCGCATAGTCGACGTTTTCATTATAAACTCTCAATATTGACCGGTTGGGACCATCCTGAAGCACCAAAAAATCTAATCGATCGGCACTACATTTTGTAGCAAAGATTCGAACAACATTACCAACCTTCACATTTATGTCCGAAAAAGTTGAGACAGACTTCTCTGACGAAAGAGATACACTCGCTCCAATTGTATTAATTGGAAATGACAAAGAAAGTTCACCATTCACAAAAACCTCAACTAATTCGAATTCTCTCCGTACTGTAACATCGATTGTGTTTAATGGCGTTTTTAAATCATAATCAGCTGTCTTAAACAGAAGTCCTGAATGAAATATATTATCCTGCATCATCGCAAGTTCTATTACCCCATTATCATGAAAGAGAATGAAGTATCTAGTAGAATTATCTAAATCAATCAAAACTCTTGGACAAAGAAAACTGAATTCACCATTTTGAACCATATTAACAGTAAAATTAAGCATAAAACTTCCATAGGTCCCTAATAAGTGAGAAGTTGAGTTCAATATCAACGATTCTTCATATTGACTATCTATCCAAATATCCGAAGGAAAATTAATCGAATCCCCTGGCCGTAAATTACTTGTGGTAGAATATAGATCGAGATCTTTTAGATCTGAATTTTTTTCTAAAGTCATAGATTCAACTTTATCACCTGTATTTTTTTCCAATTTCAAAGTTGATCCTTCATTTGAGTTCTCAATGCTTGCGGCATAGACATTATAATCAGCTGAACTCATATAATGCGGATAAACAAACTTGTTAATTGTAGGTTCAGATGATATGAAAACAGGCAGATCACTAAAATTAACAAGTCTCATAGCATAAGGCAGCGAGCTCATCTGGTCATAAATCACGTAATAGTTACTCGCATATGTTTTGGGGAGCGAATTAGAATTAGTATAAACAGAAAAATCTTCTTGCTCAAAAGATAAGTTGAAATCACTATCGGCAGTTATTTCTTGTCTAATTCTTGTAAGGTTTTGGTCGTAGACCTTTGGAAATATTAGAATCTCGTGGGGATTATAATCGCCATCATTAATCGCTATGTATTTGGCTGATAATAAGCCTAAAACTTTGCTCCAAGGAATGTTTGATGCCTGTGTAAGAAGAAACAATTTGTTGTTAACTTCCGAAACAAGTTGCAAGACTCTAAAATTTGGAGGTGAATACAATTCTGCTTTATGGGTATAAGGAATTATTAATCCCCTATCATCAGTAATGTTCTTTTCAAGAAAATCCACTATTTCCATATATTTTTCATCCGACAAGCTTCCCCAATTCAAATTATCAGAAATTTGCTGAAACGGCGCGTTTCCATAGTAATTGATCACCCATGGAGCATTGTAGGCTATAGTTGAAGTTAAGATAGTAAACAAAATTACTCCGGTAACAATTTTTTTTCTATTTGAACAAGCAAGTTTCTCCAGTTTCTGAAAAACTATTAAACTCAATGTTAACCCTGATAACAGCATTAAAGCCCTTAGTTTTGTCGGGCTTTGCCAACTTTGAAGTGAAAGACCAAAAAGACTATCTAAAAGAGGTCTATTGGAAGGCAAATATTTTATGAAGAGAATTAACGAAATAGCAAGTAAGAATAACAGAAAAGTCATTATGAAAAAAGCTCTATCGCCTCTTAAAGTTAGCTTTTGTCTTACAATTAATATCAAAGATCCTACGACCAGAGCAAAGATAACATAACCAAAAATATTCGAGATTGATCCACTATCAAACCATGCGTTTTGTCCTAATCCAAGCCCTGCATCACCGCCAAACCTTAACAATGTGTCCAGCCTTGTATTTTGGTACGTATAGTTGACAGTAGTTATGAAATCATTCAATCGTTCAGTATAATAAGACGAAAATGGTGAGCTAGCTAAAGTCCCAAGTGACAATAGAAGCGGGAGATTGATTAAGAAAATACTCGAAATAAATAATAACACATTGCTCAAGCCATTTTTTAATGATCTCTTAGTAAAACCATATTTTCGAAATAAAAAAACAACAAATGTAATTAAAAATGTAAAAGTGACTAGTAATACTGAAAAAACCAGCTGTTCGTGAGCTGAGATTGCAATACCAAGAAATGTTGCACATATAAGGAATTGTAATGAAATTTGAGATATCGATCCATTATCTATTTCGCATAATGTCCGAATGAAAAACTTGAACGCCAGAGGAAGAAAAATCAGAGCAAAAGCTAACAATAATGAACCGAAATAGAAAGGAACAACTGGATTTATTAAATAAAGAAGTGAAACAATAATTCGGATATTTTTGTTTTTTAGAAATTCAGCTGAGAGGGAATAGAAAGAAAGCATTGATAAAAAGAAGAAAAGAAAAGGGTAAATCAGAGTTATTGGGGAATTAATTAAATTAAGGAAAGATGCAAATGGAAAAAGAAATCCATTCTTAAAAGATGAAAGTACCGCAACGTCTCCTAAATAAGACTCATGTAAAACTTGAGGTCCCAATATGTCTTGTACTGTTGGTAGGCTCCAAAAGAAATTGTCCCCGATAACTAAGCTGCCTGATAATATGTTTTTAAATGTCAAGTACAACGAAACGATGAAAAACACAATAAGTGGAAAAATGTGTCTTCTACTTAAAATAACACAACTTTTCACCAAATGACCTCTATTCTATTTTTTCCGCAAGCTAAATACTATTTTTCCCTCTGGCTTGTTATATATTATTTTTGTCTAAGCATCGGTAAAGATTGATATAGCTATTAACCATCTGCTGCAATCCAAACTGCTTTACTCTCAAAAAACGATTTGACCTAGCACCCAAAGCGATTTTTTCATCTCTCAATACCTTAATTATTGCATAAGTCAGTTCTTCAACATCCGTACTTTTTACGAGCAAACTATACTTGTCAGTAGAAAGAATTTCTTTTAGTCCCCCCAAGTTACTGGCAACTATCGGTGCTCCTGCAGCTAACGCTTCTAAAGCTACTATTCCGAAAGCTTCATCAACAGAAGGTATAACAACGACATCAGCCAGCCATAACAAAGCCACTTTTTCATCGTCACTTACTCCACCTGTAAAAGTAACTGCTGATTCTACACCCTCAATAGTCACTATACTTCGGAGGGTGTCAAAGTAGCCATAACCTTCATCTCTGCCAGTAATAACCAGATGCGTGTTAGGAATTACTTGAGTTAAACGTTTAAGCGACTGAATAACAAATTGAAACCCTTTTAATTCAGATAGCCTTCCTATACAGAGCAATATCTTTTTCCCATTTAGTCCAAATTTACTTCTTATTTTTTCAATTTTATCAAAAGGGCAATAAAAATAGCTTTGAAGGTCTATCGCATTTGGTATTACTGCTATCTTGTTTTTAGGTATGTAAGCTGAACATTCCAGAGCAACGCTATTAGAAACAGCAACTGTTTTGCTAGCATACCTGACTAAATGTGCACCTATACTTTTTCTGTAGAGACAAAAAATAACTTTGAGAAGTCCCCCTCGCCGCACAGGTTCTTTTGGAATGCCATGTATTGTCACTATATACTTATAACATAAAAGATGGCAAAGAATTGAAATAAAATCGCAAAAGAGATGACCAAAACCGTGGATATGAATAACATCGAAATCTCTTTCTCTAAGAATTAGCAAAGTTTTGATTGCAGCTTTTAAATTTGGCGGCATATAAGTATTAAGCTGAAACCCAGTTTTAAGAGTGGGAATAAGAGGTACCCATTTAACTCTAATACCTTCACATTTCGTTTCAAACTGTTTCTCAAACAAGTTAGAGGCAGGATAATAACCAGAAAGAACATTAACACTGTGACCTTGCTTCAATAGTTCCTTCGAAAGATTCAATACCAATAGACCCCCTCCACCCAACAAATACGGGGGAAATTCTGGAGCAACCTGCAAAATCCTTAGTTTTCTTTCTTCCAGCCGACTCATTTCTGTTGCTCCTCTATGGTTTTACAGACAATTTCGTTCCAAATTAATGTCCTGAAACTTCGAAGGCCATTTGCTCTGATTTGCTTTGTCTGTCTCTTATATAATAACAACTTTTTTACCGTTATTACTAAAGCAGCAAAATCAATTGCAGGCGCCATCAGTTAATTTGTCCCCACACATTATAGTCAACGCTAATTATCACACTTATATATCAGTTTTACACGACAACGGTCCGTATTTTGGTGATTTTCTTGGAAAGGTGACGAATCCTCTTAAACTTGTTCATCGGGTCTAAAACACGAAGTTAAATTGTTTCAACCAATCGAAAGTATATCATCATAGCATAACCGAGGGATGCATATCAGCCCCATATATTCCAGCATTTGTTAACTTCAAAGTCACTTGTGTAATTATAGCTCAGAAATAGTCTTTAAAAAAACGTGTGGCCACTTACCAATACCATCTCCATGTAGAAAACAAAATTGTGCCAATAACTAGCAACCCAATCATAAGAATGAGCAAACTTGCGCCCAGTTTAGGGTTTTTATTCCAGATTTTGGCGTATACCCAATATAATGGTAAAATAGGAAGGGCGTATCTGTGTATATTAGAAACCATTATGTAGAAAAGTAAAATTACTAACCAAATTATTGAAAAACCAAAGTATTTTGCCTCTTTGTTATCGTTCTTTAGTCCAAGTGAAAAAACACTAAGTAACAGTTTTTTGGATAATAACAGATATACGAAGGGCACAAGGACTAGACAATATTCGATTAGAAATAGCACCGCATAACCTAAGTTAATATTAATTGCTACGTCGAATAGTCGAAATAAAAAGAAATCTACTTTTGTAATTTGATTATATAAAATTCCTTGAACTGGAAAAAGTCCTGTTAAATAATAACCATAAATATTGAACAGAAGATAGGGCAGAGCAACTAATGCTGCCTGTAACAATATTCTATCTTTATGTTCCTTTAAACCCTGATACAGAAACGGAATTGCTACTAAAAAGCCATTGCTTCTGGTAAAGGCAGCTAAAAAACCCAATAAAGTGGATTTCACATTTTTTACTTTTTCGAGAAAATAAAATGCTCCTAGAGTTAATGTCATAAACAAGCTTTCAGAGTAAACCGCAGAGTAGAAGAGGGACCCAGGCCATAAACAGAAAAATACACATGATAAAAATGTCAGTTTCTTGTTATCTAGAACTATTTCGGTTAGTTTGTAGAAAAAAAACAAGCTGGTGAAGAATAAAACATTGCTAAGTAGGAAGCCTGCCTGTAGTATAGCCTCGTTCCAGAGCATTAGTCCGGAGAAGAGTCTGCCAATAACATTCATTAAAAATGGATAAAGCGGAAACCAAGCCCAAAAACCATCTAACGGATCGCTTCCTGGTTGATAGCCATACAAAGCTATTCCGCAATATTGTCCCCCATCCCAAGTGCTAAAAAGTCCCAACAAAGGTGTATTAATGACATAAGGCAAGGGGTCCTCTCCCATTCCAAAAATAGCTGAACCAAAAACTGCTGAAGTATAAACCAATATTCTTGAAAATAAACCTATTAACAGAACTTTTCCTAAATCAGAATTAAAAAATTGAACCCAATTTTTGCTTAATGACCTTATCAAATTCCTATTTTCTCCAAGATCGAAATACCTTATCAGCGTTATTTCTTTTTATATTTTTTAATTAAAAACCTAAACCACCTTTTTCTCCTGACAACGGTAATAACCAACGACAATTATCAAACTTATATATCCGTTTTAATAAATCTGATTTAATAATAACTCCATGCACAAGCAAGAGGCGTGCCCTAATTAAAAATATAATATATGCCGGTCCAGTGATAGCTACTTTATGGTAAAGATTGCCTTCGTTTCATGTTATCCGCCTCAAAGAGGGCAACTCTCTGAATATGCTTACACTCTGCTCAGTAAACTAGAAGAATGTTCAACAATAGATACTATAGATCTCATTACAGAAAAAACGGGAAATAATTCAACAGAAAAAATTAGCAATAAAACAACGGCACATAGAATATGGAAACAAAACAGCCCTCTCTCGCTTTTTAATATACCAAAAAAAATAATATCACTCAAACCAGCAGTTGTTCATTTTAATGTTCATATGGCTGTTTTTGGGCAATCACGTATCGCCAACTTCTTTGGTCTACTTACGCCATTCATCTGCAAGATGTTCGGCTTTAAAACCATAGTAACTCTTCACAACATGATTGAAAATATTGATGTCGAAAAAGTCGGTTACAAGAACTCCCTTCTAAACAAAACGAGCGCTTTTCTTGTTACAAAATTAATAGCTAACACCTCTGCTGTTACATTAACCATGAAATCTCACACAACTCTTTTTAAAGAAAAATATCATTGTAAGAAAGCGATAACAATACCCCATGGAACATGGGTAACCAAGACAAATGTTAGGAATAATCCAACGGACTGCATTCTATATTTTGGCTATTCTGGACCCTACAAAGACATAGATCTTTTATTTGATTCAGTTAAATTGTTGGGTGAAAGGAAAAGATCGATTAAACTTATATTTTCTGGAACTTCGCATCCGAATTATCCCAATTACCTTGAAAAGTTTCTGAAGCCTCGTGAAAACGTTGTTTTCACAGGATATGTGCCTGAAGAACAATTGGAATGCTTGTTTGAAAAAGCCAATGCCGTTATTTTGCCCTACCTTACTTGCACAGGCACTAGCGGTGTAGTTCATTTAGCCAGTTCTTTTGGCACACCAATAATAGCTACCGATCTCCCAGAATTTAGGGAATTAGCTAATGAGGGCTGCGGTTTATTGATTAGCAAGCGATGCCCACAGGCTTTTGCTGATCGAATTGAAGAGATACTTGATAATCCGAATATAGCATTTGAATTGAGGAAGCGTAACTTTGAATTTGCACAATCACGATCTTGGGACATTGTAGCAGCTAGTTTCTGTACTCTTTATGAAGACCTGCAAAAAAGAGTGCTGACTGGTAATTAATTATCACTTAGAAGATTCTGGCACTTACATAATTATACGCAACGCACGTAATAATGAAGTTAATATAGCGTATTTTAAAATATCACGGAATAGTTACTCAAAAAAAGATTTTATGAATAAAAGGAAAGTAGACAGTGCTTAACTAATAAGCACTGGTTTTGATGGGGTAGTTCCGCTAATCCATGACCATCCTACGGTGATTTCAGTGTTTAGATCTAGTTTGTTTTGCCACATGGTTATTTCGTCCATCCCAATGACTACGATGTGAAGTTCATTGCCAATGATAGTGGCTGCGGGACTTTCGTTAGTTGATCCTTCTTGCAGAGCGATCCATCCATTCCAAGCCGACTCATAGTATTTGTTGATGTATATGCTGTTGTCTTCTCCTCTCACTATTAGACAATACCCATTTTCTGCCTGCCAATACGCTAGTGTCGGTGAGGATGTTACTGAACCAGGCATCCAGTTCCAACCTGAATATGCTCCTGTTGCTGTGTCGACTGTGATTTGCCATAAGGTATTATTCGATGCAACCTCGCTGGTACTAAAACCGCGTACAATCAGAGTCAGTTGGCTGCCAGTCATGACTGCAGATACTTTGTCGCAGGTTGAACCATCTGGCAATAGTTGCCAATCGCCCCAAATTCTTGAGGCTATGCTATACACTCGGTAGTAGACAGAGTTATCGGCGCCTCTAACAACTAATGTAATTGCTGTGCCGTTTGAAGTAAGTGTTGGAGGTGATGGTGTTGTGCCGCTTATCCACGTCCAGCCAGAGAACGCTTTGGTGTTTAGGTCTACGTAGCCGTGGTAGAGTGTTATGCCGTCAAAGCCGCGTACTACTACGTGGAATTCTTTGCCAACTAATGTTGCTGCTGGGCTATCGTTAGTAGAACCTGGAAGAGATCCCCATTCATCCCATGTTTCTGAAATGGGATTGAACATTCGGTAATAGATCTGGTTATCACTTCCACGAACAACAAGATATGCCATTTCGTCTGCACCGACGTTTACTGTCCATTCTTGGTAGTCGGTTAGTGTACCGTCTGAGATTGTTACGCGTATGGTGTGTGCTCCTAAAGTTGCAGGGTTATACGTCCAGTTTGCTGTTGTATCTTGAACATTGGAGTCTAGTGTCCATGAGTAGCTGAGTGGGTTTCCGTTTGGATCTGAAGATATTTGGCTGAATGTTATTGGTGTTCCTATTTCTGCTTCTACTGTGTTGGCGATTGGCGAGTACCAGTCAATTCGTGGTCGGCCGTCACCGGCAGTTATTTGTACGGCAGGGGTTGAGCTTTTTGTTGTGCCATCTGCCCACTTGTCGTTGGGTGTAACTTGGCAAACCCAGTTGTCTCCAACTGCTGTCTCTTGAGGAACTATAGTGTTAGTGTTGCTTTGTCCATCTTTAGTTTCTATGTAACGTTGGAAGATTTGAGCTGCAGAGAGAACTTTGGGGTAAATCCTAACTTCGTCTAATTGACCGTTGAAGTCTCCTGTTCCGCTGTTTACTCCGCCTAAGTATAAGAGACCGCCTACAGTGGCGTTGATGCTACCCCATCCGGGTGCGGAGCCTCTTAGCTGTCCATCAGTGTAGATCTTCAAGCCCTGACCTGATTCGTAAGTGCACACTATATGATGCCACTCACCCGACCCCTCAATCACTCTCTGGTTAAGAGATTGCTGGGCAGTACTGTTCCCAACGATCCAATACACTCTGTAGCCATCAGCATAAGAGCGGTACTGTACCCGATAGCCTAATCCGTAGCTGCTTACTCCAGGAGCATACGAACTGTCCGGCTTAAAGACAACTGTCTGAGTACTAGTAGCACCGGAAGCTTTAACCCAGAACTCCACTGAGATCGTTGACCAACTACCGCTTCCGCCAAGAGTGTTACTGTTTTCCTGAACAGTCACATAGTCATTGCCATCAAAGCTCAACGCTCCACCAACTGCGCCATCTCCAACCCATGTTGACCCATAAACTACACCGTTATTGTTGTAACCTGAGTAGTCACGGGTAGACCCAGTAGAACCCGGAACCAAAGGAACTTCAGTGTCAAAGGGCATCTGCAAATTAGTCTGGGAAACACCATTGTTTGTCCAGTGGAAAATGTTTGTGGTGACATCGCTGTCTGCATCAGTTGTAGCCGCCGAAGTCGCTATAAGCTCTTCATCATCATAATCTGTGCCGCCATCGGCTGAATCAACCGCAGGCACACCTGTTACTGGAGCAGTGTTACTGCGAATTGTTATTTCGGGTGATGTCTGTAGAACTCCTAAGTCGCCATTGGAATCGCGAGGAGTGACAGTGAAGTACCACACTTGACCGTCGGCAGTTGCTGAGGCTGGGACTTGAGTCAGATCATTGTATGCTGTTTGCAAAACATCATCCTTGTACCAGCGGATCTGACTTCCAGATTCTAAGTCTTCGTCGGGGTCATAGAAAGTGTAGACTGCATAGAGGTCTTCACTCGTTAAGCGATGATCGCGCTCGCGTAGCGGATATATATTTAGATCCGAGGCCAATGGCGCCGAATTAACTATTTCTGCAGCATTTGAAGTGCGTGTTGTTCCTTCAACATAGGAGTCTGTTGGGATTACATCACAAGCCAACACATCACCAACTACTGCGATTCCAAAAGGCATGAACTTTGAGCTACTGCTGTCGCCTGCAGCTGAATTTTCATATTCATTTTGTACTTGTGCCGCTGGAAGAGCATAGTTGAATATCTTCACCTCATCGATCATGCCACAGAATGGCTGAACAAGGCGACCAATGTATACTGGTTCACCCCGACTTGGAGATAAAGGCCCTCCAGAGCTTGTAGATGAAGCAACTTGCGCACCATTCACATACAACCGCATTCCCACACCGTCTTGGTATGTGAAGGCAATGTGATACCAGGTATCAAGTTCAAAGTTGTAGTTTGCAGTTATGCTTCTCATGCGATCCACTGAAGCTTGGTTATCATCATCAGCAACTACGCCGGTATACGGCCAAACTGCACCATACAACCGGTTGATTGTATTGCTGCTTTGGCTTGTAAAACCAAGAGCGTAGCTTGGAATCTTTCCAATGATTGTTGAACCGTTCGTGTATTCATCAAGGTAAACCCATGCCTGTAGAGTTACACCACTCCAATCTCCAAAGCCACCCAACTCTTCTTTATTATCTGGGTAGTCAACGTCATTGAAATAACCTAACCCGCCATCGCTGATCACTATAGCGTCGTCTTTTCCGTCAAAATGATAAGCGCCGCCGACAACTCCATCTGAAACCCAAGCTGCACCTATGACTTCTGCATCATTGCCGTAGCCAGAGTAATCTTTGGTTGAAGTCTCGCTTCGAGTGTCAAACGGCAAAAGCACCTGATTTACCGGAGCCCCATTTAAGGTCCATCGATAGATGTTAGTAACCGCATTGTCATCATCATCATCGACTGTTCCTTGCGCAGTAGTCGTAAAATTAGATGTTACAAAGCCAGTTGAAGGAGTTAAATTAGGCTGGTTTTGTGTAGGCGCACTGTTGCCATCGGGAGTTTCAAGCTCAGTTCTAAACGTAAAGGTTGAAGTTGTAGTTTTGGATCCGTCGCTTGCAGTGATAGTCCAGTAATAGGTTGTGTCGTAAGTTAATCCACTAACAGGAAGTTCCAACTCATTCCAAATAGAAGTTCCGCTAGCAATCACATCGCTAACCGATCCAATGTTTGGCATAGTTGAAATAGAATAAGTTACAGGATCACCCTGCTCATCCCTCAACTTGAAACTCAAATCACTTGTTGAAATTGGGATTGCAAGCTTGTTATCACCCGGATAATCAGCTGCAACAAGAGGCGCGGTCCAATAATCTTCATCACCCGGCATAACTGTGTGTTGTGCAACACCTTGACGGTCTTCCCCATAATAGGTTACTTCAGATCTGATTCTTTCAGATTTTATCAAGCCGTCTGCAACGTTGCCAGTCCAACCAGGTGCAGGAGCCGCAGTATCAAAAGCGTAAACAGACCCAGAAGAGGCACATACAACTAATTCAAGCAATCCATCTCCATCAATATCTTGGACTACAGGGAAACCCATTTGTACGCCCATATTGGGTGAAGTGACGTTCTGTATAGATTGATAATCATTTCCGTAAATCATCAGAACACCACGCCAGCTATTGAGGGAAGTGCCGTTTGGAGCACAAATAATCTCCATCCCAGGATTAACAGGGTCTATGTCAGCAACAACTGGACTCCATTTCCAATCTCCACCAGCAAGAGAAAGCTGAGCATCCATCTGTCCGGTAACTAGATCTAGAACATCACTGTATGCTTGATCATCGTGATCTCCATCACTAGCGAGTAGTTCGAGACGACCATCACCATCTATATCATAAACCGTGGTGCCATAGTGAACAGATAGACTACCCGGTCTCCAATATGAAATGGTTTCGCCGTTAGTAGAATTAAGAACCCACATCACACCGTACATACCAGTCACTACGTCTTTTACTCCGTCACCATTTACATCCACAAGTATCGGTGCCTGGCTACTGGTTAAATCATCGAGTCGAATCCATCTCTCAGTCAAGTTTGCAGCCCAATAGGATTTTACACCTTTTCCGTATCCGCCGTCGCTGTAATCCATATCTCGATCGCCTTGATACAACTCGAATTCTCCGTCATTATCAGTATCTCCCAACGCAAGACCGCCAGAACAAGCACGCCACGTAAAAGTTCTAGCTAAAATGTTGCCATTGTGATCTAATCTCACAATTGTCCCATCATAACCACCAAGCGGAGAAACATCTTGAGAAGCAACAAAAATATCCAAAAATCCATCCCCATCAATGTCGCCAGCAACAGGTTTAGCCATAATGCTGCCTAATGGATCCGTTCCTGTTTGTGTATTCGTAATCCAAAGTTGTTGAAGAGTAGCATCTCCATTATACTTTATCGCAGCACAGCTTGGTTGATAATACATTGCGACCAGAATATCAAGGACCCCATCATTATCAACATCATACAACTGTGGCTGAGTGTAAGTTCCGATACGAGTATTTTGATATGTTGCGATTGTATCTCCGGTAATTCCATCTAGCACATAGATAGTATCGCCTCCAGTGCTACCTCCACCGCAATAAACAACATCTTCTCGACCATCACCAGTAACATCACCAATCACCATACCGCTCTCCCAGTTGGTCCCAATACTGCTTCTAGACCACTTAAAAGTCAAAACAGTATGCGCAGTTGAAGCCGAAGCCTGAGGAATAACCAAAGACAAAGGCAAAGTAAAGACACTAATTAATAGAATTGTTAATAACAAAAGATTTAGTACATTTCTCTTAGTTTTATTTGACATAGGATAACCGCTTCTCATTAACGTAGCTCTCAAAACTAGCTTATAATCTATTATTTCGAAAACTGATATATTGACATTTGGTATACTCAAAAGAAACTTGGGCCACTACAATAAAATCGAAAAACAACTAAATATAAAAAAAATTATATAAAAAATCTTAAAAAATAAAAAAATAATCTATACATATACTAAAAAAATGCTAAAAAATAAAAAACGACACACTCATAAACACCCAAAAAAAGCACAAGTTAAACACTAAACTAACAAAGCAAAATTAGCTCCCCCCGCTTGAAAATCAACTTCAAGAAAACAAATCAAGCAAACGAGTCTGATAGACTACTACTAAATTCACAATCTTCGAAAGAACCGGAGTTTTCTGCACAGCCCGGCAAGCCTGACTCAACTCAGAAACAGAAACAACCTTAGCAATAGGCATTAAAGTCAAATAAGTAAACAAAAACAAAACACCCCCAGCAATAACACCCAACAAACTCGAAAGCCCAGAATAACTAATAATCAGAACTGGAACAACCACAGACAAACCTGCAATCAAATAGACCTTAACAAGTCCAGGAGTATCAAACTTGACGCTATACCTTCGCCTAGCATATATCGATGAATATATTTGACCCGCACCGTTAGCAATCAAATAAGCACTAATCAAACCCAGAACGCTATACAAACTAGTCAAAATAGGCGACAAAATTGCTAAAACAACAAAAGTAATCAAACTTATCCTCAAAGTAACCTTTGTCTCTCCAAGGCCATTGTAAAAACTAGCTAAGGTCAAATAACCAACACCAACTAGCAAATATACAAGACAGTAAGCTGCAAGAAACTGAGGCGCCAACTCATAAGTTGAACCATAAACTAAACTAACAACTGGACCGGAAAAAGCAATAATCAAAACTGTAACAGGAATAACAATCAAAGCCGTGTACTTATTGGCCAGCATAAAGAAATTGGATATACTTTTGCTAGCCCCATTCTTAAGCTTTGAAAACGCAGGTAACATGACAGTTTGAATAGGAATAGAAAGAACAGTCATAAGCAAAGCAAAATTAGTAGCAGCTTTAAAATTGCCAATAGCACTATCGGAAGCAAAAAAAGCAAGAACTATATTTTGAAACAGCGGAACCACACCAACAAGCACTGTAGACAAATAAAGCGGCGAACCATAACGAAGCAAAACCTTGGTGTTATCACCAAAACTAAAACTACCCGAAGGCCTCTTATTTTTCCGCAACAAATAAACAACAAAAACCACCCCTATGACTCCAGCTACCAAATAACTAACAACATGACCTATGACGGCACCAGCAACAGCAAAACCAGCCAAAATCAAAACAATCTGAATCAAAGTCTTCGCAAGAGACTGAATATTTAATGTTAAAGCATTATACTCGGTTTTATCCATTCCAACAAAAGCAGAAATAGAAGTAGCAAACAAAACCTGAAAAAGAATCGTAATCGCAGAAAGCTGGACTAAAAACCCTAACTCAGGCCTCTGCAATACAACAGACGCCAAAAAGTCACTAAAAACAAACGCAAAAACAGAAATAACGATCCCCATTAAAACCCGAATAAGCATACCATGCCTAACAATAGACGCAACACGACCAAAATCGCCCTTAGTCTGAAAATCTGAAACAAACTTTGTAATACCTTGATTTAAACCAAGATCAGTAAAAAGAAACAGCAACTGAGGTATTACGATAACCAATGAATACTGGCCATACGCATCTGCACCTAACAATCTTGCGATTAGTATGGCGCTTATCGATAAAATGACAGTGGATAGCGCGGTCCCTGAAATGAGAAAGAAACTTCCCCGAGCCGACTCCTGAGCAACCTTCATTACTTCATCTGCCATATGGACCCAACCTGCGCTAATCGCTAACTAACCTGATATCTATACATTTTCAGCTAAACAATATCGTATTTATTCCTTATTCCGAAAAGCCACAAAACCCAACAGAAAAGCCAACCAATCAGCTACCGAGATAGATTTCCTCAATTTACTAGTTCGTAGAATGCTGGGTTTGGTGTGTAACCGTTAAATATGTTGTAGGTTTCACCACTTGACTCCGGTTGACAAACCCAACAGAAAATCTTATCCATACTATTACTCTTAGCGTACTCCACGAACGCTCTAACATAACTAGCCTGATTGTCCAAATCAGAATTAGTCTTACCGAACTCGGTTATCCAAATCTCTTTCCCCAAATCATGGGCCGCATCAACAGCATTCAATATTTTAGCCTCGGTACTGCCGTAAACTGTGACTGTTGGCGCACGGGGATCCCAGTATGTGTTTCTGGACAAGAAATCGCTTGCAACATCAATAGCAGAAGAATAATGACCAGTACTAGGGGAGTAACCACACATAAAACGGACACTTACAGGCGCGTCGGTTACTGTTTTAGCGGTTGAAATCACGCTGAGGATAAAATTGTTTTCACTTGAACTAGCTGTCTGTGCTTGAGGTTCATTTAAAACCATAAACGCATAAACATTAGTGTCCGAGAAAGCAGACAACACATTTGAAACATAAGTCAAATATTGGCTTCTATACGCTTCATAATTCGACGCTTTGTCATCAAAGTAATTGTCCCATGTCGTGTACCAAGTGTGAAGGTCAACACAAACTTCCATGCCGAGACTGTTGGCATACTGGATTACTTCTTTGGCTTTTGTTATTCCAGAACTTGTACCCGATTGAAATTCATTCATAGAATTTAATCTAACAGTGAAAATTGAAATTCCCTGATTGCTGAGAATGTTTACAAAAGTTTGCACTTCATTGCCTGTCATGCTATAGAAATTGATGAGTTCTGTAGAGACCAAAGTGTTCGAATTCGGGGTCGGGGGTGAAGGGGTTGGTGTAGCTGTAGGTGATGGGGTCGGTGTTGTCGTAGGGACTGGTGAAGGTGTAGGCGAGGGCGTTTGAGTCGGAGACGTTGTAGGAACGGGGGTTGGGGTGGGTGAAGAACTTGGACTGGGAGTTGGCTCTTTAACTATTTTTCCTGAAGATTTAAGTTCCTTATTAACAATAGAGGCTGATTCTATCGTCGGCAACGATGCAAAGAATACAATCAACAAGAGGAATACTAGCGAAATCTTTTTTATGTTAGTGTCTATTTTCACGAGTATATCAATAATCTTAAGATACACTAACTAATAAATGCGTATGTTCCACTAGACCCCAAAAAAACTGTACAACAAAAAGGAAAAAAAACACAAAATAATTTAAAAAAACAGCACTTATCTATCGCTCATTACAACAAACCCCTCATTATCATAAACCCGACTGTACCCCAAGGAATCAGGGTCACCATTTATCGTATCAGAAATGGGGGTTTGCTTCATAAAATAGTAATAATAATTATCAGAAGTCTCTGACAGCACTACATAATCAGATTTTAACGCAACATCCAAAACAGCAGTGGCATTAGGTATCGACGAAAAAGGAGGGCTCTCAATGGTGTTATAAGTCACGTTCTTGAGAGGGTTATAGTATCTTTGAAGCAAAGAAAAATCATAAAAGATCTTAATTCTATCTGGGGTAGTGGTTGCAAGAAATTCAGCACCAGAGAGATCATACTCTTTCTGAAGCGTGTAGGAATCCCCACCATACTGAGCCATAATATTAAGAAACAACAAAGCAACAATCACAACAACCAAAACCTTCGGTTTCTTTACCAAGGCAAAAACACATAAGTACGATATAGGCAGCAACGCAAACATAACCGCGCGTTGATACCCCTCATGTGGACCATACTGGAAGAACAGGGCAAAAACAGCTAAAATTACTACCAGAACAAGCCAAAAAATATTGAACCCATCTCCAAAGATTCTGGAGCGGGAAACCTTATTTCTTGACATCCAAAGAACAGCAAGTAAAGGAACAACACAATCTATAGCTATAATCGCCAAAGTTGAAATGTAATTAACAGATTGTGCTGCAGAACCTGCGATTCTTGCTGACTCCTGAATAAGCCCCCCTTCCAGAGAAATCAGGCTAGAGAGGTCCCTAACTAAATAGGCAAAGAAGTTGGGGGTAAGAAGCAAGCTATATCCCAAAAAAATAGCCCCCGCAAAAAGAATCAAGATGCCCGTACTCGGATATGCTTTTCCATTACCAAGACGCGCCGAAATAAACTGTGAAATATAGAGAGCAGCAACCACTGCAAGTGACATTAGAGCAGAAAGAAAATGTGTCGAGAGAGTTACCACGAAAACGAGCAGAAATAACGCGCCTAAGACGGTTCTATTTGGTTTATTGGAGAAGAAATACTTCAAGACAATAAAGAGACTTAACAAGAAAAGTACAAAACCAAATCCTGGGGGCCCAAAATATTGTTGACGGAACCAAAAACTAGCCAAGAATATACCTACACCAAGAATCGATGCAGAAACAGAAAATTTCATTCTAAGTATTAAGAACGAAAGAAGTCCGCATAAAGAGATTATGAACACAGGGAAATACTTTAACAAAGGTGTTGTAGAAACTGCAGTCAACTGAGCAAAAATACTCGAAAAATAGATGAATAGAGGCCAATCACGGTAACTATTTAGTGGCTGTCCCACCCGTTCCACAAGATGCCCAGTTGATGTTACTAAGTTACTCTCGCCGAAAGGATAATACGAATTGCTCAGCCAAACTGGCTCTCGAATGACTGCGGGAGCCACAAAAAGATAACCAACTGTTAAAAAGAGCGCAACAGCAAGAACCCAATTCGTCTTAGACCCGAAGAACCAAACAAGACCAAGTGTAGCTAATCCAACCCAAAAAGTAAACGGCAGAGAACCAGCCAAACCCAAAACAGAAGGATCAACAGAATAAAGACGAGTAGTTGCCATGGTAAAGAATAGTAGACAAACAGAAACACCCATCAACAAATACATAACAACATTCTTGCTTTGCATAAAATCTATCCCTGAAAATTCAAATCTTAACATCTATAACTTGGATTCTATTATTTTCAGCTTCCCACTCTCATTCAAAGGAATTTGACCTAAAAATTCCACTTCGAATTCCACAGCGCCCTTTTCTAACCCTAACATATTTTCAAAATGCGCCACAATATCCCGCTGAATTTTTACCTTATCTGTAAAAGAATCTTTCAATACAAGTTGAATAACAATTCTATCCTTACTTTCCTGTACAATTCTAAACTGCTCAATAAAGCTATTCAAATGAAAACTACCCATCGACACCGTTAAAGTACGAGGCGACAACATACGACCCCCGGGAAGAACCAAAAAGGCGTCACTGCGCCCCTCAATTCGCTTCAACAAAGGCAGGGATCGCCCACACGGACAATCTTCGCTAGAAAGAACGCCATAATCTCCAACTTTATACCGTATAAAAGGCATTGCAAAATTAAAAAGACTGGTGCAGACGATTTCGCCGCTTTCTCCTGGGGCTACTTCATCACCATTTTTGTCTACTAACTGCATAACCAGCGAATCAGCATCAATATGATAACCGCCTCTCTCTGGGCACTGCCAAGCCATCCTTTCAAACTCTATAGTAGCATACTGATCGAAAAAAGGAGCTTCAAAAACATCTTCAATAAGCTTTCTGGAAACATCATCAATCAATTCAGCTCCTCCAAAAATAATTCGCGGATTGATCCCAGAGAATCCTTTTTTCCTAACTTCCCTTGCTAATAAGGACAAAGAACTTGAATATCCATCTAAAACTTCAGGCTTGAAATCCTTGATTACTGAAAGTTGTCGATCGGTATCCCAAAAAACGGAAACAAATTTGGGACTATAGAAACGCAAGAAGCTTTGCAACCCTTTTACTTCACTAAAATGAGAAGGTGATGTTACAGTTAGCCATCTACTAAAAAATTTGTGTCCACAACTATAATTTGCTCGGAGGTGCTTAGCTTTTCTAAACCCATCTTCTTTTCTACTGATGTAGACACGCAGAGGTTGACCTGTAGACCCACTTGTAGAAAGAGCGCGTAAACTTTTTAATTGAAATTTTGATGAGATCATGTCATCCGTATTTTGCCTGATCTCGCTCTTGGAGACAATTGGCAACTTGGAGAGATCTTTAAAAGTTCTTACATCGTCGGGTTTCAATCCGATCGAATCAAACTTACGCCTATAAAAAGGAACTGAATCATAAGCATGGTTGACTATCCTGCGTAGGCATCTGTTCTGATGCTCAGCAAGATCAGCCTTTTTCATATGGAGGTTTCTCATGAGTCGATAAAAACTCTTGAGAGTTCCATAATAATATGACAAAACATGTGCACCTGAAGTTATTTTTTACGCAAACGATCATTCAGAGATGGCCGTAAGGCTTCACGCATAGCACATTTAACTTCACTTTGAAGAACTGGGATCTTTTGTTTAAGCAAAGCTACAATCGCTTCTTTATCTCTAATTACCATCCCGACTTTAGCCACTATTGTTTTACTATCCACATCTTTCAATGGAATTAGACACTCTGTAAGACCAAGATCTCTCAGAAACCCAGTCTGCTTGTGATCATAAGCGATACTAACAGTAGGCACATAACCAGATGTCGCTAACACCATTGGATGCATCTTTGAAGAAAGAAGTAACTCCATCTGCTCCAAACAAAGCTTGAATTCATCTAAACTGTCAATCTTGAAAACTCGGGCTCTTCGGCTATTCTTCATTCTGCTAATGACAATTTTGGATACTTCGAAATCATCATTCTCAAACCCAGTAATGAAATGAGGGAAAAAACAAACATCCAGATTGTACAATTCAACTACTCTATCTAAAGCATCAGCATTTGCAGTCAAAAAATTCTCAAAATCTTTCTCAGAGAGACTCTGACTATAAACTCCTATGGAAACACCTATGCTTGGATCAATGAATTTCTTTACAGGTACGGTTGAATCAGCTGAAAACAACAAAGCGGCATCTGAAGTGAGCGTCATTTTAGGAACCACGCCGAGTTTTTTCAGTAAATTAAATGATACAGAATCTCGAATAATTATTGCATCAAAATTATTCAATGCAAGCTTTGAAATTAACAAGCCTATGCGCGTCTTGAATGGACCTACCGAATTGGGAAACATCACTATCGGTTTTCGCAAAAAAGTAGCAACTGAAACCTCAATCATGCGTTCAAAAAGCATCGTCCACCAAGTGATTGCCCAGTAAATATTAAGCGGCAACATAGAAGCCGTTTCTTTGAAGTTCTCGTCACTACATGAAACAACTACATCGCTGTGCGCCATCCACTTCAAAACTTTGTTTCTGTATAAAGATGGAAGTCCCAGCTTCACTGAAACAACCGAAGGAACAAGCAAAGCTGTCTGCATAAACATCAAAAAAAGACCATATAAGGAAAGAATCTTGTACTTGATGGACTTACGAGAAATGCTTAATTTTTTTGCAAAATTGTCTGCAACAATATAAGGAAGGTCAATAAGCGTAGGCAAGATAGCGGTATCTTCAGGGAGATTAAGGCGCTTAACACCATCGATATCTGTTGTTGAAACTGACAATGAAACTGGCCCCGAAATAATTTCTCTAAGGGCGTAATCGTCGCTCTTTAACAGCGCTTGAGTACCCTTGTTACTCATGTGTCCAACGTGGATTATGTGTATCTTTGATTCAGTCAAAATAATTGCCTCAACTATCGTACAATTGAAAGAGTTCTATAGATTCCTGAATACAATCTGAAACATGCAAATGGAAAATGAGAAGAAAATGACATTATTTTCTTGTTAGAAGACAATTTAATGCTCATACAAATAAATAGCGCCCGCAGAAATGCCATAAAAGAGAAACTACCTGTAATGGCAGGAACAAAAATGGGCGTTGAATGATTACTCGCTTTAAGCATTAATATTCGGGTGTAGAAGTCGTCTTTCTTAAATCTAAGATTAACCTGCTGAGATTTCTTAACCTTGTCTAAACTGATCGGAGATAAACTAATTTTACCATCTGATTTAAGATCGTTAATCAAATTTTCTACAAATTCTGTACGTGTAACTAATATTGATTCACCTAACTTGTCCGCTCGAAATTCACGTAACCACGCATCTCCAAGAGAAATGTCCGCCAACTCAGCAAGTTGATCCGGACACATCGTACAACGCTTCGGCGTGAAAAGAAAACTAGAAAAAACAGGCCAATACGAACGCCAGTTCCCCACTAAAGGAATTCTAACAGACTGCTTGGCGGTTTTAACTGTCATAAAGCCAGGCCAACCGCTGCCCCTATAGGTAATTTCTTGGACACAATTTTTGTCAACACCTAATTTTCCAACAACAAAATCTGCTCCATCATAACTAACCATATGAGAGCACATTAAACCTATGTGTAAGACTATCTTCTTTTTTAGGTCAGGATATAGTTCTTCAGCTTTGCGAACGCCATGGATGTGACATGGTAAGCCAACTACTGCAAACCTACCTTTCTCGTGCAGAATGTCTTTCAAGGCATAATTGGCAGCTACTGGGCAGTATTTTGATTTTGAAGCCAAGACAATCTCTTCGGGCGTCCGAGCAATAAATGCTTCTGACTCCATAGGTTTGTTGGTGTTCATCCGTGTGACAAGGGCACCGTTTATTAATCCTTTATTTAACGCATAGATCAAAATCTGACTAGCTAATCCGCCCGACGCTGAATTATATCTTAAATTCTTATCTGTAGAATGACTTACATGACATTTTAAACATTCACCTATCGCATAGTTCGAGGGGACTTTTCCAAAAGCAAGCATATTCAAAGTTACAAAATTTACTTCAGCTCCGGGACAAACTCTTTCACATATGCCACATGATGTACACCTATCAGAAAGAACTTTAGGTACCCAAAGACCATTAGTTACCTTCATTTCTATAGCGTTACTTGGACAAACACCAGCACATGTTCCACAACCGTGGCATAGCCCCGCTTGGATAACTCTAGATATATTACTCAAATCAATCAACTGCTTTGCTTATTTTGCCTATTGCGAACCCCGCGAAAACCAGTGCCGTTGATATTAATAATGTGACCAATTGCCCGAGGTTTTTAAGATTTAATTGAGCCGTCCGTGATTTAACTGAATTAGTTAACAGATACTTCAGGTAGTCGCGTTCCATGCTGAGGGCTTTCGATGTTTCTCCGTATGTTCCACTTATTAACGCTTTTGAAAATCCCTGATAAAAGGATCTTTTACAAAGATAATTGAATGTCATCCTTTTGGGATTTACTTTATGAAAGACTATTGCAGCAGGTTCGTTCATAATTTGCGCGTCAGGCTTTTTACAGATGATTCTCATTGCAAATTCTGGCTCTTCACCATCAAGAAGGACCTTTCCTAACCTACCCACGTCTTTTCTAAAGTAGCCGACTTCATCAAAAATGGATCTCCTAAACGACATGTTACAGCCAATCGGGTTTCTTATAGGCTCCCGAACAATACTGCCGCCTTTGTAGGAGCAACCAATAACCCAGTTAAGCTCTTCAGGGAACCATTTAAAGCTCTTATTACTCTGAAACAAAGGTAGAACTAACCCGCCAACACCAACGACACTGGGCTCCGAGTAATTATTCAACAAATTACTTAGCCAGTTTTTATCAGCAATTGCGTCGTCATCAATAAACGCTACTATCTCACTCGAAGCATGCTTGACTCCGGTGTTTCTGGCATACGAAAGACCAAACCCATCACTTTCAACAATCTTAACTTCAGCTGGGACTATTTGCTTATAGAACGAAACAAGTTCATGGTCATTATCCAGTATCAACAGAATTTCGTTTGGTGTTAAGATCTGTTTTTTCAGAGAGTTAATACAGGAAAGAACCTGATCCTTAAATTTAGTAGAATAGGTAGAAATAATAACGGAAATTCCTTTTTCGGCAGCCAAAATAGTAACAACCTATCTTTTCAACAAAACTTGACAATAAGCATCAGATTATGCAGAAATCCCAATAATATTCAGTATTACTCATTATATAAAGCGATTGTTTACGAGTGATCTTAGATATTCGCACTGATACTCTGATTAAACATATTCACTATTTTTAGTTGTACCTCGTTTTAACTCCATAAAAATTGCTATTGTAGCAAAGATTAACGTGAATACCAGCAATGAGAGAGTCACGGATAATAAAGTGACACCCCAAGGGGTCGAGTTCAATATTAATCCCGTAATTGACGTAATGATCAGGCTCATTGCAATACTTAAGGCCAAACGTTCTAACGAGTCAATTCCTGTAGAAGAATTTTGGACTGGACCATCCTTATGGAATAAGGTCTTGACGAAAACAAATCCAGGTAGAAACATAACAAAAACTATTGCTAAAATTGACCGTAAACTAACCAGCGATTGATTATCTTCGGGTATCACAAAAATTACTACTGCCGCAGCAATTGTAATAATTATCGTTAGCCAGTACCATGTAGTTTTAGCTTGTGCTCTTATTTGCTCTATTTCAGATAGATTTAGCTTATCTGTCAATCCATTAAACCTCAAAGGGGGCTGTTTTCTAACCTCTAAAAACTTCAATTTTAAAAATGCGGTGCTCAGTGGTTCAACTTCTATTTGTGCAGTTTAGCTGCAGATAAACGAAACGATTGTTAAACTCGAACATGTTTGAAATGTTATTATACGACCAGAGTTCGAACAATAACTTGTATTGATATTCTGATTTTGTTGAATTCCAAAGAGCAGTTTTGTCTATTTTTATATCTTCACCGTTTAGCTGTAGATTTCCAACGGTAAACTTCCCGTTTGAAACTGCAGTGTTAGAAATCGAAAAGGTGAGAGGATTTTCGAAAGTTTGATCATCAAGAACTACAAAACGATATTCATATACAGGTTTTGATGAGCTGGCTTTTGTTAGTGTAGTATCTGGAAGATTATCTGAGGAATTCAAAAACTTGATATAAAGCAAATAATAAGCTGGAGCGCCAACATGGTTTACTACGTCATAATAAATTGTATAGTTTTGATTTGGGCCAATATTTTTTGGGTAATCTTTCGCCATGTGCTGATGACCAAGAAGGTATAACTCAGAATACTTCTCTCCCTGAGATTCAGGGACGATAGCTGTAAAGGTAAGAGAAGAGATTGCCAAAACGATTACTAAGCCTATGCAGATTAAGATAAGTTTGTAGTGTTGAAGTTTCAACGTTAATACCTCATGACTCAATTAGTGCATTCTGATTGTAGCTATGTTTAATGAAACGCCAGACTACACACAAAACAAGAATTGACAGTACAATCCCAATAATTGCAAAAAGTAAAACCAAAATGAAATCAACTTTAACAAGCGCCCGTTGCTGTAATACTGCAGAGACATGCCGCGCTATCGAGACAGCCGCATCAGTTTTTGTGTCAACTGCCTTAGTGTCCCCTCTTCTTTCCGCATTTTCCGCATCAGCTAAAAAACCAACGGCAATGTTCAACTGCCCAACCAAATCCGTTACTTCTACACCTGCACTTTCAGCATCCAACAAATCGTTTAATGTGTGATTTACAGCATTGTTCGCCGCATCCAAGCTTAATCGATTAGAATTGGTTTGAGCTGTCGAGAAACAGATAGAAGCGAAGAGGCTTAGCATCATTATATAAAATAGATATTTCAAAATTCTGTTATGTTTTTTCATTCTTTGGGGCTCCAAGTCAATGTTACGTATTCATGCGTAGGAAGAGTTATGAATTCCCTGTCTGACGACAGTGGAAATGAAAAAAGCGGTTCCCACGTATGGAATTAATTCTTGATTTTCGTCTCCTCAACTGTGTTACCATTTCTACTCGGGCAGGTTTTTAATAATTGTGAATCGTAGATACAGTATTCAGAAATAACTCGATTTCTGCTCAATACTATAGTACCCTTTTCCTCTTTCCAACGTAATCTCAACTATTTAGTCATCCTACTCGGCGCTGTATGCACTAGTAATCTCCAAATCAATATAAGCAATATCCCAAGATTTGTAATATGAAGTCTTTCGAAACTATCTTCGGTTTACTCTAGAAATACAAACTCCCAAAGGATAAATACACTCAAAAAGGAAACACACAAAAAAATTCGATCGCAATAAGCACCATACAGATTTATAGTTCAAAACAACTTTGGTAAATTGATGCTTATTTTCATATTTTTAGAACACTTTTTTCTATTCTTACCAGCGGGGCTTAACTTAAACCCTGAATAACATAATAAACGATAAAAAAAAGAAAAAGTTATGTTTAGCTGTTATGGGTTCCATCAACAGCGTAAGATAAAGTTATCGCCGTAGACAATTAGCCGGTTTTGCACTCTATAAGCGGAGATGATACCTAGATCAATTCTATTGACTTCTGTTCCAGTCTCTATGTTTGATTCCAATATCTTTTGACCATCCACAAACAATTCAGCCGTGTGTTGCACTGCGTTATAATACACTGTCACATTGTAGTAATTGTTAAACTCAATGGGTATTTCTCTTGATGTTTGGTCATAGTCTGTGTTTAGCGTCCATTTGTTAATGCCATTTTCACGTTTTATTCCTGCTAAGACCGCATTTCCTGAATCAGTTTCTAATCGAATTAAGTATAACCTGTCACCATTGTCTCTGAGTAGACTTTCGCTTCGATAGCCTGTTAGGTAAAATTGACCTGATATAGCAACTGTACTGAGATCTACGTTTTTGCTTATGAACGCGTTTTCTATCCCTGAATAACTTCCACTGGTGTAAAAGCGTGCATGATAGTTGCCTGAATAAGGCGCATAATCGGCGATTGTTACCGAATCAGCCCTCGAAGTAGTTATTTCATTCCACCCGTTAAGCGTTTTAGCCTCAAAGTCATCTTCATATAACGTAGAAAAGCCTGCTGTCGATGGAGGTTGGCTTGGAGTCGGAGTCGATGATGGGCTAGGTGTTTGTGTTGGGGTAGAACTTGGTGAAGGCGTCGGATTGATAGTGGGTGAAGGGGTTGGATTATATGCTGCAGTATTTGTTAGTTCGTAGAATGCTGGGTTTGGTGTGTAGCCGTTAAATATGTTGTAGGTTTCACCGCTTGACTCCGGTTGAGAAACCCAACAGAATATTGCATCTATTCCCTTGGATTTCGCGTATGAAACAAATGCTTTAACGTATGACTGTTGTTCTGCAAGGTTGCTGTTTGACTTGCCAAATTCAGTTATCCATAGTTCCTTATTTTGGTTATGAGCAGTATTTAGCGCGGTAAGGAGTTTTGTTTCTGTGCAACCATATACAGACACAGTTGGCTGTCTCGCGTCCCAATATGAATTTCGGCATAGAAAATCTGTAGCTTGATCGATTGCTGACGAGTAGTGACCTGTACTTGGGCTATATCCTCCCATGAATCTCACAGATATTGGTCTGGTAGTTACGCTACGTGCTGCAGCTATTACATTTAGGATGAAGCTATTTTCGCTATTGGATGCAGTTCTGGCTTGAGGTTCGTTGAGTACCATAAACGCATTGACATTATAGCCATTTAATGCCGCGAGTGTTGTTTTGACATAGTTTATGTAAATGTTGCGGTTGGTGGCTGAATCTGAGGCAGAATCTCTGAACTTATTATCCCACGTCGTGTACCATGTATGCAAATCAATATTGACACTGATTCCGTAAGCATTTGCAATAGGGATTATGGTTTTTATCTTCGAAATTGCGGTGTTACTGTTACTGGTGAATTCAGAGTAGCTATTTATTCTAAGTGTCAACGTTGTAATTCCTTGATCTTTGAGCGTGGTCATGAATTTTTGGACTTCAGATGTTGTCATACTGTAGTAGTTAATCAATTCCGTGCTGACTACTGTTGAAGTTGCTGCCTGAGCAAATACTGACTGGGGATCAATTGCAGTTATGGTTCCGCTTATAGCAAGCGTTAGAGCTATAGCTAAAAGCATATATTTTGAACTTATTTTTTTTATTTTTTTCACTCTCTTCCTGATTTTGCCCTCTTACATATTACGATTTTTAATAAGTTTTTTTGCAAAAGAAAATTCTCTGTAAAAAGATTCTTCTCGTTATCTTTGCATACTACACTTTGCTATCTTTGCAAAATATATTGAGCATAACACTCGTGGAGATTGTTTCAGCGTGGCTTAGCTAAGAACAAAATTATGCCGAGTCGATAAACCCCGCTGCGCTCCTGTTCCTATCTATTTTTAAAAATTTTTTTTCCTGAATGAACCATTTATTTATCATTCAGGAATTTTTATATTATTTTCTTAACAACATTACAGTGTATCCGTTGAGATTGAATGCAGTTGTTGATCCAACATATGAGCTCCCACTTTGTAACGTTTGAGCGCTATTATCAATTTTCCACCAGTTGAAAGCACCTGAAACACCAGATAAAGTTACTTGCATTGTAGAGGTCGATTTGTTAATTAAGAGAATATTTGTTGAACTGCCATCTTTCCATACAAGCGTAATAACGTTGGAAGATGAACTAGAAGATTCAACTACTTTGTCCCCTACGCTTAATCCTCCAAGTCCACTAATCATGTATTGTGCATAGTAGGGATACCATGGTTTGTTATTGTCTAGGTTGATCATTCCAAACTTGCTTGAATCAGTACTTCGACTACCTAACTGCATATAAATATTAAAAAGTACATTTCCATTCAAAATCTCCGTTCTCAACGCTAACGCTGTTCCGATTGCCCCTGCCATCTGTTGAATTCTAGGGTCTGTTCCTGTTGAAAAATGATAGTTAATGTTAGCCTCAGTTTGTATAGTATCAAGCCAGACACCTTTTTTATTATAATAGGTCTGACGCGCTGGATTTATGAAAATATTCGAACCATATGTTCCGCCTTCATCGTTAATTGCTTTATCAAATAATGACGAATCTGTTGTAGATTTAGTTCCTGTAAGATATCTGTGCCAACTTAAGTAATCTATTTTATTAATGTTGTTTGCGAACCACACATTAAAAGCTCCTCCACTGCCCCCTTGGCTCCATGTGACCATGCTGTTATCACAACCAACTTTTATGCTTGGATCAGCAGCTTTCATAGCTGAAATTACAGGATTCATAAAATTCTTAAAACTAGTACAAGTTCCACCATCGTTGAAGAAATGTTGTGGCTCATTAAAAAGTTCCCAATATATAATTGGAGTTCCTCTTGCTCTGAAATGTTCTATCCAATCCGTAATGTATGCCGCATATTGTGAAGGGTTCGGTAGCTTAGTGCTTTGATAGTTAGCAGTCATTCCGCTTGGTAAATCTGTAAAGCGGTCATAGCTCCAACTATAGAAGCCCATTGCAATTATCGGCTGAGCACCTATTGAGTAAATTTTATCCACCAAATTATCAATCGCTACCCAATTCCAACTACCAGCTTTTGTACTCTCATACCAACTTGTACACGGCAAACGAACCCTATGATCAAAAAACCTGACTAATTTAAAATTTGCATCCTGAGCCAAATTTCGCAAAGTTGAGCTACTAACAAAAGCTGAAATGTCTTTGCTTTCCATTTGGAACCCTAACTGCAATTTATTAGTCACTACTGTCACTGAAGGGTTAACAGTAATTTTTGCACTATACGTTGCAGCCTGCCCAGGTGTAATAAATAGTAAAGCAACAATAAGTAAAATAAATGTACTAATAGCTGTAAATTTGATAACTTGTTTTGAACTGGAACCTTTCATCTTTATTATTCCTCCCATACTGCCTGAAATTCAGTTAACCGTTTGGATGTGCTATAAGTTTTTTTGCAAAGAATTTTTAACAGTTTAGTGAAATTGAATCTAATGTTTCATTAGTTTTTTTGACCGCAGGAAGCTTTTAAAAAAACGGATTGCGCGCCTAACTCTGAATAGGTTCTTTTTTTGGGGCAGTTGTGGCAACAATGAGGTCTCGAGCAAACAATCCATCAATTCCCGGCCCTGAATATTTGGATGTTGGGTGCATAAAGTTTACAAAAGCATCAAAGTAATTGTATTCCATATCATACCTCACTCCTGAGGGAAGAATGGTTGAAAAGGCTCTTGTTTTAACTTCTCCGTATCCTTCAACAAACAAGCAGGCTGGTGGGAGAACAAAATTAGGGTAAAGCGGTATCGGATTAACCCAGCCGCAGAAAAGCGAGTTGCCGTACACGCGGATTTGAATTTCGTCTTTACCAACAAGTTGAAAGCTATCTTTAGAGGGATTATCGCCCTCAATATCTCTTCTATGATTCACAGCTACTGGATTGTCTCCTAAGCTGGCCGCAGGAACATATGTGTAGCCATTTGGTGTTTCAAGCCAAAGGTAAACTACCATAAGATCTTCTGCGCCCAAACTTGACCGTTTATCGATCTGGTTAACTCGAATCAAAATATCCGGTAAATTGAAGGATTTAGGCGGATGAATCAATGCTAATGCCCCCGTAGCATACATCTGGTTCTCGTATTTAGAAGGTTGTTTCGTCCAAATTGTTTTTTCCAAAACTTCTCTCTCAGAAATATGTCCAGGCGATTCTTCTACTACAGTGAATCCTTGCGTTGTTTTCCAATGATTTGCCGACAAAGGCGGCGGCATAAGACTTTGGGATCCAAATATGGATTCTAAAGATATAGACGCTGGCTGCTGAGCATTGTCCCAGATACTACTCATTTCATTTACAATTCTTGTTATTTCTTCAGGATTATCGCTAACATACGAACTACAAATTGACGCTTCACTGGAGGGTTCTTCAGCGTTTATTTTTGCTCGCTTAAACTGGAACAAATGTTTATTGTCAACTACGGTTGTCTCCATGTAGCTCGGGGCGATATGCCTCACTTGAATATACTTCGATAATTGCTTAACCGCCTTAATATTTTCAGTTGTTACAGGCACCATCATCTTTACAGTTACATTTCGTTGAGAACAAGCTTGCTGGAGTGACTTTTTCTTCAAAAAGTCAACGAGCATCTGGGGCGAGGTTATCATAATAATCTCTTTTTCTGCAGAAAGAATAGAGTCAGCAAGTTTTGTTTCAATTGTACTGAAACCCTGATTGCAGCTGGTTTCAAGGGCTGAGTTCCCAGATGCAATCTCTAAAAGTCTAGTTTCAATATTCGCTGAGTTGCGCCATAGATCCTCGAACATAGCGGAAAATGATTGTACAAGAGAGCGGCAGTTTGTCCACATACACAAATTATCTTGTTCAGTGGCAAAACCGTCATTTCCAGAGTCGATGAAAAAGAGAATTTCTTCTTCGTCTCTTATGATCATGCGATGGCAAAGTTTCAATCCTAAGTTTGGTGTTCTTCCTTCAAGGGTCATCGTTTTTTCTTTCTTATTAAGAAAGGTTTTCATCGTTTCAACATTATCTTCATTCAACTCGACTAAGAAACGGAATTGAATCTTGGATCTGGAAAGGTTACTGGAAGCAGCATCAAAAAGACCCGACATTTCAGCACGGGCAAGGCTTGGAATCGTCGTTACAAGCCGTATTTTACTTTTAGCTTCAGGTATCATCTGCTGAATCTTGGAGTAAATGTAATTTCTACCCTCAATTACAGTAAACTTTTCAGGCTGATGAGATTTTTCTAATCTATACACCGTTTGCCAATCTACGAGAAGGTCAGCTTTGTTTTGCTCTACGCGATGAGCTTCCTCAATTTTGGTTTTTGCTAAAAGGTCTAGTACCTTATCTAAAGGCACTGCGGAAAACCGAGCTGGGCGTTCAAGGGTTGAATAGATTATTCCTTTTCTCTGCAGGTTCTTTATAGTCGGGTATAATCTTTGCTTTGAAACTTTGAGCTTTGTTGTCAAATCTTTAGCTTTCGATAAACCATATTTTTCAAGGAACAGGTAAGTTTGCACTTCAAGTTTAGTAAATCCTAAATTGAGAAGTACTTTGAGCAGTTTTTCTTCTTTCACTGCCTTCAGCAACCAATTAGCCAATAGGAGCTTGATAATGATAGTTAATTCAAATGGACATATAACTTTTTCAAATCGATGTTTCCTCTGAGTTTATTGCTTTCTTCTCGACTATACATCATGTCGATGACTCCCTCTTCCTAAACTGTTTAACAATTGTTCTTTTACTTCTTCGATAACCTTCGCTTGCTCAATGTTAAGTTTCACATAACGCTCTATTACTTCTTCGAAATCCAACGCTGAAAAAAGCCTTGAACGACATTTACTATACTTAACAACCCCTTTTTTGTTTAAACGGCGTAGAATTGAGTTAATTTGCGGCTGAGTTTTTCCGATATTAACGGCTAAATCCAGGCTTCTTGTCGGACCCCATTTAGCAAGGTAAACATACACTTCAGCCTCAGCCTTAGAAACACCCACTCCCTCAAGGATTCTTAACACCCGATCCGAACTCAACTTTTCACCCCTTACTCAACGCCTTGCTTATCGAAGTCAAAAGAAAAAAGAAAATGGCAGCTCAACGGCATACCCATTTGAGTTATGGCTTCAGCAGATAACCTTCCCATACAGGATCTGCGGGCCCCTTGTCTCTCCATAAGTATAGCGTTTGTCCTTCAAAGGCGCCAGTTCCTTGATATACTCCGTGTGTTTGGAGAGTAAAATCTGATGCAGAATTCATATCGGTTATTTTTAGCAAATCATAGCCTTCAAACCCCCCTCCTTCTGTAGGGAACCACATTACATGATGCTCATGGTAGAGAACCATTACCGGTCTCTTCCCCATAGCGTCTCTCGCAGCGACCGAGTTCCCAATGATAGCAGGCCCACCATCGATACTGAGTTCAATATCATATGTTAGTCCGGCATCGCGTACTTGAGTTACACCCCCGTTTGTAGTCCAACGCTCACCTGGAGGTCCACCTACTGGCGTGAACTTTAAAGTAACTGCAACTTTTTGACCATCAGTTGGCGCAGCCATTACCGGCAACGCAAAAGAGATTAACAGAAGCGCTAAAGCAAAGATTATAACTGATGATTTCCTCACCCTATTCACCTCCTTTCTAAAATCTTTCGCCACGATTCTCTCAGAGCCCCCTGCTTATAGTAACTAGTCAAAAAAGAATTTGACCACAAAACAGACTGCAGAGATACCATTTAATCAATGCATAAACGGGACTCGACATAGAATTGCTAAGTTAAATCTTTAGGAGGCGAGGTTCTAGTTTTAAGTGCTTGCATGCTTGTCTTGCTATGAAGTAGGCTATTGGGACTGCGTAGAGTGCGCTTGTCACATTGTAGATAATAAAGCCGGGCACTAATCCTGCAACATATGCTGCAGGAATACTTCTTCCAAGCACTATTGGGAGCAGAAAACTATAGAGAACAAGAGAATCGAGAATAGGCATAAATCCGCCTCTAACGACTGCTGCAGCTCCGGTCACATATATGGTCTTTTTTCTCTCACTTTTTTGCCTATCCGTCTGTGGGTTTTTAGTCAGGAATTTTTGTACTAAAAATATGGTGAGAGCCATAAGGGGCATAACTATTAACCCCATTGGATAGACAACTAAGCCGCCGGGGCCTACTGGGAAAAATATCTCTTGACCTGCGATGTGTATGGCTTCAACTAAGATGCCGATTTTGAAACCGTAGATTAAGAAGACCACTAATACGGGTATCTCGTATAATGTGTAGTAGAACCCGGGCCAGTAGAATGTTGGGATCCTGATTGCATTTAGGACTATGGCTAAGGCGGCGAAATTAGCTATCAACGCGATTGATCGTGTATTCATAACTAATTCTAGTATTGGTATTAATTGAACTCAATTTAACACTTTGCAGAGCATAAAAACAAAGAAACTCCGCCAACTATCCAAAAACTATTCAGTAACATCGTCTATTAATTTAATTGAGCATAATGTATGCTGTAATTTTCCTTTAACCTGCTTATTAGATGATCTTCAATAAATTCCCTCTGTGAGTCAGGGGTGTAACCAGA
>JAEAME010000597.1_pt1 | contig 34634 bp, 28 predicted proteins | sample 8958731 | NCBI WGS metagenome assembly JAEAME01 (sample SAMN16933194, study PRJNA681113) | bioreactor sludge metagenome | isolation source: anerobic bioreactor sludge (Control) | place: India:Bengaluru | collected 2018-10-24
GGAGGATATCCCTATTGCTCTTCTCGTTCAATTGAGAACTACAATATAGCAAGCTCCATCGGCCAAACCGTTGGAACTTCCCCCTCCCGCTCGTCGTGCTCGCCGGGGGTCTTCTCATCATGCAATCATCTCAAGGAATGCTTCAATTCTGGTCTTCATCCGTGCAAGAGTTGAGATGGAATACTCATCCTCCAGGTAGAGCACTGGCGTTCCTGTGGACTCTATGTAGCTTTTCATTGCCGGTACTTCAAAGCCATATGGATCACAATATTTATATATAAAAAGGACCACCCCGTTTACATTAAATTCGCTGATAAATTGTTTCATATGGCCGTATCGTTCATCCAAAATTTCCTGATAGGTCTCTTTTGAACCAACAAAGGTCGTTGGTATTTTGAGCTTCCGTAAGTAGCGTTCTGCAATACCCTGGACCGGGTCTGAAGTTACGTCCACATCTCCCCAGTACATCTTCGCCCCGATGGAAAGGTCATCCATCACGAGGTGTGCTCCGGCTCCCTCGATGGCATCAATAATGGCCGCATCGTCAATCTGGTCGCCAATGAGCATTATTCGGTGAGACTTACCATTTGATTTCGCCGTTCTCTTGCTAACTTCCTTGGTTACGCTTTCAATCAAAGCGCTTGATTCCTCCACTGGGAGGCTCATGGCTGCGACGAGAACCTTCATCATCTCTGCGCCCCAGATAAGCGGTGGATTCGTTTTTCTAAGGGCATAGAGTTCCCTCATAAGGCGCCTGTTCTCGTTATGTGCCGCCACTGCCTTGGCGATCGCTTCATCGGTGATCTTTTTGCCGGTGAGCTTTTCAAGGGTACCGATAAAAACACGATAAAGTTCCTTCGTGAACTCAATGGAGGGATCGTCCGTGACATGGGGAAAGTTCAAAAAGTGCCAGTATGGCAGGTTCAGGTTGTAGCTCCACACATCATTGGTTCTGTCGATGGAATCGCACTGATGGGGAAGAACCATGCCGTCGAGAAAGCTGAATTTTCCTTTCACTGCTGAATCAAAGACATTTCTGACAAAGGGGCAAACGATTGTCTCCATATAGGCATCTCCTTTTGTGATTGCCTCGGACACGTTCCCTTTCAGTCTGAACGGTACCACCCCTGCTGCCGTCAAGATTTCAAGCGGACCAAGAGCTGATAAATAGCCAATAATCTTCTTGCCTGAGCCTTTCAGTTCTTGAGCCCTTACTCCATACTGACTGTAATATTTGTCAGCCGTTGCTAAACCATTACCATTTCCAAAATCCGTCATCGTGACACTCCTTGTCTACCCCATAGATGAGAATGGGATAATAGTAAGTTGCTTCTAAATTGCTTGTGAACAATATAACTTATTGTATACATTTTTTCCAGACTTAAATGATAAACAACATCGCATGGAAAAAGGATGAACAGTCTTCTGTGGCATGGATTTAGGCAAAAAAATATGAGAGGGAAACTTATTAGTCTCCCTCTCATATTCATATGCGTTATTGGGGGTAAACACAACGCCAGTCGAACTGTCACCCATCCTTTTCAGGACAGATGCACGTGCACGCGTTTCAACCACTCGGTTGATGAATCTGTTGCCACAATAGGAATTCGGAATTCTCTTTCAATTCTCTTTCTGTCCCTAATGACGTCGAGCAAAATCACCTTGTGATCAAGCAGGATGCATCCGAAAACTTCCACAAGCATTTCCTCCATGGGGCCTCTGTCAAGGTAAAAATAACGGTTAATCTGCCGTCTATCTTTCACTACGTTTCTCTTCACTGTCGCATTCCCATCAAGGGAAACGCAACCAAATATTTCAACCAGTGACTGCTCCATGGATTTCTTAACCTTTTTTATTGCTGTCTTTAATGTAAGCTCTTTTCCCATTTTGCCCTCCTTTATCTTATCTGACTGCCATCTTTTTTTGCCCTTGTACCATTGATAATGGCAAGATATATGCCATATAATTTGTGCAATGAAATCAAGGCATTCTTGAGCCAATTGTATTATTCTGATATATTTGTCAGTTGATAACTATTATATTCGTCAGATAAATTTAAATCTAATGCATATTACAATTTTATTTCTATGAAATGCACTCTGTTCATGGAATTTTGTTAAATGAAAATGAATTAGTTCTGTATAATGTTAAACTTAGCTTTGATTTTGAACATCCTTTCTAATACGTTGCTTCTTATTCAAAAATCATATAAACTGTAAAATATGTCAGAAACAGCTCAAAATGGTTCTATCAGGATTGACGAAAACCAATTCTTCAAAGAAATGACGCTACGCATATGTGGAAGCCTTGAGATTGAAAAAGCGCTTTGGCACTGCTTTATCTACGTCCGCGACATAATACCAGCGGACGAATTGATCCTTACAGTCTACGACCCTGATGCAGGGGTGCTTGAAGTTGTTGCCACAGCAAATAACAAGGGTGGTGCCATTGGTTCAGACAAGATTCCCATGCCGTCTTCTGTGAGGATCCATCTGGAAAAGCCTCTTAAGTTTCCCAGGGTGAGAATGTCAGATGATGCAGTCAAAGATGAGATATTTGCGGTTGTTGCAGAACGCTATCAATGGTCCGAATCCTCTATCATAGTCGGGAGACTCATGATTGAGAATAAGTTTGTCGGTTCCTTGATTGTTCGTGCAAACGGCAAAGGAAGGTATTCGGAGAATGATGCAGCATTATGGGCCCTCATCAACGAGCCAGCAGCAGTTGCCCTTGCCAACAGCAGGCGTTATCTGGAGTTGATGAAACTTAAAGAACTGCTGGCAGATGACAGCAAATACTTCCAGAATGAGTTGCGGCGAGGCTTTAGCGAAAAGATTGTCGGCGCTGAGTTCGGACTGAAGGGGGTTATGGAACAGATACTCAAGGTTTCTCCATTGTCAAGCCCTGTACTTCTCATCGGTGAGACAGGCACCGGCAAGGAACTCGTTGCGAATGCTATCCATAGCTTTTCGCCCCGGCATAATGGCCCGCTTATCAAGGTAAATTGCGGAGCAATACCCGACACACTCATTGACAGCGAGCTTTTCGGTCATGAAAAAGGAGCATTTACCGGAGCCGTTGCGCAGCAAAGAGGGAGGTTTGAGCGCGCCCATAGAGGAACCATTTTTCTTGATGAAGTGAGTGAGCTTCCTTTGAATGCCCAGGTTCGTTTGCTGCGGGTCCTCCAGGAAAAGGAGATTGAGCGCGTTGGCGGCGCACAACGTGTCACGATCGAAGTGCGTGTTGTTTCCGCAACAAACAAAGACCTTAAGAAGCTTGTAGATGAAAAGGCTTTCAGAGATGATCTGTATTATCGTTTATGTGTCTTTCCTATCCATATTCCACCACTCAAAGAACGAAAGATGGATATACCGGCACTGGCGGAGTATTTCCTGCGGAAAAAAGCAAAGGAAATCGGACTTCATTTCATTCCTAAACTTTTACCCGGAACCATAGAAGCGCTTGCAGAATATGACTGGCCAGGGAATGTGAGAGAGTTAAGCAACGCTATTGAACGGGCCATTATTATTCACGAAGGAAAGCCGTTGAGCTTTGAAGACATTATTGGACTTCCAGGGCACTCAGGAGGTGAGACAAGACTCAGATCGGCTGTGGCAAATCTGACTTTAAGCGAAATGGAGGCTGATCATATCAGGCAGGCATTGGAAAAAACAGGTGGAAGGATTGAGGGGGCGCGAGGGGCGGCTGCCCTTCTTGGAATGAATCCGGGAACATTGCGCCACAGGATGAGAAAGTTAAAGATTCCTTTTGGGAGGGCGGCAAAAGGAAATGAAAAGAATACAGTAAAGTCAGTTGCGAGTTTCGGGTTGCGGGTTACAGACACAAGTCACAAGAAAAAATCTGATGACAGTTGGTTGAGTGGTTGAGTATCCAAAGAACAGAGCAGAGGCCATGGAAAACGAAGAGAAAACAAGGGAAGAACTGGCAGAGGAACCGGCAGAAGCACGCCAGCATATCGATGATCTCGAAAAAGCAGAAATCCAGCAGAGATACCGCATAATCGTAGATACGGCCGACGAGGGTATTTGGGTTTTTGATGATCGGTATATCACGACCTTTGTCAATAACCGCATGATAGAAATACTGGGGTATAACCAGGAAGAAATCATGGGGAAAAGCCTTGCTTTTTTTCTAGTTGACGAGGACCTCCCTGACTTTGAGATGAAAGCTTCCCGGCGAAGACAAGGTATTGCGGAACGATACGAGCGCAGGATTATACGAAAAGACGGGAGCGTTCTGTGGACACATGTATCAGCCACCCCCATTATGGATGGCGATGGCCGCTTTCAGGGGTCCTTTGCTATGTTCACCGACATCACGGAGCGCAAGGAAGCAGAAAAAGCTCTCAGGGAAAGTGAAGAAAAATACCGCAGCATATTCGAGAATGCGGTTGAGGGGATGTTCCAGAGTACGCCTGAAGGTCAGTTGATAACTGCCAATCCGTCCATGGCGCGCATCTTCGGCTACGCCTCACAGGAAGAGATGATTTCTCAGGTCAGCAACATAGGACTCCAGCTTTATGCGGACGAGGAAGACCGGAGGGCTTTTCAAAAACTCTTGAGGGAACATGGTATCGCAGGAGGGTTTGAGGCGCCGTTTTTCCGAAAAGACGGCTCGGTTCTTTGGGGAACCTTGAATGTCCGTGCAGTCACCGATGCTGAGAAAAATGTCCTTTGCTACGAAGGCACTCTTGAGGATATAACCCCTCGTAAAACAGCAGAAGAGGAGCTGAGGAAATCAGAAGAAAAATATCGCAACATCTTTGAAAACGCGGTTATGGGCATCTACCTGGTCACACCAGGCGGGCGGTTTCTCAGCGCTAACCCAATTCTTGCAAGCATCCATGGATACGATTCACCTGAGGAAATGATCGATTCCGTCGCTGACGTCAGTCAACTGTATGTCGATCCCAGTCGCCGCACAGAACTGAAAAGGATGATGGAGGAGCAAGGTTTTGTTAAGGATTTCGAGATTATCATGAGAAGAAAAGATGGAAGCCTGCATTGGGTCTCCAATACCGCCCATGCAATCCGTGATAAACAGGGCAACTCCCTCTATTATGAGGGGACTATCGAAGACATCACCTCCCGAAAACTTGCCGAAGAAAGCGTGAGACAATTGAAACAAACATTGTTAGGCATTCTTCATGCCCTTTCGCAATCAATTGAGATCAGGGAACCAGGAATAGCGGGTCATCACAGAAGGGTCTCAAGACTTGCCAATACAATTGCCAGGGCCATGAATCTCGGAGAGGATATCATGGAAAGCATAAGGATGGCCGGTCTCGTCCACGACATCGGTGATATGTCCATTCCCTCAGAGATTCTGAGCAAGCCCGGTAGATTGAGCGAACTGGAATACAGTTTTATCAAGCTTCATCCCCGCTCGGGCTATGACATTCTTAAAGAAACAGGCCTGCCCTATCCTGTGGCAGAGATAGTGCTTCAACACCATGAGAGGATGAATGGTTCCGGTTACCCGCAGAACCTCAAAGGTAAGGACATACTGCTTGAAGCGCGGATTATTGGGGTAGCCGAAGCGGTTGAAGCCATGTCCTCCTCTCGTCCTTACAGGCCAGCACTGGGTATTGATGCAGCCCTTGATGAGATACTGAAAAAAAAAGGCACGCTCTATGACGCTCAGGTAGTAGAAACCTGCCTCACGTTGTTCAAGACGAAAAAATTCCAGCTCTAATCGTCTCTTATCTTTGCCACAAAGGATGGGCATGGTCTCGGGTTTTTCTGAGCAAACCGTTGAGAAGCAAGGAAGCTCGGTCTTTTGCGTACGCAAAAGTTACGAAGCTGAACGCGAGCGAAAGTCGCCGCTGGAGCGAACGAGCGTGTTTGAGGGGAAAGGTCGACGCCATGCTCATCCTAATAGGAAAATCAGGGATAAATCGATATGCGATACGCGAATAACGACATACGGCCTTTCAAAAGCCTTCGGCGGATAACCTGGCCGGATCAAGTATTATTTTGGCGGTCTGTTATTTTCCAGCGGCAAAGGTATACTTAATGGCATTCGCATGGCAAACGTCAACGCAGGTGCCGCAGATAATGCACTCAGTGTTCTCCATCTTGTTTGATTTTACCATGTCCTCCACTGGAAGGCTCATGGGGCAATGTTTCTCGCATAGATGACAGCTTTTGCATACATTCGGTTCTGCTGTCAGTTTGAGGGAAGGCCACTTGAAAATGTTCCTTACTTTTCTCCCTATAATAAGGAATGGAGCCATTTAACAGATATGGTGACAAAAGGACCGTCTTCCAAATACATAGGCCGGTAAAGCAATAAGGACAATGAGAACAACCAGATAGACGATGAGAGCAGGCAGATTGCCTATGGAGAATCCATGCGTTGTTTCATAGAATAAATCTATCTTTGTATAACCACCGACCCTGATTGCAAGGATCACAATAATGCATACCCATGGAATCCACAAAACCCATTTAATGAAGCTTCCTTTTCTTATCTTTTTGTCCCTTGCCAGGAATATAGCCTCCTGGCATCCCCCGCCTCCAAAAGCCCATCCGCACCACGCCCTGCCCACAATCAACCCGCTCGCCAACAACACCACAAACATGACAAAACTACCATTGATGATACCTTTTGCGGTTGACTGAATGATAATGACAGGAGAGAAATAATAAAAAGTGGCTGGAAAAAGAAAAAACAAAAATAGAAGCATGCTTTTCGTATTTTCTGTCTGTTCTTCATGTTGTCACCCCTCACGTTCCCGAAGAATCTTGTTTGAAAATCTCAATCAACCCATTCTAAGTATACCAGCGCCCAAGTCGATTTGTTAAGGAGTTAAGAAAATGCATTTGTTAGTCCCTGCAGGATGAATATTACCGGGGAAGCGCTGGGTACATATCATCAGACTTCGAAAAAAAACACCATAGGAGAGACTTTTCCGATTGGATAATAAATATTATAAAGGTATATGCTAGTGGCGGCCCTTCTTGACAAGTATTTCAACAATAGGCCTATCCGCTTCAGGGAAATCGTATAAATCAAGGTCTTCCGGCCTAACCCATCGTATTTCGTCATGAGCATTGAGGTTGAAACTACCGGAGATAATATTTGTTTGGTAGACCAACAACCTGATAGTCCAATCAGGTGTGTAGTCATACTCACTCGCACATATGAGATTACCAACCTCCGTTATTAGCGTAAGTTCTTCAAGAAGTTCTCTTTTCAGACATTGCTCAGGTGTCTCTCCTCTTTCAAGGGTGCCGCCAGGGAACTCCCACTTTCCCGAATGCATCTTGCCTTGCTTTCTCTTGGCAATAAGTATATGTCCTTCTTTCTCAATCACAGCAGCTGCCACAATTTGTGGGTTTGGCTTCTTCTTCATGGCATCTGAGCAATTTCTCGTCAAAAACTGTATTTTTTATTGACGACAACCCTCAACAGTCAGAAAGGATCATTTTAGAACATACAATAATAACTGCTCAAAAAATATACCATATATTTCATTGCGAAAGATATAATCTGCGGCCATATTCATATTGACTGAGTCCGCAATTTTTTATGTAAAAAATGAAAAAACTATGTCTCTTTACTCATTCTTAAAAAGATGATAAATACCTATAATGGATATAACATGCGCAATACTTGCTGGCGGAAAAAGTACCCGGATGGGCAAAGATAAGGCCACTATAGAAGTATGCAATAAGCCATTGATTCAACAGGTTTATGAAAAAGCACAACACGTCTTTCGTAAAATCCTGATTGTTTCAAGCGTTCATGAGCAGTTTCCCGGTATCGATGCCCCCATAGTTCAAGACATCTCTCCGCTGCGGTCTTCCATGGTAGGAATTGCATCTGCCTTGCTCTCAGCAGATACCCCCTATGTTTTTGTACTTGCCTGTGATATGCCCTTTGTGACTTCCCAGTCCATAGAGCATGTGCTCAAAGAGATTCACGGAGAGGATATCATCATCCCCCGCACTCAGTATGGGTGGGAAGCCCTGCACGCAGTTTACAACAGATCTTGCCTCTCCGTAATGATTACCCATATAGGTCTTCAACGCCTCAAAATTACCGGTATCCTTCCTTTTTTTTCTGTCAGAGAGGTTTGGGAAAACCCTGCCTTTATAAACGGGGAGATTTCCGCGTTTACCAACATCAATGTAGAAGAGGATTTGTCTCTCATTCAGAGTCTTAATAATGAATAAGTCTTGAGATTCATTAAAAACAATGTTTTCCAATTTCAACCTGCGCTACTACATTAAGAATGGATTAGTAAAAACTTCAGGAAACATGTTGCTTTAGGTAACCCACCAAAGAAAGGTACCGATCATGGCGATTGCCAGAGCAATCTTGACCAGATGACCGGCGACAAGTCCGAGGATTGTTCCCCAGCCGGATTGAAAAGCCTCTCTCCAGGACTTTCCTGCAATAAGCTCTCCCACTAACGCCCCGACGAGGGGACCCAATATGAGTCCAAGAAAACCTGCTACAAATAATCCCGCAAACGCGCCCAATATAGATCCCCACACAGCCCACTTTGAAGCACCATATTTTTTTGCCCCAATTGAACCTGCATAGAAATCGAGAAAAGAAATGCCTGCCACAACAAGGCCCCAGGTTATCATGGCACCCAAACCATAGTCCTTCCAGCCGGTTACCAACCCATAGAAGATATATCCTGCGTATACAAGAGGGAGCCCTGGAAGAACGGGGAGCAGCATTCCCAGAAAACCTGTGATCATAATAAGTACCGTTATGATAATCCACAGCGTCTGCAATGATTTCTCCTTATCTGTGAATCCATCTTCACCTAATCAAAGGAAGATTTCAAGAAAAAGATTTGAGTGGTCGAAGAAATAGGGGTTTTAAGAACACTTCACCAGAATCAAGGGGCTTTGCTTTGTGGTAAGCCATGAACTGTCATCTCATTACGCCTTCATCTGACTGAGCGCTTCTTCGAGCCGTTGGGCTTCCTGGAGGATAATTTGAGCATATCTTCCACCTTTTGATTCAGGATCAAGGGCGGTAGAGAGTTTTCTTGCAAAACCAGCCACTGCAACAAGAGGGTTTCTGATCTCATGGGCTACTGCCTGCAGGGTTTGAGTAATTACCTCCTGCCCTCTTTGCTCTCCTTTAATGGTCTCAAATGAAGGTGGCTGGGTCGATCCCCCCTGAAACTGCATCAAAGAGATTTTTTCAGAGATGCCGCTTAGTGCGCGATTCGCCCTCTCCATCAAGCCGAGAAGGTCTTTTTCTTTGTTCATTTCAATTTTCAGGCTCTCTGCAATAGAATCAACTTCTTGGAATACAGACAGGATAGCCGCGTTGATTGCATTTTCGCCAAGCCCAAACCACTCCTTTGCATCGCTGAAAAGATCATGGAAATCTTTTGATCGCCCCAGCAGGCTCATGGACATGTTCCTTGCAAGTTCGCAGATTGTGCATAAAGGGCTGCATTCAGGCAGTCTTAGGAATCCTTCCTGACATTCTATAATCGAATCAGGAAATTTCCAGTAGCGAAGCGCAGCTGCCCCTATTTGCCGGTGATTCACGCCAAACTTTCCCTGTTCCCATGCAAGGAGCTTTTCAAGGCTATCCAATTCATGGCTTATCTCTTCTCCTGAGCCTTTGATGAACATATTAAAAAAGACCAGGAAACCGACACCGAGGGTAAGTCCAGCCACAAAAGCCTCTTCAGGGTTGCAGTTCCCTATTTGCTCCGCCAGAAATTTTGCCATGAGAGCCCTGTATAAAGATGCACGCCAGAACCTTTCGTAATCAAAGCCACCTACCGTGCCCATGGGAAACGTATCCCTGAGGGATAAAGAGAGGGCCATAATGCGTAATTGCTGAAATCCAATTCTGATAACTGCCTGTCTTAATGTTGTTACAGGTTCGGCGCTTTTGAAGAATGCACTATTAGCGATTTTTAGTAGCCGGATTGCCAGTGACGGGTCCTTTTCAATGAGGGATACCAGGTCGTTGACAGAACATTCTTCATCCGATGCTAGCTCAACAAGCCTGATCGCTACCACAGAAAGTGTAGGTAAGGAAAAACCAAATTCCAGGCGCCTGAGGAGATTTGTCTGGACATCCATCATTATCTCATCTATATAGCAGCTAAAGTCTCAGAAAACAATCAGAAAAGTAACCTCTTCATATGATTTCCAGACAAATTTAGTACCGCAGATAAAAATCTGATAAACCAAAAAGAGAGATGGACGCCGATAAACCTATAAAACACTTTTGTATCCGGTATCGGGATAATTCAACGATCCCGGATACGCTCATTTCCGCGAAGCGGCATGCGTGTGAACTGTATTAACGGTCCATCAGAATACAATTCACAGTAAATATCAGAATTTCATCTGCGTCTATCTGCGTGATATCTGCGTTCATCTGCGTTAAGAATAAAGGTTGTCTTTGACAGGACGCAGGATGAAACGTATACTTTGAGTAAAGGGCGTATGGCGATGCACATTGCAATGCACTATGGCAAAACAGGTTTGCGCCTTGAGTTCCCTGACGCATGGGACATAACGGTAATCCGAAAGAGACCTCTGCCAATCCTCCGTGACCCGGGAATGGCCCTGAAAGCAGCCCTCGAACGTCCTGCCGGGGGATCCCCACTCGATCAATTGGCAAAAAGACATCATAACGCATGTATTCTTATCTGCGATGTAACAAGGCCTGTTCCAAATGGAGTTATTCTGCCTGCGATAATTAAACAACTCATCAGCAATGACATGAAACAAACAGACATCAGTGTTTTGTTGGCCACTGGACTCCATCGTCCCAATGAAGGCCCGGAACTACTCGAAGTCGTTGGAAGCGAATGGGTAATGCAGACCGTAAAAGTCGAAAATCACTTTGCCCGTCGGGATGAAGACCATGTAAACCTTGGCACGACAAAAATAGGCACTCCGGTGAAGCTCGACCGCCGCTTCGTTGAGGCTGGCCTGCGCATAGTTGTGGGACTCGTTGAACCTCATTTCATGGCAGGATACTCGGGGGGTAGAAAGGTTATCACGCCCGGTATTGCCCACCGCGATACAATTACTTCGATTCATGCCGCCCGTATGCTTGAACAAAAAGGTGTTGAAAATTGTGTAATCGAAGAGAATCCTCTTCATCAGGAGTTGGCAGAGATTGCAAAAATGGTAGGGGAATGTTATGCAGTCAATGTTGTGATCGATGAGGCGCGCAACATCTCCTTTGTCAACTTTGGAGATTTAGAGAAAAGCCACAGGGAAGCAGTCTCTTTTGTACGTCCCTTTGCAGAGGTTCAGGTGGCGCAAAAATTCAAGACAGTGATTACGAGCGCAGCAGGATACCCTCTGGATAAAAATTATTATCAGACTGTAAAGGGTATGGTAGCAGCTATCGATATCCTTGAGCCAGGAGGAAACCTCTTCATTGTTTCGGAGTGCTCAGAAGGCATAGGTTCCCCGGAATATGCGGAATGTCAGAGACGTCTCATCGAATCAGGTCGGGAGGCCTTTATGAAACAGATTTTTTCAAAAACAAAGGCCGAAATCGACGAATGGGAAACAGAGATGCAGCTTAAGGCAGCAAAAGTGGGTACTATTCACCTCTATAGCGGTTGTCTTTGCGACAATGACATGAACTTGACCGGAGTCACTGTTGTTGACTCACTCATAGATGCCGTCCAAATGAGTGTGGATACATTTAAGGATAATCACGTGGCCGTTATTCCTGAGGGGCCATATGTGATACCCCGATGCGGTTGAATAGTCGTATCGGGGAGTTCGGAGTGGGGAGTTATTAGTTCGGAGTTTCAAGCGTTAGCACTTCTACAGAATAGTGAGGGAGAATAAATAGATGGACAAGAAGACCGTTGAAGCGTTCACGAATCAGGTCAGGGGATTTCTCAAAGATGAGCAGATCGTAACAGACAAAGAAGGCATGTCACACTTCTGCTATGATGCCACTGAGATGCGGTTCATGCCGGACGTTGTTCTCTTACCCTACTCTGCTGAAGAGGTTTCAAGAATCATCAAACTGGCCAGCAAGCTAAATATCCCTATTACCCCTCAGGGCGGGAGGACCGGCCTATCGGGGGGTGCGCTTCCTGTTCAGGGTGGACTGGTACTTTCCCTTCTCCGGATGAACAGGATACTTGAAATCGATACAAAGAACTTGCAGATCGTGGTAGAGCCTGGTGTTATTGCGGCAGACCTTCAGGAGGAATTGAAAAAATATAACCTCTTCTTTCCTCCCGACCCATCGAGCACTGTTGAAAGCACCCTCGGAGGAAATGTGGCTGAAAATGCCGGTTACACGAGAGCGGTCAAGTATGGCGTCACCCGTGATTATATCCTTGGCCTTGAAGCTGTTTTGCCGGATGGAGAGATAATCAATCTGGGTGGCAGAACTGTTAAAAACGTAACAGGATATGACCTCGTTGCCCTCCTTATCGGTTCCGAAGGGACTCTGGCCGTCGTTACCAAGATCATCTGCAAGGTCCTCCCCAAGCCTGCAATCAGAAAAACATGCATCATGTATCTGGATGATCTCGGAGCAGCGGCAGATCTTGTTGTCGCGATCTTCAGCGCAGGAATCCTGCCCTGTGCAATCGAATTCATGGATAACATGAGCATCAACAGCGTTGCCGACTATCTTCCGGCAGCAGAGTTACTTATGAGGCGCGAAGCTGCCGCCCTCGTCCTTGTTGAGGTAGACGGCAACCATGAGGCAGCTACAGACTTTGAAGCACGTCGTATCATGGATCTGTGCAAAGGTCTTTCTGGAGTCATTGAAGCGAAGCTTGCAGAAAATGATGAACAGGCTGATCAACTGTGGCGTATCAGAAGGGAAACCCTCCCCGCTCTCAAGGCAAAGGGCAAGGATCATCTTGAAGCGGATGTTGTTGTGCCTCGATATCAGTTGCCGTTCCTGGTCAGGGTTATTCAAGAAAGCGTTACCGCAAAAACAGTCAAGGTGGCTGCCTTTGGTCATGCAGGGGATGGTAATCTTCATGTCACGATTCAATACCGTAAACGGAATTTTACCGAGCTCGAAGAGGCAAATGAACTCCTTGGCGAGATCTATAGGAAGACTATCGAAATGGGCGGAAAGCTGACTGGTGAGCACGGCGTAGGAATTACAGCAAAAGATTACATGAAGATTCAGATGACGCCTGTAGAGATTGCCCTCATGAAGAGGATTAAATATGCCTTTGACCCTAAGGGCCTCCTCAACCCGGAGAAGATATTTCCGGATGAAAAGGAATAACACCGCCAGGCAATAGGCAAGAGACCATTGGTTTAAACCCAAATTTTCACGACGGTTTGCAAAAGGAATACCCGACACTCTGCTTTTACGGTTATTTGGTCGAAACCTATAGCCTCTCGCCTATTGCCCATAGCCTGCTTTTTTCATCATTCCTATTGCAACACTAACTTTAGAGTGCTATAAAAAAGAAAACAAACCCCACGGGCAAGCCCCAGTAATAGAAGGGAGTCAGTATGAAAAAGTCAGCCTTGATTGCGTTTCTTGCTATTGTTGCAGTCCCTCTCATCGCTTTAGCTGCTCCCCAGGATACCCTTAGAAAGGCAATAGTGCACATTGCAACGATGCAGGACGAAAATGGTGCATGGTCCAGGTTGAAGAATGAGTTCCCTTCTGAGGCCGAGCCGACGAGTTGGGCCGTGAAAGTTCTCGCCATGAACGGCATGGCCCCTGAGAAGGTGGATAGAGGTGTAGCTTTTCTCCTTAAAGACCAGAGACCGGACGGAAGCTGGAGCAACAACACCGCAGCCACGGCCTTCACAATCATGGTGCTTAAACAGACTAACAAAGACGACGAAGCTGTGAAGAAAGCGATCCAGTATTTGAGGGATGTTCAGGATAATGTTGGTGGCTTCAAAAGACTAGGTAAGGAAGGCGCCCCGCTTACTATATATACTGCAGTTGTCCTGGTAGCTCTCCACGAGGCAGGAGTTCCAAGAAATGATCCCATGGTAAGGATGGCAATCGACTGGCTCATGGGGTGTCAAAATGCGGACGGTGGCTATCCAATGCCAAAGGGAACGCCATCCCTGTCTTTTTCCACTGGATGGACAGTACGAGCGCTTCTTACCTATGGTGTTGCCCCAACTACCCCCTTTATCAAGGATGCTGTTGAGTATCTTCTTACCACGCAAAAGCCATCCGGTGGTTTTGCTCCGACTCCTGCTGCTCCTGAGGATCCGGAGGTTACATCAAATGTGATCGTAGGTCTTTCAAAATTTGAGGATAAAAAACCAGCGGTAGTCAGGGCTATTGACTACCTTGGCAAGGCACAGCAGCCTGACGGCGCCTTCATAAGTAGTTTCCCAATACAGTTTAATAAGGTGGCAAGAAAAAATACTCAAACGACGTGTTGGGTTGCATGGGCTATAAGCGAGGCAATGGGCAAAGATGCAGGAGGGTCCCCTGCAATGCCCTCGAATTTAAAAATCAAATAACCCGTAACTTTATTATTAATTTCAATGAAATTTCTCAGACGTATAGCCAATCACAACCTTGCATTTGTTGGTCTTATAATCCTTATCCCGATGTTCCTCTGCGCCGTTTTAGCCCCCATTATATCTCCCCACGACCCTGTGGAGCCTGACCTGAAAAATATCCTCGTCGGGCCAACATGGTCACATCCCTTTGGCACAGACACGCTTGGACGGGATGTTTTCTCTCGGGTAATCTATGGCAGCAGGATATCTCTCCTTGTCGGTTTTGTGTCCGTGGGAATTGCAACCCTGATAGGTATAATGATCGGATCATTTTCCGGGTATACCGGAGGCATCGTTGATGAACTCATTATGCGCTTTGTTGATCTTATGATGTGTTTTCCTACCTTTTTTCTTATCCTTGCTGTCATTGCCGTCCTTGAACCAAGCATCTGGAATATCATGATCGTCATTGGCCTGACGAACTGGATGGGGATTGCCCGCCTGGTAAGGGCAGAAATATTGAGCATTAAAAACAAGGAGTATGTTCTTGCAGCGAAAGCCATGGGATTTCCAAAGAGAAGAATTATCTTTCGACATGTTTTACCAAATGCTTTATCCCCCGTATATGTGGTTGCAACACTTGGTATCGGAGGTGCAATCCTCACCGAGTCTGCTTTAAGTTTTCTTGGGATCGGAGTTCAGCCGCCAACACCCAGTTGGGGCAACATCCTGACCCAGGCGAAGGATAACATTGAAGTGGCCTGGTGGCTTTCCCTCTACCCCGGCCTTGCAATCTTTCTCACCGTCATGGGGTATAACCTTCTCGGCGAAGGTCTCCGCGACATCTTCGACCCTAGGCGCCGCTATCAGGCGTGAGCGCTCGCGGTCGAGCAGTTTACAGTTCGGGGCCAAATGATTTAAATCCTTAGCTGAACACGAGCGAAGGTCGCCGCTGGAACGAGCGAGCATGTTTACGAGGAAAATCCCACCCTGACGCTCATCCCTTTGGAAAATCTGTATTTAAGTCAATAAAGTCAGCACGATGGCTGTTCCGATAGGAATTGTAAGATTGTCATCAAGCCATCTTGGGGTGAAAAGCTCAATAAGGGTAACAATGAAGGCAGTTATCAGGCAGACATGAATCGAAAAAGGAAAGAAAGACAATATCAAAAGAGACAGCGCAAAGAAGACAGAGCTTCCTTCAAGGCTCTTGCCAAACATCTTTGTTCTACCCCACTTGAGGCCTGCAAGAGAACAAAGTGGGTCTGCTATGGCAATAATAAAGAGGGAGGCAATTGCCGCTGATTCTTGAAAAAGAAGAATAGTGACTGGGATTGCAAGGAGGTAGAAAAAGCTTCCTGTGGGCTTCCTGGACTCGGAGTCCTTGACCTGCATGTATTTTCTTATCAGGGAGATATCAAGCCTCCCCCGTATACGAAGAAACTCAAAACATGCCGATAAGGCAAGCAAGACCAGCGAAAACACGAGTGCCGCGTTTTTGCCAATCAAAAGATAGCAAAGGGGTATGGAGGCGCTGGAAACATGAAAAACTTTTCTGGCTATCGAGCGCTCATCAAGCATCTGCCTGAGTCCCACCTCATATCTTCTTCGTTGTCATCGGTTTTCCACCCGTAGCTTTTATACTGTATCAATCGCAAGAAATCAAATCCTGCAAGAGACTCAAGTAAATTTGAATTTTTTTTGGATGAGCATCTACGTCGGGCATTCCCTTTAAACCCGGGGAATATCACAGTGGGTTTATTTCGACGTATCTATTACTGTGACTTGCGTCTACCTTCGCCGAGGCTTTGGTAGAAAGGTCGCCCCCTCCACCTGGAGATACAGCTGTTGATTGGTTGATTCGTTGACTGGTTGATTAAATGCTTACTTCTAACACAATCATGCAAAGAAATAGCCGCTCTCCAATCTCAAGTTGTTTCCTGATTCTAATCAACTTGATCAACACAATATACTTAATAAACTATCAGTCAGGTCTTACGTATACATTTGATTGACTTTTCATGAAAAATTGCTATACACGATAATAAGGGTACCATGATAGCAACCCAAAATCACACGGCAAGTTTTTGACATTTTCCTGCCATTTTCTTCAACTTTGATAAAACCCTAATCTCGAACAAACGGTTCCTGGCAAGAACAGGTCGCATGGCTTAAAACAAGGAGGTTGCCATGGGGTCACAAAACGTATTCTTATCGTTGATGATAATGACTCAATTCGGAAAACTCTGATAGAATTCTTTGACCGGCTCGGGCATCAGGTAGTCACAGCCGATTGCGGAAAAGACGCTGAGCAAGAGTTTGCATCCCATACCTTCGATCTGGTTGTCTACGATCTGCCTACCTCTGATCTTGTGATGCGAGACTTCAGCAGCATCGAAGTACTAAATAAACTCGTAGCCGTAAACAAAGGCGTTCCTTTTCTTCTTGCAACAGGCTATCCAACCATTGAAACCGCTTTAGAAACTATAAAGAATGGAGCCTATGATTATGTTATCAAGCCTTTCCATATGGACGATCTGACAATAAAGGTTGAAAGAGCCTTAACGACTCGCCAGTTGAAGATCTCTTTGGAAAGAATATATCTCATCTTATTGATCTTCGTCCTTTCTATTCCTATCTTGTTCATGATTAGCATCATTCTCGGTCTTATCTGGGCTATGTGATGCGTTATAGTCGTATGCCAGAGCACGAACACTGTTCTCATTGATAGGTGGCACAGGCATGAACATATTCATTATCAATCAGAATGGAAATCCGTTTCTGCTTCAGGACGGCAATCCCATTTTTGCCTGGCCTTAACCAACGTTTCCTTTGTAAGAAATACTGCAATTAGATTCAAGATACCGATAAAAACGTACATCAGTATCACTGAATAGTAGGCAGAAGATTGATAGTGGGCTCCAACCTTTCCCCCTTTGTCAAGGATAAATCCTATAAGGGGCTGGGCGACAACACCCCCGAGAAAAGGAAAAAGATTCACAACACCAATCGAAATGCCCGCTACATCTCCGGTAAAAAGCTCTTTTGTGGTCGCATATCCTATAGGCAGAACCCCGGTACCCATCGCACCCAGGAAGAAAAAAATCATATAGAGCCAATAAAGTGGAAGTGAATCATGGCGAAAAAGAATTATAAGCCAACACATGATATATGCTACTGAAGAGGCCACTATGACCTTCTTCCTGCTCACGAAAACCTTGTCGGAAACATAACCCAGAAAAGGGCCAGCGAAAACCATAGCGAGGGGAAACATAGAAAGGACATTTCCTACAGCAGGCTTTGAAAGTTGGTAGGCGTCCATTAGATAAGGACCTGCCCACAAGCTGACAAAGCCGAAACTTCCTGCACCTATAAAAAACATCCAGGCGGCTAGAGGCCAAAAAAACTTTTCCCTTATGACCATTTTCAGATCTCGGCCAATCTTCGCCATACCGCTTCCCGAGGCCTTACTCGTCTCGGCACTAGTCCCGGAATCGCTTTCCTCAGGTGTGTCTGAGACGGTAAAGCGCATAAGGGAGGTGAGCAGTAAAGTAATTATCCCGAGCCCTATGAAAGCCCACCGCCAATCAAAGTACTGTGAAAAAATTGCCAGCGGCGTGGCAGCCGTCAACCACCCCAAACCTCCCGCAGCAATCAAAAGAGCAGACACACGGGCAAACTCTGTCGGCTTAAACCAGTTGGCAAATATCTTCAGGGATGTAACAAACATAGCAGAAACACCGAGGCCTACGAGGATTCGGGAGAAAATGGCCAAACCGAACGTGTGGGAGAGCCCGAAAAGAATCGACCCTATACCCGCAATAAGGGCACACATTATTGCCGTTTTCTTGGCTCCCCAGGAATCTGAAAGAATGCCTGCCGGTATTTGCATGGCTGTATAGGGATAGAAATATGCAGAAGCAAGGACACCCAAGGCCACACCACTGATATCAAATGCTTTAATGAGCTCAGGGGCTACCACAGCAGGACAAACGCGGTGAAAATAGCCGAAAAGGTATTGAACTGCCAGCACTGTGAAGATCACCCATTTGTACTGGGACGAAGTACGGCCTTTCACTACGCCTAATGTATTGCCTAACCTGAGTATATTCCAAGATGATATGCATATTTCTTAATTATTTTTTTAAAGTACCCGAAAATAATAATGTTTAGCGCATAAGCCCAGGTGCTTTGTCCAACCAAATCCATCTCATAACAAATAGTGCCTGAGGTCCTTTGATCGAGATGTTCTTCTTATGAGGGTGCAGCATGATTCTATCCCACATCGACCTCTTTGATAAAGGAAACATGCAGCATCGCGTCAAGGCGACCATTATAACAGATCATCCCGCAAGCCGGTATGGACACCCCGTAATCCTCCTGGAAAGCGGCAGAACACTGGATGCATCCTTGTGGTTTTCCCACAGATACCGAGTACTGAAGGCGAGCAAGAAGGAAATCTCGGCACTTTTACGCATGGGTTTGGTGTAAACGATTGCCTGTAGCATATCATCCATAAGCGGTTGGAGCCGGCAACCCCCGACTCCCAAAATATTTGTTCGCCTTTCAGAAAACTGTCAGACATGCCGTATCCTTACGGATAAAAAATCTTGTCGTTTTCTGTAAATGGGTATAGTTTTAAAGAGAAATAAAACTGGTACATTAAAAAACCACCAAATGTACAGGTCAGTGAAGCAAGATAGATGGTACTGGATTCACAAGGAAGATGCTCCCGTGCTGACTCCCATGAACGCACCCGTGATAACATCTTCTCAATCCCTTGCTGAAAGACTGGTCAGCAACCTCGAGGAGTATGGGGAGGCGCCATCGAATCCCGAGTCCATAGTTGCCTTTCACTATGCACTGATCGACTTTTTCCTGAACGCCCCCAGGGATGAAAACGAGTACTTAATCGCAAAAGGCCTTGATAAAGAAAACGACTGGACCTTCAGGTGTCCCGCAGCCGGCCACGATTGCACGATGAAGTGGTGGGCCGTGTTCGGACAGCCCATGTCTGTAGAACAAAGAGAAGAAACGAAGAAGTGGCTATCGTCGTTGACAATGATGCAACTGTCCGCTGTGAGCGTTATCAGCAGGTACACAGAGAGCGTAAACATAGCATACCGGCTTGCAACAATTGTTGACCGGTGCAACCTAAGGCAATACGCCAGGGACATCGTGGCCTTCTATCCCTACCTACGGGCCAAGACGCTATACCAGGCATTTGAGAACTTTATATTCTATTTTACCCTTGAAGGAGAGGCGCAACCTCAAAGCACCCGAGAACCTGAACACACGTCCATCACCCATCCTTCTCTCGACAACCATCTTGCTGTTGTTGCCGATCTGTATCGTACCCACGGGCCGGAATCTCCCGAGTACGCCATTTGCTTGAACAAACTGGCAGCGTTGTATCTTGCCCAGGGCCACTACGGCAAGGCCGAGCGAACTTACGAACATGTCGTTGCTATCCTGGAAAACACCCTCGGCTCAGAGCACCCCGACATAGCTCCAATTCTTGATGATATGTCGTTGTTCTATAGAAAAATGGGCAGATTTTTGGATGCTAAGAGAGTTAATGAACGAGCCATGGCTATTCGAGCAAGGAAAAGATAGAAAAAATGGTATCATACCCTTGCAACCGGGTTGTTTGCCGGAGCTATTATAGCTTCTTCCTGGGACAGACGAAACTGCATTTTTCTAAAACATATCAAATTACGAATGGTAATGCCTATTTTCATAACAGATGACAGGATTTTGCCAATTAACTATTATCAGGTCAGTAATAGCTGGGTTATTATAAAATAGATAAGGGAGGGTATTATGAAACGGCTTCTTCTGTTTGTCTGTGTCTCATCCCTTTTTGCATGTGCACTACCGTCTCATGGTGTTGAACCAGGTTATAATTATCTCACGCTAAAACCCGGTATACACTCGCCCCAGTCCAACGATCTTGATGACTTTGACAACGGCTTTAATGGTGAGATCGCCATCGGACGTCGGTTTAATCCAAATATGTCATTAGAAATGGGGCTTGGGTATTTTAATACCAAGGCAGAATTTGCTGCAGCAGGTCCAGACTTTTGCCTGCGGGAAAAAGATTCGCTTGATGTTGTGCCTTTAACCCTGTCCTAGAAAGCGATTGTCCCTGTTAACAGGTTTGAGTTTTTCAAAATAGGGGGCATCGGCGCATATTACATCTATGGTGATTTGAAACTGGGTGGCGCTGGGGGTGCACAAGCGGGAGACTGTCACTTGATGGAGAAGACTGGGTCTTTGGGTGCCACCTTGGGTTAGGATTCCACTATAATATCTCACCGACTATGTTTATCGGAGCGGAAGGGAAATATCTTTGGACAAGCAAAAGCCAGGCTCGAGCATACCTTCTGGCAGATACCCATAAGAACGAAGTTTAAGATGGACGGCATACTGGCAACAGCGGTTATTGGATTTAAATTCTGACAAGTGTCAAAGGAGATTCTTTTATAGATTGAATCCTAACAATCCACCCTGGATGATGGTGGACAAAGGGTTCGGTCTCGATAACTTCTGGTTTTCGGGGGAAAACCGACCTGATGCTCGTCCTCATGGAAAATCGTAATGATGATTTCGTAATAAAAAAGCACCGGACGAAACCATCCGGTGCTTTGGCTTTTGTTATAGCTTGCCTATGCAGCTGATTTTGAACCCTGAAGTCTGTCTAATGTCTCGAAATAGGCTTCTATCCTTGTACGTACCTGGGATTCTGCATAGAACCGCTGATCACCCATATCACTCTCGAAGACGAGCGCGGGGATGCCGGTCTTTTTCGTGAGGATGTCTTTCAGTGTAGGAACTGCAAATGACACGGCCTTGCAGCTTCTGTTCATGAACATGATCATACCGTTCATGTCGTACTTCTTGAAGAGATCCATAGCCATATCAACCCTATCCTCAATGGTGGAGTTGGAGAATCTCGAAACGTAGTTTTCGGCCAGCGTCAGGAGAGGGTCTTTATCAAGATCAAAATCAAAGCTCCATGCATGGACATAAAGAGATGTGAGAATCACGCCGCCATACGAACCGAGGAGTTTTGCGTGATCGCTGAATTTGAACCACACCGGAAGGTTCTCCCAGTAAAGCCGGTACTTCTCTTTGTCTTTTGGAAGCACGCCGATTCCCTGGTCCACTTTAGCCTGAATTTCATCACAAAGAGTCTGATAGTAGTCTACGCACTCTTGTGTACCCCTTCTGTACACAGCAATGGCCATACCGATCAGGGCATCAAAAATGCTGATGGGAGACGGCTTGTACTGCGCCATATCAAGGAACTTCCTATAGAGGATGCTCGACTGAGCCGAATATTTCATTACTTCTCTTAGCCGGTCATAGTCGAATTTCTTCTTTGTCACTTCTTCAAGAAAGCTGATTAGCTCCTTGAGCTGGAGCACACAGTATTTGACGATTTCTTCCCGTGCCTTTTTATTCATTACATACTCGGGCGTGTCAAAGACAAAGACGGGCGCACCACCTTGTCTCGAAAGAACCTGGAACCATTTTGTCAGGGTAAAGCACTGGGCATTACAGGCGAGGAACAGGTCCGGATCAGGTATGCCCTTTGTGACAGTTAAACCTGTCTTCCGGTAACCCAGGTCGCTTCGTGCATATGCGCAGAGGTGGCTTGTATATCCCATGCCCTCAACAACAGAGCACAGTTCAACACCCTTCTTTGCAGTCAGGTTTGCTACCGCATGGTTTTCCGGATAAATGGGGATAATGTCGTGGGCAACAAAGATCTCAACTGGCGATATGGCTGTTGAGTAACCGATAAGCTTTCCTTTTTCATGGGCATGGAAGGCTTCTTCCATGTATTCCTCTGTAATCTTCTTTGACAACTGTTTTGAACTTAATTTCTCACTCATAAGGTGCCCCCTTTCAAGGATTCAAAAAATGCCTGCAATCTTGTTCTCACGTGGGAAAGTGATGTAGTTTGGTACTCTGTATCAACCACGTGCATCGGTATTCCCTCTTTTCGTATCATATTCTTGAGATCGGGCAGATCGTATTCTTCGGATTCACAGAATTCAATATGTACGTATACGATAGCCTTTGCGTTTGTTGCCTTGTAAAGAGCCTTCACTTCTTCGAAGTTCTTAAAAACATCGTCATGGATGGGAGAGAAAAAACCTCTCTTAAAATGCCTTTCCGTAAGTGCCTCAATAGCCCCCCCATTGTCAGGGACTATACCCTGGAGATATCGCGTTCCAGTTATGAGGGAATCACCGGCGATGTTTATTTTTATCTCATCGAAGAGGTCGAAGATTTCAGGTGGATCGCAGGTTATGCCTACCATGATTACATCGGTGTACCCTTCGGCTTTTGCTTTCGTATCAAGACTGTCTTTAATCTTCTTGATGCTTTTGTTTATCTCTGCTTTATCAACCTGCATTGATAATTTGATCAGGGCAAAAAATTCTTTGTTGGTGATAGCGCCTGGATTTTTGCGTTTAATTTCATAAATCTCACTGAGGAGTGCCTTGTTTTCATTGAAAACCTTGACCGATTCCTGCAAATCTTCATCCTTGACACTCTTACCTGTCCAGTTCGAGAGCGAGGAAAGCAATCTCTCAATCTCCTCCTTAACCCAAAATCGTGCACTTGGTCTATCTGCCTGGCGCGGCGCAAGAAAACTTTCTACGTATTTATCCGGAAAGTTTATCCGCCATATGTCTGACAAATGCTGAGTTGTGTCGCATACCTGGGGCAAAACAAATCCATCGAAAAGGTCGCCTTCGTAGCTCATGACCAGTTCAAGGTTACTTCGTGCCAGAGAACAAGCATTATCTGGCAGTTTTGCCGGAGCCTTCTTCAGAGGCTTCTGAGTTCCTATCAGTGTAACGGGTAAGAAGCCAAAAGCATGAATAATTTCCTCCGGTACGTCCGCGATGGTGCTGCCTACAACCTTTTTCCCCGCATCCTTCGCCCATTTTCTTATAGACGGATAGGGATCGTTCGCACACTCCACCACTTCCTTAAGGCTTAGGTTATCCCACATAAGTCCTCCGCATTGTATAGGAAATATTTTGTTTATTATAAAAAACCCTCACTTTTTTGTCAACAATAGAATATGGCAAAAGTTGGGCTTAACTAAGAGAGATGCGAAGATAGTGGTCATAAAGCATAATAAATTTGAGGTTAAAATGTATACATCATTGCCTCCTGCCAGACCTGCGGAAGATCAGCTTTTCCAATTCTACGGCAAAAAAGATAATGGAAGAAGCACCTATTGTGATAAGAAGCTCTCCTGCTGTTAGGGGTTGTGTCTTAAATATCGTATTCAAAAGAGGAATATAGATCGTTGCCATTTGGAGGAAGAATGTCAGTACAACAGCTCCCAGAAGAAGTTTGTTTGAAAAAAGACCCATCCTGAACAATGACTGCCGTTCAGACCGTATGGCAAGCACATGACCGAGCTGTGTAAGACAAAGAACCGTGAACACCATGGTTTGCCAGTGCGACCCTGAAGCCCCAAGAGACCATGCTTGAATTGACAGGGCGACAATTGCCATGAGAATACCTACCCATATGGCGTGATAACCGAGGCCGTGTGCAAAAATACTCTCTTTTGGGTGTCTCGGTGGTCTGTTCATAACGTCTCCCTCTGCGGGTTCGACCGAGAGGGCAAGGGCCGGCAGCCCGTCTGTAACAAGGTTTATCCACAGGATATGGATTGGCAGCAATGGAACGGGAAGACCGAGAATCGGGGCGAGGAAAAGTGTCCATATCTCACCGGAATTTGTCGTGAGAAGGTAGCGGATAAACTTCCTTATATTGTCATAGATTTTCCGTCCTTCCTGCACAGCCCTTACAATGGTGGCAAAGTTATCATCAAGAAGGATCATGTGGGCTGCCTCTTTCGATACGTCCGTACCGGTTATGCCCATGGCAATACCGATGTCGGCACGTTTCAGTGCCGGGGCATCGTTGACCCCATCCCCTGTCATTGCCACAAACTGACCCTTATCCTGAAGGGCCTTCACGATCTTCAGCTTCTGTTCAGGGGCAACACGGGCGTATACCCTTATGTTCTCAACTTTCTCTTCAAACTCTTCTAGGTTTAAACGTTCAAGCTCCTGTCCTGTGATTACATTGTTCTGATCGCTGGGCTCTAAGAATCCTACCCTTTGCGCAATAGCCTTTGCCGTAACAGGGTGATCACCGGTAATCATTACAGGCCTGATTCCTGCCGTCTTGCACAGGTTGACCGCCTGCTTGACTTCCTCCCTCGGTGGATCCATCATGCCCACGAGTCCAAGGATGGACAGTTTCACTTCCACTATTTCGCAGGTTACTGACTCAGGAACAGCATCCCATTGTCTCATGGCAATAGAGAGAACCCGTAATCCTCGCTCAGCCATTTCGTCGTTTGCTCTCAGAAGCTGATCCCTGTCGATAGATACCAACTTTCCATTGATCCACATGGTATCTGCCTTTTCCAGCATCACATCGGTAGCCCCTTTGGTAAAAGAAACAACTTTTCCATCCGGCAGCCTGTGAAGGGTTGTCATGCATTTTCTCTCAGAATCAAAGGGAATCTCGGAAAGACGCGGAAGGCTCGTCTCCAGTTCGTATTTGTTGTATCCTGTCTTTTCTGCAACTTCCTGAAGTGCAACCTCAGTAGGATCCCCCAATAAAGCTCCATCATTCGAACGTTGGACATCGTTGCTCAATGCAAGCCCTTTCATAAGGAAATCAAATTGCGAGAGAGCATGATCCCCTGTTTTGAGGTGTTTACCATTCACAAAGAAATCTTCGACTGTCATCTTGTTGATTGTCAGGGTTCCTGTCTTGTCTGAGCAAATGTATGTTACTGAGCCAAGGGTTTCAACGGCGGGCAGCTTTCTCACAAGGGCGTTCTTGCTTACCATCTTTTTTGCGCCCAGGGCCAGCGAGATAGTAATCACAGCGGGCAGGGCTTCCGGGATTGCAGCTACTGCTAGTGAGATTGCGGTAAGGAGCATGAGGAGCATAGGTTCGCCCCTCAGAAGACCCATGCCAAGGACAATAACGCATATGATAAGGACTGCAAGGGCGAGCTTGCGGCCGAATGTTGCAAGCCTCTTCTGAAGAGGAGTTTTCATCTCTTCCTCGTCCTGAAGCATGGAGGCGATCTTTCCTAGTTCAGTCTTCATCCCGGTTGCAACAACAACACCGGTTCCACGGCCATAGGAGATCGTTGTTCCCTTGTAAACCATGTTTTTCCTGTCTGCAAGGGGAAGTTGCTCCTCATTGATCGCCATCGCGTGCTTTTCCACACCAACTGACTCACCGGTGAGCGCCGCTTCTTCTGCCTTTAGCTGGGCAGTCTCCATGAGACGAATGTCAGCAGGCACAAGAGACCCTGCTTCAAGCATAACCACATCTCCCGGCACCAGTTCTGATGCTGCCACCCTCTCTATATTTCCTTCCCGTAATACCGTCGCAGCGTTTGCGGCCATCTTCTTGAGGGCCTCCATGGCCTTTTCTGCTCTGTATTCCTGGATAAAGCCGATAATGGCATTGATGATAACGATCGCGATGATGACAAGTGTATCGGCAGGTTCACCAATAATCCCGGCAATAATGGCTGCTCCAATCAGGACAAGGATCATGAAGTCCTTGAACTGGTCAAGGAGCATCAGCAAGATAGTCTTCTTTTTCTTCTCCTGCAGTTCATTCGGCCCGAACTCGGCAAGCCTTTTCTGAGCCTCCAGGCTTCTGATCCCATCTCTTGTTGAGCCAAGCCCTTTTAAGACGACTTCAGTTTCCTTTTGATACGATTGATTGTCCTTCACCTTAATCCTCCCTTGGAATATAAGAACCTTTATCAGTTTTTCACTATCATGGAGCTAATTTGATGTCTCCATGGGTTTCGGTTTTTTCGAAGTCCCTGACATACGTTAAACCAAGAGATGCCATTATGCAGTCACCATTCTAACTACTCCTCATAAAAAAAGCGAGATTCTTTAGGACCGGTTTTCCGGTCTTCTAAAGGTCTCGCTAATTGGCTTTACCCAATGACAAGGCCAGGCATGAACGCCGGTTTGTTGACCCTGCCTTGTTAGCTACTCCCCTTCAGGGATAGTCAACAATATTAGTATACTTTACCTATGAGTCCAAACTCAAGCTTTTTTTGTTGCGCTTCTAACTTATCAGTGCTCGTATGCTGTTGGTATCTTCTTCTCTTTCTCCTGTGCTCTCCGGTGCCTTCATTCTTTAAATTTTATCACCTGGGAAGATCTATTTCCCACCCAGTTTCTTTTGGATATCTTCTTTCAATGCTTTCTTATCCGCCTTACCCACTTTCGTAAGAGGTATGCTGTCGATGAGTTCGAGCCGTTCAGGCAGCTGAAGAACTGAGGCACCGATACCCTTCAGGTAGGTCACAAGATCTTCAAGGGAAAGCTTTGTTCCCTCCTTGAGCTGGACGTATGCGCATATCCTTTCGCCGAGATCCTTGTCAGGCATTCCAATGACTGCCACATCGGCAACAGCCGGGTGGGAGCTGATCAACCGTTCAATGCCGATTGCGCTGAGGGTCTCACCACCTCTCAGGATCGTCTCTTTAATCCTGCCGGTTATGGTAATAATCCCCTCCTCATTAATCTTTGCAAGGTCTCCCGTCCTGAAAAATCCGTCTTCTGTGAAAACATTCTTGTTTTCTTCTTCCGATTTGAAGTATCCACTGAAGATATTCGGGCCCTTCGTTATTAACTCCCCTTCTTTATTTGGAGGAACTTCTTGCAGATTCTGATCGACAATCTTAACCTGCGCATACGGGCAGTCCTTTTCGCCAACCGTATGACAGATTGTGTCGATATCTGCATCAAGACGGCTCATCGCAGCCGGCCCCTCAGAAGAGCCGAGAGCATTGACAAACTTGCATCCAATCTTTTCGTATACGCTCCTCACAAGCTCAGGTGAACTGGGCGCTCCTCCGGCATAGATTCTTGTGAGCGAGCTCAGGTCGAAGTCCTTCAAGTTCTCAAGACTCACAATTCTCTGTATGAGAGCCGGCACCGTGGGAAAGGCCGTGACTTTTTCCCGCTCAATGACTCTGCAAATATCCTCGGCGTCTGTGCTGTCGGTAAGCACATACCTGGCACAGTGAAAGAAGGCGCCACCAACACAGTTATGTATTGCCTGGGCATGGCTTACCGGAGCGGCAGTCAGCATAACATCGTTGCATGTGACTTCCCATGCCCTTGTATGATACTCAACACTGGCGATGTAGTCATTGTGAGTCCTGGGAACTGCCTTGGGCAGACCTGTTGTGCCGCCTGTTGGGAGGATCATGGAAACCTCCATGGGATCAGGCCGTCTGGCAGCAAGGGCCTCAATGTTGGATTTCGTTAGCTCGCTCTCATTAATTAGTTTCTCTAACGGGATAAACGCCTTGTCGTCAGGAGATCTGACTGATATGAGGTTCCTCAGCTCTTTGTGTTCTTTCATGACTTGTTGCAGCATAGGAAGGTAATCGGTTTTTTTGTAATGACCCGGGCCTATCCATGCAACAGGATGGGTGAGACTGCTCAGGTAGTTGATTTCAGAAAAGCCATGCCGCGCTACGAGGAGAACAACAATCGCCCCTACTTTGTGTAAGGCAAAGAAGGAAAAAATGAATTCATGCCAGTTTGGAATCTGAAGAAGAACAAAATCTTTCTCTTTGATCCCCAGCCTTAAGAAACCGATGGCAAGTCTGTCAACTTTCTCACGGAGCTCACGATAAGTAAACCGGGAAGAGTCATCAACAAGGGCTTCCTTTCGCGGATAGAGGTCGGTCGCCTTATCAAACATGTCTCCCCAGGTAAGTCCGAGCCACCACCTATATTTGACATATTTTTCTACGTCTTTCTGCTTGTACGGCTGAAATCCCTCTATCGGCATTCCTCACCTCCCAATAGCGCTCTTTTGATAAGTGTTTTGGTTATCTCTATTTTATAACTATTCATGCTCAGGGGTTTTGCAGCTGACAGTGCTAAGTCTGCTGCTCTGGAAGTATTTGTTTCGCTTATCTCTTTTCCCTGCAGCATGTCTTCAGCGGTACCAGCCCTTACCGGTCCAGGCGCTACGCCACCAAGGGCAATACGCACATCAATACATTTACCATTTTCAAGGCCTACTACTGTCGCTATGCTCACGATCGCAAAATCTACCGGTTTTCTTAGGGTAAATTTGATGAATTTCTGATCAGCGAGGTGTGTAATGGCAGGTATTTCAATCTTTGTAACGATTTCGTTCGCTTTGAGGGCATTTGCAAGCGGGGTGTAGAAATCAGTAACTGCTATCTTCCTGTCTCCTTCGGGTCCCGCAACATGGAGAGATGCGTCCAGCGCTGCCAATGCAACGGCAGTATCCGACGGGCATACGGCAAAGCACTTCTTTCCTTCCATGATGGCATGATACCGGTTGTCGCCTCTCACGGCAAGGCATGGTCCATTTCCCTTGCGCAGGCATTGAATGGGCCCTCCGATATGACGCGGGTATCGGTAATACCAGCACCGAACATCCTGGCAAAGATTTCCGCCTATTGTTGCGGCGTTCCGAATCTGTGGCGTTGCAACCGTGCGGGCCGCTTCTGCAAGGCACGGGTAGCGTTCTTTGATCGAAGGCGAGTTCACAATATCCGAAAGCTTCGTTAAAGCCCCTAATTTCAGTCCTCCGTTGTTTTCTGAGATGGAATCGAGGCCGGAGATGGTTTTCAGATTAATTATAACAGCGGGATACTCAGGAAAGATTTCATCCTTGAGAACGCCAAGCAGGTCTGTTCCCCCTGCGTTGAGAACCGCTTTTCCCTTGTACCTGTCAAGCAGCGAACAGGCTTCCTCTATTGTGTGGACATTGATATGGGTAAATGATCTCATTGTCCGCCTCCTTTCCGTTTACTCGGGGGGACTTTGCCAAGCGTTTTCAAAACCTTTTCCGGGGTCACCGGATATTCATGGAGCCAGGTACCTATGGCATTGGATACCGCCATCAAAACAGCAGAAGGTCCCGGAGATGTGGCTACCTCTCCAATCCCAACTGCATGGAAACGATGGCTGGGAAAGGGCGTTTCAAGAACAACATTATGAATGGGCGGAAGCTCAGCAAAAGTTCTCCATTTGTAGTCTATTAAATTGGCATTCAGGGTATGCCCCGAAGTTCGGTCAAGGATTGTCTCCTCAAAGATTGCGCTATCGATTCCCGCTGAGCCGAGGCACCCGTTGAGCTGGTTTTCCAGTCCCGGAGGATCGATGATCTGTCCTGCGTCTGTCGCGTTTACCACGTGGACCAGATCGACCTTCCCCGTCTCGGTATCAACTTCCACCTCAATAAATGTCATCATACAATTCGTGAGGGAATAGTCCGGTTCAAACCGCCCATAGCCTGTAATGGTGCGGTCAACAGACATCGCCTTCCAGGGCAGTCTCGTATCTGGATTATCCTTCGCATAAACAACACCGTCAACAGTATCAAGATCTTCAGGTTTTTCCTTGAGCTTCGCGGCAAAAACCTCCAAAAGCTTCTGTCTGGCATCTTCAGCAGCAGCAATTATGGCTGCCCCAATAGCATATGTCCCTCTGGAGCCTGCCGGACCGAATTCGTAGGGGTTAATCAGGGAATCAGATGGCGTAATGGAGATTCTCTCCATAGGGAGCTGAAGCACTTCAGCCACCATACGGATGTAATTGGTTACCTGACCTGTTCCGTGCTCGGTCACGCACGAAAAAAGCATGGCGGTGCCGTCAGGATGAAGGCGAACATACGCCTCTGAAGAATCTTCCCCGATATCTGCGTTCCCGTGGACACCCACACCTATTCCTCTCCGTTTGTGACCATTAACGGCTGTTGGCTTTAACCATCCCTTCCACTTGTCCTTCCAGCCGAAGGCTTCAGCACCTTTCTCCATCGCCTTTGTATAATCAACGCCCCGATAGGTGTACCAGATTCCGTCACGCCAGAAATATCCTCCGCCCGGCTTAACAAAATTTTTCTTTAAAAAATCAAGAGGATCAACATTGGCCTTTTCCATGGCCAGACTCAGGAGCGGAATCAGACAACACTTCAGCTCCTGGCCACCAAAGCCCCTTACGATCCCCGAGGCATTCCGGTTCGTACAAACGATGACTGGTTTTAAATCCCAATTGGGACATTTCACCATGATCTGCACTTCGCCACAGCCTACAGCAATCTGGGACTGGGTTGTCATGGAATAGTAGCCTGTGTCTATAAGCCAATTGCCCTGTATGGCGGTTACAGTGCCGTCCTTTTTCATTCCCACCTTTGCACTCATGCGAGAGCTTGGCCTGAGAGTGAAAGATGCGAGGTGTTCCTCCTTGCTAAGCACAACCTTTACAGGCCTGCCGGTTGCCCTGCTCAGAAGTGCTGCGTAGCATTGAACCTGCCATGACATATATTTTGATCCGAAACTTCCTCCGCACGGCCCCCCTATGGTTCTCACCTGGACTTTTCTCTCCATGATATGAGAAAGGATAACCGTATCCATGTATGAAGCCTGATTTGATACCCACAGGGTGACCTTATCGGGCGCTTCCCAGAGAGCTACAGCGCCCGGGGGCTCAGGAGGGATAGGATTTGGCATATTTTCATAGCCGAATGTCCCTTCGGTAACCACATCAGCTTCGGCAAAACCCTTTTCCACATCACCCATGACAACATCTTTCAAGTTCTTGGGACCGAAGAAAGGAACGCCTGGCGTTACAATGTTTCCGGGAAAATCTTCATAGAGTTGTGGAGCACCCGGCGCCAAAGCCTTCTCCATATCAAAAACTGCAGCCAATACCTCGTAATCAACTTTTATGTGCCTGAGGGCTTCCTTTGCTCTCTCTTCTGTGTCCGCCGCAACTATTGCTACGGCGTCTCCCACGTACCTGACTTTTCTATCAAGGATACGGGTAGAACGGGGCGTGCCTCCTTTCCAATCCGGCACATCCTCCCAGGTGAGAACCGCCCTCACACCGGGAAGCGCCAGCGCTTTTTTCTTGTCAATCTTCTTAATGAGCGCATGGGGATGCGGGCTCCGAAGTATTTTGCCATGGAGCAAATCAATGAATTTGAGGTCGTTAAGATACTTTGAGCTCCCCGTGACAATCTCCCGTGCATCTTTGCGCTGAGTTGTCTTACCTATAAACCGATATGAGCTTGCCATTCGTATCACCTTCCTTTATTCGAAACTGCCATTACGGCCTTCACCACGTGGTAGTTACTGATGCACCGGCAGAAGTTGCCAGAGAGATTTTCCTTCACCTCTTCCTCGGTGGGCGAAGGATTCTCATCAAGGAGGGCTTTTGCACTCATTATCATGCCGGGCGTGCAAAACCCGCATTGAAATGCAGTATGGTCTATGAAAGACTGCTGAATAGGGTCAACCTGTCCCGTTTTTGTATCTGCCAGACCTTCGATAGTGGTAATCTTTTTCCCATCGCATTCGACAGTAAGGGTCATGCAGGAAAGTACTGCCTTTCCATCCATGATGACCGTACAAGCACCGCATGCGCCGTGATCGCATGAAATCTTTGTGCCTGTGAGGCCTAGTGTTTCCCGAAGCGTATGGGACAGGGTATGCCCCTGATCAACCTGATTGGGGTCGTTCCCTACTTTCATGGTGTAATCCTGGCCATTGACGGTAAAATGAACGCTCTTTGTCCTATTACCTCTCCTTTGTGATGATGTTCTTGTTTTTGCCATCCTATCCTCCTCCGGGACGTTATGCCCAAAATTTGCTTTCTTTAATGGGAGCCTTCCCTGTGCTTTGTAATTTGCTTGATTGAATTATAGCTGTTGCGCTCCATCGGTAAAAAACCTTAATAACCCCTCCTGTTAATATGTCCATTTAATGGACATCATGTTCATTAATTGAACATTATACCACCCGAAAACGTTTTGTCAAGCAAAAATTTGAAGGCTATGATTTTTTGTTGCCAAAAGATTAGGACGCATTCGACGGGCAGGAATGTTTATTTTTCCTTGCTGATATAACCCATTTCTCGAGAAATGATCCCCGCAGTCTCGGTAACCTCTTTTATTATTCTTTTCAAACCTTTAGAATCTACAGACGAAGAAATAAATCCCACACCAATGCTTGCTATGACATTCCCCGAAAAATCACGCACCGGAGCAGACACGCCGCCGATACCTTCAAAGACTTCTTCCAGTTCAACGTAATAGCCTTGTTTTCGTACCTCGCTGAGCCGCTCCATGTATTCTTCATTGCTCGTAATGGACTTCTTTGTTCCTCCGACGAGAGGGTATTTTTGTAAAAGCCTCTCAGCATCTCTTTTCGGTAGATGTGCCATGAGCACAATACCTAACATGCCCCAGTACGGCGGACGTCGTGTGCCTACCCTTGATGTGAAACTGACAGGGTTCCGCGGATCCTCTCTTTTATCAATATAGAGCAACTCGTTGTTATCCATAACCCCCAGGTAGATAGTCTTACCGACCTTCATCTGCAGGCGGCTCAAATGTGGAGACGCAACACGCCTCAAGGAAAAGGAATCAAAAACAATACTGCCGAGATCAAACAGCCTGATGCCAAGGGAGTATTTCTTTGACTCAAGGTCTTTTCTCAGATAATCGTACTTTGCGAGGGTTGTGCACAGCCGTGTAACGGTGGCCCTGGACAGGCCAAGAATTTCCGCAAGCTGCCCGATCGTCATCTCCTGTCGATCAGCCCGAAAGGCATTCATGATCTGCAACGCTCTCTCTAAAGATTTGTTATAAAAGGTATCCTGCGTTTCTTCACTCATGCGTTCTCCTTTGAAAATTATGCAGATACAATCTGCACCAGAGAACCGGGTTTGTCAACGAAAAAGGAGCGCCCGGTCACTATCTTCATAGAAGTAACTGATCACCCCCAAACTCTTTTTTTGCATTTATATATGTGGGAAATTACTATGCCGATAAGCAATCCATATTACCCTGAGAGACCCATGTTTCTCATCCTCTTCCTTGCGGAAAACCCTGGCAAGCTCCAAGGAGTATGAGCGATTTAACTCAAACTATCTATATTTTTAATGAATCATCATAGAGATATATCCTCCAATATTTTTGCGAATGAGTTTAAGAGAAATTTTAGAAGAAAATCTGGTAAATTCCCCTCAATAAGAAAAAATGGTATCTAGTAAAATGGATTAAAAAATATACCTTCTTAACTGAGGAATCGATCATAAGCAAATCATCAAACACTGTGCTTCCTGCAACATGTAACGACAGCTTTTTTTATTGAAACAATTGATTACAAGTGGTAATTCCTCTCTATTGCAATCAAAAATATTCACAAGGAGGATTCCCATGAAAAAGTTCTCACTTTGTATCGGTGTTGTTATGGTTTTCTTTTTTGCGGTTGGTGTTTATACGGCTCAGGCGCAACCCTATCCTGCTTTGGAACAGCTGAACGGTAAGTGGCTCAAGATGAGCGGTACCGCCAAGGGGGTAACGTACACCGAACGGTATGTAAACGCTGACGCAGAAAGCGCATTCAGCTATAACTTCAAAGATCAATATGCGTGTATAGAGCACAATCCTAGTGACAATTACGCTCCTCTTTCTGTATATGATAAAGACGGAAAACAGATCGGTTATGCTACTCTGTACTTTCATGGCGGGACTGCAGAGAAATGGACGGGCCTGTTCTACTATTATCTGGCAGTGGGAACGTATGATTTAGCAGAGGATGACACCAACCTCTACGCTTACTCCTCAGCGAGTGCAAAAATTAAGGATGGTGCGAGCAAGGGATCAATTAAGGGAGTTGGCGGTTATGGTTACACATATTCCATGAATACCGCAACTGACTTTAGCGATATGAGTGTAAAAATTAATGCGAAGATCGTAGCTGCGGACAAGCTGCCTTTCACAGCCCCTGAATGCGGCTATGTGATGCCGGAAGTTGAATAGCAGCCATATTTTGCTTGAATGAAATCCTCCTGCCCATGGTTAACCTCCGTGGGCAGGATCTAAAATAAATCATATTTTTGACAGATTACATCCCATAATCTTTACTTCACAGAAAAGACCCTTATGCTATGTTGGTAGGTGCAAGTTGGTACCTTTATTATTGGAATCATTTAGAAAATTTTACTTATGGTAATTCCTTTTGTTGCTTCCCACCTGTATCGTTGTACTTTGTATATAGCTTTGGGTGGAAAGTATGTCTATAGCTAT
>JAEAME010000603.1_pt1 | contig 34620 bp, 14 predicted proteins | sample 8958731 | NCBI WGS metagenome assembly JAEAME01 (sample SAMN16933194, study PRJNA681113) | bioreactor sludge metagenome | isolation source: anerobic bioreactor sludge (Control) | place: India:Bengaluru | collected 2018-10-24
TTGTGGCAGTGTCGTTTGCACCCCAAAATTAAAAGGCAAAAATCCCCATTTATCTGAACGCCTCCTATTCGTTCAAAGAGCGGGCCGCCGATCTTGTTTCCAGGATGACTCCCGGGGAGAAACAGAGCCAGTTGGGAAATACCATGTCGCCCATTCCCCGGCTGGGCGTCAACCATTACGATTTCTGGGGCGAAGCCCTGCACGGGGTGGTGGGCAGGAACAACAACAGCGGCATGACCGCCACCTCCTTTCCCAACAGCGTGGCCATGGGCGCCACCTGGGATCCCGGACTTATCCTCCGGGAGGCCCGGGCGATTTCGGATGAGGCCCGGGGTTTTAACCACGATCTGATCTTCACGCTCACCTATTGGTCGCCGGTGATAGAGCCGGCCAGGGATCCCCGCTGGGGACGCACTGCCGAGACGTTTGGCGAAGATCCCTTCCTGGTGTCCCGGATCGGAGACGGGTTCGTCCGGGGTCTCATGGGCGACGATCCCCGCTATCTGAAGGCGGTCCCCTGCGGAAAACACTATTTCGCCAACAATACCGAATTCAACCGTCACTCCGGAAGCGCTGACATGGACGACAGGGATATGCGGGAGTATTACCTCTTTCCCTACCGGACCCTTATCCGGAACAGCGGCCTTCCTTCGGTCATGACCGCCTACAGCGCCGTCAACGGCGTTCCGGTGTCGGCCAGCAGATTCCTGGTCGACACCCTGGTAAGGAGGACCTATGGAATGGAAGGTTACATCACCGGCGACTGCGGGGCCATCGACGACATGGTCCGGGGGCATCGTTATGCCGGCAGCCATGAAGAGGCGGCGGCATGGGGGATTCAGGCGGGCGTCGACACCGACTGCGGAGGGGTGTACCAGGGCCATGCCCTCACGGCCCTGGAGAAGGGTCTGCTGACCCAGGGAGATATCGACAGGGCACTGGTCAATATTTTTACCACCCGGATGCGGCTGGGTGAATTTGACCCCCCGGAAATTGTCCCCTGGTATAAAATTAAACCGGAGGTCATCAACGATCCCTCCCACCACGACCTGGCGGTGGAAATCGCCACCAAATCCGTGGTTCTTCTGAAAAACAGCCTGGTATCCTCCACCGGAAGGAAAGCGCTGCCTCTCTCCCTTCCCACCATCCGCAAAATCGCCGTCATCGGGCCCCAGGCCGACAAAGTGGAACTGGGCGATTACTCGGGAGAGGTGGAAGATTCCCTGAAAATCTCTCCTCTCGCCGGAATAAAGGACTACGTCAGGCGGCATAACCTGAAAACGGAAGTTCTGGCCAGCAGCGAGGGGAATACCCTCCGGAAAACCGATTTTTTTACCCTGTCGGGATTCTCGGTTATACAAAAGGACCGGGTGGTTGCTGATTACGACGCCACGGAATTCGATGATTCCTCCGGAGGGTTGATCACCGCAGCCCGTTTCGGTCAGAAGGCGGTCAGGGGAATCAAGGATGGCGACTGGACCCTGTACCGTGACATAGACATCACCGGCATCGATTCCATCCGGTTTGTCATGACGGTGTCGGGCGAGGGAGGCATTCTGGAAGTCAGGGCCGGGTCGGTAACCGGCAATGTGCTGGCTTCCGAAACCCTGAAGGCGCCGGCTTCGCCGGGAGAATTCCCGGGATTCGGACGCCCCCGCGCGGTATCGTTGAAGGTCAATTCCCTGGGCATCACGGGTCGCCAGAATCTCGTCCTGGTGTTTCGTGAAGCCCCGGCCCGGGGACCCTCTCAGGAAACCCTCGACCTGGCCGCCTCGGCCGACGTAGCCCTGGTGTTCGTCGGTACCGACCAGAGCACCGGGCGAGAGGAGTCAGACCGTTTTTCCCTTGCCCTGCCGGGAAACCAGAACGAACTGATCAGGGCCGTTGCCGCCGTGAATCCATACACCATCGTGGTGATGCAAACCATGGGAATGGTAGAGGTGGAATCCTTCAGGGAACAGCCCCGGGTAGCGGGCATCCTGTGGACCGGCTACAACGGTCAGGCCCAGGGAACTGCCATGGCCGGAATCCTCTTCGGCGATGCCAACCCGGGGGGCAAACTGAATGTCACCTGGCACAAATCGGTGCGCGACCTGCCCGAATTCACCGATTATTCGTTGCGCGGCGACGGCCGCAACGGCAGAACCTACTGGTATTACGACCGGGAGGTTTCCTATGAATTCGGCTACGGACTTTCCTATACGACCTTCAGCTACTCCCATTTTGCTATCAGCAGGGATCAGATCAACCCCCACGACAAGGTTACGGTAAGCGTCGATGTCGAAAACAGCGGAACCTGCGATGGGGATGAGGTGGTTCAGGTGTATGTCAGAACCCCGGAAAGCCCCTCCTTCCTTCAGCGGCCTCTCCGGCGTCTGAAAGGATTTCAAAGGGTGACGATTCCCGCAGGCCAGGTGAGGACGGTCTCCATCGATATCGATTGCGCCGGTCTCTGGTTCTGGGATCCTGAAAAGGAGAGGATCACCTTTGACCAGGGCAGGTATGTTTTTGAAATCGGCGCTTCCTCGCGCGATATCCGGGGGGAGGTGGAGGCCATGATGAGGGGCAGCTACCGGCCTGAACTGGCCACGGTGGTCGCCCGGGGCGATAAGGTGGTGGTGCGTCCCGGCGATACCCTCCTGACCGGCGTCACGGCGGCACTCTCTGACGACAGCTTTTGCGACCTTTCCAAAGCCAGGGTAACCTTCAAGAGCAACAATCCCAGGGTTGCCGGTGTGGACGAATCGGGCAGGGTGACGGCCCGCGCAGCCGGGGTAGCCCTGATCTTTGCTTCCGTAACCGTCGATGAAACAACCCTTGCGGGCAGTTACCCCGTCAAGGTCATGCCCGACCTCCGGCCCGGCACCGTCACGGTGAACCGAAAACCCATCAGCGGTTTCGACAAATCGGTGAAAGCTTACAGCTACCTGTTGAAAAACAGGACTGCTATCCCCGTCGTCGGGGCGACTGCAGGAAGCAGCGACATTTCCGTTGAAATTGAGCAGGCCAAAGCCGTTCCCGGAACTGCCGTGGTCAGATTGGTGGATCCTGTTACCCTGGAGGCCAACACCTATTTCCTGAATTTTGACGTGGCTTCGGTCAGCGATGAGTTCGACGGGGCTGCCGGCCCCCAATGGGAATGGATCAGGGAAAACAAAGCCGCTTACAGTTTTTCCTCCCGGCCGGGGGCACTGACCATTACCACAGAGCCGGGCGACATTTCCGAGGGTTCCAACAATGCCGGGAACCTTCTCCTCCAGAGCGCCAACAACGACTGGATCATCGAAACACGCCTCGCAGGCTCCAGAACACCCGTCCAGCCTGAGAACGCCGGCATCGTGGCCTGCCAGGACGATCAGAACTTTGTGAAACTGATGTATAGGGCGGTGGTGAAAACCACCCGGATGAGCCGGATGGCGCCGGGGCAGGAACAACCGGGTACCATCGACCTGGTCATGGAAGAAAACGACATTGTGAAATCCCTGGCTTCCTTCAACCTCACCCGGCCATTCAACGCGGAAAACGGACTGGTTCTCCGGCTGGAAAAAGCAGGTAGCCTGTATACCGCCTCTTATTCCCTTGACGGACTGAAATTTGAAATACTGGGTACAACCCATGTGCTGCTCAGGGACATCAGAGCCGGATTGATAGCCTGCGACGGCGTGGTATCCCAGTATATGAAGAGCACCTTCTGGTTTGATCCCAGCACCGGTAAGCCGGATACTCCCCTGGATTTTTCGTTCGATTATTTCCGCATAAAAAACAGCGGTTCCGAGCTGGGAAAATGATTAAATCACAAGGAAATTAAGCTTTTTTGGGCCGGCTGCTTCGTGCGGGAATACAGATTATTACGGGTTGCCATTCCCGGCAGGCATGACAGCAATACGGAGGATCGGCGGGAAGGTTCGTAGACAGGGAGATACGGCCGGACGGATCCGGATGCCCGGCCGGTTTATTCCGGAAAGATCAGAGAAGAAAATTTAAAATGAATAGTGTATGAGAATGAAAGCCGGCATTTTGCTCTTGTGGGGTTTTTTAACCTGGGGGCTGAACAATTCCGCACCCGCCGCGGAACGTATAACCGGGGAATATTCCGGCCGGCCGGCCGGAACCGGAACCGTCGGCGTGCCAATCCCGGGGCTCCCCGGCCCGGGGAAGGGCCCGCTGTTTTCCAAGTTTGTCTACCAGGGCAATGACCAGGTGTACAACGACCATCCGCTGAATCCCGGGGAGTTTTACAATCCCCTATTGCAGGGTTGTTATCCCGATCCCAGCATCACCCGAAAGGGCGACGACTTTTATTTGGTCTGTTCCTCCTTTGCCATGTTCCCCGGGGTGCCCATTTTCCATTCCACCGACCTGGTGAACTGGACCCAGATCGGGCATGTCCTGGACCGGAAGTCACAGCTGATCGTCCATGACTGCGGCATCAGCGCCGGCATTTACGCGCCCCAGATCATTTACAATCCTTACAACGGCACCTTTTACATGATCACCACCCAGTTTGCCGGCAACATCGGAAACATGGTCGTCAAAACCAAAGATCCCCTCAAGGGGTGGAGCGATCCTATAAAGCTCGATTTCGACGGCATCGATCCCTCCCTGTTCTTCGACGACGACGGCAAGGGGTATGTGGTGCACAACGACGCGCCCGACAGGGGGAAAGCGTTGTACGAAGGGCACCGGGTGATCAAGATTTGGGAGTACGACGTGGCCGGCGACCGGGTGATTCCCGGAACGGATCAGATCATTGTGGACGGAGGCGTGGACATTCGGGAAAAACCGATCTGGATCGAGGCTCCCCACTTGTACAGGAAGAACGGCCGTTATTACCTGATGTGTGCCGAGGGGGGCACCGGCGGGTGGCACAGTGAGGTGATCTTTGTGAGCGACCACCCCAAAGGCCCCTATACCCCCGCTCCCGGCAACCCCATTCTGACGCAGCGTTATTTTCCGCGGGAGCGCGCCGGCAAGGTCGACTGGGCCGGCCATGCCGACCTCGTACCGGGTCCCGATAACCGTCAATACTACGCTGTCTTTCTGGCCGTGCGCCCCAACGAAAAACAGCGGGTCAACACCGGCCGCGAAACCTTTATCCTGCCTGTCGACTGGTCGGGCGAATGGCCGGTTTTCGAAAACGGACTGATCCCCCTGAAACCCAAGCTTGCCATGCCCGCGGGGGTCTCCGAAAACAAAACCGGCAAAGAGGGATTCGTGCCCAATGGCAATTTCACTTTCAGCGATAATTTCACCGCTGATCATCCGGATTTCCGCTGGATCGGCCTGAGAGGACCCCGCGAAGATTTCATTTCGGTAACCCGGGAGGGGTTGCAGATAAATCCCTTCCATGCCAACATCAAGGAGGTGAAACCGACCTCCACCCTTTTCCTGCGGCAGATGCACAAGAATTTTTCCTTTGCGGTGGATCTGAAGTATAAACCCGCCTCGGAGAAGGAACTGGCGGGCATCGCGGCTTTGCAGAGCGAGAGTTTCAATTATGTGTTCGGGGTGACCTGCCGGGACGGAGACAACTACCTGGTGCTGCAGCGCAACCAGCGACCATCCCGGAGGCGCGACACCCAGTCCACCATCGTGGCCGGCACACGGGTGGACCTCTCCAAACCCCTGCGGCTGCAGGTGGCGGCCATAGGCGACGACTATACCTTCAGCTATTCCCACGACGGCACCCATTTCCGGAATGTGGGGGGAACCGTGTCGGGCGATATCCTTTCAACCGACGTGGCGGGGGGCTTTACGGGCTGCCTGCTCGGGTTGTATGCCACCACGGCCAACGATGCCTGGCCGGAAGCCCAAAACCCGATCATTTTTGCCGATGTCCCCGATATGTCGATGCTCCGTATGGGCGATACCTGGTACATGAGCAGCACCACCATGCACATGAGCCCCGGCGTGCCCATCATGAAATCCAATGACCTGGTCAACTGGGAAATCGTCAATTACGCCTGCGGCCTCCTCGACGATGGCGATGCCCTGAACCTGGCCGGCGGAAAAAGCAGCTACGGAAGAGGATCCTGGGCCAGCTGCCTCCGCTACCACGGCGGGTTGTATTATGTCTCCACCTTTTCACAGACGACCGGGAAAACCTATATTTACCGGACCTCCGACATCGAAAAGGGCCCCTGGGAAAGCTTCTCCTTTAAGCCCGCCCTGCACGACCATACCCTGTGGTTTGACGACGACGGCAAGATCTATGTGATCTGGGGGAACGGAAAGCTTTTTCTGGCTGAACTGGAAGAGGATTTTTCCGGGGTTAAGGAGGGCACGGAAAGGGTTCTTCTCGAGAATGCCAGCGCCCCGGCGGGCACCGACATCGGGCTGGGTGCCGAAGGATCACAGCTCTTCAGACACGATGGCAAGTATTACCTGTTTAACATCACCTGGCCCCGCGGCGGGATGCGCACGGTGGTCATCCACCGGGCCGACCGAATTTCCGGCCCCTGGGAAGGAAAAGTGGCGTTGCAGGACCTGGGAGTGGCCCAGGGTGGAATGGTGGATACCCCCGATGGCCAATGGTTTGCCTACCTGTTCCGCGATTACGGATCGGTAGGACGCATCCCCTACCTGGTTCCCGTCACCTGGGAGGAGGGATGGCCCCTCCTCGGCATTAACGGCAAAGTGCCCGGATCCCTTGCCCTGCCCGTGAGCAAAGGCCTCATTCCGGGAGTGGTCAGTTCCGACGAGTTCAACCGCAAAAAGGGGGAACCGGCCCTGCCCCTGGTGTGGCAGTGGAACCACAACCCCGACAACCGACTCTGGTCTGTCACCCGCAGAAAAGGATTCCTGCGCCTGACCACCGGACGGGCCGACAGCTCCTTTTTCCTGGCCAGGAACACCCTTACCCAACGGACCTTCGGCCCGGTATGCTCGGCAACCACACGAATCGACCTTTCCGGCATGAAGGAGGGCGATTTCGCAGGACTGGCGCTTTTTCAGAAAAAATACGGACAGATAGGGGTGAAATATGAAAACGGCCGCAAATCGGTGGTGATGATCAGCAACGAAACCGGCAGGCCCACAGAACTGGAACGGGTTCCCCTCCCCCGGGAAACCATTTTCCTGATGGCCGCCTGCGATTTCAGGGATAAAACCGACCAGGGCCGGTTTTATTACAGCCCCGACGGTGCGAACTGGACCCCCCTGGGCAGGGAAATAAAAATGGAATACACCCTTATGGAACATTTCATGGGTTACCGCTTTGCCCTGTTCAACTATGCGACCCGCCAGCCGGGCGGATATGCCGATTTCGACTGGTTCCGGGTCAGCCCTGAAATGGAACCCGGATCCCAACCCTGACTTCACGGGCGTGCCAATCCTGAAACTGAAAAAGATCCATGAAATGACCATGCACAGATATGCACCAACCGTCATGATTCACTGCATGGATAATTCATGTGTTTCACAGAATTAACCCGAACAACATATATATTTAAACAGATGAATATCAGAATTTTATTATCCTTTGTGACCTGCATGGCCTTGCAGGGTCTGTCAGGCCAGAATCCGGTCGTTCGCGACCAGTTTACCGCCGATCCTTCCGCAAGGGTATTCAACGGCAGGATGTATCTGTTCCCTTCGCACGATATCCCCGCCCCGGAAGGGAAAAACCTGAGGAAAGACTGGTTTTGCATGGCTGATTACCATGTCTTTTCATCGGATGACCTGGCCGTTTGGAACGACCATGGGGTGATCGTCAGCCAGGAAAAGGTCGCCTGGGTCGATTCGGCCTCCTACAGCATGTGGGCTCCCGATTGCGTGGAACGCAACGGCAAGTACTACTTTTATTTTCCCGCCAATAAAAGGGCGCAGGGGCCCGGCGCCAGGAGGGGATTCGGCATCGGGGTGGCGGTGGCCGAGCGGCCCGAAGGGCCTTATGTCCCGCATTCCGAACCCATTCAGGGAATCTTCGGCATCGACCCCAACATCCTCATCGACCAGGATGGACAGGCCTATATTTACTGGTCCATGGGGCAGATTTTCGTGGCCAGGCTGAAAGAGAACATGCTTGAGCTCGATTCAGAGCCCCTGGCCATACCCGGTCTGCCGCAAAAGGGGCTGAAGGAGGGACCCTGGGTTTTTGAGCGGAACGGCAATTATTACCTCACCTTTCCGCATGTGGAGAATAAAACCGAAAGGCTGGAATATGCCATGGGCGGACATCCCATGGGACCCTTCACCATGACCGGGGTCATCATGGACGAATTGCCCTCGGGTTGCTGGACCAACCACCAGTCGATCACGGAATACAAGGGGCAGTGGTATCTGTTTTACCATGACAAGGATCTCTCTCCCGGGTTCGATAAAAACAGGTCGGTCCGGATCGACAGCCTTTTTTTCAACGACGACGGAACCATCCGGAAGGTCATTCCCACACACAGGGGGGTCGGAATCAACCCGGCTACGGGGACTTTGGAAGTGGACCGTTACAGCAGCCGTCATGAAACCGGTACTGCCATAGCCTATGTCGATACCGCCAATCCCTTTAAGGGCTGGAAGGCTCAGCTTCTTATCCCCGGCGCCTGGTTGCAGTACAACGCCGTTGACTTTGGCAGGAAAAAACTGAAATCGGTGCAAGCCATGGCCGCTTCGGCCGGTGGGGGAATCCTGCAGGTCAGGATCGATCACGCCGCCGGCCCCTTGCTGGCTGAAATGACCATTTCCCCGGGCGGGGATTGGATGCAGGTCAGTTCCCGGCTGAGACAATCTGCCAGGGGAATCCGCAATCTGGTGCTGGTGCTGAAGGAGGGAGATCCGGTGGAGGTTGACCGGATCCGCTTTGATACCGCCATTCCTGCCAAAAGGGCGAAAAAGTCAGAATAAACGGATAAGAACGGCAGGGTAACCCCTGTTCCCTGCCATTTCAGCCGGTTTCTTCGTGTATCACCGCATAAACGGCCGTCCCGCGGCGGTGACTGTTTTTCCCTGCCGCGGCAGCGGTTTGCAGGGATTCTGCGGGGTTCCTCCGGGAGGGAGGAACCAGGATGTCATTTTGTTTTTTTCTGATACACCCTTACATAATCGATGTACATCTCCCGGGGGAAGATCGAATCGTCGACGCCGTGGAGCCCTCCCCAGTTGCCTCCGACAGCAATATTCAGCAGCAGGTGGAAACGCTTGTCGAAAGGCCACTGGTGGGGTCCGGTTCCGTCGTTCTGATAGGTGAAGTAGTGATTGTCGTCAACGTAGAGCCGGAATTCCTCAGGCTCCCATTCCAGGGCGTACACATGGAAATTTTCATGGCAGCCGGGCACCGGTATCTTTCCGTTTTTGTGGGTGCCGATGGCGTGGTTATAGGTTTGGGTATGGGCGGATCCCACAATGGTGTCGGGGTCGTAGCCCACGTTTTCCATGATGTCTATTTCGCCGCCGGCAGGCCAGCCTCCGTATTCCCTGTCGGTGGGAAGCATCCAGATGGCGGGCCACATGCCCCTTCCGGACGGAAGTTTCGCGCGGATTTCAAACCGTCCGTACAGCCAGTCGCCCTTACCCCGGGTAACCAGCCGCGCGGAGGTATAGCGGCGCCCTTCCATTTCTTCGAGCCGAGCGGCGATCACGAGCATCCCCTTTTCCACCCTGTTGTTTTCTATCCTCCCGGCGGTGTAAAACTGAAGTTCCCTGTTGCCCCATCCATAGTCGTTTCCCCGGGTGTCGTAACCCCACCTGGTGGAGTCAGGCAGCCCGGCGTAGTCGAACTCATCGTTCCAGACCATTTCATATCCTCCCGCAGGAGGGATTTTGCATTTTGCCGGCAACGCCAGCAACACTGCGGCAAACAGATAAACCGGGTATTTCACGGTTCTGAAAATTCAGGTAAAAAAACTTCTCTCTCCTTGAAGACCTTCTTCTGCGGAAAGCGGATAAAGGCATTCAGGCGGGAGGCTCATCCGGCCGGAAGAGAATACGCATCCGGGCTTATTCGAAGGGCAGGTACCAGTTTTCGGGATTCATCAGTTTGGTCCTGATCTCTTCGTACTTCGGGGTACCGGCAAACTTGGCAGCCACCCTGTCGGCCAGGTAGGCCGGATCCTGCCTTCGTTCGGCAATGCGCACCAGGTCAAACCACCGTTTTCCCTCGAAGGCCAGTTCCAGGGCCCTCTCATCCATGATTTGATTCTCGATGACCAGCATGGTTTCCTCGGCCGAATTGGTTCTGCCTACCTCTTTGGCCTTGAGATAGACCCGGCCCCTCACTCCCAGGTTGGCCGACCATTTGGCATAAGCGGCCGGCTTGGGGTTGACCTTGTTCACCCCGTCGTTGAGAAGCATCTTGGCATATCCCTGGTTGGTAACATCGCCCAGCCGGTTGAGGGCTTCGGCCAGCAGCAGGTGGACGTCGGCAGCCCTGGAAAGGATAATGTCAGAACTCAGCGGATCCTGCTGGTCGATCTGGTATTTGGTGATGTAGGCTTCGGTAAGGTAGGTGGTATCATTCAGCATTCCCAGGGTGTCAATGCCAAAGGTTACGCCCCGGCCCCGCCACAGGTCGCCGGGATTACCGGCTGCCGGGATCTGCGTGAGGAAGGAATCGACAAGCACCGCGGAGGGCTTTACCAGGTATAGGTAATTGCGCCCCACCCAGTAAGCCAGCGGATTGTCCTGGTCGTTTTCCGAGGAATAGGGAATGACCGACAGGTTTTCCACATCGTTTCCTTCGGCATTCAGAAAAATGCTGCTCCAGGCGGCATCCCGGTAGGTTTTGTCGACCTTGAGCAGGGCCGACTGGTTCAAATAGCTTTCGCAGGCCAGTTTGAGGTAGGTGGCGGCGTTGGCATAATCGTTCTTCTCAAGGTACAGCTCACCCAGCAGGGCTTTGGTGTTTACCACGTGCGGAAGCCGGAGCTCCTCATACTGCGTGCCGGTGCTCACCGCCTGGATGTATGGGATCAGCTGGTTGATCAGCGTGTCGATGATCTCCTGCTTGGTCATTATGTGCTGGGTAAGGTTGGCCGGAAGTTCCGGCAGGTTATTCCCCAGGTAGACGGTCTTCCCGTAAAGACGCGCCAAAGTAAGGTAGGTCCAGGCCCGCATGCTGATCAATGCCCCTTTGTAGGCACTGATTGTCAGCAGGTCGAAATTCCGGTCCCGTTCATAGATCTTGTCAATATGGACCAGCACCTCGTTGACGTTCAGGATGACCTTGTAAAGATCGGAAGGGTCGATAAAGGGATTTCCCTCCAGGATCCTGTGGTCGTTGATCTGGTGAAGATAGGCGTCGGCATTGGGGGTGACATCCATCATGTCAGACATCAGACCGTCGAGCATGATCAGTTCCGGCATGACATCCTGCAGCGGGATGATGGCGCCCTGCAGCGAAACCCCGGCATCGACCAGGGTATTGTAATGCTGATCGGGTGTTATCCTGTCACCGGCCTTCTGGTTGAAAAAGTCGTCGGCACATCCGTACCCCGCTGCCAGAACTGTCAGCACTATTGCCAGGATTCGCGGTTTTATCGTAATTTTCTTTTCCATGTCAATCCGTTTTACTGTTACAGGTTCAATTTAATGCCAACGACGAACGATCGGGTGTGCGGCATTTTGCCGTAATCGATCCCCATGTAATAGGGGCTGTTCTGGTAGGCAAATTCCGGGTCGTATCCTGAGTAATTGGTCAGGGTGAGCAGGTTGGTGGCAGTCATGTAGAGGGTCATTCCTTTGTACACTCCCTGCCAGTCCGGGAGTTTATAGCTCAGTGTCAGCTGTTCCAGGCGGAGGTAGGAGCCATCCTCGATCCAGCGGTCTGAGAAGAGGCTGTTGCCGGCGGGATCCCCGTAAACGGCGCGGGGCAACGAGGCCCCCTGGTTCGCAGGGGTCCACCTGCCGGCCACCGTGACCAGCTGGTTGGCATAGGAGTCCATGGCTTCGAGGCGGGAGCGGACATAGTTGAACACATCGTTCCCGAGCACGTAATTGAAGAAAGCCGAAAGCTCGAAGTGACCGAAGGAGATGCTGGTGAATGCACTTCCGAAAAGATCGGGATTGGGATCCCCGATGATGGCCTTGTCGTTGTCGTCGATAATTTTGTTGCCATCGCCGTCGACGAACCGGACATCGCCTTCCTGGAGGAGAACCCCACGGGGTCCGGTGATCTTGCCGGCCTCGGAGGCCGGAACCAGGCCGTTGGTTTTATATCCATAGTAAGCATTGACGGGATTTCCCGCGGAGGTGACAAACTGGGCTCCCTCCACCGTGGTGACGATATGGCGGGTTTCCGGATTGAGAAAGGTAAGCTCCGTCACTTCGGAGAGATGTTTGTTGACCGATCCTCCCAGCGTCCACACCAGTCCGCCGAACTGCATCCTGGCATCGGCGGCGGCTTCCAGACCGTTGATCTCCAGTTTGCCGCCGTTGTCATAGTAATGGGTGTATCCGAAGGTGGCCGGCAGGGATTGCTGTACCACCAGGTTATCAACGTTCGAGCGGAAATAATCGACGTGCAGGTTCAACGATTGTCCGAAAAGCGACAGATCCAGGCCGGCATTGAGGGTGTTCTTTTTTTCGAGGGCCAGGTTATCGTTCGGAATGATCTCCCGGGTCAGAACCCCCTGGCCGTTCATCCTGCGGCTGACGTAGTACATTTTTGAAAAGTCGTAGACACTGCTGAACATGTTGCCTGTGACCGACCAGGAAGCCCGGAGCTTCAGGTCGTCGAGCCAGCGGGCATCGTTCAGGAACCCTTCCGAGGAGAGCCTCCAGGCCGCCCCGGCGGAGGGATAGAAATTGTACCGGTTGTTTTCGTTGGTGGCCGAATTGCCGTCGTACGAAAGATTGCCCGTCAGGAAATATTTGTTACGGAAACTGTAATTCAGGTTTCCGTATACGGAGATCCAGCCCAGACCCCGGTTGTCGCCTGTGGTGGTCCGGAGAAAACTGTACTGGGAGCCGTCGCCGAGGCTTTTGAAATCATCGGAGGGGGTGTTCAGGTCGAGGCTCAGGTTGTGCTTATAACTGTTGTTCACGTATCTGAATCCCGCATTCAGGCCGAAGGTATGCCCCGACGCCGTTTTGTTGTTATAATTGAGCTGGGTGTGGTTCTGCATGGAGCGCAGCTCATATACGAAGTCGCCCGGCCGGTTAAAGGCGGAGTCGACCTGCACGATGCCGATGTTTGGCAGGAATAGGTTCTCCCTCGCGTTGTTAAAGTTGATCCCCACCAGGGTCGAAAGGTTGAAATGTTCGTTGAAGGTGTATTTAGCGGTGACAGAGGCGAGAAAATGATAGTTGCGGTTGGTGCCCAGGGCATTCTGCACGATGGCCGAAGGGTTGCTGATGTTGAAGGCGCCGACGTCGTCCAGGTAGTTCAGTCCGGCTCCCGTGGAGGCATCCCTGGCATTCGAGGTCATCAGGGGTGATTTCATCAGGGTGGCCAGGATCGGATTCTTCCATTCGGTGGGGCCGTGGTTGGCCAGCTTGCTGTCGGCAAGCGATAATTTGGCATTCGGGGTGATCGAAAACCGGTCGGTGATGTTGATTTTACCGTTGATCCGGAGGTTGAACCGCGTGTAGCGCGAATTGTCGTAGATACCCTCCTGCGACAGATAACCGGTGGAGATGTTGTAGGTGGCGATGTCATCCCCCCCCTTGATGAAGAAGTGAGCCTTTGACAGGGTGGCGGGCTTGTAAATCTCCTGCTGCCAGTCGGTGCTGTTGTTGTACCGGTAATACTCTTCCGCGGTTTTGTCTCCTCCCAGCCAGGGATACATGCTGTTTATCTGGGTGGCGTTGTATCCCCTGCCCTCCAGAAGAGAGGTGAAATAGCTCCTGAACTGGCCGGCATCCAGCAGATCCTGCTTTTCGGGTTTCAGGGCGATTCCCCCGTAAGCGGAGAACTTGATGACGGTACTGGCTTCGCTTTCCTGCTCTGTGTTGATGTTGATCAGTCCGTTCGAACCGGCGGCCCCCAGGTAGGAAAGCCCCTCCTTCTGAACGGACAGGTCGGAGATGTCTTCGATATCCAGCACATCCATGGGGTTCAGGGCAAACCCTTCCATCAGGCTGATGTCGGCGTAGGAGAAGTCGTAGAGCATTCCGTCGATGAACATAATCGGTTCCGTGGCAGCGAAAAGCGAGGAAATGCCGCGGATGTTCATGTGGGTGCGTTGCCCCGGCATGCCCGATTGTTCCGTTACCATCATCCCGGTTATCTTTCCCTGCAAAGCCTGGTCAAAGGAAGATACCTTACTGAATTTCAGATCATTGGTTGTTAGCTGGGTCATCGGAAAAGCGGCGTTTTTGGCTGTCACCGGCCCCAGCGGGCTGTTCAGTATGTCATCGAGCGATTTGTATCCGGAAGGAACCATTGAAAGGACCAGGTGTTCCCTGCCGTTCAGAAAGATATTCCGTTTTGTGTATCCCGGCAGGTTGAAAATCAGCTCTGCCTGCAGATCCGGTACTGTAATCGAAAAAGCACCCTTGTCATCGGTCATGAACGATGCTCCGGTGGAAGAAACTGAAATGAAAACCTGCTGCAGGGGGTTTCCGGTCCCCGATTCCGTCACCACTCCCGTGACCGTTTTCCCGGCCGGCTGTCCATGGGCAGGCCGGACCGCGATACAGGTCAAAAACAGGGTGAATAGGAACAGACAGGTCAGTTTATAGTATCTTCTTGTCATTGCACAGCGTTTTAAATGATTTGACAGTATCGGGTTAGTTGATGGGCGTGAATATGATGGTATCCCAGAAAAGCATGCCGGGACTGGTGGTTACCACCTTAATTTTGTGGGCCTCGGTTTTGGTCCACTTGAATTCACCCCAGCTGGTCGTCATGGCCGGATCTGCCTTTTTGATCATGGCCGTGTTCACCCCGTCGACGTACACTGCATAATCGGTCTGCCCGCTCCATAGGTTGGCGGTGATCTTGTACTCCCCCTTCATGATCTTCGGGGTGGTGACCTCGATCCACCACCAGCCGCTCATGCTCAGACAGTCCCAGTTGGTAAGCGTGCCCGTGTCGTGGTCCTTGTAGTAATAAATCATATAGTCCCCTTCCCACTTGATATTCTTGAAGGTGTTCTGGCCGTCAAACCATCTTTTGTAGTACTTGCCGAAATAGTCGCCCTGTTTCAGGTCGAAATGGTCGGTGGTCTCCCAGGTAATGGTGGTCGGTGCGGGATCAAATACCGGCAGCAGGTCTTTGATGGTATGTACCGCCCCGTTTTTGGCGGGGTAATTCGACTCTTCAATCAGGAAACCGGTGTATTCCTTGGTCTGGCGGTTCAGGTTCAGTTTGTAGTCGTCGTCGACCGTGACGGAGATGTTGTTGTCGTACGAAAGTATCGGAAAAACTTTGGTGTCCAGATTGTTCAGGTAATAGGTCTCCGCCAGGCAGTGGTATTCCATGTAGCGGTAGAATTCGTTTTCCAATTGGGTTATTTTGCCGGGTTCGCTGGTGAAATGGGCGATCAGCTGGTCGATGTTGTTGATCCCGTACCGGTGGAAGGTGGTATCGGCCACCGCCAGGATGGTGAACCGTGTCCGGGCGGTTTTTGTGCCGAACGGAAAATCAATGATATCCAGTGTGTCTTTCAGTCCGGTGCGTTTCAGCCCTTCGGTAAACAGTGAAAAGGCGGGGTTTGCGGCCAGCAGGTCGAACACGCTATGCTCCACCGGGGATACCACTTTGTCGATATGATGGATTACCCCGTTGGCCGTGGGTATGTTCCGCTTGACGATCCTGCTGGTTTTGTTGAGCACAATGTCGGCGCCGCTGAACTCTGTGACCAGGTAATCGCCCAGTCCGTTCACGCTGCGAATGGCCCCCAGACCGATGTCCCCCGTTTCAATCTGGCTGGGTATCATGTGGTTGCGGACAAGAGCTTCCGCTGCCTCCTTGCTCACCTCCCCCGACGATTTGATACCCTTTGTTGCATAATAGGCTTTCATCGCTTCGTCGTCGGGAAGGAAAAGGGTGAAGGGCCCGCGGACCGACAAAAGACTGTTCAACCCCGAAATTTCCAGAAGTTCAGCAAATTCCGAAAACTCCTCATGGCTCTCCACATATTGCGATATCACCTGCTGGGTCGATTTCACATCCCATAAAACAGGATCTTCCTTACATCCGGTAAGAAACAGCGAAAGCAGCAGCAAGGTGCCGCTCCCTACCCGTATATATCTGACAATGCTTTTCATAGGATTATTTTTTTTAGAGTTATTTGTCGTAATAGGGATTCTGCACCAGGTTCTGGTTGTAAATCAGCTCATGCTCGGCAATGGGCAGGTAATAGCTGAGGGTGTCGTACACTTTGGTCCTCAGGATGGCCTGCTGCTTGATATCGGCGCCCGACAGGATCATGTCGATGATGATTTGCTTGTTCTGGAATTTGTTTCTTTTGGCGGCGCGTAAAAGGTCAAACCACCGTTTCCCCTCGAGCAGGAATTCCCTTCCCTTTTCATCGAGGAGGGCGTTCCGGAGCACCTTTTTGTCGAAAGTCTCCTCATAGGGCATGCCGGCGCGCAGCAGGGTCTCCCGGATCAGCCCGTTGGCCGTTTCAAGGCGGTCGAGTTCAATGCAGGCTTCCGCTTTCATCAGCAGGATGTCGGCATAGCGGTGGATGATCCAGTTGGCATCGCGCTCCGAGCTCGTCCTGGATACAAGCCCCAGGGCATCCTTTCCCCGGTATTTCCAGATCGCCCCCTTCCCCTGGAAGTTGCGGGCATCCTCCTTGTTCATCAGGGTGTTGGTTTTGGTGGCGTTCAGCTGGCAGTTGGTGGTCCCGTAGGTGGTGATCAGGTTGTCGTACACCGGGTTGTTTTGGCTTTCCAGCATGTCGTCGTATTGGAACTCCATAATGGCTTCCGAAGGCGAATTCCCCGGATAGTAGATCCTGAAAAAAGTGTTGTTGTCTTCCAGTTGGTAAAGCCCCGAGTTGATGACCGAGTCGCAGTAATCGATGCACTTCTGGTATTGTTCATCCCAGAGATAAACGTCGGCCAGCAGGGCCATGATCGAGTATTTGTTGGCGCGGCCGTAAAAATAGTCGGTTCCCCTGAATTCGGTGGTGTAGGCCATGTCCTTGGCTTTCAGCAGGTCCTGGATAATCTGGTTGACAACCACCTTTTCAGGGCTTTTGGGGATGTAAAGGTTGGAAGTATCCGAAATGGAGGGTTCGATGACGAGGGGGACATCCTTCCATAGGCGGACCAGGAAAAAGTAGGCCAGAGACCGGATGTAGAGGGCTTCGGCGTCGATGCCGTCCATGATATCCTTGGTGAAGGTTTTGTCCTTTTCGTAGACCTCCTTGTTGTAATGCATCAGGGTGTTGGCCAGGTTGATGGCGGTATAGTAGGACTCCCAGGAGACCGCGCCGTTGGTGGGGCTTATGTTGCTGGCGGAGATTTTGGCATAATCCGAGAAGACAGTTCCCGAGAAGATGACCAGATCGGCGCGGCATTCCCCGAGAATCAGGGATTTAAAGCTGGCCTCTCGCATGGCGTTGTAGGTGGCCGCCAGGGCTCCGTAAACATCTTCGGTTTTCTGCCAGAATTTTTCCTTGATCAGATTGTTCTCGGGCGGTACCGTCAGCCAGTCGTTGCAGGAAAAACAGGTCGCCGCAATCAGGAGGAGGGCGATTCGAACAGGGTATTTGGCATTCATTTTTTTCATGGCATCATCCGTTTAAAATCAGAAGGTAAGGTTTAAGCCCAGCATGTATTTCCTTCCGGGGGGCGTTTTGCTGTAGTCCTTGGGCAGGTTATCCGGCCGGGAAGGGGGTGCCACATCGGGGTCCTGGCCTGAATAATTGGTCCAGGTGTAGAGGTTATAAGCCGTTGCAAAGAGCTTCAGATCGCTGACTTTCAGCCATTCGGTCACTTTTTTGCTGAAAACGTAGCTGAGAGAGATCGACTTGAGACGCAGGTAGGAGCCATCTTCCACAAACCGGTCCGATCCCAGCCAGTTATACCCCTCATTGTACAGGGCCCTTGGCATATCGGTCTCATCGCCTTCCCTTCTCCAGCGCCAGTTGGTGGCCAGGCTCTGGTTGTCGTAGTTATACATCTTCTCCGTATCCATGCGGGTCTGGTTGATGATTTTCTGGCCCACCTTGAAATAGAAGAAAGTGTTGAAAATGAAACCTTTGTACTGAAGACGTGTTCCGGCGCCCCCCATAAAATCGGGATTCAGGTCGCCCAGGTACACCAGGTCGAGCTCATCGATCTTCCCGTCGTAATTCTGGTCCTTGTATTTGGCGTCGCCGCCTTCGAAGACATAACCCGACGGTCCCCCCATGATCATGGTAAGCGGCTCATCGAGGTTGAAACCGTATACCGGATTGCCTTTTTCGTCGCGGACCATCGCGTCGGCATCCGATTTATAAACCCCGGCATACTCATAGCCGAAAAAGCCGCCAAGGGGTTGGCCCGGGACAACACTGATCTTGTAATTGCCGTTTTCGAGCATGTTGCCGTATTCCAGGCTGTAGTTCTCGGGCAGGCGGATCACCTTGTTCTGGTTCCTGGAGACGTTCATGTTGAGATTCAGCGACCAGTCCTTTTTCTTCACCACCGTATAGTCGATGAGGAATTCAAACCCCGTGTTTTCCATCTCCCCGTCGTTGCGGTTTACGCTGCTGAACCCGGTCTGGTAGGGAATGCCCGACCCCTGCAGGTAGAGGTTGAGGGTTTTTTTCCGGTAATAGTCTATTTCGATGTTCATCCGGTTGTCGAAGCCCATGAAGGAGATCCCCGGGTTGACCTGGTCGATGGTTTCCCACTTCAGGCTGGTCAGTTCCAGGCCGGTGGGCTGGACACCCTGCATGTCCATGTAGGAGATGTTGGATCCGGCCGAATAAGTATTGTAATAGAGATAATTCTGGGCTGGGGAGTTGCCGCTCTGGCCCCAGCTGATCCTCAGCTTAAGGTCGTTGATAAAGCCGGCCCCGCTCATGAATTCTTCGGCCGAAACACGCCAGAAGGCCGACACCGTGGGAAACAGCCCCCAGCGGCTCTCCTTGCTGAACTTGGAGTTCCCTTCGTACTTGGCGCCCAGCATCAGACTGTACCGGTCTTTATACTTATAGGTCCCGGTGACGAACAGCCCCATCGAACGGTATTGGGTCAGGCTGGCCCCGAAGTAGGTCAGCCGCTTGTCGTTCACCGGCTCGTCGAGGTAAGGCGACGCCGCCTGGCTCGATTCCGTCTTGTACCACCTCGAATTGGAACCCTCCGTGTCAAACTGGGCCATGAAATTCAGGTCGTGGGTTTCGCCCAGGTCGGGTCGGAACAATAACTGGTTGATGGTGAAAATGGAGCTTTTCTTCGAAAACTCATTGACGGCCTTGTTCGAAATATCGTTGTTGAGTTCATATCCCAGCGCCTTGTAAGGCAGGAACTTCGAAATCTTGCTGTCGAAAATGTCGAGGGTTACCGTGGAATTGAAAATCAGGCGGGGAGTGATCAGGTACCTGACCGTGAAAAGGGCCCGGGCGTTGTCGCGGAATCGCTTCTGGCTCCCCAGATTGGCAAAGGCCACCGGATTGTACATCTTCCGGGCGCTCCCCTGCATGGTGGATATGGGGGTGAAATACTCCCCGTAATGGTTCCCCAGCGTATCCCTGTCGTATACCGAAAGATTCGGCATTTTGCGGTAGGCTACGGCACGGATCGTTTTGTAATTCCCGAATTCGTAATCTTCCACATCGTAGGTGTTGTCCTGGTCGTAGCGGGTGAACATAATGTCGGAGCGGAACTGCAGCTTGGTCGACAGATCGTAGTCGAGCGAACTCCGGAGGTTCAGTTTTTTCAGGTTGTTGCCGATGGTGGTCCCGTCTTCGTCGTAAAAACCGATCGACATGTTGTACTTCGACTTGTCGCCGCCGCCCCTGACCGAGAAGTTGTGCTCGTGGGTATAGGCGACCTGGGTGATCTCCTTGATCCAGTTGGTATTCTGGGAGTAGTTGTGGTATTCTTCCCATTCCGGGTCAAAGGCGATCTGCATGTATTCATCGGTCGAGGAGAACTCGTTGCGGCTCACATTGAAATAGGCCTCCGAAATCAGGCGCGAATAACCGGCCCCGTCGAGCATGGGTATGGGATCCGGTTCGTGGGCGGAGGTGAATTTGGCCGTGTATTCGAAAATGGGTTTTGATTTGGCGCCCCTTTTGGTCTTGATCATCAGCACCCCGTTTGATGCCCGCGACCCCCACACGGCCGTGGAGGCGGCATCTTTCAGCACCTCGATCGATTCGATGTCTTCGGGCGATACGTCGATCAGGTTCCCGAATTTCTCAATATCGGCGCTGGCAAAGTCAAAACTGTCGTCTATGTTGGCATCGTAAGGGATTCCGTTGATCACGATCAGGGGTTGGTTCCGGGCATTCAGCGACGCCGTTCCGCGGATCCTGATGTTCAGTCCCGCACCGGGGTCTCCCGACACGGAGGAGATGTCCACGTTTCCCAACCGCCCCTGGAGCATGTCTTCGACCGTGGTTCCCATCACCGATTTCATGTCGACCAGTTCGATGCGCTGAACCGAGGTCGCCCTGTCGCGCACCTGGGTGAACCCGTCATGCCCCATCTTGGCGCCGACCACTACCACATCCTCCACCGATATGGCCTCCGGTTCCAGCTCAATGTCGATTTTCGTCCGGCCTTCCACCTTGAATGTCTGTTTCTTATATCCGATGAAAGAGACCTGGATCGGATTGTTCACATCGGTGATCTTGATCACGTAGTTGCCGTTGAAGTCGGACGTCGTACCGGTGATAAACCTTCCATTCTTGTCAATCTCAACAATATTGACCGAAATAAGGGTTTCCCTGGTATCCGCATCGGTGATTTTGCCCTGGATAATCGCTGTCTGGCCAACGGCTCTGTAAGTTCCGGTCAGCATGCAAAATAGCAGGACCGGAAGTAGTATGGTTCTTTTCATATCAGATCAGGTTGGACTGTTTAATTACTAGTAGTATTTCAGGACTTTGTTGATTTTGTGGACAACGCCTTTTCTCACAAGCAGGTTGGCATCCGAATGGTCCACCTGTACAACCTGTCCTGAAACATCCTGGACAGAAAGGTTACCGGGCGAATTCATGACCTTAACCTTGGCGTTCAGGGTCTTGGTCTGATCCAGCGGATCTTTGTAGGTATAATAGGTGTCGAAATTTCCCGATTCCTTGCCGTCGTCGAAAATGACATTGTTGATGACAAAATGGTACTTGAGGAATCTGTCGATCGAATCGCGGCCGGTAGTGGTTTTGGGATAGGCGGCGGGGATGATTCCTTCCTGCCGCGCTATGGCCATGGCCTCGTTGGTCGGGATGAAGGCGGTCCATTTCTTGTAGGCCGCCAGAAACTTCAGATTGGGGATGTTTTCCCGGGTTATCGCATCCCTGAAACGGGCGTCCAGCAGGTTGGCACTCACCAGCAGGCTGGCAAATTCGGATACCTCGGGATCCGAAAGATCGACCGTGGTGGTGTATTTCCCTGTCAGCAGTTTCCCCATTACATACCTCGACTCGATGGGATTGTCGACTTTGACCAAAAATCCGTTCCGTTGGTTGGGCACCACCTCCTGCACTGTGGAGGGCACTTTCAATACCTGGTTTTCGGCTGCAAGTATTTTGTTCCCCTCGTACTGGATGTAGTTGCCCGAGGCCAGTTCGGCAAAGCCGCTGCCATCCAGGCCGGTGAGCCTGCCCTTGTGAAACTGGTCCTGCGCAAAGGTGGTCAATTCTGTGGTGTTCATCGTGCGCCACACCCCGTCGACCGGACCCCTGTTTTCAATCACATCGTTGGTGGCATTGTACCGGATTCCGTATTCCTCAAGCTTCTTGTTGGTGGTGGCGAACAGCGTGACATCGGCTTCGGGATTGGCAAGGCTCGAAAGCATCCCGGCCTTGTCAAGCAAAAACAACAGGGTGGTGTAATCCCTGTTGATGAAAAGCTCTCCCGGCACGCAGGTGAACACATTGGGCTCGAGTACCTTGTTCGATTCGTATACCATTCCGTTGCTGCACATCTGCCTCGAGATGATCATATCCCGGCTGACCTCGGTGGCGTCGCCGAAGGCATTGAAATAACTTTTTTCTATTTTGGACAGCAGCGCCAGGTTGGCCGACAACTGGGTCTGAAGGATATAGTACAGGGTGACCCGCGGTACGCTGTCGAGCGATGAATAATACTTCAGGACCGTTCTGTCGAGATAGCTCTGCAGAACCGTGTTGTTGGGCAGAAATGCCGACCACATGTTCTGGGGCGGGATGCCGGCGGTCTGCGGAGGGCCTATTTCATTGGCAAGATCGAAAATCAGATCGTACGACTTTTTATAAAGCACCCTTTTCTGTTCGTCGACTTTGGAGGTGGGATAGGTGGCGAACCGCTGCAGAATATCGTAATAAAGACTGAACTTTTCGGGATGGGCGACCATGTATTCCTCAATGCTCGGAATGGGGGGCACCACCCGGTCGAGGAAGTAGATGAAGCCGCTGGCGGTGCGGACCTCCAGTTCTTCGGGGATTTCGGGATTGGGAATGACCTGGGCGTTGTGCCAGTTCATGCCCTTCAGATTGCCGACATACCCTTTCTCCCAGGTGCTTCCGGGATACATGAAAAGATAATCGGAACCGTCCCTGGCGCCCCCGTAATCGCCGAACCATTCGTAGGTCCAGAGGGGGACATACTTGGGATCGGTGTATACCAGGATGTTTTCGCCCACCCGCCCCGGCAGGTACTTGATGGTTTCAGGGTAGGGAATGGCGGTGCTGGGAGTCTCTTTCCGGTGGTACAGCGAGGCGTATTCCCCCTTCGGACCTTGCAGTTCCGACCACACATATTCATAGATGAGCTGAAACCGCGACCGGGGATTCCGCAAAACATGCAGGGTGAACAACTGGACCGCCTCGTCTTTGTTCAGGTCTTCGACCGAGTTTTTCCCTATCGATTTGAAATAGGCGTTGAACGCGGAGTCGCTGGGCACAAACAGCGTGAACAGCTGTTTTTCAACCGGCGTCCGGTAATTGGCCTTTTCCATTAAATCGAGGAAAACCGTATAATTTCCCCTTTGTTCCAGAATCTCGATGCTGGATCCTCCCAGCCATGGAGGTTCTTCAAACCGTTCCTGATGATCTGTGCATGCCGTCAGCCCTGAAATGCCGGCAAGGAACAGCGTTGCCATGAATAGCCGTGTTATTTTTTTCATAGGATCAGGTATTTTTTAAAACGTAAATGTAAAAAAATTACAAAAAAAAAATCGTTTTCCTCTTTAAGATCTTTTAACATTTTCTGTTTTTCGGACCTGTAGGGATCATACGTATGTCTGCCAGTGTTTTGCAATCGGGTTGTGCTGAAATGCGCAGGCAGCGACGGCTTTTTGGGTGCGGGTTCAACGGATTTGCCGAATCACGAGCATGGAGGCGGCAACGGGCAATCCTTCCTGGGAGACAATGACGGCGTAGATCCCTTCCGGAAGAGCGGCTGTGGAAATATGCAGCAGGGGTGCGGTGACGGAGGGGTAATGACCGACGGTGCGGCCTGTCATGTCGCGTATGGAAATATCGGCCGGCCGGCCGGAGAATCCGGCCAGTCCGATGGTCACCCGGCTGCCGGCGGGATTGGGGTACAGCTGCAGTTCGTGCGTGAGGGAGGTCGTCCTGCCAGCCGAAGGAATGCTGCTTACCTGGAACCAGTTGGTGTTGAATTCTCCGGTGCGGACCAGCAGGCGGAGGGTGTAACGGCCCCCGGGGAGAAAGGCCTTGGTGGTGATGGTTTTCCAGTTCTGCCAACCGCCGGTCGACTCAATGGTCAGGGTATCTGCCGGTGTGAAGCTGTTTCCCTCGCCGGTTTGGATGATCAGCTGGCTGGAAGCCCGCTGGGAGGCGACCCTGAACTGAAAGGAATAGGTTCCCTCTTTGGGCACATAGACCCGGTAGTCCAGGTAATCGCCGGGAGCTGCATACCCCATGTCCAGACCCCCGCCTGTGTCGGAGCAGCTTTCGCTCACCAGCCCCTGGTTGGCGGCGAAATCCTCGGCCTGGATCCTGGCCGGAAGGGTGACGCGCAAAGGCAGGCGGTTGGTCACCGGAGCATCGGTGAAAGGATCGAGGAGCTGCCCGCTCTCCGAAAGCAGGGCCCCCGTTACGGAAAGACGGACCATCCCTCCGTAGTAAAGGGTTTCCCCCAGGGAGATACGGAGGGCCAGCCCGGAGGTGTCGCCAAAGGCTATGCCAGTCAAAGAAACGGGCTGGTTGTCGCAGGTCACCGAAAAACGGGAACGAAGGGTGTCGCTGCTGATGCCGGAAACCGGTTTGTTGAAGGTGGCCGTAACCGATCGCCCGTCGGTTGAGGTTTCGGCATAGAGGAAGCGGAAAGGAACGGAAGCAGCCGCCACCGGATCGCCAAAAAGGAAATAATGGAGGTTGGATCCTCCCTGTTCATACCGGAACCTGATTTTATGGTTGCCTGCGGGCAGGAGGACCCCCGCCACGCGGGCCGTCTGCCAGTTCTGCCAGCCGCCCGTTCCCGGCAGACTGACCGGCGGGGTGGCCGGCAGTCCGTCCACCTCCAGACGCACCCGGGAGCCCCCCGACCCGGAAGCATGCCGGATCTGGACGGTGTACCCCGCGGCCGAATCAGAAACAAGGGTGTATTCCATCCATTCGCCGTCGGCCGTCCAGCCTACATTGTAGCCCCGCGATGCCCCGCTGTCGGTGCACCTTTCCATGTCAACACCGTCGTTGCGGTAGCTGTAACCCTGGTTCCAGCTGGTGCTTGTGCCGGTGCTGCCGTGAAAATCGGACGAATCGGTGTCGAAATAGGCATAGCCGCTTCTTCCCAGGTTGTAATCGACGGCAAAAACCGGCTCTCCGGCCCGGTACAGCCGGAAAGGCATTGTTTCCGCGGTATGGGGCTGGCGGATCATGGCATCGGTCACATCTTTCTGGTAGCTGCAGTTTTCCAACCGGTGGGCGGCGGCAAACCGCATAACCGCATCGAAAGCTGCCTCCGCACCGGGATGGGGAACCTCCCCTTTCCAGTAGCGGATAAGCTGGAGGTAATCGCTGTTGACCGTAACCCGCAGCGGATTGTTCAACCCTGCCTTTTTCACCGGCCAGAAGGCCCATCCGATCCGGTTTTTTTCGCACAGAGCGATCAATTCCGTAAACCAGGCGTTGGAATTTTCGCCGCTTTCGCCAAGCCAGACGGGAACCTGCTGGTTATTCCGGAGGTTGGTGGCAAACCGTATCGATTCGGCGGTATTGTAATTCCAGTATTTATGGAAACTGTAGGCCATGTTCGAATCCCACGGGGGGGTAAGCCCCGAGAAATCATTGGCAAAACCGTTTCCTTCGACGATGATCAGGTGGTTTTTGTCCTCCTCCCGGATTGCTTTGGTGATGTTGACCATCAGTTCCCGGAGCTTCGAGTTGTTGCCCTCCGGAAAGCTCCAGTTGGTTTCATTGATCAGGTCGTAACCCCCGATCCAGGGTTCCCGGCTGTAGCGTCCGGCCAGCTTGCGCCACAGGGCGATGGTTTTGTCTTTGTTGGCCTGGCTTTCCCACAGCGCCGGTTTGGAGGGATCGTAGTCGGAAATGCTCGCTTCCTTTCCCTGGCCGCCGGGAGCCCCGTGAAGATCCAGGATCAGGTACATTTCCCGCGCCGAGCACCAACGGAGGAGCGAGTCGGTCAGTGCAAAACCTTTTTCAAGCCAGCTATTCTCTCCGGGCACCGGTTCCTCCTCGATGGGGAGCGTGAACCATTTGTAGTGCAACGCCGCCCTGACGCAGTTGTAACCCCACGACTTCATGGAGTCCACATCGATCTCCCGGAAGTGCGATCCGAGCCAGGAGTCGTAGAACAAGGCCGTTTTTTCCTTCCCCACCGTGGCTTCCAGCCTGGTGCGGAACTCATGCTGGGTTCCCGCCACATCGGAAGTCAGCATCATATAGCCCTCCTGCAGCATCCAGTTGCCCGTGCCGAGACCCCGGAGAATGACCTCCCTCCCCGATCCGTCGAACAGATACTTCCCTTCCCGGTGCAGAAATCCCTGCGGGTAAAGGGGCAATGAAACCAGGAGCATCGCAAGGGCTGAAAGGATGGACTTAACTGACAGGCACAGGCTGCCCGTACGGTTCAGCCCGTGCGAGAGAGGATTTGCCCTGCCGGCCCGACTCCTCCGGTGAAATATTTCCGGGTTATTTTTGTCTTTCATGCATAGCAGGGGTTTAAAAATTTACCATTTGACCACCGGGCGGTGATAGGAACCCGTCCTGTCGGTGGCCTTCAGCAGATACAATCCCGGAGCAAGGCCGGAGACATCCAGCACCGCAAAATTGCTATCTCCGGATAGCAATTTTGCTTGTTGCCGTCGTCCGGAAAGATCGGTGAGGGTCAGTCCGGTGATCCCGCGGAGGCCGGCGTTACGGATAAAAAGCCGGTTGCCGGCCGGATTGGGATAGAGGAAAAGCCCGCCGGAGGAAGGTTCTTCAAGGCCTGTGCCCTGGGTCACCTCGACTGTGACGCGGTCCGAGGCCAATTCGGTGCCATCGGAAACGGTGACTTCGAAAATATATCTGGCCTTCGACAGTCCGGTGACGAGGGTGCTGCCCGAGGCGGGTTCCCGGATGGTGCAGGTGGCCGGGCCGAAAGCTCTTTTCCAGGAATAGCGCAGGCTGTCGTTGTTGTCGTCTTTCGCGGTTGCGGTGAGAAAGGTGCTGTCTTGCGGCAGGCGGAGGAGCTGGGCCGCTCCGGCATCGACGGTAGGCGGCTTGTTGGCATGGCCGGAAATCCGGAGCCAGTTGAGGTTGAATCCCCCGGTAGGGGTGTACAGGGTAAGTGTATGTTTTCCGGCCGGAAGGGTGATCTGCCGGCCCACGGTTTTCCAGGCCTGCCATCCTCCTGTGGGGTTCATTTTCAGGGTGTCGCTGTTTTGGCCGTCGATGCGGAAGATGACGCTGCTGCTGCCCGTGGCGGCCATTCTCAGGTAGAGGTAATACCGGGCGGTATCGGGGATGTCGAGGTTGTAGGTCAGCCAGTCACCCGCATCGATCCAGCCCACATTGTCGGTGCCGTCGAAATCGGAGGTTTCCTCTGTCGACACCCCCGTCATGGTGGTGTAATGCTCTGCCTCGATCCGGCCGGGAACCGGGGTGTAAAAGGAGGGGTCGGGAATCCAGGCCCGGTAGGTGACGTAAAACTGACCGAGTTCGGTGAGCTTCCCGGGTTCCGGGGCAAACAGGTCCAGATAGGGATAGCCGCCCGTCCGGTTGCCGGTAAACCAGGAGTAGCGGAAAACCATGGTGTCGTTTTCAAGGAGGTCGATCGAACTTTTCATCAGGTTTTTTTGCATGGCAAGCGTGATGTTCTCCTGGTCCCAGCAGGCATACTCGGTCAGCCATATTTTTTTGCCGTATTTTTTGAATCCTTCCAGGTAATCGGCCAGGGCGCCGCCGTAACACATGTAGTTGTGCACGGCGATGTAATCGACGCGGCAACCGCGGCAACGGGTGAAAAAGGTGTCAAGGTAGGCGTAGGGGTTGGTAAAGGTAACGCCTCCCTCGCTGACGCACTGGCCGCACCAGTTGACGGCGGGCCCGACGATCTCCAGGCCGTAGTCCCTGGCGATGGCCTCCAGCCGGGGCCAGGCCGCAACCACCTCCGAGGGTTTCATGTTCGCCTGCGAGATGAAGTTCGGTTCGTTGAAGGCCAGCAGGTACCGGGCTTCGGGGTGGCCTGCGTAAAAAGCACGCAGCCCCGCTTCGTTGAACCGGTTGTTCCAGGTCATGGGTACGAAATCGAGATCGTATTTCCTGTAAACCTGGATCGCACCCGCTTCGGGCTGGTGATACCAGTTGTACCACCAGCTCACTCCGCCCGAAACAGCGGCCAGGTCGGCTTCGGTGTGATTCCCGTAGGCGATCCCCCGCTTCGGGCTTCTCCCCGGTTGCGGCAACAGAGGAAGCGCAGCCAGCATGATGAGGAGAAAAGGAAGGATTTTTTTCATTTCCAATGGTATTGACGCAACGGCATCCCCGCTGCCGGCAGGGTCGTTATCCCGGCCCGGATCCGCCCCCCAGCGGTTAACGTGGAGGGAGTGCCAAGCAAAGATAACAAAGGAAACTTACCATATTATATATGGAAGGGACACTCCGGCAAAAAAGCCGGGAGCGGGGCACTGCTTCCTGTTTCTGAACCGGGAGGGCGGATAGTGTGCGGCAACAGGTCTGAAAGCGGCAAGGCGCATTTAGTTTGTCGAACCATTCCGGTAAAGCAGCGGGGTATCCATCTCTGTGGCTGGTGGCTGAGAAACGGGACAGGGGCTTCGTCCCGCGGAGGAAAGTTCCTATTCAAGCAGGATCAGCTTCCGTGTAGTCAGGGTGGCGGCCGTCCGGCAGGTGATCAGGCAGACGCCCGGTTTAAGCGACGGATCCCGGATCTGCAGGCTCCGGGAGTGTTCGCCGGCCGGAAGGTATTCATCCAGAAGGGGGCGGAGGGTTCTTCCCTGCAGGTCGGTAAGGGTGGCAACCACCCGCTGGCCCCCGGTCAATGAGAAGCGGAGGGTTAGCCTGTCCCGGGCCGGGTTGGGGAATAGTTCGAGGGAAAGGGTCTCCGGGCCGGCAACCGGAGCTTGCGGCCGGAGGGCGGAGGTCAGGTCATCGGCCATCGGCGATCCGTTCATCAGGGCGGAAAGACCCCAGTAGTCAGGTGAAGCGGGATCGCCGCGGGGATTGGGTTCTGAGGCCACCAGAGAGCGGCCCTCCCCGTCGGCTTCTGCCGGCCAGGGCCACCGGTCGGAATAGGTAAAGGAAAAAACAACCAGTCCCACGGGGTTCTCCAGCACCAGGGTCTCCCCGCTGTTCGAGAGGTTGCCGGTAAACTCCCCGGAAGGTGGCGTTCCGTACAACTGTTGGTACTCTCCCCGGTTCGAGGCCAGGACCCAGAAAGCCCCGGGAGCCAGGACAGTCCCGGCGGGGAAGACAAAACGAATCCCCTGCGTGAACCGGAGTCCCGACAGGTCAAGAGTTGTACCGCCCGTATTTTTCAGTTCCACGAATTCCAGATCTTTTCCGTCGACATCCTCCCGGTCGGAGGGATGGTAATGGATTTCGGTGACTTTCAGATGGGTGAAGAGGGCCTGGTCGGCAAAGAAGACTTCCCGGAGGGGGCTCCAGGCGCTCATATAGCGTGTGCGGGCCTTGATCCGGGTGCCGGGCTGGATGGTCAGCTCCTGCATCCGGCCGGCAGACTGGGCCGCGGGGGAGGCTTCGCCGCCCGGAGCCCTCGGGTCGGTGCCGTCGAGGGTGTAAACGATGGATCCGGAGCCATTGGTATTTTCCAGTGTAAGGAGAACAGGTCCGGAAAGCAGGGGGCCTTCGCCGGTTAGCACCGATCCTCCGGTTTTGAATACCGGCGGCTCCAGCGAGGGAAAGAGATTTTCGTCGCGGAGCTGCTGCAGAACAATGGCGCCGCGGAACGGCATGTAGTCGTTCACCACCCGGTTGACCGCCGGGAGCCAGTCGTCGTCGCGGGTACGGACCGGCCAGCTGCCCTGATCCCCCCAGCGCGCCGACTCGGCAATGATGGCCAGGTCGAGCTGTCCTGCCGTACGCATAAACCGGCTGATGCAGGAATCGGCCATGAAGACCCCCCCGTTGAAAAAATGACGGTATACCCGGTCGGCAAACCGCAACCGGTACTCGCCGTTTGAGGCCAGTTTATGGTGCAGCCACTGGGGCTGGAACTTCTGAAACGAGGTGACGTTCATCCGCGGATTGGTGGAGCCGATGTTCACCCGGTTTTCGTTCAGCCCGATCCCCGGCGACATCGGGTCGGTAAGCAGGGTGTGTTCCGCATCATGGGCCAGAAACCGGAACCCCTGGCGCCTCTCCGTCCGGTTAAAGAGGGCATAAAAGTTATTGGGATTGCCGTTGCTCGAAAATTTGGAAACCGGGGCGTCGAAATTGCCGGCATAGAAAATCACCAGCATGTAATCGATCAGGTTGTCGATGTCCACCCATACCTGCAGGGCGCTATCGGGTTCGCCGGCGCTGTTCAGCCCCAGCAGCCTGAAGTAGGCGGCATTGTCTTCAAATCCCTGAAGGCAAAGGTTCCAGATCTCCTGCCAGCGCTGCCTTCTGCGAAGCCGCCTCGCCCGGTGTCGGTGGCCTCGATGTTGTAGAGGTCGTAATTGTCGCCGATGTCTACTTTGATGACGTCGTAATCTTCTGATTTTCCGCCCAGGTAAGATTCGGCAAAATCGGCATCCCCGCGCTCCTGGGTCTGGTATATCCCCCAGTACAATCCGTTGAGGTACAAATGGTAATAGCGGCTGCGGGTGTAGAGCTGCCCCATATCGCCCTGGCAGTCGCGCGAAAAGACATCCCGGTTCATGGTGCAATGCACGGCTTCGCTGCCTCCTTTGCTCCAGGAATAGTTCTGGCTGGTGCGCAGGTCGACCTTGTCGAATTCGTCGACTCCCTCTTCGCCGAAGAGGGGAAAGCGCAGTTTTCCCTCGCCGTATTCCGAGCGGAAAAAGAGGCGGAAGGCATGTTTGGCGAAATCGTCGTGTCTGCTCCAGCCGCCCCTGATGCGGAGCCCGGCATCGATGGCGAATCCGGGTGTGCCGCCGGGGTTGATCAGCTCCGCATGGGCCGCCCTTTCCCAGTTTCGTCCGTGATAGGAGGCGTTTACATAGATGCCGTTTTGTTGGTTGAAGAGGTGGGAGGGGTCGGTGACCAGCGATATCGTCGGAAGGTCGAGGAGGGCCTTGTCGATCAGGGGGCTGTAGCGGCTGTCGGAGAGGACCTTGTTGTCCATGAGCAGGTCGATGACCTGGCCGTTGACGGAGGAGGTTGGCCATCCCCCGCCCGGATGGGAGGTTCCTGCCTTTACACGGCCGGTAAAGAGATAGGTGCGCGTGATGGGCTTGCTGGGGTCAAACCCGGTTTCATACCGTGAAGCCCGGAGGATCACCCCGGCGGTTTTGCCCCTGCCCCCGGCCGTGCTTTCCGGATTGATGGCCACCACTGCAGGAGTCACCGCGGTAATGGCCTTTGCCGATGTACGGGGATCGCTGCCATCCAGGGTGTATTTCACCGTCTCGCCCGGGAAAAACCCGTTGAGGGTCACCGAAAAGGGATTGACGAAAAAACCGCTGGCCACATCACAGGTTGCTGCTCCGGCTTCCGGCAGTCTGCGGATCCCTTCCATCCGGAAGTCCAGGTAAAAGTCGCTGCTGGTTCTCGAAAGATTGAAGCCCTGGATGGCTATCACATTCATGCCTTCCGCCAGGGGCGTAGTCTCCCGGGCCATGGTAAACAATTCGTATTCGCCCGATTCATGGCTGTTGGGCGCCCCCTGCGTATATCCGTAACTGGTCGGGGCATTGGCCCGGAGCGTCAGTACCCCGTTGATCCACAAGACAAAGCCATCGTCGTAATCGACCCAGAATTTCACTTCGTCAATGGTTGAAAGGGTTTCGATGGTCAGCTCCTTCCGGAGGTACAGGGTGGTGTATTTCCCCTGCATATCGGTCAGCTGGGTACCTCCAGCTCCATCACCGTAGCGAAAGGGGGCGTCTCCCAGCGTCCAGCCCGACGCGTTGAACCCGGCCGTGCGCCAGAGACTGTTGGGGTCGGAAGGTTCCGTCGTCCCCTTGAAATAAGACCAGCGGCTGTTCCAGTCGATCAGCACCTGCGCCTGAAGGGGCAGGTGCAGCAGCAGAAAAAGGAGCGTCGGGCAAAAAGTCCTGATCAAAGCCATCGTTGATTTTTCAAGGCTCCTGCCGGAAGCCACTCTCCGGCAGGACGGATTCCCGCTATCGCGGCAAATGTACGAACAAAAACGGGGTTCGCTGCAGTGCGTTGATTTAATAAACGGCAGTTTCCGGTGTCAGGTACGAATCCGGCTCCGGCCGGCATGGGTAAAACAAGGAATCATTCATGGCATGGATGTTACGGAAAGTTGCCTGCCGTGTAGGTTTGTAAGTCCGGGTACAGGGCCGCTTTCAGCATGTTGGCTGTCACCGCCGTAACGGCTGCCCGCAGGCTCTTACCGGTCAATGGGCGGATGCCGGATTCCCCGCCGCACAAGGAAAAAGCATAGGGCAAGGATTTTTTGAAAATTTTTTTATAGGTTTGTGTCAAATAAATAGTATTTTTAACATCCGCAACAGACAATTGATTAACCAATAGTACTAATTTTTTAAAACGATGCGTATGAAGAAAACTTTTACTTTATTGTTGCTTGCCCTGTTTGTTGCTGCCGCCTATGCCGAGCAGCCCCAGGGCGTTGTCATGAAAGCCCCGGCGAAACCGGCGATCGACGGTGTACGGGATGTAGCCTACAACACGGCCAACAAGTACAACATCGACAGGCCTTTTACCGGCAGTTCCTCCCCGGCTCCCGCTCCTGCCACCATCGGTGCAGCGGGAGAATCCACCTGGGAGATGCTGTGGGATACGGAAGGGTTTTATGTTTTCCTGACGGTAAACGATGACGAATGGTATCCGGCTTACGAAGCGGGGAGCAGCAACCATTGGGAATACGACAAGGCGGAGATCTATTTTGACGTGAACTATGTCCTCGCGGATGGAGTTGGCGGATCGTCGGGCAGCAAGGGGGGCAACCAGGGGCATTACCAGTTTGCTCCGGCTCCGGTATTGGAAAAGATCGACGGTACCTCCACCACGGAATCCGCCGGCTGGATCTGGGCCTACAAAGTGGCGGACCCCGCATGGACCTGCGAGTTCTACGTTCCGTTCAGCATGCTGACCGATAAGGAAGGGAATGCCCTGGACATGTCGGGGATCCTCGGATTCGATGTGACCATCTGTGACAAGGAGACCGCAGACCCCACGCCGTCGGGTGAAAACCGTAAACGCGCCGTCTGGGCCAATGTCGGTACTATCAATGAATGCTATTCCAACATGGATGAAGCCGGTCTGATCACCCTCGACGGGGTGGGCGACAAGGTGTATGTGGAATCGGTCACCCTGACGGGCGGCACCATCACGGAGGACAACAAGCCCCTGCAGATCGTGGCCACCGTCCTGCCCGAGGATGCCACCGTGAAAGCACTGAACTGGAAGGTGGAGAATGTGACCGGCAAGGCCACCATCGACCAGACCGGTTTGCTGACCCCGATTTCGAACGGGGTGGTCAAGGTGATTGCCGATGCTACCGACGGTTCGTATGAACAGGCCATGATCGAGATCACGATCAGCGGGCAGAAGACCACCCTCTGGGAGATGAACCTGATCAAGAACGGTCTGTTTGATGAGGCGGGCACTGCCGGTGCGGTACCCTTCTGGGGCGGCTGGGTCGACGGGGCCACCTACGGAAATCCCTGGGTTGTCATCGACGGGGTCGCCGTGCTGGAAAGCACCGGGGCCCATGAAACCGACAACTGGCATTACCAGTTCAACCAGAGCGGGCAGTTTTTGGCCGAGCCGAACATTCCCTATATCCTGAAGTTCGTGGCCTGGGCCGCCAACGACCGGAACATCTGCGTCGACTTCGAAGACACCTCGGGCAACAACTACAACCGCTACGGGGCTTCCTCCGATCCGACTGCCGCCAATGGCAGGTCGGAATGGACCTTCGGAATCACCCCGGTGCCCACCTGGTACACCTTCCACGTGACCTTCGACCAGATGGTCGAATCTACGGTGCAGAAGATCCAGTTCATGATTTCGCAGGCCACCGGGACCGTCTACCTCGACAGCATCCTGCTTATCAGCGAAGAAGATCTGGCCAAGGCGGAGGGAGGTGGTAAAAAGGTAGGCTATTTACTGAAGAAGAAAGCCATGAACGCGGAAGCGGCTCCCGACTCTCTTGATCCGGTCTACCTGATGCTAAAGGCCGATCCGAACCTGGAGGTGACCCAGCATGTGGTGACCGACGTTTCGGAAACCTCGGCGGTTGATATTTCGCCCTACGATGTGGTGGTGATCCAGGAATCCTTCAGCGGCGGGGATAAGATCCTGACGCCTGCAGGGCCGCTGGCGCTCACCAAGCTGAACAAGCCCACCCTGTACAACAAAACCTATGCGTTTAAAAAGGGAAGGGCCCTGACAGAGGGCGGGGCTGCCACGGGCGCCGAGGAACCCGGCATTTATACCCTTACCGTGGATCCTGCCAACCAGGGACATGACCTGTTCAAGGGAATCACCTTCACCGACAATGCCTTCCAGGTATTTGTCACGGGGAGCGATGACTTCGGGGCGCTGGGTACCTCCTTCAAAGCCCTGAATTACGCCAACGGAGTGGAAATGACCCCGGCCAATCCTCTGCTGGCGGTGCCTACCGGTACCACGGCCACTCCGACGATCTGCGTGAACCACATCCCTGCCAACACCTCTGTCGGAGGCGAAGTGATCCCTGCCGACATGGTTGTGCTGGGCATGAACTTCGGCGCCATCTGCGCCAGCGGCGGCAAGAATATCACCGCATGGGGTCTCACCCTCTGGCGGAATGCCGTCTATATGCTGGCCGGCCTCCAGGTGCCTTCGACGCCCGTTGTCATCTCGGGGGTCAGACCGGATATCAGGAACGCCAACATCAGGGTGTATCCGAACCCGGCCGGGGACAGGGTATACATCAATGTGGAGCGTCCCACCGACATCGGCATCTACAGCATCACCGGCAGCCTGATGATGATGCAAAGGGTCCAGTCGG